>Ga0137418_10000018_pt1 | contig 104588 bp, 94 predicted proteins | sample CZODoug3_1_2_16f_FD_122242 | JGI IMG/M metagenome (GOLD analysis project Ga0137418, IMG submission 122242) | Vadose zone soil fungal communities from Angelo Coast Range Reserve, California, USA - CZODoug3_1_2_16fungal (Hybrid Assembly) | ecosystem: Environmental > Terrestrial > Soil > Vadose...
TACGCCGATTCGCCGGTGCGCGTCCACGCACCCGGCGGAACCCAGTCGGTGCGCTTCGAAAACGAAGTCTTCCTCCGAGGACCCGCTGAGCTCATCTGCCAAGGGGAGTTTTTCGTTTAGGATGACGCCTTGACCCCTCCGACCGCCCAGACTCCGCGCGTCAAACCACCGGCCTTGCGTCCGGGCGATACCGTCGGCATTGTCGCGCCGGCCAGCAGCATCAAACGCGAATTGCTGGAGAAGGGCTGCCAGGCTCTGCGCCAGCTGGGATACAGGCCGTTCTATTTCGACTCCATTCTCGATCAAGACGGGTACTTCGCCGGGTCGGTCGACCGGCGGGCCATGGAACTGGAAGACATGTTCGCCCGCGAGGAGATTCGCGCGATCTTGTGTGCCCGCGGAGGCTACGGCGCGAACTATCTGCTGGACAAACTCGACCCGAGTAAGATTGCCCGCCATCCTAAAATTTTCGTGGGCTACAGCGATATCACGACCCTGCTGACATGGTTGCTGGACTCGGCCGGATTTGTGGCGTTCCACGGGCCGATGGTCACGAAGGATTTTGCACTGCCTGATGGTGTGGACCTCGCTTCCTGGGAAGCGGCGACGGGTGGGCTTATGGACTGGGACGCAACAACCACGGCCGATTCGGGCGTCGAGGGATTGGTCGATGGGGCTGCGGAAGCAATCCTGTATGGTGGCTGCCTTTCGCTGCTGGTGGCTGCTCTCGGTACCCCGTACGACATTCGGACCCAGGGAACCATCCTGTTCATCGAAGAGGTGAATGCCCGGCCCTACCAGATCGACCGGATGCTGATGCAGTTGAAGCTCGCGGGGAAACTGGATGGCGTGAAGGGAATCGTGTTCGGCGAGATGCTGGACTGCGTGCAGACCAAAGATCAGGGCTACAGGTTGCAACAGGTGGTCCAGCGGATCGTGGGCGGTCTGGGGATTCCGGTCGCCTATGGACTGCGCTCCGGCCATGTCACGCGAAAGAACATCACACTTCCGATGGGCGTGCGCGCTGCATTGAGCGTGAACGGCGCGGACGTGAAGCTTAAGATACTGGAATCGGCCACCGCGCCTGGATAAGCTCACTGGGAATTCTCGAAATCATGGCGGACAAGAAGCACATTCATCTGATTGGCATCTGCGGCACGGCCATGGCCTCGCTGGCGGGCATGTTGAACGAACGGGGTTTCCGCGTCACGGGCTCGGACACCGCCGCGTATCCCCCGATGTCCGGCTTTCTGGCGTCGCTGGGTATCCCGGTGGCGCAGCCGTTCGACGCCAGAAATCTCACCCCGCGCCCTGACCTGGTGGTTGTCGGGAATGCGATTTCACGAGGAAATGCTGAGCTGGAGCACGTACTCGACGAACGGATTCCATTCTGCTCGCTGCCGCAGATTCTGCATGACGAGTTTCTGCGCGGCAAAGATGTAGTGGTCGTGGCCGGCACGCATGGCAAGACCACGACAACCTCGATGCTTTCCTGGATCTTCCACTCGGCGGGGCTCGAGCCCTCATTTCTCATTGGGGGGATTGCAGAAAACTTCGGATCGAGCTTCGCATTGGGGAAGGGGAAGCACTTCATCCTCGAAGGCGACGAGTACGACACCGCATTTTTCGACAAAGGACCGAAGTTTCTGCACTACTTCCCAGACTCGGTGATCCTGACCTCCGTCGAGTTCGATCATGCCGACATCTACAAGGATCTCGATGCAGTGGAGACCTCGTTCAAGCGTCTGGTCAACCTGGTACCGCGACGCGGGCGGATGGTCGCACTGGACACCGGCGAGAGCGTGGAGCGGTGCATCGCAAACTCATTCTGCCCGGTGGATCGCTACGGCTCGCGTGAGAGCTCCAACTGGCGGATCACGAATCCGCGCTTCCAGCCGGCACGGACATCGTGGTCCGTTCTGCGCGACGGGAAACCGTGGGCCGACTTCGACTTCGACCTGGGGGGAGAGTACAACGTGTGTAATGCCACTGCGGCTGCTGCCATGGCCACCGCCTACGGCATCTCCAAGGAAGGGATTCAGGCGGCACTGGGAACCTTTAAAAGTGTGAAGCGGCGCCTTGAAATAAAGGCGCAAGTGAACGGGGTCACGATCATTGACGACTTCGCCCATCATCCAACCGCGATTGCAGGCACACTCACCGCGCTGCGCTCGCGCTATCCCGGTTCGCGCTTGTGGGTGATTCTGGAGCCTAGGTCCAACACGCTGCGCCGGAACGTCTTCCAGCACGAACTGACGAACAGCCTCGCACTGGCCGATGAAGTCGTCGTCGCGGGCGTTTTCAAGTCGGACGCGATCCCACCCGCAGAGCGGCTTGATCTGATGGCCGTGGGCGCCGACCTCCAGCAGCGCGGCACGCGCGCCAGAATCATCTCTGGAGCTGATGGAATTGTGCAGGTCGTCGCGCCTGAGTTGCGAAGGGGCGACGTGGTCGCCATTCTCTCCAATGGCGGGTTTGACGGGATCTACGAAAAACTTCCCGCCCGCCTGAAAGAGTTCGGAGCAAGTTCGGCAGCTTCCAGCAGTAAAAATCCTCTGGGGGAATCCGCCAAAGCATGATCAAACTGCCAAGGACCTGGCTTGGGCTGGTTCTTCTGGGAGGGCTGTGCGTGCGGCCCGTTGCCGTTCGCGGTCAGGGCGGCAGTGCTTCTGGTCCGGACGCGTTGGCCATCCGGTACACGGTTTCGCTGACTGGCCACCAGGAACATCTCCTGCGCATTCGCATGGAGCTTCCTGCTGGCGACGCCACCCGGCAAGTGCAGTTGCCGGTCTGGAATGCTGTCTACCAGGTTCGCGATTTCTCGCGATACGTGAATCGGGTCGGTGCGAAAACGCGGGCCGGCGATTGTCTGACGGTTCAGAAAATCGACAAGGCAACTTGGCAGATTGACGGTGCGAAGGACGGCGTAGTCGTCGAGTACGAGGTTTTCGCCGACGAGTCGGGGCCGTACGGTGCGCAAGCAAACGCGAACCACGCATTCTTGAACCTGGCGGAGATTCTGATGTATCCGGTTGGCGGCCGCTTAGTCGAGACGCGGCTGAGGTTCACGGGCACCCCGCCCGGCTGGAAGTTTGCCAGCGCCCTCACGGCGGTGAGCGATGAGTTCGAAGCCGCCGACTACGATCAGCTCGTGGACTCGCCAGTGGAGGCCGGCACCTTCCAGGAATCCGATTTCGACGAGGGGGGTGGACACTACCGCGTGGTAGTGGACGCTGACAGGTCGGACTACGACATGGCGAAGATCGTGGCGGACACGCGGCGGATCGTCGCGGCGGCGACCACCTGGATGGACGATCGACCTTTTCAAAGTTACCTGTTCCTTTACCACTTTCCGCGCGGTCCGGGCGGTGGCGGGATGGAACACGCATATTCCACCGCCATCGATCTGAACGCGCAAGACCTAAGAGACAATCCCCAAGCACTCGACGATGTCACGGCCCACGAGTTCTTTCATCTCTGGAACGTGAAGCGAATTCGCCCGCAATCGCTCGAGCCCGTCGACTACACCAAGGAGAACTACACGAGGTCATTGTGGTTCAGTGAGGGCGTCACGACTACCGTGGAGGACATCATCCTGTTCCGTGCCGGGCTTCTGGATGAGCGTGGCTCCTTGCTAAGACTGGGGGAGCAGATTGCGGTACTGGAAAACCGGCCCGCTCATCTGACCCAGTCGGCGGAAGAATCCAGTCTGGACGCCTGGCTCGAAAAGTATCCCTACTACCGCCAGCCGGAACGGAGTATTTCCTACTACAACAAGGGAGAATTGCTGGGAGTCGCGCTTGATCTGGCCGTTCGCGATGCCAGCCAGGGGACTGCGTCGTTGCGGGATGTCTTCCAGTGGATGAATCGGACGTTCGCAAAGCCGGGAAAGTTCTTCCCGGACTCCGCCGGTGTGCGCCGGGCGGCGGAAGCGGTGTGCCACTCGGATTTGTCGGCTTTCTTTCGGAAATATGTAGCCGGCGTGGAGGAGATTCCGTGGAATGACTTCTTCACAACCGTTGGTCTGCATGTGATCCGCACAGCTCGAACGGTCGCGGATCCCGGCTTCAGAGCGGCCCGCAATTTCGATGCTTCGCCGTCGGTGATTCGTTTGCCACCGGGAAGCGACGCCGAAAAAGCCGGCTTGGCCGTGGAAGACGTGATTCTCGAAATGAATGGAAACGTTGCGGCCAGCGATTTCGAGAGAAGATTGGACGCGCTCCGCTCGGGAGAAATGATTCACCTGCGAGTGCGCAATCTTCGAGGGGAGCGAGTCCTCCAGTGGAGGATTGGATCGCGACAGGAAGTTGAGTTTGAGCTGAAGGAGGTGGACAATATCACGGCCCAGCAAAAAGCTCGTCGTGCCGCCTGGTTGAGAGGCGAATCCCAGCCCGCAGGAGATGCGCGTCCTTGATCCGAACTGTCCTGATGCTCGCGTTCTGGGCTCTTGCCCTGCCAGTGGCCGCGGTATTGGGTTTTCCGTGGACGTTCCTCACGCGGGATGTCACCTTCCTGTACCACATGGGTATGTGGGGCGCGTGGACGGGGGTGAAGCTTGCCGGCGTGAAGGTAGAGCCGATTGGTCTTGAGAAAATCGATGCCACTCGCACCTACATCTTCATGTCCAATCACACGTCCAACCTGGATCCGCCGATCCTGCTGCCGCTGATCCCACGACGCACGTCGGTGATGGCGAAGAAAGAGCTGTTCAGCTATCCCATTCTCGGAGAGACTATGCGCATGGGGGCGCTAGTGCCGGTGGATCGGGGCAACCGGGACGCCGGGATTGCGGCCGTGCGGGCCGCCGCCAGCGTGATCCGGCAAGGCATTAACATGACCATATACGTGGAAGGGAAGCGTTCCTTTGATGGAAAGCTTCTTCCGTTCAAGAAGGGACCTTTCTACTTGGCCATGGAGTGTGGGGTGCCGGTTGTCCCGGTCACCATTGTGGGTACGCATGACATCATGCCCAAGGCCCGATTCCGCATCTCGGCGGGCACGGTGAAGGTCGTTTTTCACCAACCGATCGAACCGAAAGACTTCGTGAGCCGGGAGTGTCTGATGGAGCGAGTCCGCTCCGTGATTAACCAGGGGTTGCCGGCGGATTATCAAAGTCAGGTGTGATGCTGCGTGCGGTTGTTCTCCCGGCCATCCTTCTGTTGTCCAGCCTGGGTCCCTGTGTTCCCGTCCACGCCGGCCCCCGAAGCGACCTGCAAAAAGAGCTGCGCCGGAGCTACCAGGGCAAGCTTCTCTCGTTGCGTAGCCCGAGCAGCTTCGACGTGATTCATTTTGATGCGAGCGGCCAACCCACCCGGCCGGAGAGGGAAGAACCGTGGACCACCTGCGGTCTGTTTCAAGCCCGGAAGACTTATGTGAAAGCGAATCGGGTGGATATCGATGGTGAGCGCGTGATTGTCGCTCTGAATCCCGCGTTCCCGGGGACCAAACTCTCGCTCGTGACATTGGATCGGGAGGTCCACGTCGCGATCGATCTACCCGCCTCGATCAGCAGTACCGGACAGCTCAATGAATTCCTCACCAAGATATTCTTTCCCGATGACCGGCTGCAGCCAAGCATCAATGCGGCCTGGAAGTCAACTCTGGATTTGAACGGTGAACTGGAGGAAATCAGCAAGCGGGCGCCCGAGGGGCGAGTGGGCATGTTGGCCGGCGAGCGTCCGGTTTACGGGATGGGTATCGGCTCGATCACAAGACCGAAGGCAATCTACAAGGTGCAGCCCAGATACTCCGCGAAAGCGTTGTTCCATCGAGTCTCGGGAACCATTCGAGTGCGAATCGTCGTCAATGAAAAAGGTTTCCCGGAGATTCTGGAAGTGGTACAGCACCTGGGAGAGGATCTGGATCTGCGCGCGCTCACAGCCGTATCCCAATGGCGTTTTGAGCCCGCGCTCAAGGATGGACAAGCGGTGGCCGCGATGGTGGTCGTAGCCGCAAAATTCCGGGTGCGTTGAACCACCGGATTTTCCCCGACAAGTCGGCTCGCGACTATTTCGGGGACGACGCCTTGGCGCCGCTGCGCACCGCTTTCATGAAGTCGGGCAGTCTGCTCAGCGCGGCCGAGTATTTTAACCAGAGCCTGTGCTCGACGGCGGGAGCGCCGCTGACGTACGCGCCCGCGGCCACGTCACTCGGAATTCCGCTTTGGGCGGTGGCGATGACACCATCTCCGATTTTGCAATGGCCTGCGACTCCCACCTGGCCGGCGAGGATTACGTTCTTGCCGACGTCAGTGGTGCCCGCGAGTCCGGCCTGCGCACACAGCAGCGTGTTTTCGCCCACGCGTGAGCCGTGGCCCACGTGCACGAGGTTGTCGATCTTGGCGCCGCGCTCGATGCGAGTTTCTCCTACGCTGGCTCGATCGATACAGGCATTGGCCTGGATTTCGATTTCGTCCTCGAGGACGGCCGGACCCGACTGCAGAATTTTGTGCCAGTGGCCGGAGTCATCCTTGGCAAAACCGAAACCATCGGCGCCGATGACGGCGCCGTTCTGCAGCACGACATTGTTGCCCACGCGGCAATGTTCGCGAACCACGGCATGCGCGTGGGCGAAGAAGTTATCGCCGATCCTGGCACCCGAATAGATCACCACGTGCGCCAGCAAAATCGCGTTCTCACCAATCATGACGTTCTCATCAATCACCACGTAGGGTCCGATATGGGCTTGGGCTCCGATCCTGGCGGAGGGATGGACGACGGCGGTGGCATGAACGCCGGGTGCGTACTGCGGAGGCTGGTAGAAGATCTCGATTGCCCGTGCGAACGTAAGATAGGGATTTTTCGAACGGAGCATGGCCGCCGGGATGGCGGGGAAGTTCTCCGCGACAATCACGGCCGAGGCTCGCGTGGTCCTGGCCTTCGCCGCATACTTCGGGTTGGCCACGAACGTGAGCTGACCGGAGAGAGCGTCCTCGAGGCCAGCCACGCCAGTGATTTCGGTGTCGGGTGAGCCGTTTTCAAAAGGTGCGTGAAGAGCTTCTGAGAGCTGGTCAAGTTTCATAGGAATCGTCCTGCTGGCAGGGGCAGCCTGTGATTGTAACGGAGCGGCAGAAATCAAGGGGATAGGCCCAGGAGCCGCCTACGGCTCAAACATCGGCACCTGGCGTTGGTCTTCCGGACGCCGGCGCTGGCGATGGGTGCCGCCAATCACAGCCAGCACAGTGAGCGACTCGAGTGCCACGCGCGGGATGAAAATGCGCTGCGTATTCGATCGCAGGTCGGGGGGATTGATGAGAAATCCGTCGGCCGTTTGCTGCGCCAGGTCGTTCGGCATGAGACCCTCGACGACTTCGTTGTCTTTGAACTTCAGGCGAACCCACAAACCTTCGGTCCGGGGACGGCTGGTGAAGGTTTTGCGCACCAGCGACTCCGAATCCCCGAACTCGCGCACGAAGTAGACGCCCTTAATTTCCTTGAGATCGATGCCGACGACATTGCCTGCGGTGTTCAGCAGTTCCAACTTGCCATCCTGCACGAAATTTGCCGGGGCGACGTAGCCAGAGACGGAGTCCCGATCCATCTTGCGGACAACTACCTTTTTGTGGGTCGAGGGCATGTGGGTGCGGGGCAAATTGGCCGCAGGAGGCGGTCCCGACTCGCGCTTCGCTAGAATTCTCGCACCCTTTTCGGAGTCTGCACGCAAATTGCGCAATCCCTGTAGCCAAAATATTAACCTTGTGTTATTTTCTGTAGTTTGCTGCGATCCGTCTGATGAAATCTAAGCCCATTGTATAGAGTCACTTACATCGGGGTGGCCGCAGCCACCTGTACCCCCAATTGTGACCTTGTGGAAATCCTGTGCAAATCCACAGCCCGACTGGTCGCAGTTCGGCACGCGTAGGAAGGCATGGCCGATTACATATACACAATGGAAATCCGGCTAACGCCGGACCAGCAAAAGGGCGCAAACCTCGTTCAAGAGATTACCCGGGCCGCCGGGATGAACCTTTACCTGACGGGGGGCGCCATTCGCGACATCATCAGCGGGTTTCCGATCCGCGACCTGGATTTCACGGTCCAGGGCAACCCCCTCAAGCTGCAGAAGGAACTGGAACGGGCGGGCGCGGTGATCGCCGCTGCCGATGACGACCTGAAGACGCTTTTCCTGCAATTACCCGGAAACGTGCGCGCGGAGATCAGCATGGCTCGCACCGAGCGCTACGACAAGGTAGGGAAGCCGCCGGTGGTAGCGCCGGCCACCATCATCGAAGATCTCCGCCGGCGGGACTTCACGATCAACGCGATCGCACTGTCCCTCAATCCGGGGTCGCGCGGACTCTTGATGGACCCATTCAACGGGGCGGCCGACATCGAGGCCAAGCTCATCCGAGTTCTGCATAATTATGCGTTCGTGGAAGATCCGTCCCGGCTGATTCGGGCGAGCCGTTTCGCCGCCCGCTTCCATTGGCCGTTGGAAGAGAAGACCCAGGCGCGCTACGAGTCGGCGAAGGAAAACAACTACATCGAGCACATCAGCGATAAGGCGATTGGGCACGAGATCGAACAGCTGGCTTACGAGGACGATCCGCTGCATATCGTGCGCGTGTTGGAGAAAGAAGGCTGGCTCAAGATTCTGAGTTCGCACTGGACCACGGCCAAGGTCGACACCAGCGGCCTGAGCCAGCTGATGAAGACCCGTCAGCAGATGAATGAACTTGGGTATCAGCCTGATCCGGCGCCGGCGGTTATGTATTTTCTGACGTCGCGTCTGGGCGACAAGGAAGTTGCCGACATGCGCAAGCTGATCCCGCGCAAGACGCTGGTGGAAGCGTGGAAGGATTTGGAGGACAACGCGAAGGATCTGGCAAAGAAGCTGATGGGGAAAGAGTCGGCCACTCCTTCCCGTACCTGGCAGGTACTCTCGCACGCGCGGCCAGAAATGATCCTGTTTCTCGCGGTGACGGCGCGACAGCAAAGCGTCGAACAGAAGATCAAGAATTTCTTCAGCAAATGGCGCCAGGTGCAGCAGAAGATCCCGTTACCCGAGATGACCGAGTTGCACATCACGCCGCAGCTCGCCGAGTATCCGAAGATTGCGCAGGACGTGTTCATGCTCCTGCTGGATGGCAAACTGCGCTCGCGTACCGAGACTTTGAAATTCCTGAAGCCGCTGGCGCCGCCACCGCCACCTCCGCCGCCACCGCCGCCGGCCAAGCGCGGACGAGCGGCCAAAGCGGCTGCGGCAGGGGCCGTCAGTGCGGTGCCAGCCGTTGCTCCAGCCGCAGGCAAGAAGAAGGGCAAGGGCGCTGCCGCGGTAGCCGCGACTCCGCCCCCGCCGCCAGCGCCGAAAGCGGACATTAAGGGCAGAGCAAGCCTGCCGCCCAAGCCGAGCCCGGCGAAGCAGGCTGCACCGAAGCCTGCGAAAAAGGCTGCCCAGCCGCCCGCGAAGAAAGCCACGAACCACAAGAAAGCACGCTGAGAGGCGGCAAATCCCCGCGGACTCCGATCCGAAAACGGAGTTATAATAAAGCCGTGCGACGTCCTGTTTTCATTGCGACGTTGGTCCTGACGGCGGCTCTCTCGACTGGCTGGGCTCAGATGAGGTCAGGGATGCGGGGTGGCGCACCGCCTGCGCGTGCCGGCTTCGCATCACCCAGCTTCGCATCACGAGGAGCCATGCATTCTTCTCCCCGTTTCGGCCAAGCTCCCGGCAGGGGTGTCCGGTTCGCGAACGCGTCGCACCCGCCCAATCGCGGTCCGAATCGTTTTCGTTCCCACCCTGGCCCAAACCATGGGCATCATCGGGGATTTAACTTCGTTCCTGGCTGGAATACCCGCCACCGCTCCCCGTTGTACTACGGCGGGTACTACTCTCCGTGGTATTGGGATGGGTATGGTTCGTCGTACGATTCTCAGGACTCGTCAGACAGCGACTATGGTCAACTCCAGTTGTCTCGCCAGATCGATGAATTGAGCCAGGAAGTGCAGCGCCTGCGCGAACAGCAGGAATACAGTCAAGCGTGGCCAGCGCCCGCCCCGTCCTCCCCGCCCGGTCGAGGGAGCGTAGGGGCTAAGGTCGATGCGGGCTTGCCGATCGTTCTGGTCTTCCTCGACAAGCGCATTCAGGAAATCAAGAACTATGCAGTCATCAACGAGACGCTCATGGTATTCGACGGTCAGCGCACGAAGAAAATCGCTCTGGCGGATTTGGATCTGGCTGCGACCATGAAGCTGAACGACGAGCGGGGTGTCGATTTTCAGATACCAAATTGAGCTCCGACCTGGCCTGCACTGATTTCAGGCGTTTCAGCGATTCCTTCCAGCCAGTTAGAATCGAACAGCTAAAGAAGTTTGGACCAGAACCCAACTCATGTCCCAATTCGTTCACCTGCACCTGCACACCGACTACTCCATGCTCGACGGCGCCTGCGACGTCGAGAAACTCGTCAAGCGCGTGAAGGAACTCGGCATGCCCGCGGTGGCCATGACCGATCACGGCAATATTTTCGGAGCGGTTCATTTTGTGAATGCCGCGAGGGCAGCTGACGTCAAGCCAATCGTGGGATGCGAGCTTTATGTCTGCAAGAAGGAAGATCACCACACGGAGCGCACGCCTCCCGAGGGCGACACCTACAACCATCTGCTGGTGCTGGCCGAGAACGAAGAGGGGTATCGCAACCTGACGAAGATCACCTCCGAAGCATCGCTGCACGGTTTCTACTACAAGCCGCGCATCAGCAAGAAATTCCTGGCGGACCATTCCAAGGGACTGATTGGACTCTCCGGCTGCCTCAAGGGAGAGGTGGCCGAGCGGCTGACGGAAGCGAACTACCAGGCGGCGCGCCAAGCGGCGGCCACGTATCGAGACATCTTCGGCGAGAAGAATTTCTATCTCGAAATCCAGGATCAGGGCCTGGAGATGGAGCACAGGATCCATCCGGGCTTGTTCCAGCTGGAAAAAGATCTCGGCCTGCCGCTGGTGGCTACGAACGACAGCCACTACCTGTGCGAAGACGATGCGCACGCGCAAGACGTTATGGTGTGCATCCAGACCGGGAAATCGATTCAGGACACGAACCGGATGAAGTTCGAAGGCAACCAGTTCTTCGTGAAGAGTTGCGACCAGATGCATCGCGTCTTCAAGGACGCGCCTTCCGTGCTCTCCCGTACCCTCGATATCGCCGAGCGCTGCAACCTGAAACTCGAGAAGATCAGCAGCCCATTCCCGCACTTCGATGTGCCAGCCGGGTTCACACCCGACAGCTACTTTGAGCACATCACCCGCGAAGGCTTTGCGCGGCGCCTGGAAGTTCTGCGCGAGATCGAGCGCCAGGGCCGACTGAAGCACAGCCTGGCTGACTATGAGCACAGGCTGGCGCGGGAACTCGCGATCATCCAGCAGATGAAGTTTTCAGGTTATTTCCTGATCGTGTGGGACTTCATCCGGTACGCGAAGGAACACGACATTCCGGTGGGCCCGGGTCGCGGATCGGCCGCGGGAGCGCTGGTGGCCTACTCGCTCGGGATCACCGATATCGACCCCTTGCAGCACGAATTGCTGTTTGAACGCTTCCTGAATCCCGAACGGATTTCGATGCCGGACATCGACATCGACTTTTGCATGAACCGCCGCGGCGAAGTGATCGACTACGTCACCCGCAAGTACGGTCGCGAGAACGTGGCGCAGATCATCACGTTTGGAACCATGGCGGCGAAAGCAGCCATCAAAGATGTGGGCCGGGCCATGGGTGTTCCCTATAGCGATGTGGACCGGATCGCGAAGATGGTTCCCAACCAGCTCAACATCACGCTGGAAGATGCCATCCAGGAGTCACCACCACTCAAGGATGCCTACGAGCAGGACGCCCAGATCCGCGAACTGCTCGAGACCGCGAAAAAGCTCGAAGGACTGGTACGGAACTCCGGAGTGCATGCCGCCGGTGTGGTGATTTCGCCCCGTCCCTTGACCGACCTGGTGCCCCTGCACAAGACCAAAAACGACGAAATCGTAACCGCCTTCGACATGGTGGCCATCGAGAAGCTCGGCCTGTTGAAGATGGATTTCCTTGGGCTCACAACCCTGACCATTCTCGATGACACGATCAAGCTCATTGTCCAGACCCGCAACCGGAAATTGGATTTGCCGACTCTGCCGCTGGAGGATGAAGAAACCTATCAGAAGGTCTTTCACCGGGGACTGACATCGGGCGTGTTCCAGTTTGAATCGCACGGCATGCGCGACGTGTTGCGGCGCTACCAGCCCAATTCCATCGAAGACCTGACCGCGCTGAACGCTCTCTATCGTCCGGGGCCGATTCAGGGTGGCATGATCGACGACTTCATCGATCGCAAGCACGGGCGCAAGAAGATCGAGTACGAACTGGCCGAACTGAAGGAAATCCTCGAAGAAACGCTCGGTGTCATCGTCTACCAGGAACAGGTCATGCAGATCGCCAACCGGCTGGCCGGGTATTCGCTGGGAGAAGCAGACCTGCTGCGCCGGGCGATGGGGAAGAAGAAGCCTGAGGAGATGGCGCAGCAGAGGGAGCGCTTCGTGGAAGGCGCTACGCAGCGCGGCTATCCCGCCAAGAAGATCGAGAAGATCTTCGACCTGATGGCTCAGTTTGCCGGCTACGGCTTCAACAAGTCGCACTCCGCGGCCTATGCATTGCTGGCGTACCACACCGCCTATCTGAAGACGCATTATCCGGTGGAGTTCATGGCCGCACTGCTGACCTCGGTCACGGGGAACACCGACGACGTGGTGAAGTACATCAATGAGTGTCGCGAAATGGGGATCGCGGTCGAGCCCCCGGACATCAACGTTTCCGATGCGAATTTCACACCGCACGGGAGCGCGATCCGTTTCGGCCTGGCGGCAGTGAAGAACGTTGGGCACAACGCGATCGAATCGATCGTAGCCGGGCGCAAGAAACTGGGCCGCCATCGCGACATTTTCGAATTCGCCGAAAACGTAGATCTGCGCCTGTTGAACAAGCGGGTGCTCGAATCCCTCATCAAGAGCGGAGCCATGGACTCGCTGGGCCGGCGCTCTCAACTCATGGCGGTGATTGACAGCGCCATGGATCGTGCCCAGAAGGCCCAGCGCGACGCCGAGTGCGGCCAGCACGGGCTTTTCGGAGTATTCCAGGAAGAGGAAGAGCCAGTGACCCACGAGCAGCTTCCAAACGTGCCGGACTGGGATGAGCACCAGCGCCTTGCCGCCGAGAAAGAAATTCTCGGTTTCTTCATCACCGGGCACCCCTTGGAGAAGTACAGCGACAAGCTGCAGGGCCTGAATGCTCTGGGCATCGCGGAAGTCTCGGCCATGAAAGCTTCGACGGGCAAGGACGAGACCATCACGACCGCGGGCATCATCAGCAATCTGCGCGTGCTGAAGTCCAAGAGAGGCGACTTTTACGCGCAGGCCACCCTGGAAGACATGTCGGGCTCGGTGGACATGATCGTCTTTCCCGAGGCCTACCGGCGCCTGCAGGAAAAAGTGAAGCTCGAGGTTCCCGTGCTGGTGAAGGCGGGAGTGCGGGTGGAAGAAGGCGCCAATCCGAAAATCACGGCTGCGGACATCACACCGCTGGAAGATGCCAAGGTGCCGGTGCCACGTTCGCTCCGCATCCGCATACCGGTCGAAGGAGCCACGGAAACCACGGTTGACGCCCTGCATTCGCTTTTCACGGAGCGGAAGGGCGAGGCACGGGTGTTATTTGACGTGGAACGTCAGGGTGATTTCATGGTTGTGATGGAAGCGGAGGGCTATAATGTCCATCCGGATCGCAATTTCATTGCGCGCGTGGAAGAGCTTTGTGGTCGAGGCAGCGTGCGCGTCATCAACTGAGATCGGCGGCGGATGAGAGTCTCGAAAACTCGGAAAGCGAGTACCGGAGAGGCAGAAGTCCCTAAGATTTTCGATGGGGCAGAAGTGGTGTCGGGGACGGAATTCCTGCTTTCCATGGTGGAGACTCACTGGTCCGGCCGGAATGGCGACGCGAGGAAGATGGAAGTACGAGTGAAAGCCGAACAGGAACTTGCCAGGATCGAGCAACAGATCGAACACTTGCAGGCTGTGCCGGGCCAGAACGACGAGACTCGCCGCCAAGTCGAGCAATTGCATGAACGGGTCGACGCGTTGCGCCGTCAGATCCGCTCGGGTCTCAGCGCCTGGGAAAAAACCGAACTCGCCCGCCACCCTCAGCGCCCCTATACGCTCGACTACATCGAGCGCATCTTCACCGAGTGGAGCGAGATCCACGGAGACCGCGCCTTTGCCGACGACCCCGCGATCGTGTGTGGGATGGCCCGCTTTCACGGGGAAGAGGTCGTCGTCATCGGGCAGCAGAAGGCGCGCGACGCCAAGCAGAGGGTCTATCGCAACTTCGGCATGCCTCATCCGGAGGGCTATCGCAAGGCTCTGCGGGTGATGCACATTGCCGAGAAGTTCGGGCATCCGATTTTTACCTTTGTGGACACCGACGGCGCCCATCCCGGCCTGGGCGCGGAAGAGCGCGGACAGGGCGAAGCCATCGCCCGCAATCTGCGGGAGATGGCCCGGCTGAAGGTCCCGATCATCGCGACCGTGATCGGCGTGGGCGGGAGCGGGGGTGCGCTGGCCATCGCAGTGGCGGACCGGGTCCTGATGATGGAAAACTCGGTGTATTCGGTCATTTCGCCGGAAGGATGCGCGTCCATCATGTGGCGCGACGCCACGAAGAAAGATCTGGCCGCCGAAGCCATGAAGATTACAGCTACCGATCTCAGCCAGCTGGGCTGTATCGACGGTGTGGTCCCCGAGCCGGAGGGAGGCGCGCATTCCGATCATGAGGCGGCCGCCGCGCTGCTCGACAAAGCGTTGTGGGGTTACTTCGCAGATCTCAAGAAAATGCCGGTTCAGGAATTGCTCGCATCGCGATATAACAAGTTCCGCAACATGGCTCAGTTTTACCGCATCGAAGCCTAGTTTCCCAGTCGGGCACATCGGGCGCGGAACGGGCCTCTTCGGCTGTCCGTCCCGCGACCGTTACCGTATAATAAAGGGTTTTCCCCACTGAAGTTGCAGCGCCCGGGTGCGCCACATGCCCGTTCGCGCCAAAAGGAAGGACAGGGATGGCTACCACGGATGTAGCGCTTCGGGACGCCTCAGGCCGTCTGGAGCGGAAAGCGATCGTCAACGACATGAGCATTCAGGTCGCGACGGTCAATGGCTCAGGATCGCAAAGCTCCAACACCGTTCTTCTCCGCAGCATTTTCCAGATGGGCGTGCCGGTTTCCGGGAAGAACCTATTTCCGTCGAACATCGCCGGCCTGCCTACCTGGTACACGATCCGCGCAAACAAGGATGGCTACATCGCGCGCAAGAAGGAGATCGATTTCCTGATCGCGATGAACTCGGAGACCGCACAGGAAGACGTGATGTCGCTCGCCCCGGGCGCGGCGGCGCTCTACGACGAGCCGCTAAACCTGAGCAGCCTGCGCGACGATCTGGTTTTCTACGCAGTGCCGTACGACAAGCTGGTGGCGACAGTTTGCTCGGAGGCCAAGCTGCGCAAGCTGGTCAAGAACATGATCTATGTCGGCGTGGTTGCCAAGTTGCTCGACCTCGACATGGCGGAAGTCGAAAAGGCCATCCGCAAGCAATTTGCCAAGAAGGCGAAGGCGGCGAACCTGAACATGGGTGCTGCCCAGGCTGGGTTCGATTACGCGGCGGCGAACCTCAAGAAGCAAGACCCGTTCCACATCGCCCGCTTGGATAAGACCAAGGGCAAGATCATCATCGACGGCAATTCCGCCGCCGCGTTGGGTTGCATGTTCGCCGGCGTCACGGTAGTGACCTGGTATCCGATTACGCCGTCGTCCTCGCTGGTCGAGACCCTGATCGACTACATGAAGGAACATCGCATCGGTCCGGATGGCAAGGCTACGTTCGCCATCGTGCAGGCGGAGGACGAACTGGCCGCGATCGGCATGGTGATTGGGGGCGGATGGGCCGGCGCCCGTTCGATGACGGCGACCGCTGGACCCGGCATTTCGCTGATGGCGGAGTTTTCCGGTCTCGCCTACTACACAGAGATTCCGGGCGTGATCTGGGATATCCAGCGCGTCGGTCCATCCACCGGACTGCCCACGCGCACCTCGCAGGGAGACATCCTTTCGACCGCGTTCCTCAGCCACGGTGACACGAAAAACATTCTGCTCATCCCGAGTTCAGCGTCGGAGTGCTTCGACATGGCGCAGGACGCCTTCAACCTGGCCGAGCAATTCCAGACGCTGATTTTCGTGATGTCGGATCTTGATCTCGGGATGAACAACTGGATGTCCGATCCCTTCAAGTATCCCGAGACGCCGATCAACCGCGGCAAGGTGCTCAGCAAGCAGGATCTGGAACGGCTGGGCAGTTTTGCCCGCTACAGGGACGTGGATGGCGACGGCATTGGCTATCGCACGCTGCCGGGCACCGATCATCCGGGAGCCGCGTATTTTGCGCGCGGCAGCGGCCACAACGAGAAGTCACAGTACAGCGAACGTCCAGACGACTTCGAACGCAACATGGAGCGCATCAAACGCAAGTTCGAGACGGCGCGCTCGTTCGTTCCGCGGCCTGAGGTAGTTTCGGCGGACAAGTCGAAAATCGGCATCATCGCCTACGGAACATCGCACTGGGCGATTGTCGAGAGCCGGGATCAACTCAGCAAAGAGTACCAGTGCGAAACCGACTACCTGCGCCTCCGGGCGTATCCGTTTACGCGTGAGGTGCACGATTTCATTGAGAAACACGACCGCATCTACCTGGTTGAGCAAAATCGCGATGCGCAGATGCTGAGCTTGTTGAAACTGGACATCCGTCCCGAGCTGACAACGCGCCTGCGCAGCGTCAGTCATATTCACGGGCTGCCGCTCGATGCGCGCTCCGTGACCGACGAGATCATGACGATGGAGGGCAAGTAAGATGGCCTCAACTCCCAGCACGCCCGCACCCAAGATCAACCGCATCGGCCTCTCGGTGCTCGAATACAAGGGCGGCAAGACGACGCTGTGCGCCGGTTGCGGACACAACGCCATCTCCGAGCGCATCATCGATGCGATGTACGAAATGGGCGTGAAACCCGAGCACGTGGCCAAGCTGAGCGGGATCGGCTGTTCGTCGAAGAGCCCCGCCTACTTCATGAGCCGCTCGCACAGCTTCAATTCGGTGCACGGGCGCATGCCGTCGGTCGCGACCGGAGCCATGCTTGCGAATCGGAACCTGCTTGCGCTGGGGGTGAGTGGCGATGGCGACTCTGCCTCCATCGGGATCGGCCAGTTCGTCCACCTGATGCGCCGGAATCTGCCGATGATCTACATCATCGAGGACAACGGCGTCTACGGCCTGACCAAGGGCCAGTTCTCGGCGACGGCCGACCTGGGCTCCAAACTGAAAACCGGAGTCGTGAACGATCTCCCGGCGATTGATACCTGCGCTCTGGCGATTGAGCTGGGCGCGACGTTTGTCGGCCGCTCGTTTTCGGGCGACAAGAAGCAATTGCACAGCATGCTGAAGGCGGCGATCGCGCACAAGGGCACGGTCATGCTCGACGTGATCTCGCCCTGCGTGACGTTCAACGACCACGACGGTTCTACAAAGTCCTACAAGTACATGAAGGATCACGAAGAACCGCTGCAGGACATTCGCTTCGTACCCCACTTCGAGGAAATCGATGTGGAGTACGACCCGGGCACAACCATCGAGGTCACCATGCACGATGGCTCTCGTCTGCGTCTGCGCAAGCTGGAGGAAGGCTACGACCCGACTCAGCGCATCGATGCCATTCACCGTCTGCTCGAAGCGCACGAGAAGCAAGAGGTGCTGACGGGAGTGCTTTACCTGGATCCGAAGGCGCCCAGTTTTCTGGATCTGCTCAACATGACGGATCAGCCGCTGGCGACGCTGCCGGAGTCGGTGACGCGACCCAGCCGGGAAGTCCTCGAGCAGTGCATGCAAGAGCTGCGCTAGTGGCTCTTGCATCGGATCAAGAAGCCCCCCGCGTGGAGGGCTTGTTCCGGGGTGGAAAATGGGCGTGTCGTACCGCCGGGTACCAACGGAGAGACCGGGTCAAGCCACATCGTCGAAGTCGCGCTGGTTGATAGCTTCAACCCCGCCGGTATGTTCTGGACTTTCGCCCGGCTCGGGGAAATCCGTGTCGGCTGCCTTGAGCATGGGATCCTGATCCCGGTGTCCCAACTGGCCTTGCATTGAGGTGTTCCCGGTTTGAGTCCGTTCGTCCTGCTCTACGGCTCCCTTTTCGCGGTCCTGATCCTTGCTATCCGACATGAATGATTGCTCCTCTGCGAACGATGCCGACCAGGAACCTTCCTCGTCCACACGGCAAGGGTACCCCGGAACATTTCCTCAGGCAAAGGTTTAATTGCGGTCCGCAGCCACCACCCCTCGGGGAATTGTCTTTCCGACCCCTGCGCGAAGCGCGGGAGGAGAAATCTGCTTTTTCGCGGGTGGAGTGAAGCTACTCTCCCGGGCGCGAAGACGTCGACACTCCCAGCTTCTTCAGGCGTTCCCGGGCCTGGAGAGCCTCGTTGGTTTTCGGGTAGCGCTGGATCAGATGGCGAAGTTCCTGCACTCCATCATCCGTTTGTCCCAGCTCGATCAGGGCAAAGCCCTTTTTCAGCTGCGCTGACGCTGCCTTCGTGCCGCTCGGGAAGTTCTGCAGGACCTGGTCATAGTTCGCAACCGCCTGCTTGTAGTTAGCCGCCCGGAACTGGAGTTCCGCGAGATAGAAGTAGGAGTTTCCGGCGAGATCGGTGTTCGGATAGAACTTGATGTAGTCCGCGAACTCTTGTGCCGCCAGGTCGTTCTTGCCCCCGTTGTAATCGCGCAGGGCATTCGCGTAGAGCACGTCGGGCGGGGGAGCCTGGGCCTGGGCCTGCGCTTGTGCTTGCGCCGCCTGCTGTGACGCAGCCAGGGTCTGCTGGGCCGCCTGCATGTCCTCTAGCTGTTTGCTGACCTTGGCCAGGCGGACCTTTAGCTCATCGAGCGTGTCGTTCAGGGCCTGGATCTGCCCGGAAAGCTGATCCACGCGCCCGGCGGAGTCGCCCTGCTGCTTCTGGAGCGTCGCCTGCAACGCAGTTATGGCGGCAGTGGTCTTGTTGGCCGCATCGGTATTCTGCTCGACCAGGTTCTTCATGACGCCCATGCGCTCGTCAAAGGCCTGCCGCATGGTCGCCATCTGCTCCTGCAGTTGTTGCACCTGGGTCTGGAGCTGGATGATCTCCTTGCTGGCGCCGTAGGCCGGTGCGGCTGCCAACCACAAGGCTGCTGTCAGCGCAAGAATCTTCGAAACGGCTTGGGGAATTCTCTGCATTGTCATAGGCCCTTCCTGTCTGTCCTCAGTATCCCACAGGGAAACCGCGCACGGTGGCTGGAGTCGACAATCTGATTGTGGACGATGGCGGAGGCAGACAGGGTTCCTTTGCGGTTTCCCGCCACTTCTGAGGGGAAACCGGCTGCCCCGCAGACTGAGAGCGCTCGGCGGGCGCGCCGTCCGGAGGCTATGACCTGAGATGCCGTAGCCTCCGGGGAGTGCCGGTTTTTCATTTTGAGTAAACGAAATGACCGCGGCGGTTTTGCTGCCAGCAGCTCTCGTTGGACTCGGTGCAGAACGGCTTTTCCTTACCGTAGCTGATCGTCTTGATACGGCTGACGCTGAGTCCGGCCTGCACCAGAGCGTTCTTTACGGCGTTGGCCCGGCGGTCGCCCAGCGCGAGGTTGTACTCGGTGGAGCCGCGTTCGTCGCAATGTCCTTCAACCGTGAACTGGATGTTCGGATGCTGGCTGAGGAACTGCGCATCGACTTGGACGGCAGACTGCTGATCCGGCCGAATGGCATCCGCGTCGTAGTCGAAGTACACGTCTCTGACGCGCTGCGCAAACAGTTCCTCCTCGGTTGCCGAGGGCGGCGGTGGTGGCGGCGGTGGGGGCACGTTCACGGTGACGCGGGCCGTTGCTTCCTGGGATCCTCCCGCACCCTTGGCGACCAAGTGGTAAGTCGTCGAGTCGGTGGGCGTCACTTGCTGCGACCCGTTGGGCTGCACCGCGCCGATGCCGTCAATGCTGACGTCGCTGGCCAGCGTGGTCTGCCAGGTCAGCGTGGTGGACTGTCCCCGTTCAATCGAGTTGGGGTTGGCCGACAGCGACGCGGTGGGCGCGGGTGGCGGCGGTGGCGGCGGTGGCGGCGGTGGAGCAACTTTCTTCTTGCAGGCGCCCAACATCATGATTGCGCCAAGGATGAATACGAGAGTGATCCACTTCATTTTCGGGTGTTTCACATTCTCCTCCCACAAAATCGCATGCCGGATTTCGGGCATACGGACTCAAACCGGCGCCGAGGGCCAACATCTTTACGGCAACCGGAAATGAACACACTTATGACTGAAATTGCATCTTTACACTTTTGCCCGTTACTTCCAAGTCCAATTTGGTTGCGTGTTGCGGCCACTGAACGTCAACTGCTGAACCTTCGTGCCGTCGGCCAACATGGTCCATATCTGCTCGCTGCCAGAACGGCTGGACTGGAACACGATGTGTCTTCCATCCGGAGACCAGGACGGAAAATCGTTGCGTCCACCATCGTGCGTCAACTGGACCCACTGCTTGCTGGCGATATCCATCAGGTAGATGTCGTTGGCTCCCGGAGCCCCCGGTCCATATTTGCGAAACCAGGACAGGGTCAGAAACTGTCCGTTGGGTGACCATGAGGGCGACACTGCGTACCCCTGATCGGTCACGCGCTGCACGTTAGTTCCGTCGGCTTCCATGGTGTAGACCTGGGGCAGGCCGGTGCGGCCACTCACGAAAGCAATCTGGGCTCCGGTCTTGCGGTTCCAAGTAGGTCCCACGTCCGGCCCCCGGTCGCTGGTCAGACGATGGGAATTCAAACCGGCGACATCCGTCACATAAATATTCGATTCCCCGCCATGGGAAGACGAAAACGCCAGCTTCGTCCCGTCCGGCGACCAGGAGGGCGAAAGATTGGTCCCACCCAGCTTGGAGAACGACACAAGGCGGTTCAGGTCGAGCGAGTACATCAGGATCTCCCAACTCGACTTGCCCAGCGAGCTGAAGGCCAGGCGGGAGCCGTCGGGAGAAATCCGGGGAGAAAGTGAGATCGACCCCACGTGCGTGACCTGGTGCTGATTGGATCCGTCGTAGTCCATCGCCCAGATTTCCTTGTGGCCACTCCGATCGCTCACGAAAAAGACTTTGCTTTCCGCGATGCCCGGAATTCCGCCGCCGAGGCGGAAAATAATCTCATTGGCGAACTTGTGGGCAATGAGACGTGCAGCGTCGGTGGTGGCGGCGTCGGTGTACTGCTTTCCCAGAACCTGCGGCGAGCCGACGTTCTTGACGTCGTAGAGCCAGCCGTGAACCAGCAGGTTGTTCCCGGTCGCTCCCAGATCGCCGAAGGCCAACATTGAAGCATTGGGCGGCGGACCACTCCACGCATCGAAACGGACCTCAGCCGGATTGCCCGGAACCTCGAGCGGGTAAAAGCTCTTCGAGACCATCTCGAAGATGCCAGCATTGTCGAGGTCGTTCCAGAGCGTGTCGTTGAAGGTTTTCAGCAGAGCAGCGTTGTTGGCGTCCTGAGTGCTGGGCTTGAAGTCGGATGCCGCCACTCGGACTTTATCGACGCCCAGACCGGTGCCGGTGCGGATCCAGTCCTGTGGGAAGCAGGGAAGAACCAGCAGGCTGGTAAGAAGTAACAGGAGGGCGACCAGATTCTTGCGAAGGATCTTGAGAGTCATTTTTCCAGCGGAGAAACCTAGGAAGCTTACTGTAGGACCGTAGCCGGGATGTTGCAAGTTACTGGGGGACATGTCGTGCATCCAACTCCTTCGACGCTTAGTTTACAACTCGCTCCACTCTTCACCGGGAGCGCCGCGGTTCTACTGCTTATCTCTTGTAGTCAAACCAAAATTCGACCGTAACCTTGTTACCGGAGTAGTCCGGCGGCAACGGGCCGAACGTATCAATCCGCTGAATCGCCCGCACGGCCGACTGGTCGAGCGAGGGCACGCCGCTCGACTGTTCGATCTGCACATTTCCGGGCTGACCTGAGCGATTGATGTCGAACAGCAGGTACACCCGATTGGCCTCGTGAATCCCCGGGTCAATTTCGTACTTCAGCCAGTTCTCGGACACTTTCTGCTGCACCACTCGCACGTACCAGGCATACGCAGTCCCAAAGTCGCCGCCTCCCCCTTGAAAGCCAAATCCGCCTTTGGCGCCAGCCGCGCTGAAAGTTCCGTACGGCCCGCTTACGGGTCCCCCCTTACCGAAGGGCACCTCGTTGGTCTCCTCCTCGGGCGCCGGCGGCGCCTTCTGGTGGCTTAGGTGGTTGACCGCCTTCGGCTTGGACTTCGCGTTCTTGTCGGCAATGGGAATCGCGTCGGGCTCGTTCTCTTTCTCCTGCTCCTTCTCCTGTGGCGGCGGCTTCGAGAGGCCCTTGGAGTCGTTCGCCAGCACGTTCTGGGTCGGCGCCTGGCTTGCCGGCAAGGGAACGGTGCTGACCAGCGTTACCCCGATCGCGTCTCCTCCTCCACCCGCGCCCCAGCCATCGCCGCGCCGGCCGGGCAGGATGACGCCGAAGAGCACAACCAAGCCCGTAAACGCCAGGTGGAGCCCCACCGACCACGCCAGCGGTCGTCCGAGCCTTGCGTGCTCGAGAAAGATGTCAGCGTCGGCTGCCATTTTGGTCGAGAGGTTGCGTGACAATGCTCACGTTGGTGATCCCGGCTCCTTTCACCGCGTCCATAACAGTGGCAAAGGCGCCGAACGGCACGTCCTCGTCGGCCCGAATGAAAACCGACTGATGCTGGGGGTCGCGAATCCTCTGCCGCAGCTTGCTCTTGATCTCGTTGATGTTGATGGCGTCGCTACCGAGAAATACCCGCTGTTGTTTGTTGATGCTGATCACCATGCGCTCTTCGGTGATCTCTTTCACGGTGCGGGTCTTGGGAACGTTCACCTCGATGCCGGACTGCAACACGGGCGCGGTGACCATGAATATGATCAACAGAACGAGCACCACGTCTACGAGCGGCGTGACGTTAATGTCGGAGATGGCACTCTGCGTCCGTCCATTGGACGTCGTGAAGGCCATCAGCGCCGTACCCCGGCGGCATCGACCGCAATCTGTGCTGTCTGGGTTTGGCTGTGCTCCACGGCGTTCAGCATTTCCAGCGCGAAGTCATCCCCGCGCGCAGCGAACTCTCGGATGGAACTGCCGATCAGGTTGTAAGCGATGACCGCGGGGATGGCCGCCGCCAAGCCAGCCGCCGTGGTGATGAGCGCTTCCGAAATGCCGGGGGCCACGGCACGCAAGGTGGCCGCGCCCGCCGTACCCAGCCCGTGAAAGGCGTCGATGATACCCCAAACGGTTCCGAACAGACCTACGAAGGGCGTGACCGCACCGGTAATGGCCAGCCACGGAACGTTCCGCTCAAAGCGCGTCAGTTCCTCGGAGTTCGCGATCTGCATGGCGCGTTGCACTGCGACCGAGTTCCGGATGCCGCCCGTCGGGTTCCCCACCTGCCGTTTGTATTCCTCATATCCGTTCTCGAAAACTCCCACTAGCGGGCTGGGCCGGAACTGATCGGCAACCGCAGCAATATCCTGCAAGCGTTGCGCCTTGCGGAAAGCCCGCACGAAGCGCCCGCTCTGCACCCGAGCGCGGCGTAGGAGACTCCACTTGGAAAGGATGATGGCCCAGGACAGCAGGCTGAAGGCCAGCAGCAGGAAAAGAACAGTCTTAGCGACGGCGCCCGTCTGACCAACCAGATCAATGATTTCGCCGCCCACCACGAGGGCCAACCAGGATGCATTGAGCATTGGGAATATTTATGAAGACGCGCTAGCGCCGACCGACCTCCAGCATAGGTTTTCTGCGAGTTGGAAACGCCATTTGATTATAGTCCCTGAGGTGTGTCACTCGACCCAATTGGATGGTCAACTTTCTCCGAGAACCAAGCTTGGTACTCGGTTCGGCGGAAACAAGAAATAGAAGCAGGAGCCCGCACTCTGCCAGTTGATCACGGGCCAGGGCTGTGCCCTTAGAGAGCGATCGAGCTTTATTCCGCTGGCTGCCACCTGAGAACTGAGAACCGGCAGCCAGCAGGCGGCAGCTGTTTTTCATGCTATGCTGCGCTCAACTTCGCACTCCCAGGATCACCGTGCTCGTCGAACTGCGGCTGGAAAACTACGCGGTCATCGATAACTTGGCGGTGGAGTTCGCCTCCGGCCTGAACCTGCTGACCGGCGAGACCGGGGCCGGCAAATCCATTCTGATCGACGCACTGACGCTTCTGCTCGGGGATAAGGCCTCGACCGATGTGATTCGCTCCGGTGCCGAGCGCGCCGTGATCTCTGCCGTCTTCGAGATTGAAAGCGCTGGCGCCAAGACGGTCGCGCGCATCCTGGAAGCGAACGGGCTCGACTCGGAAAATGATTCCGTCATCCTGCGGCGCGAGATTGCCGCCGGCGGCAAAGGGAGAGTGTTCGTCAACAACCAGCCCGCAAGCGTGGCGGTTTTGAAGCAGCTCGGGCCGTACTTGTCGACCGTCCACGCCCAGAACGAGACGCTGGCCGCCTTTGATGGGCCCGCGCGGCTGGCGCTGCTTGATTCGTTTGCGGGCGCGCAACTGGCTGGCGTTCAAGAAGTCTTCGACACCTGGAACGGAATCCGGACGCGGATCGAGGAGTTGGTGCAGGACGAGCAGGACCGCCTGCGGCTGCTCGACTTGTGGATTTACCAGAAGCGCGAGATCGAAGAGGCGAAGCTCCAGCCGGGCGAAGACGAGCGCCTGGCGAACGAGAAGCGCGTGCTGGCGAACGCCGAGAAGATCTACAACGCGGCCATGAATGCCTTCGATCTGCTGTATGAGGGCGATGCCTCGACCGGCGCGTCCTTGCGGTCGGCACGAAAGCAGATCGAAGAATTGGCGCGCTACGAGCCCAAATTCCAGGAAGCTCTGGCCGCCCTCGAATCAGCGCTGATCAGCGTGGAGGATGTGGGCGCCACGGTTCGCGACTACGCCGGGGGGATCCATGCTTCTGCTGACCACTTGGCCGAGGTGGAGGATCGCCTCGCGGCCCTCGATCGCCTGAAGCGCAAGTACGGTCCTGCTCTCAATGACGTCATCGCCTTTGGCGCCGATGTCGCGCGCAAGCTTTCCGAGATGGAGAACAAGGACGAAGTTCTCCGCTGCCTGCGGGGCGAGCTATCGAAGGCCGCCGCAGATTACCTGGCGGTGGCGCGCCTGCTGTCGAAAAAACGCTACGAGTCGGCCCGTAAGCTTGAAAAGCTGGTGGAAATCGCGCTCAGCGACCTAGCCATGAAGGCGACGTTCCGAATTGAGGTTACCGGTTCGGAGGAGGAAGGGACCTGGTCGGCATCCGGCTCGGATCAAGTCGTCTACATGATTTCGACGAACCCGGGAGAGCCATTGCGCAGGCTGGAGCAGGTGGCGTCCGGAGGTGAGCTGTCCCGGGTCATGCTGGCGCTGAAAGCCAGTGTGGAGGCGGGAGCCGGCCCGGGCGGCAAGAAAAAGCGACCCGGCGTTCCCCGCACGCTAGTGTTCGACGAGGTTGATACCGGCATCGGCGGGCGCGCAGCCGAAGCCGTCGGCAAGAAACTGAAAGAGCTTGCACGCACCAACCAGGTGCTGTGTGTCACCCACCTCCCTCAAATTGCGACGTTTGCGGACCACCACTACCTGATCGAGAAGCGGGAATCGGGAGGCCGCACGCGGACTTCGGTTCGTAACATCACCGGCGCAGAACGGACTGAGGAAGTGGCCCGCATGCTGAGCGGCGCCAAGGTCACGGAAAGCTCGCTCCAGCACGCCGAGCAGATGATTAAGGCGAACGCCTGAACCGTTCACCGCCCGAAACTCCCCAATCGCTGTTAATCCTAGCCCTTTCTATGGCTTACGTTGACCAAAAGGGTACTCTCAGGTAGTCTAGCATTAACTTTTCAGGGGAAAAGTGTAGCCTGAGTGGAATCGACGACATCCAAAGGAAACTATTGTGCCTAGCCAGGACGCCAAGACGCTGCTTTTGTTGAAACCCCGGGGCTTTTGCGCCGGCGTGGTACGTGCCATCGACATCGTCCGCATCGCCTTGGAGGCTTTCGGGCCGCCCATCTACGTCCGCAAGGAAATTGTCCACAATCGCTTCGTGGTCGAGGATCTCCAGCAAAAGGGCGCGATTTTTGTCGACAGCGTTGATGAGGTGCCAGAGGGCGAGCGGGTGATCTACAGTGCTCACGGCGTTTCCCCGGAAGTGCGGCAGGCCAGCGAGGAGCGCAACCTGCGGGTCATCGATGCGACCTGTCCGCTGGTCACCAAGGTTCACGTGGAGGCGGTCAAGTTTGCTAAGGAAGGCTATTCGCTGGTCCTGATCGGGCACCGCGACCATGACGAAGTGATTGGAACTTTGGGCGAGGCTCCGACCGTAACCCAGGTTGTGGGGTCTCCGGCGCAGGTTGAGTCATTGACGGTGCCGGACCCGAACCGGGTCGCCTACCTCACCCAAACCACCCTGAGTCTGGATGAGACCAAGGACATCATTGCGGCCCTCAAGAAGAAGTTCCCAAACATTCAGGGTCCGCATGCACAAGACATCTGCTATGCGACGGAAAACAGGCAGGTTGCGGTGAAGCAGGTAGCCTCCGATGCGGACCTCCTGCTGGTGGTCGGTTCTGAAAACAGCTCGAATTCAAACCGTCTGGTTGAAGTGGCCCGTAATCTGGGCACCAAGGCGCACTTGATCGACAGCTACAAGAACATCAAGTCCGAATGGCTGGAGGGCGTGAAAACCATCTCGCTGACCGCAGGAGCCTCAGCGCCCGAGTGCCTGGTTGAGGAAGTCGTGAAGTTCCTGGCGACCAAAGGTTTCGACAACGTGCAGGAACTGGAAGTGATGCCCGAAAACGTGCGCTTCGGCTTGCCACCGGAAATTGTGGAGGCCATCGCCAGCGCCCCCGCGAGCCTCAGCGCGGGCTAGCGGACTAACGGAGTTCACCCTAAGTATGGAAGACTACTCCCCCCGACTGTCCAGCGCCTCTGCACCACAACTTCGTTTCGGCAAGATTGACGATCTCTCAAGCCGAGTAGCTGCCGCCACCGATGCTGCACGCCGGCTCCTGTTCTCCCGGCAGCACAGCGCTGGCTACTGGTGCGGCGAACTCGAGGCCGATAGCACTCTCGAAGCCGATTACATCATCCTGCACACCATGCTCGGCAGCGTGGACCGCGAGCGCTTCGCCAAAGCCGCTCGCTATCTCCTGCAGCATCAGAACGAAGACGGCGGATGGAGTATCTACCCGGGCGGTCCGTCGAACGTCAGCGCCTCGGTGAAGGCCTATTTCGGCCTGAAATTGGCGAGCTATTCCGCGGACCACCCGGCGATGGAACGTGCCCGGAAGAAGATTCTCAAGTTGGGCGGCGTGACCGAGGTCAATACCTTCACCAAGCTGTACCTGTGCTTCTTCGGTCAGTACGACTACGATGCCTGCCCCGCCATTCCGCCGGAGATCGTCCTGTTTCCCAACTGGTTCTGGTTCAATATCTACGAGATTTCTTCCTGGTCGCGCGCCATCCTGGTGCCGCTTTCCATCTGCTACGCCAAGAAGCCCTTTAAGAAGCTCTCCGATAAGATGGGAATCGAAGAGCTTTTCGTCGGAGGCCGCGACAAGTCGCGCATGCACCTGCAATGGTCGAGGAAGCGGATTTCGTGGCGCAACTTCTTCCTGCTGGTAGACCGCATGGTGCACGCATTTGAACGCGTGCACATTCGTCCCTTGCGCTCGGTCGCGCTGAAGAAAGCCGAGAAGTGGATGCTCGAGCGCTTCGAGAAGAGCGACGGTCTGGCTGCGATTTTCCCGTCGATCATGAACTCGGTGATCGCGATGCGCTGCCTGGGATATTCCGTGGACGATCCCCAGGTGATCCGCGCCATGGACGAGTTTGAAAAGCTCGGCATCGAAGAAGGCGATACCTTCCGCATGCAGCCCTGTGTCTCGCCCGTTTGGGATACTGCCTATGCCTTATTCGCGCTGGGCGAAGCGGGGGTACCGGTCGACGATCCACGTATGGTCCGGTGCGCCGACTGGCTCCTGCAGAAACAGGTTCGTCACCCGGGAGACTGGAAGGTTAAGAATCCTGAAGGGCAACCGGGCGGATGGTACTTCGAGTTCAACAATGAGTTTTACCCCGATGTAGACGACAGCGCGCAGGTTTGCCTGGCACTGAGCCGGGTGGAGCATCCCAACGGCCGGTATCAGCGGGAGTCGGTGCAGCGCGCCATCGACTGGATCCTGTCCATGCAGTGCCGCAATGGCGGCTGGGCGTCCTTCGACAAGGACAACGACCGCATGGTCTTCCAGTACGTGCCTTTCGCGGACCACAACGCCATGCTCGATCCGCCAACGGTCGATATTACGGGCCGCATCATGGAGATGCTGGCTACCTACGGATACGACAAGAATCACAAAGCGGTGAAGAAGGCGATCGAATTCCTCCGCAAGGAACAGGAGCCCGACGGTTCCTGGTTCGGCCGTTGGGGTGTGAACTACATCTACGGCACCATGCTGGTCCTTCGTGGTCTGGAAGCGATCGGCGTGGATCATCACGAGCCTTATATACAACAGGCCGCGGAGTGGCTGCGGATGGTGCAGAACTCCGACGGCGGCTGGGGCGAAAGCTGCGATTCCTACGATGATCCCAATGCCAAGGGGCTGGGCGAAAGCACCGCTTCACAGACCGCCTGGGCGGTCATGGGTTTGATGGCCGCCAATGACACGCGGAGTGATTCGGTGGCGCGTGGTATCGCCTATCTGCTACGCACGCAGAAGAAGGACGGCTCATGGGACGAGCCCTACTGCACAGGCACGGGTTTCGCACGCGTGTTCTATCTGAAATACCACATGTACGCGCAATACTTCCCGCTGTTGGCGCTGACCACCTACGCAAAGGTGGTCGCGGGAGAATCGGCCAATTCAGCTCGGGCAAGCCGATAGCTGGCCGGAGCATGGAAAGTTCTTGGTCGAGTTACGACCCGTCCCCAACTGAGAACCGGGAATTGGCCACTGAGAACTGCTCTTGAAGGCTTTTGTCACAGGCGCAACCGGGTTCTTGGGCGCGCACGTCGCGCGAGCGCTGGCCGAGCAGGGTGCAGAGTTGCGCCTGCTGGTCCGCTCGACCAGCGACCTCCGCAACCTTGAGGGTCTGAGGGCGGATCGCGTCACTGGCGACCTGCGATCTCCCGGGTCGCTCGAGAAGGCAATTGCGGGCTGCGACACGGTGTTCCACGTAGCCGCAGACTACCGGCTGTGGGTGCGGGATCCGGAGCAGATGTACAGGTCAAACGTGGAAGGCACGCGCGCCCTGTTAGAAGCAGCTCGAAAGAACGGAGTCCGCCGGGTGGTGTACACCTCGACCGTTGCCACCATGGGTTTTACGTCCAATGGCCATCCTGCCGACGAGGAGTCGTGGGTGTCGATTGGCGACATGATCGGCCACTACAAACGGTCGAAATTCATGGCCGAGCAGGTTGCCCTCGGGGCGGGCCGGAGCGGGCAGGACGTTGTGGTGGTGAACCCATCGACCCCGGTGGGCGAGCTGGACATCAAGCCCACGCCAACCGGGCGCATCATCGTGGACTTCCTCAAGAAGAAGTTCCCCGCCTACGTAGATACCGGTTTGAACCTCGTGGATGCGACTGAATGTGCGCGCGGCCACCTAGCGGCGCTCGAGAAGGGAAGAAGCGGCCAGCGCTACATCCTGGGGGGGGAGAACCTGACGTTGAAGCAGATTCTGGATAAGCTGGGGGCGATCACGGGCCTCCCGTCACCCCGGGTGAAGGTGCCTTATTTCATGGCGCTGGCAACGGGCGTGGTCGACGAAGTGTTTACCGGGAGGATTCTCGGTCGAGAGCCGCGGGCGACCATCGACGCCGTTCGGATGGGCCGAAAGAAAATGTTCGTTTCATCCGCCAAGGCAGAGCGGGAACTTGGATGGACGGTTGTATCTGTGGATGACGCCCTGCGTCGGGCCGCCGCCTGGTTTCAAGCGAAGGGCTATGCCTGACATCGCCATGGTCGCAGCTCTGGAACGCGAAGTATGGCCGCTGGTCAAAGGTTGGCGGACTTCGGATCGGGAATACTCTGGCAGGCAATTCCGGTTCTTTGAAAACGAAAACTGCGTCCTGGTCTGCGGTGGAGTCGGATCGGAAGCGGCACGGCGAGCCACTGAGGCTGTGATCACCCTGTACCAACCCGCGGCGGTGTGGTCCGTCGGTTTCGCGGGAGCGCTGGAAGACCGGTTGCGCGTCGGGGAATTGCTGGACTTGAGGTATGTGGTCGATGTGGGTGATGGCAGCAAGGTGGACACCGGCTCCGGCTCCGGGGTGCTGGTCAGCTTTCAATCAGTAGCGGGCGAAGAACAGAAATCGAGGCTGGCGAAGGCTTACGGGGCAGAGGCGGTGGACATGGAGGCAGCCTCCGTTGCGAAGGGTGCGCAGGCCCATGGGCTGCCTTTCGGGGCCGTCAAGGTGATTTCGGACGAGGCCGGCTTTCCGATGCCGGCGATCGAACCTTTCATGGGCAGGGATGGTGGGTTTCGAACCGCCAGCTTCGGCCTGTATGCCGCAATGCGGCCGTGGCTCTGGGGAACCGTGATTCGGCTGGCGCGGAACAGCGCGAAGGCATCCCGTGCGCTGTGCGAGCACCTGAAAGGCAGCCACAACGCTTCGGGTGAGCGTGTTTTGCGGGTCCCGCAAGCTCCGGAGAAATAGCAAGGCAAGTAGGGCGTATGGCTGGATTTCGCGGGTGGACGATCGTAGCGCTGGCGCTGATGGCAGCTGAAATGTTCGCGCAGACCTCGTTCATCTATGTGGAAAGCTTTCGGAAAGGGCCGACTCGGGTGACGGAGCAGACTCTCGAAGTGGACCTGGATCCACACGACGCGACTTGTCAGGTTCGCGTAAAGGACCAGAGTGGCCGGGATCGCTACCTGCTCGTGTGCGCACCCCAACGGGTGGGGCAAGGGGACGATCGGATCCTGGGGTGGCAGGTGCGACTGGCGGACCTGCATCACACGATGTACAACAACGTGCTCATGCCGTCTCCGGATGCAACGGAGGACAAGACGCAGATCGGATGGCTTGACCCCGGGAAGTTCGCCAAGATTCCGTTGACGACGGAGCGGGTGGTCAAGGTTGACAATTTCTACTGTGTTGTCCAGGTGAAGGCCTACCACTTTGTCACACAACAGCAGCCTTATCTGGATCACATGACGGTGGGTGTGCGTTTCACCAATACCCTACCGCACAGCGAAGTGCGCGCGAAGGAAGAAAAAACCGGTTCATGATGGCGATTGCAGGACAGATCTCGATCGAGGACCGGCGGCAGAAAATCCCGACCACGATGCTGGCCGCGGTCTATCGCGGCAAGGGCGACGTGCGCATGGAGACGGTGCCGGTTCCGGAGATCGGCGCGGGCGAGCTCCTGGTGCGGGTTCATACCTGCGGCATCTGCGGAACTGACCTGAAGAAAATTGCGACCGGATCACATTCGGCGCCCCGCATCTTCGGGCACGAGACTTCCGGAGTCGTGGTCGCAACCGGGAAGAGTGTTTCCCAGTTCCAGCCGGGTGACCGGGTGATGGTCTTCCATCACCTCCCGTGCCGCGAGTGCTACTACTGCCGTCACAAGACATTTGCGCAGTGCGAGACCTATAAGAAAGTGGGCTGTACGGCCGGATTCGAACCGAGCGGCGGCGGATTCGCCGAATACGTCCGGGTGATGGACTGGATCGTGGGGCGCGGTACCGTGCGGATTCCCGAGGGCGTTTCCTTCGAACAGGGCTGTTTTGTGGAGCCTGTGAACACCTGCATGAAGGGCGTGCATAGCCTTCGGCTGGAAGCGGATGAGACGGTGCTAGTCATCGGGCAGGGGCCCATCGGCCTGATTTTGAGCATCTTGGCAAAGCGGACGGGGGCTAGGGTAATAACTTCCGATTTGTATTTGCCGAGGCTTACAATATCTAAAAGCTTCGGTTTAGGACTCACAATTGATGCTTCGCGGACTGACGTGATCGAGCGGGTGCGCGAGCTGACGGATGGTCGGGGCGCGGACGCTGTGATTCTGGCGGTCGGCGGCACTGGCCTGATCCGGCCCGCCATGGACGCGACCCGTCCAGGAGGCCGGGTTTTGTTATTTGCCCAGACCGTGCGAGGCGAAGTGGCGGTTGATCCCGCAGCCATCTGCGTGGAGGAAAAGACTTTGCTGGGGTCTTATAGCGCTTCCGTGGAGTTACAGGAGGAGTCAGTGCGCTTCGTGATGAGCCGCGAGATGGAGTTGGAGCGCCTCATCAGCCACCGCTTCCCACTGACCCGCGGGCTGGAGGCGCTGGAGCTGGCTGCCCATCCCCAACCGAATTCCATGAAAGTCGTAATTCAGCCGGGCGGCGCTTGGGAAGGACACTTGAAGTGAACGGAAAAATGACGGCAGCGGTCCTCTATGGAAAAGAGGACATCAAGATCGAGCAGGTCCCAATTCCGCGTGTCGGTCACGGAGAGGTCCTGATCAAGGTCCAGGTCGCGCTCACCTGCGGCACCGACCTTAAGGTCTACCAGCGCGGCTACCATGCGCGCATGATTGTCCCCCCCGCGCTGTTTGGACATGAATTGGCGGGTGTCATCGAAGAAGTCGGAGCGGGTGTACGCGGCTTCAAGAAGGGTATGCGGGTGGTGGCGCTGAACTCCGCGCCCTGCGGCATGTGCTTCTTCTGCTCGAAGCATCAGGAGAACCTGTGTGAGGACTTGCTTTTCAACAACGGCGCCTATGCTGAATACATCCGTGTTCCCAAGCGCATCGTTGAGAGCAACATGCTGGCCATTCCGCCGCATGTGTCTTTCGAAGATGCAGCGATGACGGAACCCTTGGCCTGCGTTCTGCGCGGCCTGCACGAAACCCGGGTCGAGATTGGCGATACGGTAGCCGTGATCGGTGGTGGTCCCATCGGACTGATGTTCGTTCAGGTCGCGCAGGCGATCGGCTGCAATGTGATCGCGGTCGTGAAACGCGACTCCCAGGTAACCCTGGCCAAGCGCAAAGGGGCCCACGAAGTGGTGCAGATCTCCCAGGCAAAGGATCCGATCGAGGCCGTGCGGCAACTTACGCGGGAGAAGCGCGGCGCCGATGTGGTGGTGGAAGCCGTAGGCCGTACCGAGGCGTGGGAATGGGCGGTCCAGATGGTGCGCAAGGGCGGCACCGTCAACTTCTTCGGCGGATGTACCAGCGGCAGCAAGGTGCAGCTGGATACGAACCGGCTGCACTATTCAGAAATATCTCTGAAGGCGACCTTCCATCACACTCCGGAGACAGTGCGCCGGGCTTTCGCGCTGATCGCGGAAAAGAAGGTCTGCGGCACCGATTACATCACTGGCGAAGCGCCTCTGTCGCGCCTGCATGACGTTTTGCGCCACATGCTCAACCGCAACGGCGACATCAAAACCGCCATCATTCCAGGGCACTAATAGTACCCCTAGTAGGGAATTCCGACCGGGGCAAAGACTCGCTATGACACCGATCGCCAACAGCGAATCCCGGCCATTGCCCGCGGCCACCCCGCTGGCAGGCTGGAGCCGCCTTCCGCCCGAGTACGCCATCCCGCCGGTGGCGCCCTCGCTGGAGCAAGCCCGCGCCTATTGCCGCCGCCTGGCCCGCACGCACTACGAAAATTTCTCGGTTGCGACCTGGTTTCTGCCGCACCGCCTCCGCCAGCATTTTTTCAATGTCTACGCGTACTGCCGGATCTCGGATGATTTAGGGGACGAGGTCGGTGACCCGATCACCTCGTTGCGCCTGCTGGACCAGTGGCAGAGCGAGCTTGACGCCTGCTACGACGGAAGTCCGCGGCATCCTGTGTTTGTCGCGCTCGGGGAGACGGCGCGTACCTTTGACATCCCGCAGCATGAGTTTTCTGATCTTCTGACAGCCTTCCGTCAGGATCAGACGGTCACGCGCTACCAGACCTTCACCGATTTGCTCGGCTACTGTACTTACTCGGCCAATCCGGTAGGACATCTGGTGCTTTACCTGGGTGGCTATCGGGATGCCGAGCGTCAGAAGCTTTCCGACTTTACCTGCACCGCCCTGCAGCTGGCCAACTTCTGGCAGGATGTCTCCCGGGATTGTGCGAAAGGCCGGATTTACCTGCCGCTCGAAGACCTCCGCCGGTTTGGGGTCGGGGAAGACGATCTTGCCAACAACCGCAACACGCCCGCGTTCTGCAAAATGATGAAGTTCGAAGTGAACCGTGCGCGGGACTGGTTTCAACAGGGCCTGCCACTGGTTAGCAAAGTCAACAAAGAACTGGCGCTCGACCTGGGGCTGTTCTCCCGGGGCGGCCAGGAGATTCTGAACGCGGTCGAGCAGCAAGGGTATGCGGTCTTGGGACGGCGTCCCTCGATCTCCAAGTCGCGCAAGCTGGCGCTGGTCGCTCGGGCCGCGCTGGGGAAGCTGCTATGAGCACGGCCGCGCAACAGGTTCCGCTGCAGTTCTCACCCACCGAGTCGCAGCTGGCGATGGCCTATTCGGTCTGCCGTGGCATTGCGCGCGCGTCGGCGAAGAACTTTTACTACGCGTTTCTGGTGCTGCCTCGGCGCAAGCGGGAAGCGCTATGCGCGGTGTACGCGTTCATGCGGCGCTGCGACGATCTTTCCGACGATGCCAGCATGCCGCCCTGGGAGCGCCGTTCGAGGCTGGAAACCTGGCTGAACGCATTCCATCATGCGTTGGCGGGCGAACCGACCGATGATCCAGTCCTGCTGGCGCTCACCGATGCACAGCGCCATTACCAGATTCCCGCCGAACTGGTCGACCAGCTTGCCTTCGGCACCCTGATGGACGTCCCAGACAACGGCGACGAAACCTACCGCTATCTAGAGGCAAAGCCTCCGGCCCATGGTCCAACCGTGCAATACCGGTCTTTCAAGGATCTTTACCTGTATTGCTACCACGTAGCCTCGGTCGTTGGCTTGGTGTGCATCAAGATTTTTGGTTATCGCGACGCGGCGGCCGAACGGCTCGCGGAGCGCTGCGGGATCGCTTTTCAGCTGACGAATATTATCCGAGACGTGAAGGAAGACGCCGCCATGGGACGCGTCTACCTTCCCCTGGAGGATTTGCAGAAGTTTGAGCTCTCTCCAAGCGACCTAACGAACTCACCTGATTCGGCACGCATGCGTGCTTTGCTTGCCATGGAGGCCGACCGGGCGCGGGATTTCTACAAGTCCGGACATGAACTGATCCACCTGGTCAATGAAGACAGCCAGCCCGCGTTGTGGGTCCTGGTAACCATCTATCAGCGTCTGCTCGAAAAGATTGCCCTTCGACGGTACGAAGTCTTCGCCGAGAAGATCCGCCTGACGACGAGGGAAAAACTTACGATCCTGGGGAAGGGATTTCTGAAGCGGTTGACGTGATGCCCCAGTCCTGGACACAACCTCCCAAGGTAGCGGTAGTCGGAGGCGGCCTGGCCGGACTCGCGGCGGGGTGCGCCCTCGCCTCCGCCGGCTTTGGCATCCGGTTGTTTGAGCGCCGCCCTTATCTCGGCGGCCGCGCTTCGTCGTATCAGCATCCAGGTACGGGCGAGGTGGTCGACAACTGCCAGCACGTGCTGTTTGGCTGCTGCACGAATCTCGTCGAGTTTTATCGACGCATTGGCGTGGACGACAAGATTCACTGGTTCGACCAGATGACATTCGTCGAACCGGGTGGACGCGCGACCATCATGAATCAGTCGTTCCTTCCGGCGCCTCTGCATACAGCGCCCGCGTTTCTGCGCTTCCCTTTTTTGGAGTTCGCGGACAAGGTGGCGATCGCTCGGGCCCTGGCCGCCCTGATCCCGATGCCGCTCCGGGACAACGGTCAGTCCTTCCTGACTTGGCTCGAAAACCGCGGCCAGACCCAGAATTCCATTCAGCGTTTCTGGAAACCAATTCTCGTGAGTGCGCTCAACGATGAAATCGATCGCGTATCCGTTTCCTCTGCCGGGCAAGTCGTACGGGAGTCTTTGAAATCTCCCAGTGCGCGCCACATGGGAGTTCCCGAGATCCCGCTGACAGAACTGTACGATGCGGCGCGAGAGTACATTCAAAGCCACGGCGGAGAAGTGAAATTCCGTACCTCGGCGGAATCGTTTCGAACCGAGCTCTCGCATGTCCAATTGGGAGTCGGGGGTAAGGAAGAACCGTTTGACTATGTCGTGCTGGCATTGCCGTTCGATGGCTTGGCCAGCATTTTGCCAAATACCTCCGCGTCCCAGCCGCTGCGCGACTCGCTGTCCTGCTTCGAGACTTCGCCCATCACCGGAATCCACCTGTGGTTCGATCGCGAAATCTCAGAGCTCGAACACGCGGTACTGCTCGACCGCACCATCCAGTGGATGTTCCACAAATCGAAACTGCAGAAACGCGGGAACAATGGCCATGGAAGCTACGTGGAACTGGTGGTGAGTTCGTCGAAAAGTCTGGTCGACAAATCACGGCAGGAAATCGTGGACCTCGCGCTAAAGGAACTGCGCGAGTTCTTCCCGGCCGCTCGCGAAGCGAATCTGGTCAAGTCCACGGTGATCAAGGAAATCAACGCCACCTACTCGCCGAAACCCGGCATCGACCTGAATCGGCCTCGCCCGGAGACCATCTGGCCCCGCGTGTTCCTGGCGGGTGACTGGACCGCTACTGGGTGGCCAGCGACCATGGAGGGAGCCGTGCGGAGCGGCTATCTGGCCGCGCAGTCCCTGGCCCGAGTTGCGGGCAAGCCCGATGCCACGTTTTTGGTTCCTGATCTGCCGCCCACCGGTTTCATGCGTCTGTTCGGGTAAACAGTCACCGGTTGCCAGCCCCGAGCTCCCAGGATTCATGCTGAGCGGTAGGCAGCGAACAGCCGGACGTCGAGGCCAACCAGCGGAGAACCGAGAACGGGCAACCGGGATAGGCTACTGGCAACTGCCCGCGAAGGATGGATACGGCACGAAAAGGGCTCAACCTCTGGCTAGGCAGCCAGCAAGGCCACCCCACAAGCTACCAAAGCGGCCGCGATCCAGCGACGCTGGTCGACGCGTTCGTGGCGGAGAAGGTTCGCTGCGGCGGCATTTCCGACGAAGGTAAGGGACGCGGAAGCGGGGGCGACCAGGCTCACGTCTCCCCACGAAAGTCCGAACAATAGGCTAAAAAAAGCCACCGCCATCGCCGCCATGCCCAGGACGAAATACGGATGGCGCAGGATGCGTCCGATAACGGTCAGCATACCCCGATGACGCCACAACTCTCCCACGTCGCCAACTTGCTTCATCGCCCGAGAGAGCAGCACGTCACCCGTAACCGAGGCAGTCACAATGACGGCAATTGCGCCCCAGGTGTAGGCGTGCTTCACGATTCGCCTCGAATGCTCGCCACTTCGGGTTCGTGGTCGGCAAGATTTTCATGCGCCGCGATTGGCGTGAGCGCCGGGCCGCCCGCCACAAAGCCAACTCCGGCCGTGATCAGCAGAATGCCTAGCCACCGTCCCGCGGTCACCTGCTCGTGCAGAATGAACTTGGCGATGAGCGCCAGTAGCACATAGCCGATGGACGTGGCGGGCAGGACGTAAGTAAGGTCTGCCCAGGAAAGGGCAGTCATATAGGCGGCGAAGAATGCGAGCAGGAGAACAATCCCGCCCACCACCCAGGGATTCCGAACTGCAAGAATTACGGCTTGCAGGTGTGCCACTGAAATGTTGCCGATTTCCTTCATGCCGCGGGAGAGCAACGAATCACCCACGGATCCAAACAGGGCCACTCCGGCCAACACCAGGTATTTACGAAAAGTCACGGTACGCCTAGGCTTTGGCCGGTTCCACCGCCGCTGAAGACTCCGCTTCCAGCTGCTTTTCCTGCACCCACTTGTGACGCATGGCGCGGGTTTTCAGGAACGCTTTCGCTTCCTTATAGAGGCGCTTGCGGTCATTGCTGTTGAAAGCCGCCTTCTTCAGGATGCGGAAAGCAGCCTTGGGGCGGAAATAGTACTCGTCATAAAAGCGGTGCACTTGCTCGAGGATCTCCGCCGCAGGCAGCCCGGGATACTGAATGTGCGCCAACTGGTGGCCGCCTTCGTCCACCATCTTGGTATCCGCCACCATGAACCCGTTCTTCACAGCATAATCGTAGAGCTCGGTGCCGGGATAGGCGTGCGCGACGGAAACCTGGATGGTCTCCACATCGAGCTCCTTGGCAAACTTAATGGTGTTGTGAATGGTCTCGCGAGTCTCGCCCGGCAGACCGAGGATGAAATCTCCGTGGATTACAAGCCCGAGCTTGTGGCAGTCTTTCGTGAACTGACGCGCCCGCTCGACCGTTGCGCCCTTCTTGATGTTCTTGAGAATCTGCGGATCGCCCGACTCATAGCCGACGATCAGCAAGCGGCAGCCTGCTTCCTTCATCGCCTTCAGGGTCTCGTAATCGGTGGTCACGCGTGAAGTGCAGGACCAGGTCAGACCCAGCGGTTTCAGCTTCGCGCACAGCTCGATGGTGCGTGCTTTCTGGATGTTGAAGGTGTCGTCGTCGAAGAAGAATTCTCTGACGTTCGGCCAGTATTCCTTCACCTTGGCCATTTCGCGGGCTACATCATCGCTCGAACGTTTGCGCCAGGCGTGCCCACTCAGGGTCTGCGGCCACAGGCAGAATGTGCATTGAGCTGGGCAGCCGCGGGTGGTGTAGAGCGAGACGTAGGGGTTCAGGAGGAAGGGTACGTTGTAGCGCGTGACGTCGAGGTCGCGCTTGTAGACGTCGGTCACGTGCGGCAATGCGTCCAGATCCTGGATCTGCGGGCGGTCCGCAGTATGCACGACTTCGCCGTTCTTCAAGAACGAGATGCCCAAGATCTCCTCGAGGGGCTTGCCCTGCGCGTATTCGACCACGGTGTGGTCGAATTCCTTTCGCGCGACGAAATCGATTGCGGTACATTCCCGCAGCGACTTTTCGGGCAACACGGTCACATGGGGGCCGACAAAACAGATCTTGATCTTCGGGTTCGCGTCCTTTATCGCGCTCGCCAGCCGGATGTCGCCCGGAAAGCCCGGCGTGCTGGTGAACAGCACCAGGAATTCGTAGTCCTTGGCGATCTGGATGGTCTCCTCGCCACTGATGTGGTGCGGCGGCGCGTCCAACAACCTTGCGCCCTCGAGCATGCCGGTCGGATACGCCAGCCAGACGGGGTACCAGTAGGACTCGATTTCGCGCGTGGCAGGCCACCGAGAGCCAGCCCCACCGTCGAAATTCTCAAACGAGGGCGGATTCAGAAACAGTGTCTTCAAAGGCATATGGGTGAGTAAGTTATACTAACATCCTCTCTCGGATTTCCGGGTGCTTCCCTGGGTTCGCCGGGGACTAAACCGGCCATGACTTTCTGGACCGCACCGCAACCCGGGTAAATGTTGGCTTAAGTGTAACGATAACAAGCTCATCCGGCTTGTGGAACCGGTTTCCGTCGAACTGTCATTGGATGCATTAAGGGGCCAAAAAACACCTTTAGCAGCGCCCTGATCCTCAACGAACCTGGCTCGAGGTCAGTTCCCGGCACGGATCCAGCTTTCCAGGTCTCCCGTGGACCGCATCAGAGCGATGTGAGCCTGCTGGAGGTCGAGCTTGCTATCCTGCAGCGCAAGGTAGCGTTCGTTCGCTTGAGCTCGGGACTCGCCGAGGTCTCGGATGGAAGCCGTGCCGGCATCCACGCGGGTTTCGAGGGCATCCAGATTTGACTCCGCGACCTCGTATTCGAGCTGGGCGACTTCCTGGGCAGCCTCCATCTGACGCACCGTGCGCTGCAACTTTAGGGTCTCCTCTGAGACCTGGTTCTGGGCGGCCTCGGCTTGTTTCTTTGCCTTGAGGGCTTCTGCGTCGGCGGCCCTGGCGTGCTCTCGCTGCGCGAAATTCAGGAACGGAAACCGAATGACCACTCCCAGCGAAGCATTGTTCGGTTCGAAACTCTTGAAGAAGACATCATAATTGTTGTAGGTGGTGAGTCGAGCGTACTGAGTGGCGAAGTCCACGGTTGGCCGCCAAGCCCTGTGCTCCGCTTTGGCCCGCAAATACTGTGCGCGGGCATGCTGCACTGCGGACTCCACCGCCGGATTGTTTTCTGCCTTCGCGCTGAGGTCTTCTTCCTGATTGAGCGCCGGAAATGCGGGGACCGAATCTGCGATGGTTTCGATGGAGGCCGCCGGCAGACCCGTGAGCTTGGCCAAGTGTTGTCGCAGCACATCGGCGGAACCCTCTGCTTCCGTCAGCCGGAGCCGTAGACGCGCGGCCGAGAGCCGAGCCTTGGTCCGCTCGAGGGGGCTGTCGACTCCTTCCTTGACGCGTTCTGCCATTGCTTCTTCCAGTTTCATCGCCGCTGCCTGTTCGTCCTGCAGACGGCCGATCCGCTGCTCCCACTTACTCAGCGAAGCGTAACTCAGCACGGTGTCTTGAATGACCTGATTGCGCTGATCCTTGCTCTGGAATGTGGCGGCTTGCGAATCGACCTGGGCGGCACGGATCGCCTCATGCAGGGATGGATTGTAGAGCGCGGAACTGGCGGTGAAGTTCACTAGCGAGGGCGCTGCACCCTCAAGGCTGAGCGGAAACCCCCAGGACTTCCCCAACCCGGAGCCCACTGCGGCCTGGGGAATGTAGTTGCTGCGGAGTTCCCTGTACGCCGCGTAGGCGCGCTGTTCGTCTGCGCTTGCAATCGCAGAGGTGGTGCTGTGGGCTAAAGCGAGTTCGACGGCGCGCTTCAAGGGGAGCGGTTCGGCGACCAGGTTGGCCGGCACAAACCACATCAGCCAGACCAGAAGCCCCCAACCGGCAAAGCACGTTCCATGACACTTGGAGTCATTCATCGCATCACCTTTGAGAACCGGGAATTCAGAAAAGATAGAGAAAATACGAGCGGCAACATGTCGGCTAAGAATAGCCAAGCGGACGGTCACCGCGGAACAAAAATAACCCGCGAAATACGCCCGGAGAACATCATCCCGAGATGCTCCACCGGAGGCTGGCAACGGCAGTTATCGGTTGACCCGGTTGAGCGCTTCCCGGGCACGTCCGAAGTCTTTTGCGAGGGCCAGAGCCGTCTGATATTCCTTGACTGCCCCTTGCTTGTCCCCCTGCTTCTCCAGGATGTTTCCGAGCAGGAAGTGGGCCTTGAAGGGAGGTGCCTGTTCCACAGTACTGGAAGCAAGGTAACGACGCAGCAACTGGGTTGCGAACGGCAAATCGCGGTTCGCACGCAGCAGCGTGGAAGCCGCATCGACAAGCACCTCCGGCTGATCCATGGGCGCGGCCGCCGTGTGCTTCAACGCGTCCTGCATCTCATCAAAGCGCCCGGCTTTGCGGTAGAACAGCGCCAGGTTGAGCCACGCGTTCGCTCCCCCGTGGCTCTCATCAATGGCGGTGCGATACTCTCTTTCCGCGGTCGCCGTATCCTTATTTTTCTCAGCGATGCGCCCGTTGACCCAGTGCGCCTTTGCCGGGTTCAGCTTGGAAAGCGCTTCCGCCTGCGCCCGAGCTTTGTCCTGGCCTCCGCCCACGATGCCGGGCGCCTCCAGATAAAACTCGGCGAGGTCGGTGCGCCCCGCGGCGTTGTTGGGGTCCAAGGCCACCGCACGTTCAAACTCGGTACGAACCTTTTTGGCGAGCCCCGCAGCTGTGAAGAAGTTGGAAGCGTCTGCTTTTTCACCATAGGTACGCCCCAACCACAGGTGATACTCACCGTTGTTCGGAGCCAAAGCCACCGCTTTTTCACACGCGGAGGCGGCGCGGTCCCAGTTGCTCACCGCAAAATAAGCCCGGCACAGCAGATTGTAGGAGGCGGCGTCATCCGGAGTCGAACTGATCTTGCCGCTCAGCGTGGTAATCGCATCATCGACGCGGCCCGCGGCCAGCAAGTCAGACGGGGAATCCGAGCTTACAGCCACCACCGGCAGCAAAAGCGATAGGAAAGCGAGGAACCTGACAATCCAATTCATTTACTTCTCCACCTTCACAGGACTGCCGTCGCGCAGTGGTTTCATGCTCGATGTGGAGCTCAGCGCCACCAGGTCCTTATCGGTGAGCCCGTCGCTCACTTCGACCTTGGTCAGATTCGATGAGGCCACGCCAACGTCGCGGCGATGTAATCTTTCGTCCACAATCTGGTAGACGTAGGGCTTGGAATCGTCTTGGTGCAAGGCTTCGCGCGGAATGGTCAGGACGCTGTCATGCTGCGCAATGATGATGGTGACACTGACGTTTGTGCTCGGCAGCAGCATGAAGTCATGATTGTCAAGAACGACGGTGGTTTCACCGACGTTCCGGGTGCCGCGCAGTTTGACCGTGGAGGGCAGTGTCCCCACCAGGCCATCCCATATTCGTCCGGGCGTCGCGTCCCAGGTCACTTCTGTCTTCTGCCCGCGCGTGAGCCGCCCAACGTCCGGCTCATCTACGTAGGCGCGAACGAGAACTTTCGACAGATCCGCGACCTGCAGCAGCAAATCCCCGGCCTGTACGTAGCCGCCCTGTTTCACCGGCAGGACATACACGACGCCGTCGAAGGGTGCAACGATGTTGGATTTCCGCAGAATATCCTCCGCCGCCGAAAAGGCGGCTTGCGCTTCTGACTTCTGCGCCTCCACGTGCTCGACTTCGGGCCGGGAGTAGCGCTCCTTCTGCTTATGCTCGAGAAGATCGAGATCAGCCTGCGCGCGCTGCAGCACACTCTCGGCTTCCTTCACTTCACCGACCGAAGCCGCGCCCTTCTGCTGCAGGCGCCGGAAAGCCTCGAGACTCCTCTGCGCCGCGTCGCGGTCGGTGCGCGCCTTCACAATCTGGGTTTGCAGGGTCAGCACTTCTTCCTGCGATCCACCGTGTTGTACGGCCTGCACTTCAGCCTGGGCGCCCTTCAGTTGCGCCTGCGCACGTGCCGCCTGGCTGCGCACATCGGCATCGTCGAGCTGCAACAGCAGCTGTCCCTTCCGGACGCGGTCGCCTTCTTTCACAAACAGGTGCCGGACCGTCGTATTGATGGGCGCGTGTGCCTCGAAATTCCGAGCCGGTTCGATCTTGCCGTTGGTGGAAATCACGCTCCGGATGGAGCTGCGTTCCACGGTCGCGGTGCGCACGGGAATCACCTCATCTCGCATCGAGTTAAAGGAGGCGAGCAGAATGACCGCCAATACCGCCCCAAGCGAGATCGCCAGCCAGCGGTGCCGACTGAAGAAACCGGATTTGCCCTTATCCGTCAATGTCATGAAGAGAGTTGTATAAGCAACAATTTACCACCCGGACCCGATCCCGGGCAGCGCAATCCATTGAATCCTATGGCCTATTAGATGCAGGTTGACCCATTTGGGCTGACCGTATCTCCGCTTTTGATGTTCGTTTTCGACCACCCGTTACAATATCCCGCATGCCCAAGCCGCCCCGTTACACGCGAGACCACGCCCAAGCCGGTCTCGACGCCAAATTTCCCGAGATCGAAACCTGGCCCAACCAGTTTCCCGGCTACGAGATTGTCATCGATGATCCGGAATTCACCTCTGTCTGTCCCAAGACCGGGCTGCCCGACTTTGGCCTGATCACGATCCGCTACATGCCCCAGAAATTGTGCCTCGAATTGAAGTCCGTGAAGGAGTACCTGCAAAGCTACCGCAACCTCGGCATCTTCCAGGAGAACATCGTCAACCGGGTGCTGGAAGACGTGGCGCGCTGGGCGAAGCCGGTGTGGGCGGAGGTGAAGGGGGACTTTCGGCCACGGGGCGGGATTTCGACGGTTGTGATTGCGCGCTGGCCGCGACCGAGAGGAAAAGGGGAACGGGCGTAAAGCTCGAGCTGCATCACTCGTGAGAAGGACAATGGTTCGAACGTCCTTCCCAGGTAATTTGGCCCTGATCGCGGTGGACATCGATCTTTGATCTTTGCGGCGCAACCAGCGAAACATTGCAGCAACTGGCAGGTGCGTGACTCGCCTAGCAGGAACCAATTAGCCCACGCGCCGCGCACCGTGTTAGATTCGCTCGACCGTGCCCGACAAAAGGCTCTACCCAAAAACCGCGCTCGCCCTGCTGACGGCGCTGAACCTGCTGAACTACATCGATCGCTCGGTGTTGTTTGCGGTGCAGGACCTGGTCAAGGCAGAATTCCATCGCAGCGACGCAGCCTTCGGCTTGCTTACCAGTGTTTTTTTCATCTTCTACATGTGCGCCGCGCCCTTCATGGGGCCGCTGTCGGTGAAATTCTCGCGCAAAGCCGTCATCGTGGCGGGCGCCCTGATCTGGAGCGTGGCTACCCTGCTTACGGCTTTTACCAAGAACTTCGACGAGCTGCTGATCCGACACACGCTGGTGGGCATCGGAGAAGCCAGCTTCGTCATTCTGTCGCCGACGTTCGTCGCGGACATGTTCCCGGAAGAAAAGCGCGGGCGCGTGATGGGCGTGTTCTACCTGGCGATTCCAGTCGGCACCGCTCTGGGCTATCTCCTGGGCGGATTCCTGGGCCCGAAATACGGTTGGCGCATGCCGTTTTATGTGGGAGCTGCGCCCGGGGTCTTCCTGGCTTTCCTGCTGCTGTTCGTCCCCGAGCCGCCGCTGGGACAGTTCGACGATGCACAGCACAAAGCACCGGAGCGGGACACGCTCAAAGGGCTCGCACGCAATCCCGCCTTCCTGACGGCCACCTTCGGCATGGCCATGATGACCTTCGCCCTGGGCGGGCTGCAGGTCTGGATGCCGACCTTCCTGCACCGTGCTCACGGATACAGTCTGCTCGAAGCAAACATCATTTTTGGCATCAGTACCATCTCGAACGGCCTGGTGGCGTCGCTGGCGGGCGGTTGGATCTCTGACTGGCTGCTAAAGCGAACTCCGGCGGCGCACTACCTCGTGTCTGCGGTCAGCTTGGGGCTGGGGATTCCGGCGATGTGTGTGGCCCTGTTTGCCAGCGGCAAAATCATGGTGGTCGGGATCTTCGTGGCGGAATTCCTGCTCCTCCTGAACACCGGTCCACTGAACGCGGCGGTCATCAACGCTGTCGGTCCGCAGGTGCGCGCCATGGCGCTGGCTGTCAATATCTTCATCTTCCACTTGCTGGGCGACGTGCCCTCGGCCTATCTGATCGGCTACATGTCAGACAAGTACTCGCTCCAACTGGCCTTCGTGGCGCCGGTCATCGCGATCGGACTCTCTTCTGCGATACTGTTTTACGGTATGAGATTTGCCCCGCCAGTCACCCTAACCCATCCGCCGGGCCCCGCCGGAGCCCACTAGGGATGGGTTACCTCTACTGGATCGCAGGCGTCATCCTCGGCCTGGCTTGGTTTTCGCGGATCGTCGAAGCCGCCATCGGAGTCCCCAAGATCGCGGACATTTCCAAGCCCCGGTGGAATCTGCAACCACGCGGGCATCCCCGCGTCAGCATTATCGTTCCCGCCCGCAACGAGGAGGAAACGATCGAGCAGGGCCTGAGCCTTCTGCTGGCGCTCGACTACGACAACTACGAAGTCATCGTGGTCGACGACCGCTCCACCGATCGAACCGGGGAAATCATCGAACGCGTGGCCGCCAGCCCGGGGGCGCACGGCTGCCTGAAAGGGATCCACGTGACCGGACTGCCCCCCAGTTGGCTGGGCAAGACCCACGCCATGTGGGCGGCGGGTCAGCAGGCCACCGGAGACTGGCTGCTCTTCACCGATGCTGATGTTCTGTTCAAGCCTGACGTTCTCGGTCGCGCCCTCGCCTACGCTGAAGCCGAGAACGCCGACCACGTGGTGGTTTTCCCGCGCATCATCATGAAGGGCTCCGGCGAGCGCATGATGATCGCCTTCTTCCAGACGCTGTTTACCTTCGGCCATCGCCCCTGGAGAGTCGCGGATCCAGACACGAAAGACCACATGGGAGTGGGCGCATTCAACATGGTGCGCCAGAGCACATACCAAGCCGTCGGCACCTACCGGGCCTTGCGCATGGAAGTCGTCGACGACATGAAGCTGGGGAAAGTCGTCAAGAACGCCCACTTCCGGCAGCGCAACGTATTCGGCGACGACCTGATCTCGATTCGCTGGGCCCGCGGAGCGATGGGTGTGGTCGACAATCTGACCAAGAACTTCTTCGCCCTCCTGTCGTTCCAGTGCTGGCGAACCATCGCATCGGCGTTTGGGCTAGTTTTCCTCAATCTGGGTCCGTTCGTCGGCGTGTGCTTGACGCACGGCTGGGAGCGCATCCCGTATGCTGTCGCCCTGGGCTCGATGTTCCTGATCTACCTGGGAATGTCGTTCAAGTCGTCGATTCCGCCGTACTATTTTTTTCTGCACCCGATCAGCACCCTGCTCTTCGCGTACACGTTGCTACGCTCAATGGTTCTTACTCTCTGGAACGACGGGGTGACCTGGCGGGGAACGAAGTACCCGTTGGAGGAGCTGCGAAAGGGTCTGGTCTGAGCCTTTTGATTTTGGACGGACACACCCGGTGGTCTTCGGCAAACATCGAAGAAACGCGCCCCTGGCGTCGCCCTGCTTGACGCGCAGCACTTTCCCCCGTCGCACATTTGGCGGCAGCCCCAATCTGCTTCATGGCTCGGGAGTAAGGAACGCACTGCGCGAAACAGCGAACCGGGCGCGGCGGATGCGAGAGGATTTCCCCCGAATGGGAATACGAACGAGGCCGACGCCGCGCGTCGGCCCACCGAGCCATGAACGGAGAAGACTACTTGCCGAACGATTTTACGGCTGCCGCTTCGTCGTCTTTCACATCGAACACGGTGTATAGCTTGGTGATCTGCAGCAGGTCGTGCACTTTCTTGGTCAGGTTGAGCAGCTTGAGTTCGCCACCCTGGTTCTTTACGGTGGTGTAGGCGCTGACTAGCTCGCCGATGCCCGAGCTGTCAATGTAGTTCACGTCGCCAAGGTTGAGAAGAATCTTCTTATTGCCCTTGCCAAGCAGGTCGCGCACGGTGTCGCGCAGGGTCACGCTGCCTTCACCAAGGGTGATACGGCCGCTGCAATCCACGATGGTGATGCCATCGACCTGACGGTTGCTGGTCTTCATGCTCACTGGGAAGCCTCCTTGCCGTCCGCGGCTGGACCGTGGACGTGCTTGATCAATTTAATCTCTGTGCCTGTTTTCGACGGGCGTATTTCCACCTCATCCATGAACGAGCGGATGAGAAAAATGCCACGACCCGAGGTCTTCAACAAGTTCTCAGGCGCCAGCGGGTCGGGAACCTTATTCAGATCGAGCCCCTTGCCCTGGTCCCGAATGGTGATGACCAGATGCTGGGCAGTTCGCTCAAAGTCGACCATGACCTTCTTGCCCGGGTCGTACGCGTTGCCGTGCAGCACCGCGTTCACCGCGGCTTCGCGAACGGCCATCGCAATCTTCATGACCTCTTCATCGCCAAAACCAGCTTCGGTCGCGATCTGGCTGGCGGCTTCTTCGGCGCTGTTAACCGTGTCCAGCGTCGAATCGAGCGTATACGACACCCGGTGTTCGCCCATCATGGTGAGTCGGTTGAACCCCTACAAGACTCGAATCGCTTCGTCGGTCAACCCTGTGAGGCAAGAAGGGGAGCGGCTGATCAGCGAATCCGGTAGTTTGCCCTTCCCCAGCACAATTGTCAACGCGGACAAGCCCCCAGGCGCTGTCTCCGTCCTGTTTCGGGAGGTCTCTCCTTCTTTCGACACCGCCGTAAGCAAAAAAAGCGTGCGCCATCTGGATTCTCCATCGCCAGTTGAGTATTCTCGCTGGCATGTCCGCTCTCGCGCTGACGGAACTGCTGGGTGCCCCGGTGATCGATACTGGGGGCAAGACCTGCGGGCGGGTGCGCGAAGTGGCCTTGGTCCCCCAGGAAGACCGCGTCCGGGTGTCGGTCTTGATTGTCAAGACGCGCACCGGTGACCGCGTCCTACCACTGCAATCGGTAACCTCGATCAACGCGAGTGTCCGCACCTCGACCCCGTCGAGCGATTGGGGGCCGTCCGGCGGCACCGAAGGACTTTTCTTGCTCGAGCGCGACCTCCTGGACCAGCAGGTGATCGACGTACACGGCCGCAAGGTCGTACGGGTCAACGACGTGGACCTGCAGCAGGAGTCGGTGGAAAACCGAGCCGTTCTGAAGGTCTGGTCCGTGGATGTGGGTGCCCGGGGAGCGATCCGTCGCCTGCTCAAAGGTGTGGTCCCCATGGGGGCTCTCCACCTGCTTTTGAACCAGATCCCGCCGCGGAGCATCCCCTGGGATTTCGTGGACCTGATCGAAACTGACCCCGCCCGCCGCGTCAAGCTGAAGATTTCCCACGAACGCCTGGCGAGGCTGCACCCGGCCGACATTGCCGACATTGTTGAAAATCTGGCGCCGGACGAGCGCGAGGCGGTTTTCGAAACATTGGACGAAGGGGTAGCGGCCGGGGCGCTGGAAGAACTCGAACCCAAGGTGCAAAAGGCGATCGTCGAATCGCTCGACTCCGATCGAGTCGCCGGGATCGTCGAAGAGATGCAGCCCGATGCCGCGGCCGACCTGCTGGCTGACCTGTCGGAGGAAAGGACAGAGAAGATTCTGGAGGAAATGGCTCCCGCCGAGCGGGAGGAAGTCTCCGGACTGCTCGAGTTCAAGGAGGATTCGGCTGCCGGTCGAATGACGACCGAATACATCGCTCTCCCGGTCGCGGCTACCGCCCACGATGCCGTGGAGGCGTTGCGTCACTTCGAAGGTGGGGTCGAGACCGTCAGCACGATCTTTCTGGTCGATTCCCGCAACACCCTGGCCGGCGCTGTTCCTCTCGCCAAACTGGTCTTGGCATCGCCCACGACTCCGCTGCTGGCTCTGACTCAGGAGCCACTGATTTCCTGCCACGCCGATACCTCGGAAAAGGAGGTGGCAGAACTGTTCGACAAGTACAACCTGCTGACGCTGCCCGTCACCGATGACGCGAACCGGCTGACCGGCGTCATCACCTCCGACGACGTGATCAGCCTACTTCGCGAGAAACTCTAAACTTTTCGCCCCGGCTTCATCTGTCCGGAACATTGGCTTGGCAAGCTCTCAACCGCGAGCAGCCAAATGGTGCAGGGCGCGTCATCGACGCTTGGGTCCAGATCGTGGTCAGGCGGTTCTCCAAGGATGTCCACAGGTCGGCCACGACGATCAGCCGCGCTTTACGGAGGTTGTCGTCTGGAGAACCGATTCTGGAGACGGCCGCGATGGCCCGGCCGAACTAGCGGCCGAGGTCAAGAGCTCCGATTCGCTCGACGAGGAAGAAGTGGCGGAATGGGTCGCGTCCGGCCAGCTCCCCGCCCTTTTTCGTCTGGTCGTTCCGGCGGGTTCAGAACCGGAAGCCATCCCGCCGGTCAAGAAAAAGGCGGTTCGCTTTTCGCAATTGCGGTGCTGCGAGATTGTGGGCGGTGCAGTGATCCGCAGCCAATTCCCTGCACCCCGCGCTCTCGAGGAGGCTCGAGTGCTTCACCTCGAATAGAACCGCATCGCACCTAATCTTTTCGCACGGAATTGCAGATTTCACCTATCCAGATTTCATCTCGGCGTTTATTCTGTCTGGTCGTTTGCTCCTCTCATGTTTGTGAACTGCGCCCATGAGCTTCCTGAGACGTTGGAAGACCCGGATCCTGCTGTTCTTCGCGGTGGTCGGTCCCGGGTTTATCACCGCGAATGTCGATAACGATGCTAATGGCATCTACACCTATTCGCTTGCCGGCGCACAGTTTGGGCACGCGCTGCTATGGACCCTCGTTCCCATCACCCTGGCGTTGATCGTTGTACAAGAGATTGCGGCTCGCATGGGAGCCGTCACGGGCAAGGGCCTCAGCGATCTGATTCGAGAAGAATTCGGCTTCCGCATCACGTTTTTCGTTATGGTCGGGATCCTGCTCCTTAACTTCGCCAACGTGGTTGGCGAGTTTGCCGGCATAGCCGGCAGCCTGGGGCTTTTTGGGTTGTCCAAATACATCACCGTTCCGGTCTGCGCGGTGATTGTCTGGCTGATCGTGGTGAAAGGGCAGTACAAGACCGTCGAGAAGGTCTTTCTTGTAGCATCGTTCTTTTACGTAACCTACATTTTTGCAGGTGTTTTCGCCAAACCAGCCTGGATGGACGCGCTGGTGGCGACCGTGAAGCCACCCCCCAAGAGCGTTTTCCTTCAGCAGGACTACCTGTACATGGCGATCGGTGTTGTGGGAACGACGATAGCGCCGTGGATGCAGTTTTACCTGCAGTCGTCCATTGTGGAAAAGGGCGTTACCCGGCGCCAGTACCGTGCCTCTCAAATCGATGTCGTCGCGGGCTGTATCTTCACCGACGTGGTGGCTTGGTTCATTATTGTGGCCTGCGCAGCCACCCTCTATGTCCACGGGTACCGCCAAATCAACGACGCGAAGGACGCCGCCCAGGCCTTGCGTCCACTCGCCAATCAGTACGCCTACATTCTCTTCGCGATGGGACTTTTCAATGCGTCGCTGTTCGCGGCTTCGATCCTCCCGCTCTCGACCGCCTACACGGTTTGCGAAGGCTTGGGATTCGAGTCGGGAGTGGGGAAGAAGTTCAGCGAAGCTCCCGTCTTCTATTGGCTCTACACCATACTGATTGTGGCCGGTGCCGGCGTCATCTTGATCCCCGATCTGCCCCTCATCAAAATATCGGTGTTTTCGCAGGTCATAAACGGTGTGGCTGTTCCGCCCATCCTCGTCCTGATGCTGCTTCTGGTGAACAAGAAGGACCTCATGGCGGACTTCGTCAACTCCCGCGCCTACAACATCATTGCTTGGGCGACCACCGTGATCATGACTGTCCTCACCATCATGTGGTTCTGGACCCTACGCAGCCGGGCCAGTTGACGCGGGTTGACTGGATAGGACTTAGCCACCGGCGTACACTAGTGACAGCAAGAAGAAGCTGCCAGAGCGGGTCAACCTTTGGCATCATTTTGGCGTCTAACCGGTAGGTGGTGTTGTCCCTAAAGAGGTGCGCTCCGATGAAATCTCTGCTCACAACCGGGCTGGCGATCGCGATTGTCCTCTTCTCGAGCGGTTTGGCGTCGGCTGCCCCTGGGGACGAGCCCTCTTCCAGCCAGCCGGTGAAAGCCAAGCATGATGGCAGCATCAACGACCTCGATGCCATTGGGAACCGCAACGTCGGGTGCGGCCGAGGCGTGGGGAACTGGTATAGCGTCGAAGGTCAGATCAACATGGGTCGCCAGTACTCCGAACAGATCGACTCCAGTTCCAAGCTGATCAAGGATCCGGTCGTCACCGAGTACGTGAACCGTCTGGGCCAGAACCTGGTGCGGAACTCGGACTCGAAAGTTCCGTTCATGATCAAGGTCATCGACTCGGACGCGATTAACGCATTCGCTCTGCCGGGCGGTTTTTTCTACGTCAATACTGGCCTCATCCTGGCAGCGGACAACGAATCGGAACTGGCGGGCGTGATGGCGCACGAAATCGCGCACGTCGCGGCTTGCCACATCGCGCGTGAAAATACCCGCGGGAATCTGCTGCAGCTCGCTTCCATCCCGCTGATCCTGGTGGGCGGCGGCATCGGAATCGCGGCCCAGGAAGCGGCCGGCTTGGCTTTGCCTGTGACCTTCCTCAAGTTCAGTCGCGGCTTTGAGGCTGAGGCCGACTACCTAGGTCTCCAATACATGTACAAGAGCGGCTATGATCCGCAGTCGTTCACCGCGTTCTTCGAGAAGATCGAGGCCCAGGAAAAGAAGAAACCCGGCACGCTCTCCAAGGCCTTCGACACCCATCCGCAAACCCCCGACCGGGTGGAGAAGTCGCAGGAGGAAATCCAGAAGCTGCTGCCTGCGCAACCTTCGTACAAAGTGGATACCTCGGAATTTCAGGAAGTGAAGGCCCGGCTGGCGAAGATCGAGAACCGCCGCAAACTGGACGACCGGAAGGAAGGGGCGCCGGAACTGCGTCGTGCGTCAGGACCCAGCGACAGTGATGATGACCATCCAATACTCAAGCGGGAAGACGGTTCGCAGAACTGAACTAAGTCGAAGAATTGGATCCTAAGGCATCGCCACGGGGACGCCTCTTTCATTTCCCAGGACGATTTCAGTTGGAACAGAACGGGAAGGCGGAGAACTGGAAGGTCTTCTCCGCAGCGCCCTGGGCGTCGACTCGGCGTCCCCAGCGGCAAAGTCTTGCTGGGATGTTCGACTAGACAGTTTCGGGAGGCTGCAACAGAACCTTCCCCGCAGCCAAGTCCGAAACCAGCTTGAGGTCGGCTTCCAGGAAGTCGAACGATGGCAACTCCGTCCGCTTCGCCCAACGCAAATCCCGAAAGATGCGATTCTCGATCTCTCCTTTGAACTTGTACACGACGAAGAAGCGGAGCTCCACCGAGTTGCCACTCTTGTACTCGTGGCGGATCCGCGCCATCTCGTCTCCAATGGTCGCGTCGATACCCAGTTCTTCTTCCAGTTCTCGGCGCAGCGCATCGCGCGGCTGCTCGCCTTCCTCGATCTTGCCACCGGGAAACTCCCACTTGAGCGGCATGGTTTGATGGCGGGTTCGCTGGCACACCAGGACCTTCCCGTCCTTCACAATCAGGCCCGCGACTACTCGTTTCATCATTGGGATTCGACCGCAGCGGGCGCAGCGGTCTGTGACGGATCCACGCAACTGGTGAAAGTGAAAGCAAAAGCTGCGACACCGGGTGAACACGTCAATTCCAATAGGTGGGTCCCGAAATCGTGGTTGTCCACCAGTGGGTACATGCGGGCTTGCTGCACAGCAACGTAGCTCTCCTCCTTGCCGTTCACGGTCCGAAAACGAACGTCGGCCGTCTTCTGCGACCGCGTCAATGGCTTGTCATCCTGGCGAACTATGACCTCGCACGAACTCCCGCGAGGCGCTGCCATCACCAGATTCACCCCCGCCCCTTCATACTTCATGACGATTGCGTGCTCACTCTCACCAGCGGATTCAAAATACTCGGCGGTGGAGGCCCATCGGCCCTTGGCGTAGAAACAGTTTTCCTGCAATTCGGCCGGCAGGGAATAGTCGGCGATCGAATCGGCCTTGAATCCGCCCTCGTTGCCGATGCGCCCGCGCCCGTGACCCAGGTATAACTCCCCGCTGGGCCGATAGCAGACGGCGCCCGGTTGATCTTCGGCTCGGACCGGCTCCATCAACGGCGGGAAGGCCAGGGCTGGATTGACCTCTCGAAGGAGTTCCCGGATTGCTTCTTCCGACTCACGATAGGTCCCTTCCCCGAAGTGGGCGTAGCGCAGGTAGCCCTCTTTGTCGAGCAAATACTTGGTCGGCCAGTAACGGTTCGCAAAAGCCTTCCAGATCTCCCGATCGCTATCGACAACGATGGGATAGGTCAGCCCGAACTCGCGAATGCCGCGTTCCACGTTCGATTCGTACTGCGCGAACGTGAATTCTGGCGTGTGCACTCCAATCACGGTGAGCCCTTTGCCCCCATAGCGCTCGTGCCAAGCCTGGACGTAGGGCAGAGTCCGGATGCAGTTGACGCAGGTGTAATCCCAGAAGTCGACCAGTACGACTCGTCCGCGCAACTGACGGAAGCTCAGCGGCGGAGAATTCAACCACAAGCGTCCAATTTCGGGCGCTCGGACCTTGCCTCTTTCCACTTTCATGAAGGGGAGCTTTCTGAGTTCTCGCCGACAAGAGGTGAGCAGTCTTCGACCGACTCCAGGTTTTTCGCTTCGATCTTCTCAATCGTGGACGAAGCATTCATGACTTCAATCTTAAACCACAGTCGCTTTCCGAGCGCGTGACTGACCGGATACGTCAGACATACATCTGAGTCCGCCAACCCGGGGAAAGCGTTCGGGGTGAATGGCCGCCGCAAGTGCCTGCAAGCCGAAAGTCAGAGTGGGCGCCGGAGTATTCAGGAACTCATCGCGAATGCAGTACACGCGGCCCTCGCGGACGGCTCGCACCTCGGCCCAGCCGCGGTCGCGGACAATCTTTTCGAGCGGCACCCGATCGCCGGCTCCACACCAGGCAGCCACCAGTACGTCGGGATCCAGTTCACGAATTTTCTCGAAGGTGTGTTGCAAGCCGGGTGCGCCCGCGAATTTCCCTCCCGCCGCTTCGACCAACTCCGCGACCCAGGGTTGCGAAGCAATGAGCGGTTTGCCCCATTCCTCGCAGAACACCCGTGGTCGCGGCAGCCTCTCCGTCTGGGTGCGCATTCGATCGGTCTCCTCCTGCATGGCGGCCACCACCTGTTCGCCGCGATTCGCAACGCCCATTACACCGGCGATGGTGGCGACGTCGGTGTAGATATCCGCCAGAGTTTTCGGCGCCAAACCGAGAAACCGCGCGCCGGCTTTCAAAATCTCCGCCACCGCCTTCTCCTGGTAAGGAACCGCGGCAATCACCAGGTCCGGCTTGGCCGAGACGATCTCGGCATGCTTCGCCCTCCAGGAATCACCCACGATCGCCCGTCCCAAGCCCGCCTCGGGACAGACGTCTAGGCAATATTTCGTGCACGCGACCAGGCGATCAAGCCGCCCGATGGCGCGCAGGATGACGGTTGCGCTGGGCTGGAGACTGACGATGCGGCGTGGTGTGTAATCCGGGGTCATGCGGAAGCTAGCTTCGTGAGCCATCTTAAATCGGTTTCGCGCAAAGTTGGAGCTTGCTCTGGTACCCACAAGTTCATCCTCGGCGTCAACGAAAAACGCCCAGACTGGGTTGCTGCGCGCCTTGGAGTATTTACAATGCTCGGAAATGTACTCACCCCAGATCCTCGACCACTTTCAGCATCCACGCAACCCCGGTCAGGTCGAAGACGCCGACGCCGCTGTCCAGATTGAAAACCCCGCCTGCGGTGACATTCTCCAGTTGACCGCTAAGACGGCGGCTGGAGGCATCACAGAGGTCCGCTTCCTCGCGAAGGGCTGCGTGCCTGCGATGGCATGCGGTTCGGCACTGACCGAACTGGTCCAGGGAAAGACTCTGGAGGAGGCACGCAAAGTGCGCAGAGAAGACCTTCTGGAGAAGATCGGCGGCTTGCCGGAGGCTTCCACCCACGCCAGTTACCTTGCGATGGATGCCCTGGCCGCGTTGCTGAAAGAACTCTAACGCCGGAATGGCTGCGAGAAGGCGATCTCTGACCTCATGCAAACAGCGGGTGCGGTTTGAAGTCCGAGGCAAGCTGCATTTGGAATCTCACCACGTCCACGGGATCATACGAATACTCCTCGCCGCATTCATCGCACTTCACCCTCAACCGGGAGTCAACCGTCGGCGGAGGGGCGAATGCGTCGGTCTCGCCCAGCGGAATCTTGTGCCCGCTGAAGACATTCTGATGATCGTGGAACTTCCGATTCTTGCAGATGACCACCCAATAGTAGTTCTCTGCGTTATCCCAGGGGCTCGAAGAAGCCATGAGGCCCTCCGTAAACACAATTTTTCTCAGGCCTGCGAAGTGACATGTCCGTGGGGGAGAGACGTATCGCACCGACCTTTGCAAGAGAACATAAGTCAGATTTGCCGGGACAGTCAAGCTGCAATCGCACTTGCGAAGCCGGTTCGGTGCGGTGGCCGGTTCCAAACCTTTGGAAGGCTGATGCCAAGCGGTCGACCCAACCACCTCAGCCTGCCCCAGGTAGCGGGAAATGCACGCTCCACCCGCGCTCCCGCGCGGTCTTTTCCAGGTCCGGGTTGGGATTGATGGCGAACGCGTGCCGCGCGATCTCGAGCATGTCCGCGTCCCAGCGCGAATTCCCGAAGGCTGCATCCGGGTTCTTCTTGATCACTTCGCGGATGGCTTTCGGCTTGCCATCTCCGCTCGGGATGCGCACCAGTCGGTCTGTAATCCGCATCTTTTCGATCGCGACTGCCGCGGCCAGAACATGATCGCGCGCAATCCCGAAATGCCGCATGCCCGCGCGGATCACCCACTCATTGGTCGACGACACCGCCCATACGTCGCATCCCTGCAGCTGCAGCCGCCGCACCAGTTCCCGCATTTCGGGGAAGATCCGTTCCACAAAATTCAGGTCGAAAAACCGGGTGGCCGTCCGCTGGACGTCGGCCTCGATCATGCCCTGGTGCATGGTGACCATCTCGCCGCACATAGCGTTTTCCGTCACGTTGCCGGCTTTGTAGTCCGCATAGCGCGCGCGCATCGAGCGCGCGATGTCCTCCGGAACCAGTTTCTCTTCCTGTTCCCAGGCAAAGAAGCTTTCTCCCGCGTCGCCCGACCAAAGCGTGCCGTCGCAGTCAAAAACGGCAACTTGTGGGTCCAAGCGGAGAATCGAATCGATGAAAGCGTTGGCGCGATCGGCAGCAGCGAATGGGGACACGGGCCTCTTCTCGATGCGGGATGTTCCGGCGCGACCAAGCCGCGCGGACCTGCGTCGGATCCAGGGAAGCTATCCTGGCAGAAACAGATTGTAACGGATACGATTCAGTCGCGGAGCATGCGAACGACGCTTTGCAGGGCATCATATTCCTCGGGAGTGTTGACGTTGATCGTGACCAGCGGCTCGTTCAGGTCGACGTATTCGACGTGCTCCTGGTTCTGGTGCTCGACCTCCCGCGCCGTAGCGGTGGCCGGCGCCTTGAAAAACGCTTCGATCATTTCGCGCGCCAGCACGATGGGATGCCCATGCTTGCCGGCGTACTGCGGCACCACCGCCCATTTCCATCGGGAGGTCGCCGATCGAAACGCAGCGCACAGTTTCTCGACAGTCGCTGTGCTGACCGGGGGACGGTCCACGAGCGTAACCACGGCCGCATCGCGGCCCCGGTTCAGAACCTCTCGCAAGCCAACCTGTAGAGAACTGAGCTGCCCCCGATCGGGGTCCGGATTCACCACCCGAAACGCGCCGCTCGCATAAACGATGGGAGCAAGATTGTTCTGGTTCTTGCCAGCCACGACGATCACCATGTCGGTGGAAAGCGCGAGCGAGTGAATCGCGGCGGACAGGAATGTCCCTTCGGGAAGCTGACCGGCGACAACGGGGGGCCAAGGCAGTAACGCCTTGTCGGTGCCCATCCGGAGCGATTCACCGGCTGCCAGAATTACCCCGCACAAGCTCAGCGCCCGACTCATGCCGCGAAGATAGCAGAAACCCGGAGGGAAGTCAGGGGCGGCGCCTTTGTCCGCGGCTAAAGCTTTTTGTGAGGGTCTTCTACCAGATGGTCATCTGAAGCCTCGGCCCGGTGGCCCCGGAACCAGCTCATGTGAGGCAACTCCCGTTCGGCCTTGCGCCGGACGGCGATGAGCTCGGCGGTGATGGATACCGCGATTTCCTCGGGGGTGCCGGCGCCAATGTCCAGCCCGATCGGTGCGTACACCCGTTCAAACAAACTGGCCGGGAGGCCTTGCTTTTGCAATTCACGAAAAATCGCGATCGTCTTCCGCTTCGATCCGATCATTCCCACATAGCGGGCCTTGGTCTGTACCGCCCAGCGCAGCACCCGCATGTCATCGCGGTGGCCGCGCGTCACAATCACGATGTAGGCGGACTCAGTTGGTGCCAGGCGGGCCATCGCCTGATCGAAATCCTCGGCAATGACTTGCTGCGCCTCAGGGAAACGCTCCCGGCTCGCATAAGTTTCGCGATCGTCGACCACAATCACATCGAATCCTGCACCATTCGCGATCCTATAAAGGCTTATAGATACGTGCCCTGCTCCGAAAATATAAAGTAACGCATGAGGTAACAGGGGTTCGATAAAAATGTCCAGCGTGCCCCCGCAGACCAATCCCGTATCGTATTTCGGATCCTGATTCAGATTGAAGGTCAGCGTCCGGGGCCGTTCTTCTTCCATCACCTGGCGGGCGGCCTGCCACACGTCGGCCTCCACGCAGCCTCCGCCGATGGTGCCGACGATCGACCCATCGTCGCGCACCAGCATCTTCGCCGTCTTGAAGGAGGGGATCGAGCCGCGCACGTTGACGATGGTCGCCACCGCGCCCCGTCGTCCTGCGCGCCGCAGCTTGACGATTTCTTCGTAAATGTCCATCCGAAGCTGATTATTCGGCCTTTCGCAGGGCAAGTCAAACTCGCGGCAAGTCAAACGCCGCCGGGAGTCTGGGAGACGGTCTCCCGGGGCAACCCTGTACGAACCAGATGTTTGCGGAGGATGTGCTAGCTTGAACATCGGCCAGAGTCATGGTTTGACGGAGCGTGCTCATGAAAGCCGCCATCTTCTATGAATTCGGTGGTCCCGAAGTTCTTCGCTACGAAGACGTGCCTGATCCCAAGCCCCGCAAAGACCAGGTCCTGATTGGTGTGAAAGCTTGCGCCCTGAACCATCTTGACCTGTGGGTCCGCAAGGGAATTCCCGGAGTAAAGCTGCCCCACATCCTTGGCAGCGACGTCGCTGGCGAGGTCGTCGAGGTCGGCGAGTACGTTACCGGCCTTGAGCCCGGCCAGCGTGTGCTGTTGGCCCCGATGTACTTCTGCAATCGTTGCGAACAGTGCGTCGCTGGACGCCAGAACTTCTGCCGCGAATTCACTGCTCTCGGAAATCTCGTGGACGGTGGCAACTGTGAACGGATGGCGGTCCCCGCGGTGAACGTGATTCCCATTCCCGACAGCCTCGGCTTCAACGAAGCCGCCAGCGTCCCACTCGTCTTCCTGACTGCCTTCCACATGCTGACTGGGCGTGCGTCGATCCGCCCCGGACACACCGTGCTGGTCCTGGGCGCGAACTCCGGTGTGGGGAGTGCCGCTATCCAGATCGCCAAGTTCTTCCAGGCGACCGTGATCGCCACCGCCGGAGACGAGCGCAAACTCCAGAAAGCGCGCGAGGTCGGTGCCGACTATGTCATCAACCACTACGAGCAAAAGATTGGTGACGAAGTCCGCAGGATCACCAACAAAACGGGCGTAGACATCGTGATCGAACACGTAGGCGCCGCCACCTGGAACGAGAGCATGAAAGCCCTCAAACCCGGGGGCCAGCTTGTCACCTGCGGGGCGACCACCGGCCCGCAAGCCAACATTGACCTGCGTTTCCTGTTCGCTCGTCAGCTGGCGGTGCTGGGCTCCTACATGGGGACCATGAGCGATCTGCACGAGGTCCTGAGGCATGTTTTCAGTGGAAAGTTGAAGCCGGTGGTCGACCGCACCTTCCCGCTACAGCAGATCCGCGCCGCCCACGAGTACCTTGAGAACAGCCAGATGTTCGGGAAGGTGGTAGTGAACCCTTAGTCTAGGTCCCCGGCGACAAGATTTTCCCGGGTAGGCCTTTTCGGCCCACCGTTCGCCGTAGGGTCAACGCCCGACCGGTCTACTCCCCCCAACCTCGATGATGGCCAGGCGTGCCAGGCCAGGTGCGTTCGATCGACTTCGGGCCCGGCGAAATGCCTGGGCGCCGTAACCACAGAGAAGGGTCGGGTTCAATCCATCCAGCTTGATTCCGTTCGAATCAGGTGTCGATGACTTTCTTGCCCTTCCCTCGACTCGCTTCGGCAATCCTGATCCGCTCCGTTCCACACACGCTGTCGGCTACCGGGAAACCGTACCCCCTTTTCGCGGATGCTCCTTGGGAGCGTCGGCGGTCACTTGGTCGGGTCGAAGGGAGAAGTCGGAAGGGCTCACACTCGCAACTCCGCGAAGGGCCCCGAGACCTGCTTCTGTGTCCTAGGGGGCGGTCGTGGTTTAAAATACCTTCATGAGCAGCGAATTGAATTTCGGGCCCTACGTCACCGTCGAGAACGGCAAGAAAGTCGTCAAGGACCTGACCTACGGAAGCCCGACTCCGGAAGGCTTGGTGCTGACCACGCTCGACTCGGCCATCAACTGGGTGCGCAAGAGCTCCATCTGGCCCATGACGTTCGGCCTGGCTTGCTGCGCGATCGAAATGATGTCGATGGGCGCTTCACGCTTTGATATCGCCCGCTTCGGCGCAGAAGTTTTCCGCCCGTCTCCGCGTCAGTCGGACCTGATCATCATCGCCGGGCGCGTCTCCAACAAGATGGCGCCGGTCATCCGCCAGCTCTGGGAGCAGATGCCCGAACCCAAGTGGGTAATCTCCATGGGCGCCTGCGCCACGTCTGGCGGCGTGTTCAACAATTACGCGCTTGTGCAGAGTGTGAACCAGGTAATTCCGGTGGATGTCTACGTGCCGGGCTGCCCGCCGCGTCCCGAGCAGCTGATCTACGCGATCACGTTGTTGCAAGAAAAAATCCAAAAATCACGGGGTACGGTCAGGCAGGTACTCAATCTGGCGTAAGCCCTCTCTAACCACGATCTGCCGCAGATCGCTGGCGCCACCCTCCGATGTCCGCCCTTAAGGTAGCTTGAATTGAATGGTGATCTGGGTGTGTATGGGCACCGGCTTTCCGTTCAACTGGAACGGCTGGTAGCGCCACTGCTCCACGGCTTGTCGGGCTGCGATCGCCAGGATCGGGTTGCCACTCAAGATTTTTACCTCGTGGACGTTCCCGTCCTCTCCCACCACCGCATCCAGGGCTACCGGGCCTTCCACGCGTTGCAGCCGCGCCTGCGCTGGATAGATAGGGGATACCCGATGCGTGAGTGTGCCTCCGCTGACCCCTTGCGACGTGCGAAGCGACATCGCAGGCAACACGGGTTGGGTGCTTGCCAGACCCTGCGGTATCTGTGTCGCGTCGGCCTGCATGCCGGAACTCAGCACAGTCGTGTCCGGAGCCTGGACCTCTTCGCTCACTTCCTTTCGCGATCCCGAGCCGCTCGTGGTCGGCTGGGCATTGTCCTCGGGAGTGGGCGCGCGATCCATCACTACGGATGTCGATGCGCGCTGGACGATATCGCCAGCAGCCACCTCCGGAGCAGGCTTCGATCCAAATCGGGTCGGCTTGACCAGATTCATGGTCGACGGACCAACAGTCAGAGTGGCGTCCGGAGGGCCCGCCGATGTCAGGGCAGGAACCGGACTAGTGGCGGCCTGCACCGATTGGGTTGCTGGATTCCTGCCTCCGCGCCCCCGGCTCAACGTCCAGCCGAGTCCTGCCACGATCACCAACAGGAGGCCAGCCGCCGCCAGCCTTAACGGCCGCCCTTCCTCACCCCTCATCCGTAGCGGCCAAGAGATCGGTAGCGGCCAAAAGCCGCGTCTGGGGGCCGCCTGAGTTTCCTCAAAGCGAGCGGGCGGTGCCGCCACGTCCGCTTGCACCGGGGTCCTCAGCGGAGGCGGACTCGCTATCGGTACAGACTTCGCTCTTCCTGTAACCGCAATCTGGGCAAGCTGCTTTAGCAGCGTGATGTGAGCGTCGGAGAAAGCGTAGGGGCGATCCGAAAACACCTCGAGGATTCCAACCACGCCCCGCTCGCCGCGCAAAGGCACGGCCGCGAGCGATCGAATGCCCAGTTCCTGGCAAACGCTGGCGTCGACGAGAGGATCTGTGAGCGTATCGTTGCAGCGCTTGGAGCGGCCGCTGCGTAGACACTCGCCCGAGACACCGGAATTCACATCCAGTTTGGCGCCCAGCGGAGGCGCAGCCTCACCCGACCGGGCCCGGCAGATCACGACTCCTTGACTCCAGAGCGCAAGAGCCGCACCGGTGGCGTCGGTGAAATAGCGCGCCGCGTGCGTCGCTTCCGACAGGATACTGTCCAGGTCCATCCGTCCGAGCGCTGCCTCTTCACGCAAGCGGTCGACCAGAAGGTAATCGTCAGCTGGGTGGGTCTTTCCGTTGGAGGGCCGCCCTTCGTTTTCGGGCCGAGAGGGAGCTCCAGGGTCCGGGGGACCTGGGGAGGGAGGCCTAACCCATGGATCTGCCATGCGCAAACTCCTAGCGAACGGCCAGAGTTGCAAGTTTCATGAACACTGCGACGAAGGGACTGCTTGGGGCGAGTGTCTGACAAATAGGGCGTCTTGTCAACGGGAGATCACAACGAGTTGCGGGAAAATCGGCTCCCGGCGGCCCTCATCCGGCCGAGGATGGCGCATTCGGGGGGTTGAGGGGCACCCGCCCTGAGCGGGTTCGAATGGTCCTTGCCCGTCGGCGGAGGGCCCCCCCTGCTCAAGCGTGGCCTTAGTCTGCGGGCTCCCCGGGGGGCTTTGTTCTCGAGGTTCCAGGGGACGGCTGACGCCTGCCCGCCTCCGTCCGACACCTCGGCCGTGGTACAAATTTTGCATGGAGTCTTCTCGAATGTTCGACAAGGGCACGATCCTGGCCTTAGCTCCCTGTCGTGCCGATCTTGCCGGCGGAACGATCGACCTCTGGCCCCTGTACCTGTTCCATTCCGGGGCGCTGACGCTTAACTTCGCGGTCAACATTCTGACCAGCTGCCGAATCACTCCCCTGAAGGGAAGACGGATCCACCTACGCTCACTCGACACGCGCCGCGAAGAGACCTTTGCGAGCTTCGACGAACTGCGCCAGGCGCGCCGCTTCCGGTTGCCCTTGGCCGCGCGCCTGCTGCAATTCTTTGCACCGAAAGAAGGCCTGCTCGTCGAAACCGACTCTGAGTCGCCTGCAGGCGCTGGAATCTCCGGCTCGTCTGCCCTCATGATCGCCGCCACCGCAGCCCTCGCCCGGTTCACGGACCGCAATCTGACTTTCGAACAGATGCGCGTAATCGCCCAGAACATCGAGGCGCAGATCATCAATGTCCCCACCGGATGTCAGGACTACTATCCCGCGCTCTATGGGGGCGTGAGCGCGATCCACCTGAACGCGGACGGAATCCATCGCGAATCCGTACCGGTGTCGCCGGACGAAATCGAATCCCGCTTCGTGCTCGCCTACACTGGTGCGCCCCGGCAATCGGGAATCAATAACTGGGAAGTCTTCAAGGCCCATATCAACGGTGACAAGCGCGTTTTCCGCAACTTCGAACGAATCGCCGAGATCGCACGCTCCATGTACCAGGCCCTCCTGCACGCGCAGTGGGACGAGGTCGCTCGCTTGCTGCGCGAAGAGTGGAAGCTGCGCCGCACCAACGCGCCCGGCATCACGACGCCGCTCATCGACAAGCTGATCACCGTAGCAGGGAAGCACGGCGGCCGGGCTGCGAAGGTCTGTGGTGCGGGCGGCGGAGGCTGTGTGATTTTCCTGGTCGAAAAGGGCACCGTCAGCCGGGTGGCCACCGCCATCGGCGACAGCGGTGGACGCGTTCTCCCGTTGCAGCTTGCCCGCGACGGTCTTCGCTTCGCCTCATAACTTCTGGTTTGCGGGCTTGAGCGATCTGCAACCGGCGCTATAATGTTCAGTGAGTCGGCCCTCGGGGTGTCCCATGAAGTATCGCCGCAACACGGCCCTGCTGCTTTTCATCGCTGTCGTTGTGGCCATGGCATCCGCGGGCGATCAGAATCCGACCGCATCCGCCGCCTCGCCGCCTCCCAGGATCTCCAAACAAACCCGCATGGAGCTCGTCAAGCTGGTCAACGCAGAGCTGGTTTACGTGCGTTCGCCATTCCCCATGGGCCGCGACGGTTTGCAGCTGAAGGATGGAGTTGTCAGGCCGAGTGGCGCGGAGTTGCAGCAGTTGATGGCTGTGTGGGGACCGGCCGCCAAGAACGGCGATGCCGCCCGCATCACGGACGTCGTTTTCAAGGACAACTACATCCACGTGGAAATCAACGGCGGCCCGGTTCGGAAGCAGAAGTGGTACCAGCGCATCAGCATCGGCGGAGCCAGTGGCTCCTCTGTGCCCATTGCACCCTCCGACTCGAATGCCAATGCTCGCGGTTCCTTCGTCAACGTGTACTTCGACAGCTACATTCCTGAGATGACCGGGCATGAATTCAAGGAAATACTCCGCCCAGTTCTCGATTTCGACTCAAAATCACCGGAAGAAGCCTATCTCGAAACCGTTCCGCCCAAAGTGAAGGAAGCGATTCAGAACCATCGCGTGCTGGTCGGTATGAATCACGACATGGTGACGTATGCCAAGGGCCGTCCCCCCAAGAAAGTTCGCGAGCACCAAGACGAGATCGAATTTGAGGAATGGATCTACGGTGATCCACCCCAGGATGTCGAATTCGTGCGCTTCATCGGCGACGAAGTGGTGCGCCTTGAGGTCATGAAGGTCGATGGCCAGAAAATCGTCAGGACAGAAAAAGAAATAGACCTCGAGTCGGCTACCAAGGTGGCCACCGAGAAAGGCGAGCCGGACAGGCCCGCCAGCGCACCCACCCTGCATCGCCCGGGAGAAGAAGCGGACACCAACGATCCGGTACGAGCTACCAGTCCCTCTTCCAGGCCTCCCGCCGCACCGCTTCCTCCGCCCGGCCAAGATCCTACCTCGGGACCCAACTGACGTCCGCCGCCCGCGCCTCAACTTGGCGTCAGCGGCCGTAGGGCTTTAGACTGGAAGTGTGAAAATTGCCCTCGGCCAGATCAACCCGATGGTAGGGGACTTCTCGGGCAACGCCCAGAAGATCATCGACTTTTCTCACCGCGCCCAGGCGGCCGGGGCGGGCCTGATCCTGTTCCCGGAACTTTCGGTGTGCGGCTACCCGCCTCGCGACCTCGTAGAACGTCCCACTTTTGTCGCCAAAAATCGGGAGACGGTAGATCGCATCGCCGCTGAGACCAAGGGAATCGCGGTCATTTGCGGCTTGGTTACGCCCGCTCACGCAGAGACGGGAAAATCCGTGATGAACTCCGCCGCCTTGCTCCGGGATGGCCGGCTGGCGTTCCTGCAGTCCAAGATGCTGTTGCCCACCTACGACGTTTTCGACGAGATGCGCAACTTTGCACCGGCCAAGAGCCAGGAGTTGTTCGATTTCTGCGGTAATCGCATGGCCCTCACCATCTGCGAGGACGCCTGGAATGACAAGGACTTCTGGAACAAACGGCTCTACGGTGTCGATCCCATTGAAGCCCTGGTGCGGGCAGGAGGTAATTTCGTCTTGAATATTTCAGCCTCGCCCTTCTGGCTGGGCAAACGGGAACTCCGCCGCGACATGCTCGCCACCATCGCGCGCACCGACAAAATCCCGGTCGTGATGGTGAACCAGGTCGGCGGCAACGACAGCCTGCTGTTCGACGGGTCCAGCCTGGTGTTGAATCGCGAAGGAAAGGTCATCGCTCAGGCAAAGTCGTTTGAGGAGGACATCGTCTACTTTGATTCCAGCACCCTCGAGGGCGAGCTTCACCCGCAGATCGAAGGCGAGGAGGCCAGCGCGTACGCCGCCTTGGTTCTCGGCACCCGTGACTACGTACGCAAGTGCGGATTCAAACAGGTGGTCATCGGCCTCAGCGGCGGCATCGATTCCGCCTTAACCGCCGTCATCGCGGCTGATGCGCTGGGTCCGGAGAATGTGATCGGCGTCGGCATGCCCGGGCCGTACTCGTCCGAGGGTTCCATCGACGACGCACGCTCCCTGGCCGCCAACCTAGGCATCCGTTTCGAGCTGCTTCCCATCACAGATATCTGCAATAGCTATCGGAGTGTTCTAAAGGCCGTGTTCGCCGGGTTAAGGGAAGACGTTACCGAGGAAAACATTCAGGCCCGGGCCCGCGGCTCGCTGCTCATGGCGCTCTCCAACAAGTTCAACGCCATCGTGCTCTCCACCGGAAACAAAAGCGAACTCGGCGTGGGCTACTGCACGCTCTATGGCGACATGGTCGGTGGATTGGCCGTGATTTCCGATGTTCCGAAGACCCTGGTTTACAAGATCAGCCACTACCTGAACTCGGGCCGCCCCGTCATTCCCAAAGCTAGCCTCGAAAAACCGCCCTCTGCGGAGCTGCGGCCGGATCAGAAGGACAGCGACAGCTTGCCACCCTACGACGTTCTCGATGCCATCCTCGAAGACTACGTTGAGGAATCACGCTCGGCGGAACAGATCGCGAAAGATCGTGGTTTCGATCTCGGACTGATCCAAAGGGTCGTCCGCATGGTCGATCGCGCTGAATACAAGCGCCAGCAAGCCGCGCCCGGCATCAAAATCTCCGCCAAGGCCTTCGGATACGGACGCCGTTTACCGATCGCGGCCAAATCGGAGGCATGAGGATTCGACGGAACCTAGGGCGACGGCCGGGGCAGGGCGCTGGAAAAATCAGGATTTGTGTCAGGGCCCGGCTTCAGGCGTGCCGCAAGTTGTTGGCTTGTCACCGCCCCTTCAGAGGCTGCGCCGAAATCGCAAAAGCGGCAGGCTCGCGAACTACCTCCGCAAATTCGAAAGGAACGCATGCGTCGTCAATTGATTCTTGCATCCACCATATTCCTGCTCATGGTTGCCTTCGCCCTTTCCCAGGAGAAGCCTTCGGTTAATCTTCCTACCGAAGACACCGTGAACTCCTTCATGCAGCAGACCTTCGGCTATGACTCGACCATTACCTGGAAAGTCACGTCCATCAAGCCGGCGGTGGCCGAGGGCCTGACCGAGGTTACGGTCGTGATCACGAATCCTCAGGGACAGAGTGTAACCACTCTCTACGTAACGCCCGATGGAACGCACGCCCTGACCGGCGACATCATGCCATTCGGGGCCAAGCCCTATGCCCCCGCCTGGGAGGCGCTCAAGAAGGGCGTCAATGGCCCAGTGCGTGGTCCCGAAAAATCGCCCGTGACCATCGTGGAATTCAGCGACCTGCAGTGTCCACATTGCAAGGAGGCCCAGCCCGTCATCGAAAAGCTGCTCGGCGAGGAACCGAACACCCGTTTTGTCTTCCAGCAATTTCCCCTGCCCATGCACAATTGGGCCGCCAAGGGAGCCGCCTACGCCGACTGTATCGGCCGCAGCTCCAAAGATGCATTCTCGAAGTTTGTCCAAGGAACCTACGACGAGCAGGCCAACATCACCGAGTCCAACGCCGACGAGAAGCTGACCGGGATTGCCGACAAGGCCGGAGCCAAAGGCGCGGATATCGCCGCCTGTGCCGCCAAAGCCGATACGAAAACACGCGTGGATCAGTCCGTTGCCCTGGGTCAGTCAGTCGGCGTCACCGGAACCCCGACCGTCTTCATCAACGGCCGCCGGATTGGGAACGTTACCCAGGTGCCCCACGATGTGCTGAAGGGCATTGTGGATTTCGCCGCCAAACAGTGAATCCGTATTCGAAATGTCCCGGGCAACAGTGGCCAGCTTGTCACCCGGTGTTCTGGAACGACCTCTTGAGTCACCGCGATGGGAGGCAGCATTAAAATCCAATGGTCGGAGCCGACGCGGTTCATTTAACCCCGCAGCGCAAACGCTGGGTGGGGTTGGAGGAAAAGTGGAGTGGAGGAAGAGGAAAATGAGTCCCGCAGGGACGCCTGCCGTTAGCCCCGCACGTGAGTGCCGGGTTAGCTGACCGGCTCGCACCCCGCGTCCTCTTCAGGAGACGGCACCCGGCCCGGATGGGCGACCGACAGGCTAGGCGGGAGGGCCCCTTCCCGGAACATCCGGCCTCACTTCATCCCGGTCATCCAGATCTCCGAACTCGAAGTGTCGGCGATGCTGAGGATGTGCGGCGTGATGACCACCAGGAGTTCGTTCGTGTCCTTCTCTTTGGTGTTGGACGCGACCGCGCGGCTGAGCACAGGGAACTGGCCGACCCCAGGAATGCCGCTCAGGCTCCGCTGTTCGGTCGTCGTGATTTCGCCGGCAACCACGGCCGGCTGCTCGTTCTTCAAGTTGATGCTTCCCGTGTACTCGCGATTCCCGATGATCGGCACACCGTTGGCACTGGATCCGGTCAATGCCCGCAGCTTCATTTCAACCGTCAGACTTACGTCTGTCTCTCCGTGGACGACCGGCTTCACCTTCAGATTGATCCCGATGTCTTCATAGCTAAAGGAAGGAACCGGCGCGATGAAGGAATTGTTCTGGATGGCCTGTGAGATTGCACTGGTATTGAAGATCGGAGCAAAACTCGCGTTGATGATTGGATACCGCGATCCCAGCTTCATGGTGGCATCTTTGCCCTGCGAGGCTCGTAGCGTCACATGCTGGAGCGTTCGCACCTGCGATTCGTTCCTCGAAAGGGTCGCGCCCACTGTCCCCAAGCTGATGCCCGTCAGCGATTGACCGCCCCCGAATGTGGCCAGCGGCTGGCTGAAGATAGAACTCGCGTTTCCTCCCAACTGCGCCAGTAACGCGGAGAGTGCCGTGCTGTCCGCCTGGTTAATGCCTCCGCTGGCAATCAACTGGTTGATCAGGTCCTGAATATTTTGGCCCCCTGCCAGGGTGAGTCCCAGGGCCGCGATCGGAATGTTGTACAGGTTGAACTGGTTCGGAATGTGCATCCCGAAGTTGTTCACCAGCGTGCGGCTGATCTGGTACACCTTGATGTCCAGCATCACTTCCGGATGTCCCGAACCCAGTTCCTCCAGGAAGCGGCTCGCGGCATCTAGCACGTTTTGGGGCGCGCGTACGGTGATCGTACTGGACTGCGAATTCGACGTGACAAACTTCATTTCAAACAGGGTCCGCAGCACGTTCACCAGGTCTGTCAACTCCTGTTGCGAACCAACATTGGGGATGTAGAAGGTCCGCAGACCCATGCGGTCGAACAGCCGGTGATTTTCCGTGGAGTCGGCGGCAATCAGTATCTGGTTCGCCTCCAGTGGCGACCAAAACGTCTTGGTAACCGCCCCCGCCAGGCGTATCGCTGTGAAGAAGTCGACGTTCTCAACGTCGAAACGAACGCGCCGGCTAACCACCGAGTCGTCAAAGGTAGCCACCACTCCGTAGGGGGCCGCAACCTGGGTCAGCAACGACCGCGAATCCCCGCGAAAGTGAAAACTCTGTGACGCGTCGCGCGGAGCCAGCCGGATCTGCTCCGTCGCCTCAACCAGCCGTGGCGACTGCCGCTGAACGGCGGTGCTGCCCCCCATCGTGTCGCTCAGCCGCTGCCGAGCAAAATCATTCGTAGGGTCGATGTGCAGTGCGGTGCGGAACTCTCCGAACGCCTGCACCTGTGAGCCGCCCGCCAGCGCTGCATTTCCCCGCTGGAGGTGATCGAAGACCAGTTGTTGGCGGACCATCTCGCGCAGGGTCACATATTGGACATCGTGCGGAACAAGATCGGCCGCTTTCTCGAATTCGGGCAGAGCCTCATCGAGATGCCGTTCTTTCTGGAGCTTCATGCCCCGCTCGAAGGCCTTCTTCGCCTCACCACGGGCCTTCTGGCTAAGCACGCACGCCGGGATTCCGGGCACGCCGTTGGCGCAATTCACCGCCGCCGGGGCAGCAGGCTGGCCGGCAGCCCAAGCAGCCGATACCGCCAACAACACCGCTAGAATGGACCGCCAAGCTTGCATCCCCACGATTGTATCCGGGATTAGAACGCTCGCCCGCGGGATTCTTGCAGGCGTAGTACCTTTGGTTTTTAGCGGGATGGAAGGGCTCTAGACAATTAGTCCGGTCTTGCGGGATGAGAAAAAATTGCCTATCGCAATTGCTTTTGGGTAGCGAAGCGCGTTCAGTCTCAGTCGGTGAGTGGGAACGAACTTCATCGACCGCCCGGGCGGGCAAAGCAGGTCCCAGAGTCCCGCCCCAGAGAGGCAAACCAGCCTAGCCCAGCGCGTCGGTGCCGGGAAAAGCGGAAGACAACACTCGAATCCCGGAGGGACGACCCCGCGCGAGTCAAAACTGGCTTTTTCTGCAGCCAACTACACTACAATGCCAAAAGCTCGCCGCAGCAACCAATGGTGGCGTCGGGCCCGTGGCATGCCAACCCCTCGACCTTGAAGATGCCCGTGCCAACCGCGAAGATGCCCGTGCCAACCGCGATCACCCGTCCGCCGGCGACCCGGGCCGCGCGCACGTCGTTCGGAGTATCTCCAACAAAGCAAACAGTTGCCGCCGGTCCCAGCCGCCTCTGTACCTCCGCCACGCCGGCCCGGAAGATGTCCTCTCTCAATTCGCACTCGTCCGCGAAGCGACCGAACTCAAAGAATTCCCTCAGGCCCGCGGCTTGCACCTTGAGCCATCCGACCAACTCGAGGTTGCCCGACGCCACCCCCAACAATTTCCCCGAGCTAAGCAGCCGTTCGAGCACACCGCGGATCCCATGTAAGACGTTCGGGGTAAAATGCTGGGCCTTCTGGGCTGCATCTCGCCGAACCACTTCGAGCGCCTCCGACATTCTGTCGTCAATCACGCTGGTCGTGATGCCGGCGCGCTCCAGCGCCGCCCGCAATATCCCAAGATCAGTCTTGCCATGGTAGGCGAACCCGTCAATCGCGGTCTCGACTCGGTAGACGTCGAGCAGGGCACGATGGAGCGCATACCGATGAGTCCGATCCTTCGAAAGCAAGAGCGTTCCGTCAATGTCGAACAAGTAAGCATCCGAGTCCCGCCAGCGGAAGCCATTTGGTTTCTGGATATCCAACATCTCCACCCTATGAGCGAAGACCCAAGACCTTAAGCCTGACACCTAAGAACCTGACCTTTTTTTTCAACTCACCATCACTCTCTCAATACTCCGCGCCCGGCCTGTCTGCTCGTCGCAGTCAATCACGACCGCGCACAACCGGACGTCTCCGCTCGCTGCCTCAAACCGCACCGGCATGTTGTTCAAGAACTTGCCCACCACGAGCTCTTTCTTGACCCCGATCACTCCGTCGTAAGGGCCGGTCATACCCACGTCGGTGATGTAAGCGGTGCCGTTCGGCAGGACCCGTTCATCCGCGGTCGGCACGTGCGTATGCGTTCCCACGACGGCGGTGACCCGTCCATCCAGGTACCAGCCCAGCGAGATTTTTTCGGAAGTGGCTTCCGCGTGGATATCGACGAGGATGATTTTCGCCTTGATGTCTTTGAGCAACTGGTCCGCCGTGCGAAACGGGTCGTCGTTCGATGCCATGAAAACCCGCCCCTGCAGGTTGATCACCGCATACTCGGACTCGCCCTTGCGACCCTGGTAAACCCCACCGCCGGGCAGGTCCGGCGCATAATTGGCGGGACGAAGGAGTCGCCGCGAGGGACTGTGCGGGTTCCCGTCCGCCATCCGGAAGAAATCGATGATCTCGCGCTTATCCCAGATGTGGTTGCCGGACGTGAGCACATCAATCCCCAACTCGAACAGTTCCTCCGCCAACTGCGGAGTAATGCCAAATCCGGCTGCCGAGTTCTCGCCGTTGGCAATGATCAGATCGATCGAGTCGTTTTTGACCAATGCCGGCAGCCGGTCTTTCACAATGTTGCGGCCGGGCCGTCCGAAAATATCGCCGATGAAGAGTATGCGCAATCAGGCCCTCAGAGATAACTTTCGAGCATAACACGCAGGGATACGCCCACCTGTGACACCCAAACAGCAGTGGTCGTGGAGCGAGAGCTTGCCCTGAGCGCCGTCGAAGGGTTCCCGCCCGTGGGCGCGGCGTCAGCGCGCTCTGATCGGTCAGTTCGAAGTCAATTCGGCGGTTTTCAGAAAATCATAGTTCCCCGGCGGGCTCAGCGAGAGATTCCTCACCCGCTTCGTATGGACCAGCACATTATCCAGGTACCACAAGTTGATGGAAGGCAGATCCTCCGCCAATATGCTCTGGATCTCCGCGTAGAGTTCCTTGCGGATATTCTGGTCCAGTTCGGTGCGAGCCTTATCGATGAGCGCATCGACGCGGGGGTTTCTGTAGAAGCTGCGATTGGCGCCGTTGGGTGTGAATTTGTCGGAGTGGAACGCGTATTCGAAGATGTCCGGATCTTCATTGCCCCCAATCCAACGCAGCGAATACATTTGGAACTGTCCATGGGTCACGTCGGCGAAGAAGGTGGCAAACTCGAACGTGCGAATATCGAGTTGGATCTGCACCTGCCGCAATTGCTGCTGCAGCACCGCCACCATCAGACGCGTGTTCTCGTCGGTCGAGGTCTTCATGGTCAGATGAAACCGCACCCCATTGACGGGATGGTACCCGGCCGCATCCAGAGTCTCCCGGGCCCTGTGCGGGTCATACCCGTAAGTTGCGACTTCGCCGGTGTAGGCCCAACTCTGCACGGGTAGGATGCTGGCGGCGGGTTGCGCAAACCCGCGCCACAGATACTCGAGCATCGGTCGCCGGTCGATCGCCAAGGCGAGCGCCTGCCGCACCCGAACGTCCCTAAGAATCGGATCGCGCAGATTGAAGGCCATGTATTGCAGGACAGTTCCCGGCGCGCGCAGTACGTCAAGTTTCGATTCGCGCTCCAGCGTCAACACCATGTCGGGGGTCAGAGCATTGATCGCGAGATCGGCACTGCCTTTGCGCAATTCGAGCGCGCGCGTGGTCGTGTCCGGCACCACCATGAACCGGACCCGCCGCAACCGGGCCTTCTCGCCCCAATAGCCATCATTTCGTTCGACAACGACCTCCTTGTCTGGTTCCGCGCGGACAAAGCGAAACGGTCCTGAACCGATGGGGTGCTGGCTCATTTCACCCAGCCTCCCGTAGGGAACGACGCCCATCGCCCCATCGGACAGATTCCACAACAGGGTGGCGAACGGTTCCTTCAGGTGGAACACGACCGTGTAGTCATCGGGCGCTTCGATGCGCTCAACAAAGCGGTACGCGGCGGACTTGGTGCTGCGAATTTTGCCGGCCAGCAGGGAGTCAAAGGTCCACTTGACGTCGCGCGAGGTCAACGGGTGTCCGTCGTGGAATTTCACGCCCGAGTGCAAATGGAAAACATAAGTCAGCGGGTCGGGAATTTCCCAGCGTTCCGCCAACCCCGGCTTCACGTTGAGATGTTCGTCCCGATCCAGTAGATCGTCGAACAGCAGGTTGTCGATGCGCTCGGACTGCGCATCGATGCCCACTCGCGGATCCAGATCGGTCGGGCTGCTCTCAATAATCATCACCAGCGTATTGGGATCGGGCTTGGACGAGCAGGACGGGAGCGATAAGAGGGCCCCAACGAACAAAAGCACACGCCCGACGCGGCGGGGCGACATGGCCCGGGTAGGCCCAGACGCCCTCGTGGGGGCATTCGCTGCAGAGCGGCGAAGACCGGCGGCCAGATCAAACATACGAGATCTTCCCCAGCACCGCCGCCCGCTTCGCTCCCGTAGCCGAAGGCACATTGGAAGACTGACGGTTCCAAGTCTCGTAAGCCAGCAGGGCAAACGCCGTAGCCTCTTTCGCCGCCGACGGCAATCCAAACTCATCCGAAAGACGAACCGAAAGCCCCAGCGCCTTCAGTTCGTTGGCGAGCATGGCCAGCAACGTAGGATTGTTGGCTCCACCGCCGGAAACCACGAACTCGCGGTATGACCCGGGTCGCTTCACCACGAATCTCTGAATCGCGTCCGCGATTGATCTAGCCGTGAGCGCTGTTGCGGTGGCGACGACGTCGGCTTTCGCCACGCGCCCGCAGCGCCGCAGAAACAGTCGGACGAATTCCCGCCCAAACTGCTCGCGCCCGGCCGTCTTGGGTGGCTTCTTGCGAAAGAAATGCTCGCGCAGAATATCCGCAACCACGCTCTGCAACACACTCCCGGAGGCGGCGATGCGTCCGTCCCGATCGTAGGGCCTGCCGAACAGTCGCTCTGTCACCGCATCGATCACCATGTTCCCCGGCCCCGTATCGAAGGCCGTGACCCGCGCAACCGGTGCACCCGCGGGAATCGCAGTCAGGTTGGCAATTCCGCCAACGTTCTGAACGATGCGCCCCATTCGCGCATCGCGATACAGCAAATAGTCCAGGAAGGGAACCAGCGGAGCGCCTTTGCCCCCGGCGGCCATGTCAGCCGGCCGAAAGTCGGAGACGACCGGAAGACCCACGCGCCTCGCAAGCACCGCCCCTTCGCCGGTCTGCCAGGTGACCGCGATCCTCCGGCCGAGAAAGAACTCCGGTTCGCCCTGGTGGTAGAGCGTCTGCCCATGGCAGCCGACCAGCTGAGCCTTGACGCGAAACTTCCGTTGCGCCGCCAGAACAGCCTCCGCATAAAGTTCGGCCAGCAAAAAGTTCAACCGGGCCAGATCCGCGACGCTGGCCCGCGGAGCATTCATGTTCGCCAGCACCGCGCTCCGCACAGCGCTCGGATAGGGAAAGTTAGCGTGCCCCAACAACCGAAGCCGAACCATGTGGCGCGGGCGCTCTCGCCCGCGTGCAGAGCTCGACGGATAACCCCGGCCGTCCCGAGCCTGTCCACCCGTTTTTTCCGCTACCCGGACCAATGCAACGTCGATTCCATCCGCTGATGTCCCGCTCATCACGCCGGCGACGATCACCGCACCACCTCAGAACGTGCCAGAATCCCCGGCCGCCCCGCCCCATGAGCCGCGAAGCGCCGTAAGAATGAAGCCCAGGGCGTACGCCATGGGACTGAACCTAGAACCAGCGAAGCCCTGGAGGGGCGGAAGACCGTGCCGTCTAGAAAGCAGCGAACTCTCACAATCCTCCCAACCGCACCTGTTCACTGAACTCCCAGAGCCGTCGCGAAAGCCGGTCAACAATCTCCGAGGTCGGAGGCTTCGCCCACCGTCCCAGCCCTTTCGCCTTGTTTTTGAACGCCAATACCCGCCGAGCCGACTCCGCCGCTCGCCGCGCAAATTTCTGATCCCGTTCCACTTCTCGGATCAGTTCTGCATGCGACCGTGAGACGAATTCCTCCTGATGGCAAATCAAACAGAGGTCTCCCCCTGCCCGAATATGCTGTACGGCCGCTTGCTCGATCGGGGCCGCTGCCAGCACCCCGCCCATCTCCAGGTCGTCCGAAGCAATCAACCCTCGATAGCCGATCTTTTTGCGCAGAATGTCCGTGATCCACTCCGCGGAAAGGGACGCCGGCGTCCGTTCGCGTGTGACGCTCGGATAGGCACCATGCGAGACCATCACGAACGGAAGCTGGCGGCGCAGGGTTCGGTAGGGAACCAGGTCCTGGTCCCACAATTTCTTCCACGACTTCTCAATCACAGGCAGTTCATGGTGGCTGTCCAGCGTTCCTTCCCCCAGTCCTGGAAAGTGCTTGCCACAGCCCAGTACGCCCGCCTCGGCCAAACCGGCAAGAAACTCGCGGGCATAGACGATAGTCTCCCGCGGATCGACCGAAACCGTACGCGAACTCATCACGCTCTTCGAGGCCTCGAACGCCAGGTCAACGGTAGGAGCGAAGTCCACATTAAACCCCACCGCCCGGCAGTTCTCGCCAATCACCCGCCCATGCTTGCGAAACAGCTTGCGATCGCCGGTCGCAAACACCTCCGCGGGCGCCGGCGCCGGTCCAATCACATTCCGCAGCCGGTCGACCTTGCCGCCCTCCAGATCGACACACCGGAACAAAGGGCGCGCGACCTGCGCCTGACAATCTTTCAGAAGCCTGTAAGCCTGCTCCGCGCCGACGATATTCCGCCCAAAGAGAATCACCCCCGCTGGCTGGATGTTTTTCAGCAGGGAGGCGAGCCCCGGAGACATCTCTGTTCCCTCGAAGCCGACGACCAGCAGCTGCCCAATCGCCCCGCGACCGGTCGCGTCGCGTCCTGCGTGTCCCTTGGTGTGCTTAGCGGTTATCCTGCCCTCCGTGAGCCTCTAGGTGCTGGAGTGGTTAAGCCTGCTTCTTTAATTCCGCCAGCAAATTCAACGCCTCCAAGGGCGTCAACCGGTTCAAATCCACCGCGCGCAATTTCTCCAGCACGGGCTGCGAAATCGGGGTGAATATCGTCAACTGCGCTGCTGGTGCCGGACGCGTCTCATCGTTCGCCAGCTGCCCCGTCAACTGATGCTCGGCATTCTCATGCTCGGCCAGCACCTCGCGTGCCCGCTCGATGACTTCATTCGGCAACCCGGCCAGCTTGGCGACCTCGATCCCGTAACTGCGATCCGCCGCGCCCGGCTCAACCTTCCGCAGAAACACGATACCGCCGCCCGTCTCTTTCACGGAGACGTGGTAGTTCTTCACCCCAGAAAGCTGATCTGCGAGCTCGGTCAATTCAAAGTAGTGGGTAGCGAACAGAGTTTTCCCTCGAGTGCGGGCGTGCAGATACTCAACCGCGGCCCAGGCGATGGCGAGCCCATCGTAAGTTGCCGTGCCGCGGCCAACTTCATCCAGCAGGATCAGCGACCGCGCTGTAGCCGTATGCAGGATCGCCGCGGTCTCCGTCATCTCGACCATGAACGTCGATCGGCCGCGGGCCAGATTGTCGCTTGCACCGATGCGGGTGAACACGCGGTCCACGAGCCCCAGCCGCACCGACCGCGCCGGCACAAACGATCCCATCTGAGCCAGGATTACGATCAGTGCCGCCTGCCGCAAGTACGTCGACTTGCCGCCCATGTTCGGTCCAGTCAGCATGAGGATGGTGTGCGTGGTGGAATTTAAATAAAGATCGTTCGGAACAAATCGATCGCCACCACCGGCCCGCTCCTGCTGCTCGATGACCGGGTGCCGTCCCTCAACAATCTCCAGATCGCCCGACTCATCCAACTTCGGGCGGCAGTAGTCGCGCAAAGCCCCGATGTGCGCCAACCCAGCCAGCACGTCCACCTCGGCGAGGGCCAAAGCCGTCTGCCGGATGCGCTTGGCCTCGCCTGCGATGGACACCCGCAACTCCGCGAACAGACGCCGCTCGATCTCGACGATCTTCTCCTGCGCATCGAGAATTTTGGCCTCATATTCCTTCAGCTCGGGCGTGGTGAAGCGCTCGGCATTTACCAGCGTTTGCTTCCGCTCATAGTCCGCCGGCACCAGATGAAGGTTCGGCTTCGAGACTTCCAGGTAGTACCCAAAAATGGAATTGAACTTCACTTTCAGCGAACCAATTCCAGTCCGCTGCCGCTCGCGCTGCTCGATCTGCGCCAGGTACTGCTTGCTGTTCCGGCTCAGATCGCGCAGTTCGTCGAGTTCGGAATTGACCCCACTTTGGATCGCGCCACCGTCTGTCAGGGAAATCGGCGGCTCGGCGACAATCGTATGCTCGATCCGTGCCCGCAGGTCGCCCAGTTCGTCGACCGACTCGTGCAGCGCCCGCAGCCGATGGGCAGATAACATCGTCACCGCCGCCCGCACCGCCGGAATGTGTCCCAGCGAGGCCGCGAGAGCCAGCACATCCCGTGGATTCGCCGTCTCCAGCGTCACGCGACTCAACAGCCGTTCGAGATCAAGAATCCCCTCCAGCGCGCGCCGCAGTTCTTCGCGCGCCACGGTCTCCTTGACCTGCACCTCGACCGCATCCAACCTGGCGTCAATTTCTGCCCGATCAATCGACGGCCGCAGCATCCACGCGCGCAGCAACCGCTTACCCATCGGCGTGACGGTCGCATCGATCGAGCGAAACAGCGTGATGCCGGCGTCGGTCCCGGCAAACAGCGGTTCGATCAGCTCCAGGTTCCGCACCGTGACCGCATCGAGGACCAGGCAGTGCTGCCGCTCATAGAAGCCAATCCGGTCAACATGCTCCAGTGCCCCACGCTGCGTCGAGCGGACATAATGCAGAATGGCTCCTGCCGCCGAAGCTGCCGCTGGTTTTCCAGCCAATCCGAATCCTTCGAGCGACAGCACACCAAAATGATTCTCCAGTAGAGGAATCGCGTGGTCCGGCGCAAACACCCAGTCATCGAGCGGCGTTTCCGCATAGCCGGTCGAACGGCGGGCGTCCCGCCCGTCCGGTCGCCCAAAGGGCGACAAGCCTTCCGCAGACCCCGCCGATCTCTCAAACAGCGGCGCCGACGACGCGTAGAGCAACTCCTTCGGTCGCAACTGCGACAGCTCTTCCTGGATCCTCCGCCCCGCATCCGCGCCCCGGAATTCCGTAGCTCGAAACTCGCCGGTGGAAAGATCCAGGGCCGCGAATCCCACGCGATCCCCTACCTGCGCCAGCGCCCCCAGAAAGTTGTTCTCCTCCGAACTCAGCGACGAATCGGCCGCGGTGCCCGGCGTCACCACGCGGGTTACCTCCCGCCGCACCAGCTTCTTGGCCAGGCGCGGATCTTCCATCTGCTCGCAAATCGCCACCTTGAACCCCTTACGAATCAGCTTGGAGATGTAGCCTTCCGCCGCGTGGTAAGGAACGCCACACATCGGCACGGCAATGCCTTTTTCCTTGTTGCGGGAAGTCAAGGTAATCTGCAGTTCGCGGGCGGCGACGATCGCATCGTCGAAGAAGAGTTCATAGAAGTCCCCCAGCCGGAAGAACAGCAAAGCACTGGGATGTTCCTTCTTGATGGCGGCGTACTGCCGCATCAACGGCGTGGACGTCTCGTTCATTTCAGGCGGCTTCGTGCGCGGATTATAACAAAGCGCATCATTTCTCTCCGCCGGGGGAAATCACAGTTGACGCGCGCTTCCACGAGATGTTTTCCTTAGCGCATGGAACTCCGCAAAGATCCGATCACGCGGTCGTGGGTGATCACCGGCGACGAGGTGGCCGACGCGCTACCACGCCCCGACGCACCCTGCCGCTTCTGCGGCGATGCGGCCTCACCTCCGCAGGTGATCGCCAGCCGCGGAGAAATCGACGGCGTGCCCTGGTCGGCCCGCTCCGTGGTCCACCCCTCACCGCTGTACCGGATTGAGGGCGATCCCACGCGCCGCGGCGATGGCATCTACGACCGCATGCGTTCCATAGGCGCGCACGAAGTTTTGGTGGAGAACTCCCGGCACGATCGCAACCTTTGGACGGCCGGCGACGCCGAAATCGAGCAGCTCCTCCGTCTCGCCGCGCAACGTATCAAGGATCTCAAGGGCGACGCCCGCATCAAGTACGTCAGCATCTTCAAGAATTACGGCACCAACGCGGGCCAGGAATTCGAACATCCCACCTCGCAGCTCACCGCCACCACCTTCGTCCCGCGCCGGGTGTTGTACGAGCTGCGTGCCGGGCGGGACTACTATCAGCAGAAAGAGCGCTGTGTGTTTTGCGACATCATCGGGCAGGAAGAGCGCCAGGGTCTGCGCGTAGTCGAGTTGCGCGGCGACTACATCGCGCTCTGCCCCTACGCGCCGCGCGTCCCCTATGAAACCTGGATCCTGCCCCGTGTGCACGAGGCCTCGTACGAGCGCTCCGGCCTCTCGAGAACCGGCGGCATCCGCGACCTCGGCATCCTGCTCCGCCGCACGCTGCAGCGCATCCGCGCCGTCACCGAGGAGTTCCACCTCGTTCTTCACACGTCCCCCAACACCTTGCACGGCTCCGAGAGCCTGGGCTATTGGAAGACTCTTGATGACGACTATCATTGGCACATCGAGATCCTTCCTATTCTCGGGTCCAAGGCAAAGTCCTACACCTTCAAAGAGGTGTACTACTCGCCCGTCACCTCGGAGACCGCCGTCAAGCGGTTGCGCGATGCCAAGATCGATGCGTGATGTCCTGATGGCGCGTCCATGGCCTTGGACCGCCGGCAACTTTCTGCAGACTGCAATTCTGAGCAAAGCGAGGGACGAAGGCGCTCGCGGCGTCGAACGATCTCCTGCCAACACGGGCTAAGCAAGGGTGCCCAAAGACAACCCCAGCACTCTGCTTGAGTCTGCGCCCATGGCAAGCGCCGCGCGAGCACGGGCCTATAATGTCCTCCTCCTTCGGAGGAATCTTGAAACCACTGGTCTGGCTTCTCCTACTAGGCACGGCCCTGGCCCAACCCCCAGCCAAGCAGCAACTTCTATGGCAGAAACTCGACGCCACCATCCACGAAGTGGACCGCAATCTCGACGGCGTGATGGGTGTCGCCATCGAAGACCTTACTTCGAGCCAGACCTTGCTCTGGCAGCCCGACGAGGTCTTCGCGCAAGCCAGCTCTATCAAGATTGCTGTCCTTGCTGAGCTCTATCGCCAGGCACAGCAAGGCAAGCTCAAGCTGACCGACATCTACACCGTGCAGCAGTCCGACTTGGTGCAGGACAGCGATATCATGAACGGCCTCACCCCCGGCACCACGAAGCTCACGCTTCGCGACCTGGCCACCATGATGGTTGCGGTCAGCGACAACTCCGCCACGAACGTCCTGATCGACCGGGTCGGCATGGACAATGTCAACGCTCTTCTCGATTCGCTCGCCCTCTCGCACACCCGTCTGCGCCGCAAGATGATGGATCTGAAAGCCGCCGGCGAGGGCCGGGAAAACATCTCCACCCCGCGCGAAATGATGAACCTGCTGGACGCGCTCTACCGGGGCAAAGTGCTGAACAAAGAAATGACCGCCGACTTTTTCGCGGTGCTCAGCACCCACAAGGACAGCTGGATCCCGCGGGATCTCCCCGAAGGCCTGAAGATCGCCAACAAGCCCGGCGCCCTCGAAGCCGTGCGCAACGACTCCGGTATCGTCTTCGTAGCGAACCGCCCCTACATCCTCTGCGCGATGACCGCCTATCTCCGCAGCGAGCGCGACGGAGAAGAAGCCATCAGGAAAGTAAGCCTGGCCACGTATCGTATGTTTGATCGCTTGGCGCGAGCCAGTGAGTACGGTCGCGTGGTCTCGCCCGGAAACAACAGCAAGCCGTAGAATAGAAACGCTCTCGGCAAGAAGGTCCGAAAGCCCGGACCTACTAAGAGCTAAGACCCAGCTAGGAGATAAGACCTGGAAATCTGAGACCCACCCCATGACCATCCGTCGCATGAAAACCTATACCGGCGGCCAAGGCTACGTATACCAGTATTACTTCGTGGGCAAACGCCCGGCCCTTGCAGGCCCCTCCGATGCTCGCTCGACCGAGTATATTTTCGATGTCACCTCCGACCGCAAGACCACCTTCGCCGTCAGTGTGCTGGTCGAACAGGAAGCTCTTCGCTCCTGGACCCAAAGCCACGGGCGCGCGCCCACCGAAGCCGAAGAATATGGCGCGGCAAAAATGCGCCTGTTCAAGGCCTTCGACGAAGTCGAAGACATGTTGGCGAAGGGCCGGCATCTGGTGGTCAACACGCCTGCCTTGGAAGAGGCCTTTTCAACCTTGGGTGTCGACTGAATCGCGGCCCTACCCAAAGGTCTTAATACCTTGTGACATACATCACATGCACCTGTGATCTGCCGAGCGCCTCCTGCACGATCCGGAAGGAAGACTATACTCACCTTGGCGCGTAGGGTGCGGGGAGGGCCGGGTGTGCCTCGGTCGGAGGCTGCTAAACTACACTATGGCAATATTTTGGCTTCGGGTCGCGTTGGCCTTATACGGAGTAGGGCTGCTGTATGCCTTGGTGGCCTTGACCCGCACCAGTGATCTGTTCAACCGCGTGGCGCTGCATGCCGCCTATCTCGGCATGATGTTCCATCTGGTCTCGTTAACCGAAGGTGTCCTGCTCACCGGCCACGTCACTATGGCCATGGTCCACAACTCCGAGTCGCTCCTGGCTTTTCTGATCATGGCGGTATTCATGATCACCTATCTGATGTACCAGACTACGTCCCCCGGTATCATCGTTTTCCCGATCGTCTTTCTCCTGACCTTCATGGCCGCAACCCGCCAGCAACCGTTCCTGCTGATGTCACCGGGGATGCGGACCAGTTGGCTGATCGCGCACATCAGCTTGATTTTCACCGGGTATGCGGCGCTGGTCCTAAGCTTCTGCGCCAGCCTGTTGTATCTGATTCAACAGCACTCGCTCAAAACGAAGCGTGCCAGTGGCATCTTGTCACGGCTGCCCGCGCTCGAAGATATTGACCAGATCGGCTACCGCTCGTTGCTGATCGGCTTCCCGTTTATGACGCTCGGTCTGGTGGCGGGCTCGGTGGTTGCCGAGAGCACTTACGGCCGAGTAGATTTTCAGGATCCAAAAATCCTGCTCTCGCTTCTGATGTGGGCAGTGTATCTGGTGATGGTTTACACCCGCTGGATCGCCGGCTGGCGTGGGCGCAAAGCCGCCGTTCTGGCCAGTGTCGCGTTCGCCGCGGCCGTGGTGGCTTGGGCAGCGAACTACTTCAGCACAATTCATAGGTTCGCCTCGTCATGAGATTCCAGCTCATCGGCGTGAATCACAACACGGCCCCCGTCGAGGTCCGCGAGCGCCTCTCCATCCCGGAATCGCGGCTGCCGGAAGCTTGCAAGAGGCTCACCGAGCACCCCGGTATTGAAGAGGGCATGATTCTTTCGACCTGCAATCGAGTCGAGATCCTCGCCAACACGAAGAACGGCGCCCCCGCGGATCTGCGCGGCTTCTTGCAGAATTACTTTCACCTGGACGCTGCCGAACTCGAGCGACACCTCTACGAATACACCGAGCAAGACGCCGTCCGTCACTTGTTCCGCGTGGCCGCGAGCCTCGATTCCATGGTGGTCGGCGAACCGCAGATACTCGGCCAGGTCAAAGAAGCCTATGCCACCGCGCGCGCGGTAGGCGCCGTGCGTGCGCAGCTCGATCAGTTGGTCACGCGGGCATTTGCGGTGGCCAAGAGAGTGCGCACCGAAACGGCGGTGGGCTCCTCATCGGTGTCGATCGCTTCGGTAGCCGTCGACCTAGCGAAAAAGATCTTCGGCAACCTTGCGGGCAAGCAGGTCTATCTGGTCGGCGCCGGCAAGATGAGCGAACTGGCCGCCCGTCACCTGATGGCGCACGGCTGCGCCTCGATCTTCGTCGCCAACCGCACTTACGATCGCGCCGTGAGTCTCGCCTATAAATTTAAGGGCCAGGCCATTCATTTCGAGGACCTGCACCACACCTGCGACCGCGCCGACATCGTCATCACCTCGACCGGCGCTCCCCACGCGATCTTCCGCCGCGAGCACGGCGAGATCTTCCTCGCTCGCCGCCGGAACCGTCCCATGTTCTTCATTGACATCGCCGTCCCTCGCGACGTCGATCCCGCGATGAATAAACTGGATGGTATTTTCGTTTACGATATCGATGACCTGCAACAGGCGGTCGCCAGCCACGTGGCCGATCGCCGCAAGGAAGCCGAGCGCGCCGAAGCCATCGTGACGGTGGAGGTCGAACGCTTCCAGGCCCGCATCCAAACGCTTGATGTGGTCCCGACGATCGTCTCCTTGCAGGACCATCTCGAAACCATCCGCCAGGCGGAGATCGATCGCGTGCGCGGCCGCCTCGGGCGCATGACACCTGACCAGGAAATGGCCGTCGAAGCTCTCACCCGGGGCATCGTCAACAAAATCATGCACACCCCGATCAGCACGCTGAAGTCGGCGGCCCGCGACCCCGAAGCGACCACGGTCATCGACCTGGTGCGCCGCCTGTTCAACCTGCAGGAAAAGGGAGTCGCGAAGGCCGGTGACTCTGGAGAAAGCAACTGATGGCTCGTCTGCGCATCGGCTCCCGAGGCTCACAACTAGCCCTCTGGCAAGCCAATCACATTTCCGCGCTGCTCGGTGCGCAAGGACACGAAGTCGACCTCGAAATTATCAAGACTACTGGCGACAAGATTCTCGACGTCGCCCTGGCGAAAGTCGGAACCAAAGGCATGTTCACCAAGGAGATCGAAGAGGCCTTGGCCGAAGCCCGCGTCGATCTCGCTGTTCACAGCCTGAAAGACCTGCCCACCGAGCTTTCCGCCGGCTTTGAAATCGCAGCCATCAGCAAACGCGAAAATTCCCAGGATGTGTTTTGCTCAGTCCAACACAAGAGCATCGACGAGCTTCCCAGGGGAGCGCGCGTAGGCACCAGCAGCCTGCGCCGCCAGGCGCAACTGAAGGCGTTGCGTCCTGACCTCGATATTCATCCCCTGCGGGGCAACGTCGACACGCGCCTGCGAAAATTGGCGGAAGGCGAATATGAAGCGATCATCCTTGCGGCCGCGGGCCTGAATCGGCTCGGCAAGACGGACCTCATGAAGCAGTTGATCCCCAAGGAGATTATGTGCCCCGCAGCCGGGCAAGGGGCTCTTGGAATCGAAATCCGCGCTGGCGACGCCGCGACCCGTCAACATCTCACTTTCCTCGACGACCCCGATGCTCGTGCCGCGACCACCTGCGAGCGTGCCTTGCTGAATAAGTTAGGCGGAGGCTGTCAGGTCCCGATCGGCGCTGCCGCCGAGGTCCGCAACGGCTGCTTGCATCTCGATGCCATCGTCGCGAATCCCGATGGTTCGAAAATTCTGCGTGAATCCCGCGACGGTAACGATCCGGAGAAACTAGGCAGCGAAGTCGGCGAAACCCTCCTGCGTCGTGGCGGCGACGCGATTCTCGAAGAGGTCTACGGCCGCGGCTTCGCCGTGCCGCAACAACCGTGAGTTCGTTCGAAGATCGCGCACAGCAAGTGGAGCGACGGGCGTCCTCGCCCGTGGGTCCGTCCCAAAGGGCCCGACTCAGCGAAATCGTGTCCGTTCTGTGACAATTACTGAACCAGCAATCGGCCACGAATCCGGCCCCGAAGAGCGTGCGTGCGAGCTAGGTTGTTGGTGAGTGGTGGCATGAGACTCGCAAGATCCAGTCGCGCAGCGACCACAGCCATTAACCCCGAACGTAAGTCCGGGGAGAGTGGGGATGAGCCGCAAGTCCCTTTGGTTAGGGACGGTGCCTGTTCTCAGGCACACACGCAAGCCGAAATTAGAATAGCCCAGGCCCAAGCCAAGGAGGCTGCGACAAGATGACAGCGTCTCGTAGGGACGACAGAAAATCCGGCAAGCACCCGCTCCATGGCCTCCGCGTGCTGGTCGGCCGCGCCCGCCATCAGGCCAGCGCCCTCTCTGCGGACCTCCGCAAGCTCGGCGCCGACGTTCTCGAAATCCCCTTCATCGAGATCCGCAAACCGCGTTCCTTCCGGCCGCTCGACACCGCGCTCAAGTATCTCGCCAGCTATGATTGGCTCATCCTGACCAGCGTCAACGGTGTCGAAGCGATGTGGGACCGTCTCGCGAAATTACGCCTAAAGAAAAGATCACTGAAGCACATCAAGATCGCCGCCATCGGGCCCGCCACGAAGAAAGCAATCGAGAAGCGCGCAGTTCGAGTGGACCTCGTCCCCGAAGAGTACGTGGCGGAATCGGTCGTGAAGAGCTTGAGGAAGCTGGTGAAAGGGAAGCGCATCCTCCTGGTTCGCGCCAAGGTCGCGCGCGATGTGATCCCCCACGAGCTGCGCAAAGCCGGAGCGCAGGTGGAAGTCGTCGAAGCCTACGAAACCATCGTGCCAACATCCTCGCGCACCAGGCTCCGCGCCGCGCTCAAGAACGAAAACAAACGTCCCGACGTGATCACCTTCACCAGTTCGTCCACCGTAAGGAACTTCGTGGCCCTTTTAGGTCCAGCGTGGAGCGGGCGCTCCCGCACGCGAAGGCCACCACTGCTGCAAGGAATAACGCTGGCTTCCATCGGTCCTGTCACATCGGCCACACTTTGCGAACTCCGCCTGGGCGTCGATGTCGAGGCCAAGCAATACACGGTCCCCGGCCTGATCCAGGCTATTGTCACGAACTCGCGCCCCATGTAGCGCCGCTGTCCCCCAGCCCAATGGCGGGCACCCTACGGTTTCAGCTCACAACTGCAATCCGCAGGCGGCACATGCGCCTTCAAAAAATCCGACACGCGCTTGTAAGCGTCGATCTGGTTCTCCACTCGCGAGAATCCATGCCCTTCGTTCTCGTAGATCTTGTAGTCGGCGACCCCGCCCTGTTTCTTGATCGCCTGCACCACCTGCAGGGTCTCCGATTTCGGACACCGCGGATCATTTCCTCCCGCCAGCAACAGCAACGGCGCCTTAATCTTGTCCACAAAGAAGATCGGCGACCGGTCTTCGAACAGAGCCTTGTTCTTCACCGGATCGCCCATGGTTGCCAGATCCATCTCGCGCAGCACCGGGTCCTCGTTCTCAATCTCGGTAAAGTAGTTCACGAACGGCACGATGGGCACGCCCGCCGCCCAGACCTCGGGCGCTTTGGCCACTGCCATCATGCTCATGTATCCGCCATAGCTGCCGCCCATCACGATCAGCTTCTTCGGATCGACATACCCTGTCTGCTTGATCCACTCCGCCGCCGCCAGCACATCCTGCAGATCGCCGCCACCCATGTCGAACAGGTTCGCCTGCTGAAACTCTTTCCCATACCCGGTCGACCCGCGATAGTTCGGAGCAATGACGATGTAGCCCTGGTTCGCTGCGTGCTGAATGAAGCGGCTGAACGCATTCACAGTCTGGGACGTCGGCCCGCCATGTACGTAAACGATCGCCGGATGCTGCCCGTTGCGCGGCAGGTTATAGGGCACGTAAACGAACGCCGAGATCGTCCACTTCCCGTCCTTGCTCGGATAGTGCACCAGGTAAGGCTCGACCATGTCCTCCGAGCGCAGGCCCGCAATGAGCGAATGTGTCACCTGGTGGGACTTTCCACTCGCTGACTGATAGACCCACAAATCCCCCGGCGCCGTGGGCCCATTGTGGTAGTAGAGCAGCCGCCCACCGTCTTTGCTCGCCGACGATTTCCCCGACGGCTCGTTCACTCCCTGGGGCAGCGGCAGGGAAGTAGTCTTCCCGGTCCCGAAGTCATGCACAAAGATGTCAGTGTTGCCGTCGACGTCGGCGGTCCAGGTGACGCGCTTGCCGTCGGGAGAAAACTCGCCTCCGTTGATCTCCCACTTGTCTTTTGTAAGCCACGAGATCTTCTTGCTCGCGATGTCGAGCAGCCCAACATTCTCGTAGCCATTTTCGGCGTTCGACGTAATCAGCAGCGTCTTGCCATCCGGAGAGAAATCATCGAGAGTATAAATCAGCTCGCCGGAATGTTTCGTCAGCAGCGTGCTCTTGCCGGTCGCGACTTCCGCGACAAAGATGTTCGAATCCGTTCCCTTGGCCTGGTGTTGAGAGTAAGCGATCCATTTCCCGTCTTTCGACCAAACCGGCCCCACATTCATCCTGTCCTTCGGGGTATCCGCGGTCAGGTGCTGCACCCTGCGCATCACCATGTCGAACACATCCATTTCAAACACCGACGAAGTCTTCGGCTTCACCAGGTAAGCCAGGTAACGCCCGTCTGGCGACCAGGTCGGATCTTCCTCCGCGATCTCGCGCGTGTTCGTCAAGTTCACCACTTGTCCGGTCTTTGGCGATACAATGAAGATGTCCCACTGCTCATCTCCGTCGTAATCCGACTGGTAAGCGATCCACTTCCCATCCGGCGACCACGCCGGCGCGGTCTGCCGTTGATCGCTAACGGTGAGCTGCGTCGGCCACCCACCCTCGGCTGGCACCAGCCAAAGGTTGTTGCGCCCGCTGATATTTGAAACGAAAACAATCGTCTTCCCATCCGGCGACCAGTCCGCCTGCCCCACCTGCCGTGTCATGTACAGCTTCTCGATAGAAAGGTTCCTCTCCACCGTCCCGCTGGGCTTGCTGGCAATCTGCTTGGGATCGGTAACCGCCTGCGGAACCGGCAAAGTTTGGGCAGCGACAAGAGTGCTCATAGGGATGGCCATGGCAAATGCGATCAGGGCGCGCATGAAACTCCTCGGAGCTGGTTACGAAGAAAAGTCTAGCAGACGGGAGCCCGTGCCCGGCGCGCGCATTGGACTCCTTCGCCGTCGCTATACGAGAATCGTAAGATGACAGCCCAGTCCAACATCAACCTCTGGACGAGTGCCGAGCACGCTCTCGAGTATCTCCGCCGCGCCGATTCGATCCCACACCGCACGGAAGGCGAGGCCGTGCTGCTCGAATTTCTGCCGCCCGATGCCAGGCGCATCCTTGATCTGGGAAGCGGCGATGGCAGGCTGCTCGGGTTGGTGAAGGTGGCTCGTCCACAAGCCAGCTTCGTCGCCGTGGACTTCTCGCCAACCATGTTGGAGACGCTCCAGAACCACTTTGCATCGGACGCCAGCGTGAGCATCGTCGCTCACGACCTGGACCGTCCGTTGCCAGCGCTCGGGCAGTTCGATTCCGTGGTCTCCAGCTTCGCCATCCATCACGTGCCCCACGACCGAAAACGCAGGTTGTACGAGGAGGTGTTCAATCTCCTGGTTCCGGGCGGCGTCTTCTGCAACCTGGAACACGTGGCCTCGCCGACCATTCAGCTACATCAGAATTTCTCAGCAAGCTCGATGTTCGCCCCGAGGACGAAGACCCTTCCAACCAGCTCCTGGATGTTGAAACGCAGCTAGCCTGGTTGCAAGAAATCTGTTTTACCGAGGTAGACTGCCACTGGAAGTGGCGGGAGTTGGCGTTGCTGGCCGGCGTAAAACCGACGCCCCAGTGTGGCATCCCGTAAATTCCTCTCACAACTCTACAACGATTTGAAGGGGCTCGGCTTCAGCCGCGCCCTCATACGAGCTGCGAAAGCCAGCGCTTTACTCGCCAGCCTCGTGAACGGCACGCTCCAGCAGCGCAGCCCCTCACGCCTTCGCTCCTTTGTGCACTTCCACGGTAGTCCAAGTCTTGTCCTCCGCGTGGCACTGCGGCTCGATCGGGCAATCGGCACACTTCGGCTTCCGTGCGACGCACAAATTGCGCCCATGATGGATGACCTGGTGCGAAAACAAAATCCATCGCTCCTGCGGAATGATCTTCATCAGATCCTGCTCAATTTTGACGGGATCATCATTCTTGGTCAGTTCCCAGCGCCGCGAGATACGATGCACGTGTGTATCGACCACGACGCCGATCGCTTGACCGAACCACGTTCCCAGCACGACATTTGCAGTCTTGCGGGCCACGCCCGGCAGGCTCAGGATCTTCTCCATGTCATCGGGCACCTGTCCCCCGAACTCGTTCACGATCTTCTTGGCCGCTCCCACCACCGACTTCGACTTATTGCGGAAGAACCCGGTCGATCGAACATCCGGCTCAAGCTGCTCCGGGGAGAGTGCCGCGAAGTCCTGCACCGTGGGATACTTCTCAAACAATCCTGGAGTGACCCGGTTCACGTTGGCGTCCGTAGACTGCGCCGAAAGAATCGTGGCCACCAGTAATTCCCAGGCGTTTCGGTGATGCAGCGCACAGGTCACCTGTGGATACAACTGATCGAGGCTTCGCAAAATTCCCTCGACCCGCTCCGGGGCCAGCGGATCGTACCCTTTGATCCGGCCGCCTTTGGCTTTGCCCGTCTTGACCCGCACCGACGCATCCTTCCCGGCTGCCTTCGCTGCAGCCTTGGTCGCAGGCTTCTTGAAGACTCCAGCCGTGCCCCTTCCCGCATCCTTTGCCCTCCGGATGGCGTGCCCGCGAGCCACCTGTCGCGTCCGCTCATGTCTGCCCGATTTCGCTGGTTGCCGCGGAATCACACCCCGAGCCATAAAGTTCTCCCTCAACTCGAGCGTAAATGGTAACAAAACCGGTGGTTGGTCGTTCATTTGCTGGTCGATGGCAAGATGCTCTATCGTCCCCAGGTTTTTCTCCCGTGCCTTACGAAACCTTAACGGCTCTTGCGGGTCGAAGCCTCCTGCCTCTGCCCACTCTGCGGCCTTTGTACCGCACCCTCAGCGGTTAAGGATTCAAACGACCAGCGACTCCCGGAACCGTCCCGCCGATTGACGCCGCCCCCAGCCCCCGATACTCTGGAAGAGAAATCCAAGGACAACGCAGTGGCCGTGAAATCCATCCAGCTCGGACAAGTCTGGCGCCAGGACTCAAATGGCCAGGACTACCTGGTCACCAAGGTCTACAGCGAAGTCTTCAGCCAGTACGCTGTCCTGCGCCCCGCGGAAGTGACCGCGCCCGACGCGCCCACCGTGAAAGTCAAGGTGACGAGGTCGGCCGAGGGCGCCTCGCTCCCCGGCTTCACGTTCACCCAGGAAGGTTCGTTCTAGGGTCGTTGCTTTACACTAGAACCGTTGATGGAAATCCAATCCCACTCTCAGTCTCGTTCATGACCGAAAGAGTCCTCGCCGTTGTTTTCGTTTTCATCAAGTCCGTGATCGACGTCACGGGCTACGCCGGCATCACGCTGCTGATGGCGATCGAATCAGCGTGCATCCCGCTGCCCTCGGAACTGATCATGCCGTTCGCCGGCTACCGGGTCTACGAAGGCTCGATGAAACTGCTTTGGGTCGCCACCGCTGGAGCCATCGGCTGCAACCTGGGCTCACTCGTGGCGTATGAGATCGGCTACTACGGCGGACGCCCGCTGGTGGAAAGATACGGTCACTGGATCCTGATGGGTCGCCGCGAACTCGACTGGGCCGACCGCTTCTTCCTCCGCTGGGGACATGCTGCGGTCTTTATCGGCCGCCTGCTCCCCGTAATCCGCACCTTCATTGCGCTTCCAGCCGGTGTCGCCCGCATGCCCCGCGGGAAATTTCACCTGTACACCTTCCTCGGATCCTGGCCGTGGTGTTTTGCGCTGGCCTACTTGGGCGTGAAACTCGGCGAGAACTGGCGCAGCTTGGGCAAATATTTTCACCAGCTCGACATGGTAATCGGCATCGCGCTAGCCGCAGGCATCATCTGGTTCGTTTGGTCGCACTGGCAAAACCGCCTACGCGCAGCGGAATAGCGGGAGGCAGGCTCAATCGCTTAGAGCCTTGCTAAGTGTCCCTCGTGGTGAAGAGTCTCTTAGGGACGAGCTTGAGGGGACCTCGAAACCTCACAGTTCCCTCAGTTTTCGCGAAGCCTCACCAGCTGCGACCCCACAATCTGCCACTTCCCGCGGCGTTTGCACACAACATCCATGTAAAGATACCGGACGGAGATGCGCTTCCCGCCCGCCTCCAGCTCGTCCGATTCCGACCCATGCACGATCGCCATCTCTCCAAACAGCCGGATGCACCGCCCAGTCGACACAAGGGACGGATACCGCACCGCCCCGGTCTGCAGATTGTTCAGCACCTCTTGCTTCGAGAACGCCTTACCCGAGTCGTCGTACTGCACATAGTCATCCGCCAAAATGGGGGAGAGCCCGTCGATATCGGCACTCATCAAAGCCCGGTCCCCTGCCTCAAAGAGCGCCGTGATCTGTTTTTCATCGTCCTCAAAAGTCATCACGCCTCCGGCTCCCCGGTGATGCACCAAACCGAGGTGGCCTCCCTCCGTTCGCCGAAGAAAGTAGGAAGTCCAAGCCCGATCGGTTTGCCAAGCACCCGAATGCCTCAATCACTCGTTCACAGCCAGCCAAGCTTGAGCCGCAAGCCAACCTCAATTCGGCGGGGCCAAAACGACTCGTGCACAAACCCAACCGACCCAAGCCGCGCACCCCAACCGACCCATGCCGCAGACGGAGTCAACTTCGAGCCGCGCAGCGGCGCCCGCCCAGGTACAAGAAGCACCGCCTTTGACGCCAGCCCGCACTAAGTGTACAAGCATAAAACTCACTTCCCGAGGAGGACCCGTGACTCGTCTGGACAAGATCGTGACCCTGGTCATAGCTCTAGCGCTGTTCGCCCCCGCCGCCGTCCAAGCCCAAGCTCCTGCCACCGACCAGCCCTTCGTCGTCGAGTACTACTACAAAGCCCGCTGGGGATACGCCGACGAATTCCTCAAGCTTTTCAAGAAGAACCACTATCCGCTCCTCAAGAAGCAAGTTGATATGGGCCGCGTGGTGAAAGTCTGGATGGACCAACCCCGCTACCACACCACCGAAGACGGCCGCTGGGACTACCGCGTCACGATCGTCTTCAAGAATGCGACGGTAGCCAACGAACCCTTCGACGAAGACACGCTCAAGAAGCAATTGTTCCCCGATCAGGAGGTTTACCAGCACGAAGAACAACGCCGCTTCACGATCCTCGAAGCGCACTGGGATTTGCCCGTCAAGCCGGTTGATCTGGACGCGAAATAATTCCCTTCCATTTCCGTGGCTCGCCCATATCTGTCATGCCGGGCGGAGTCGAGGGAGCCCGCGTACCCCCGGACATGCCTCCGGTCCGGCGGGACTCTCAGGCCACCTACCTCGGCAACCCACTTCCCACCGTTCCCCAACAGGTGTCTAATAGAGTTGGGCGGGGAAACTCCCCAGGAGGATCGCCGTGCGGCCTCTCATGAACGTCAAGCATCGCGACAACCGGTATTTCCACCCACATTCCCTGCAGAGCACGTTCGGCCTGATTGCCAGCACGGCGCTGGCTGGCTTGATCGCCATGGCCATCCTGCTCGTGATGGCCCGCTAAGCCGGTGTCGCACTGACACTCGTGTCCGGGCTGCGCACTTCGCTGCACGCTTTCCACGCATCAGCCCCCGTCTGCTTCCACTCAGGGACCCCCGGTTGCCAAATACTGGCGCAATACGAGAACATATCCGTTTGCCTAAGCTATCCCAGTGCTCATAAGGAAGTGCCTGACCCATGGCGACACGCCCAAAGTCTGCGAAATCGCGCCCCCGAGTCGAAGTGAAGGAAAGAAAAGAACCCTGGAAATCCGGCGCCCTCCAGCAACCCGCGAAGGGCAAGCTCGGCGTGATGATCCCCGGCATGGGCGCCGTCGCCACGACGTTCGTGGCGGGCGTCGAAGCCGTCCGCAAAGGCATCGCGAAGCCCATCGGATCGCTCACCCAGATGGGCACTGTCCGCCTCGGCAAGCGCACCGAAGGCCGCTCGCCGAAAATTAAGGAGTTCGTGCCACTCGCTGGCCTCGACGACCTGGTCTTCACCGGTTGGGACATCTTCGAAGACGACATGTACGCCGCCGCCACCAACGCCGGCGTGCTCGACCGCTACCTGCTCGAACAGATCAAGCCCTTCCTGCAGTCGGTGAAGCCGCGCAAGGCCGTTTTCGATCACAATTTTGTCAAGAAGATCGACGGTCCCAATGTGAAGAAGGGCAAGAACAAGATGGAGCTCGCCGAGCAGGTGCGCGAGGACATCCGCGACTTCAAGAAGTCCTCGGGCGCAAACCGTCTGATCACCATCTGGTGCGGTTCCACGGAAACCTTCATCCAGCCGAGCGCCGCGCACCAATCCGTAAAGGCATTCGAGAAAGCCCTCATGCAGAAAGACGAGAACATCGCGCCATCGATGATCTACGCCTACGCCTCGCTGATCGAAGGTGTGCCCTTCGCGAATGGCGCGCCGAACCTGACAGTGGATGTCCCGGCCATGCACGAGCTGTCGCGCGAACACGAAGCGCCCATCTGCGGCAAGGACTTTAAAACCGGCCAGACCTTGATCAAAACCATCCTAGCCCCCGGCTTCAAGGCCCGTATGCTCGGCCTCGCGGGGTGGTTTTCCACCAACATACTCGGCAACCGCGACGGTGAAGTGCTTGAGGATCCCGGCTCTTTCAAAACCAAGGAAGAGTCCAAGCTCTCGGTGCTCGAACACATCCTGCAACCCGAGCTGTACCCGGATCTCTACGGCAACTTCACGCACAAGGTCCGCATCAACTATTACCCGCCACGTGGTGATAACAAAGAGGGTTGGGACAACATCGACATCTTCGGATGGTTGGGCTATCCCATGCAGATCAAGGTCGACTTCTTGTGCCGCGACTCAATCCTGGCCGCGCCCATCGTGCTCGACCTGGTCTTGTTCCTCGATCTCGCGCAGCGCACGGCGGAATTGAAAGGACTCGGCATTCAGGAGTGGCTGAGCTTCTACTTCAAGTCTCCGATGACCGCGCCCGGACTCTATCCCGAGCACGACCTCTTCATCCAGATGATGAAGCTGAAGAATACGCTGCGCCACCTGCGTGGCGAGGAACTGATCACACACCTGGGCTTGGAGTACTACGACTGAGGGTTCGCCTCACCATTGCGGGCGCGACCGTCAGCGTAAGGGTCCAGCCATGGGTCGTGGTCCCCGGTAGATACCTGTCAAGCCTATGGACGATTGGAAGGGGCGCGGCTTCAACTCCCGAGGCCCAGACCGCTGTCCGGACCAACGATGCCTGTAGCTGTTCGGGGGATTTTCGGGACGAACCCTAGCGCGGATCGTAAATCAGCTCGAGCGTCACCCCGCCGTAAGGTTCGGTGTCCACATAGACGGCGCGGCCCTGACCTTTCGGCGTGTTCCAAGCCGCCGCTTGCGAGGGCGGGGCCCCGCGGGAAGTCATCAGCTTGACGGCCTGGTCCATGTCGGTAACATTCACTCCCACGTGGTGGAAGCCTTCCCCGTGCTTCTTCCCATACTCCACATAGATGTCCGGGTCGGTAATCTGCTGCACCCACTCGAACGGTGCGTCACCCGTCCGATCCCATCCGAGCCACATCTCGTACGTACCGAGCTGGCCTCGATAGACGCGGTCCAAGCTCACGTTGTGGTCGATTCTCGAAAAGGGTTTGAAGCCGAGCCTGGTGTAGTATGCGTCCACCTTGCGCACGTCATTCACGACCCAGGCGAAATGAGTGATCTTGCTGACGGGATACTCGTTGAGGGTCTTCGTGGCCTCTGCCGTAGGCGACCGAGCGTCCGAGTCATCGATCAGCCCCAGTGTGTTTCCGCCACCCTGAGCGGCGGTGTCGAGATACGCGCCCCGGCCCCGGCCCCTGTGACCCTGCCAGCTGTATTGAACCACCACCCCCACGCCTTTTGAGGAGAAGTACCTGATCTGCTCATCGAACTCCTGGGGCGACCGCACGACATAACTAAGGACGCGAATACCGTCACCATGTTCGCGTAGCCCGTCGAGCCAGAACTTGCCTCCGAGCACGGGTTGAATCCATTTGATCTCCAACTCGCCGACGTGGGCGGTAACCTGCCTTACGCTCGCTGGGTCGGGCGTGCCGCGATAAGTCAGATTAGGGAAGCTCACCACTCCATCGCAATGGATGTCGTGGAGGCCGAGGTGCTGCCAGTAGTCCACGACGTGGTCGATATCGCTTACCACCCAGGTCACCTGCGCGACATGATGGTAGACGGCAGGATCCAGCGCAGGCGCTGCTGTCTCATATGCCGCTCCGGAAGCGCGAGGGGAGCGGGCCAGAGCCACTGCATTTCTCGCGCGCCCGGAATTTTCCAACTTTCCGGCAAGCAAGCCCAGGCTAAAGACCCCCACCAGTCCCAACGCCAGTTTGGAAGGATACGATCTCTTCACACGACCTCCTCGCCTCCGACGAAGGCCGGATTATATCTCCCCGAAGTTGACCGACGACACCTGCGCCCTCCTTAGCCTTCACGCAAGCACCGAATCGTCTCACCGCCTCGTCTCCACAGTAAGCAAAGCATCACCTGCCCCTGCGAGGTCTGCCAAGCCTCACCACGCTTCCGCTAAAATGACCACATGGCGCCCGCCATCCAATGCCGCGATCTGCGTAAAACCTACGACGGCAAAGTGGAAGCCGTACGCGGCTTGACCCTCGCCATCGCAGCCGGCGAATGCTTCGGCCTGCTGGGTCCAAACGGAGCAGGGAAGACCACCACCATCGAGATCCTGGAAGGTCTACTGGAACCGACTTCGGGGGAAGTCACGATCCTCGGCCAGACCTGGAAGACCCACGCACGCGAGCTACGCGAGCAACTCGGCATCTCCCTGCAGGAGACGCGTCTCTCCGAGAAGCTCACCGTCCGCGAGACCATCGAACTCTTCGCTAGCTTCTACCGCGAGCCGCGCGCGAGCGGTGAAGTCCTCGACCAACTCCAGCTCACCGAGAAGGCCGACTCCTGGGTAGGCAAACTTTCCGGCGGACAGCGGCAGCGGCTCGCGGTCGCGACCGCGCTGGTCGGCAATCCCAGAATCCTCTTCCTTGACGAGCCGACCACCGGCCTCGATCCGCAAAGCCGCCGCCAGCTCTGGGACATCATCCGAGCCTTCCAGCGTTCCGGCGGCACCGTACTCCTCACCACTCACTACATGGACGAAGCCGAGCGCCTCTGCGACCGCCTCGCCATCGTCGACCACGGAGTGATCATCGCGGAAGGCTCACCCACGGATCTAATCGACCGCCTGGGCGGCCATCACGTGGTCGAGTTCAGCGCAAGCGGCAACGGAGTTGGCGCGGGGAAGGAAGCCTGGCGCGCCCTGCCCGGCGTCGAGTCGGTGCGCGACGAAGACGGCCTGTTCTCGCTCAACGTCCACGAACCGCACCTCACAATTCCCGCCTTACTCGATGCGGTAGGCAAGCAGGGTGCCGAACTCCTGCACCTGACGACGCGGCAAGCCAGCCTCGAAGACGTGTTCGTCCGCCTGACCGGCCGCCACCTTCGCGAGGACTGATGCAGGTTGCAGCCGTCGGCCGCGGGGCCATCACCAGAATCTGTCTGTGGCGCGGCGGGCGTCCCCGCCCGTCGAAGGTGCTGGGCGCCGCCATCATCAGCAGTCTGTTGCTCCTGGCCGGCTCCTCATCGCGAACGCCCCTGGGGATCCGGTCTGTGTGACCTCCGTGCCGGCCGATTTTACCAACCCCCAGCGCGTCACCATCCGAGGCTACAACGGCGAGGCGATGGAACCGTTCCTCACCCGCGACGGCAAATATCTTTTCTTCAACAACTCGGTTGACCCGCAAGTGAACACGAATCTTCATTGGGCCGGGCGCATTGACGACCTGATTTTCCAATACCAGGGCGGAATCGGCGGTATCAACACCGGCGCGCTTGAAGGCGTGCCCTCTTTGGACCGTACGGTGTCTTCTACTTCGTCTCCACCCGAAGCTACAACCAGACCGCTTCCACCATCTATCGGGGAGTCTTTGCCAACGGCAGCATCTCGGGCGCCGAGCTCGCGTCCGGCGTCTCGACCTCCACTCCGAGCGTCGTTAACTTCGACGCCGAAATCAGCGCGGACGGTAACACACTGTATTTCGTGGAGAGTCAATTCAGTTTGGCAGGCCGTCCTAAGACCGCCAAAATCCTGATCGCGAGGCGGAACGGCAACAGCTTTCACCGCGACCCGGAGAGTGCGACCATTCTCCAACAAATCAACACCAACGCGCTGAGCTATGCTCCCACCACCTCGTCGTCGGAACATGAGATTTTCTTCACGCGCCTGGGTCCCCATGGGCCGGCCATCTACACGGCCAGCCGGGCCACCCCCGCAGCCCCGTTCGGAGAACGGAAGAAGATTCACGCCATCACCGGCTTTGCCGAAGCCCCGACGCTTTCCTCCGACGAGCAATCGCTTTACTATCACAAGAAAGAAAATGGGCGCTTCGTTCTTTACCGCGTAACCCCGACAGTGACCCGTTTGGGTACGAGCTGTCGATTGGAGCCTGCACGCCATGACCGTTGCCCAGCAAACACCGCCCGCTGAATTCAAGAAGCCTAACCCTGCGCCCCAACCCCGCAACCGCCGGTGGTCCGGCTACACACACCTGCTCATGGCGCGCATGAAGGAGCTGAAGCGCGAGCCGGAAGTGGTCTTCTGGGTCTTCATATTCCCAGTCCTGCTCGCCCTGGGACTCGGCATCGCCTTCCGCAACAAGCCCGCCGATATTACTTCCATCGCCATTGTCCAGGGTCTCGGCGCGCAGGACGCTCTCTCGATGATCGAACACTCCCAGCGGAGTTCGTCGATCCACGCCAAGATTCTCGGCAGCGGGGCTGCGCTCCAGGGCCTGCGACTCGGCAAGTTCGACCTGCTGGTTGTCCCCGACGGTAAAGGCGGCTTCGAATACCGCTACGACCCGGCGCGTCCCGAAAGCGTCCTCTCGCATGCGGAAGTCGACGACGCGCTGCAGGCTGCCGCCGGACGCAAGGATCCCATTCCAACCACCACTGTCGGATCCTCCGAGCCCGGATCCCGCTACATCGATTTCCTCGTCCCCGGCCTGATCGGCATGAACCTGATGAACTCCGGCATGTGGGGCGTCGGGTTTTCGCTGGTGGATATGCGCCAACGCAAACTCCTCAAGCGCTTCGTGGGCACACCCATGAGGCGCAGTGATTTTCTGCTCGCCATCATGTCGAGCCGTATGGTTCTCATGATCATCGAAGTCGGTTTGCTGCTCATCTTCGGAGTGCTCGTCTTTCGCATGCGGGTACTCGGCTCGTATTTCACCATCATCCTCATGGGTGCCATCGGCTCGGTCACATTCGGCGGGGTTGGCCTTCTGACCGCCAGCCGAGCCCAAAAAATCGAAAGCGTCAGCGGCCTGATCAATCTCGTAATGATGCCCATGTGGATCTTCTCGGGCGTTTTCTTCTCTTACGAACGCTTCCCGGTGATGATTCAGCCCTTCATCAAAATCCTGCCCCTGACCGCGCTGAACGATTCCCTGCGGGCGACCATTCTCGAAGGCGCGTCCCTAGCCTCGCAATCCGGGCGCTTGCTGGTCCTGGTGCTGTGGGGAGGGATCTCGTTCCTCCTTGCGCTGCGCTGGTTCCGGTGGACGTAAACGAGATTTTCCGTTCGCGTGTCGCGTCGGCTGTGGCCGTTCCCTTCGCTACATGCGCCTGATGGCGAGCCCGCAATCACCTCTGAATCCTTCCCTCCTGCGGCTGCATCTCTTGCCGGAGGCATTGTAGCCGGATATGAAAATCGGGGTTCTCGGTTCCGGAGTGGTTGGACAAACGTTAGCCGCCGGCTTCCTCAAACATGGCCATCAAGTCATGCTCGGCACGCGCGATCCGCAGAAGCAGGATGTGCAAGCCTGGCTGAAGAAGACTCCCGGCGCGCAGGCCGGCACATTCGAGCAAACCGCAAAATTCGCAGAACTCGCCGTGCTGGCGACGCTGGGGCGCGTGGCGGAAGATGTCTTGCAGCTCGCCGGGTCCGACGATCTTGCGGGCAAGACGATCATCGACACTACGAACCCCTTGGCAGACACCCCACCCGTCAATGGCGTACTGGCGTTTACCACGGGCCCGAATGAGTCTCTCGCCGAACGACTTCAAGCCAAAGTACCGCGCAGCCATGTCGTGAAAGCCTTCAATAGCGTAGGCAGTACCCAAATGGTAGACCCGCACTATGAGCAGGGCACTCCCACCATGTTCCTGTGCGGCAACGACCCCGGCGCGAAAGGCCAAGCCTCCGAAATCATCCGCCAGCTGGGATGGGAGCCCTTCGACTGCGGAGGCATCACTGCCGCCCGTGCGATCGAACCGCTGTGCATGCTCTGGTGCATACCGGGCTTCCTGCGGAACCAATGGAATCACGCGTTCAAGGTGCTGACTGGCTGAGATCGTGTTTGGCACGTCGGCCACTGGGACCTCCGAAAAGGTGCTCTACGCCCGGATGTTCTCGATCTGCACCCAGGCAACCCAGGATTTCCTCTATTTGCGTCGAAGGCGCATGGTTACTCAATGTTCCATTGACAGCCTCGGCACTCGTGGCTATGCTCACGCTTCGGGGAGGGGAACAAGAGCACGATGCGATATTCCCAATTGGCCATGTGTATCCTGGCGTTCGCTGGACTGGTGAGCGCGCAACAAGAGCAGCCGCAAGGGCAGTCACAATCTCAGCAGCAAACGCCGCCGACGGCGGAGGCAGCGCACTCGGGCGAACAGCCGCCTCCCAAGCCCGCGGCTGAGGGTCCGGCTGTCGACAGCGCCAAAGTGACCGGCTCCACATTCAACTCCGCATTCTTCAAGTTTACCTACGAATTGCCCCAAGACTGGAAGCCCCTCGATGACGCCGTCCGGGTCGCCGAGAATCGAAAATTCCTGGATGAGGATAAGTCCCGATCCGTCGTGCGGCCTGTCCCCAGAGCGAAGGGTGCGAGGTCGAAAACGAGGACAAAGAATCCGGCGTTTGTGCCTCGGAATGACACAACTTACGAGCGGTACAGCCTTATGGCTGCCAGCCCCGAGGGCGTGTCCTCCGTGGGAAGTGGCGTGCTGCCTCGGATGAACATTTGGGTCCACAAGCGGATTCCACCGCTGGACGGCATCGGCGATCACGCGCAGTTCCTCGTGGCTATGAAGCGGGTGCAGATCGTTGAGAAGCCAAAGGAGGTGTCGATCGCGGGGCACAAGTTCGTGCGAGTCGACATCCTTTCTCCCAGCGGCGAATACCACTCACAGTTCGTGACGATCATGGGAGACTATCTTGTCGGCTTCGACTTCCTTACGACTTCGCAAAAGGAACTTTCCAGTCTGGCTGGCACGATGGAGACGGTCAAGTTTGAGTGAATGACTGATTGACATGCGGGCGGGGAACACCGCACTGCGGCTACCTTAGCGAAGCTAGCTGCTGAATTTCGCCGTCGGCAAGAACTTGGGCGCCTTGCGCGCCAGAGTCGCCTGCTCAAACGCGTAAGCCAACTTGAGCAGCGTCGGCTCGCTCCACGCGCGTCCGAAAAATGAGATTCCGACTGGCAGGCCGAACATCGATCCCGCCGTCACGTTGATGTTCGGATAGCCCGCCACCGCGGCCGCGTTCGAGCTCCCGCCGCTGAAATGATCGCCGTTGATCAGGTCCGTAACCCAGGCTGGCCCGCCCGTGGGTGCGACCAGTGCGTCCAGCTTGAACTTATCCACCACGGCATCGATCCCCTCGATGCGCGCCAGGCGATGGTTCTTCTCCAAAGCGTCAATGTACTCCCGGGACGTCAGCGGTCCCTTCTCTTGTGACTTGAGAAACAGGTCCTGGCCGAAATAGGGCATCTCCTTCTGTGCGGTGTGATCGTTGAAATCGATCAGGTCCTTTAGCGTCTTCACGGGGGACTCTGGACCCAGCCGGGTCAGGTATTTCGCAATGTTGGCCTTCAGTTCGTAAGTCAGGACGAGCGTCTCGGTGTCATCGAATTTTCCGAAGCTTTCGATGTCGGCCGGATCGATGAGCGTCGCGCCCTGTTTCTTCATGACGTCAATAGCCTCGGCCATGATGTCATCCACACCGTCGCTGAAGCCGAAATACTTGCGCGCCACACCAATGCGCGCGCCCTTCAGGCCGTTCGCGTCCAGGAACTGGGTGTAGTCGGTGTACGACTTCCCCTGACTGTCGGCCGTGTAGCTGTCGTCCGGATCGACCCCGGTGAGCGCTCCCAGCAGGATCGCCGCATCCCGGACCGTGCGACACATGGGCCCGGCGCCGTCCTGGTTGTGCGAGATCGGGATAATGCCAGCCCGGCTCACCAGCCCAACCGTTGGCTTGATGCCTGCCAGTCCGTTTGAAGACGCCGGGCAGACGATCGACCCGTCAGTTTCCGTCCCGATGCCGCCGGCTGCGAGACTGGCCGACACGCCCGCACCCGTTCCAGAACTTGAGCCGCAGGGGTTGCGGTCAAGCGCATAGGGATTCTTCGTAAGCCCTCCGCGCCCGCTCCATCCGCTGGTCGAATGGTTCGAGCGGATGTTGGCCCACTCGCTGAGGTTAGTCTTGCCCAGGATCACCGCTCCCGCTTGCCGCAGCTTCCGCGCAACAAAGGAATCCTTCGGCGGTTTGGGCGCCCCGACCAGCGCAAGCGAACCGGCGGTGGTCATCATCTTGTCGGCGGTATCGATATTGTCCTTGAGCAGGATGGGTATGCCGTGCAGTGGTCCGCGCGCGCCTTTTTCCTTGCGCTCCTTGTCGAGTGATTCAGCGATCTCCAGCGCGTCGGGATTGACCTCGATCACACTGTTAACCGCTGGGCCGTGTTGGTCGATGTCTGCAATGCGCTCCAGGTACTTTTCCACGATGGCGGGGGCCGTGTGCCTCCCCGACTTCATCCCATCCTGGAGCGCGTCGATGGTGATCTCATCCAATTCAAAGGACGGCACCACCGGCGGCGTCTCTGCGAGAGCCGTCAGGTCTCGCGCCGCACCAAGTGCTGGGTAAACTGCAGCTGCCGCCGCGCCCAACACACCAGTCTGGAGGAAACTTCGCCGAGGGTTGATTCCGTCGCTCGTCCGACCGCCATCTATTCTCCTCAAGATTCGCCCTCTCCTGGAGGAAACAGGCCACGATAGTACCGCACCCCCGAGGGTGTTGCACGTTGGCCCCACCGTCTTCCGGTCAGTGGTACTCTCCGCGTAGGCGAGCGGGAGTAGTTCAGCGCTAGAACGCCAACCCCTCCATCCCTCACAAAATAACCCTTTGTTATCAAGTAGTTACTTTTAGGCGGACCGCTTGGTGTCCATCCGTGCCCGGGCTTCCCCGGGAGCTCGGCGCCCAATTTTTTTCAGATGTTGACCGAAACTACTTGGAGTCTCTCGAATGCATTCATCCGCGCAGATCACGTGCCGAGATTCTCATGGCGTTCCACTATATTAAGGCGTTTGGCCGAAGGCCTGGGTCATTTCGTCGCGACAGCTGGTGATTTTGGAAGAGTCCGCGACCGACCAGTCAGAATCGGCGCGTACGTCGCGGAAATCTCGCCCTTATGTGGAACTAGGTTCTTGTATCGAGGTGGAAGGATTTTTCGTATCGCTCGACCGGATAACCCTTCGCTTTCCAACCCGCCAGTCCACCTTTAAGGAGTTTTACTCGCAAGAGATGCATGGCTTGCGCTCGACGCAAGACGGCTCGGCTTGTTTTGTCAGCAGGACAGGTACAGTAAACGATCGAGTCCTTCTCTTTTGGGATGAGCAACGGATTCTCAAGCAGTTCCTTTGGCGGAATCCTCGTTGCACCGACGATGATCTCAGAATCAGCTAACAAGTCGAGCGGCTGGCGAACATCGAAGAGAAGTACCTCCTGTTTTGAGGCAAGCAATGTATGAAGAGCCTCTGGTGTGATGCTGTGCAGCTCCAAATCATGTCGGTCTCTTTTACGTTTGATCCAAATTACCATCAACAGGCACGGCACGACGACGCAAATGGCAGTCAGAGTCAGTAATATCACGGTTTGTCCTCGATACTCTATACCAGATTCACGAGGGGCCTGAGAGGATCCTTCCGCGGTGTATCCGCCGGTCGAGAAGCGTTGCTTCCGTTCGCGGCCACTCAGACATTTGTCGGATTGTGGAAGAGTTGCCGACGACACGCTGAGAATGGTGTTGCGCAGGTGACGCCAGGGAACTGAACCGTCCGAGCGGCTGGCAGCCCACCGAATAGGCAGCTGGGGATCACCTGCTCTCTCGTAACTTGGGATCGTTCACGGCCTCAAAATAGTGCGTGTCGGTTGGACCATAGCCCGAAATTTCGACGACTACCGGGTCGCTGTCTGTCCGGGCGAAATGATTGTGATCTATGCCGCCTGGTTCGGAATAGACGCTTCCCGGCGGAAGGGTCTTCAGGGACTTGGCATCGAAATGCTTGCCGTAGCCGAAGTGCCACTCGCCCGAAACGACAGCGGCTACCCGATCATCGGGGTGTGAGTGCGCCTGGATCTTAGTGTGTGCGGGCACGAACAGCAGAATTGTGTAGAAGCCCACTTTCGAAGGATCGCCAAAAATGACTTTTGTATGAACCCCTGGGAGGCCAGAGCTCCCAATCTGGTTGTGGTCGAGCGCGCTGGCCCGGATTTCCGCCGGCGTCATGCGCAGCTCGGGAAGGGATTGAGGGGTGGCGGCAGAAACTGCAACAAACGGCAAGGTGGCGATCACGAATCTCTTGACCATGGGTCGGACGAACATGCAGCAGTCCTTTCGGCTCGACGATTCAAAATCGTGTAGCTGGGCAGGCGCATCCACACAAGCTTGCCACTGCCCTGAACGTCAGAGAAACTTTTGCAGCGCTTCGGTGGTGTCCTTAGGCCGCTCCTCAAGCACCCAGTGCCCGGTATCCTTCAGCACGACGACGGTCACATCTGTCGCAACCAGCTTGGTTTGTTGCGCTAGTGCTTCTCCCAACGACTTCTCGCCGCCGATGGTCAGTACTGGCATGGTTAGCTTGGTCTGAGAGAGTTGAGCGAAATCCTTGGCGGCTTGCTGGAACGAAACGAAATAGGCCCATCCCGCATGCATGCGCCCCGGCCGTGCGTAAGCCGCGGTGTAGGTTTTGCGATCCGCTTCCGGAATCGACTGAGTCTTGTCGGCTGCTAACTCATTCCAGAAATACTCGAAGTAGGTACGCTCGCGACCTTGAACCAGGGCTTCGGGGGTCGGCCCGTTGAAGCGGAAATGCCATATGTTGGGGTTATTGTAAACGGCCTCCCAACCGTCCACGCCGGGGAGGAAAGCATCCATCAGGACGAGTTTCGTCACTTCCGTCGGGAACTGCGCGGCGTAGGCGTAGGCGATCATGAGGCCGATGTCGTGTCCCACGACCTCAGCTTTCTGCACGCCGAGCGACTTAGAGAGGTCATGAATGCGGATGGCGGCACTCTTCATATCCAGACCGTCGGCGGGAATGTCCGAGTCTCCGATGCCGGGCAGGTCTGGTGCGATTACGGTGAAGCGTTCGGCCAGAACGGGAATGATCGGCTTCCACATCAGCGAGGTCTCTGCATAGCCGTGCAAGAGTATGAGCGGCGTACCGTGGCCAGCGGTCATGTAATGCAGCTTGACGCCATCGATCTCCGCAGTGCGCGAGACGATCGTTTTGTCCGTAGCCTGTCCATAAGCATTTGGGAAGGATACGGTGGAGAGAAAAAGTGCACCGAACACGGCCAGGCCCAGAAGAGGGTTCGAAGCGCGTTTCATGGAAAAGCTCCTGACGAGAGGCACGCGAAACACACCGTCCTCTCCGAGGTTAGTCGCTGGGCGTTATGGCATTCTAGAGTACTGGGCCAACCAAAGATGAGCCTCGCGCAGCCGATCTGCACAGTGCCGACTCGTCTTTAGCAACGATTCAGCGATGTTTGATGAAGGCGCCGGTTTGCAGTTCGGCCATCGCCTGGCGCAGCTGCTCTTGCGTATTCATCACAATCGGGCCGTACCATGCAACCGGCTCCTCGATCGGCTTGCCCGATACCAGCAGGAAACGGATGCCCTCGTCGCCCGCTTGCACCACGATCTCGTCGCCGCGGTCGAAGAGCACCAGCGAGTGATTGCCGACATCGTAGACGGGCGGCGCATCCGGCTTCGCGACCTGCTCGGTCAGAACCGCGCGTGGATCTGACGCGTCACGGAACGTGCCAGAGCCCGCGAACACATAGGCAAAAGCGTTGCGAGTGGTCTCGACTTTGAGCCGTTTCCGCTGGCCCGGCGCAACCGAGATATCGAGGTAATTCGGATCGGCGGCCACGCCTTCCACCGGCCCCCTCTTACCCCAGAACTCGCCGCTGATTATGCGCACGCGAGTGCCGTCATCGTCA
>Ga0137418_10000019_pt1 | contig 104481 bp, 98 predicted proteins | sample CZODoug3_1_2_16f_FD_122242 | JGI IMG/M metagenome (GOLD analysis project Ga0137418, IMG submission 122242) | Vadose zone soil fungal communities from Angelo Coast Range Reserve, California, USA - CZODoug3_1_2_16fungal (Hybrid Assembly) | ecosystem: Environmental > Terrestrial > Soil > Vadose...
GGGCCAGCAATGGCACTGCATCGCGGCGCACCTTCCGGAAATCTACGCGGTGGAGGTCGCCGCGCCGGCATAGCGTGCCTCGCCGATGAACATCCTGATCCCGACCCCGCTGCGGTCCTACACCGGGCAACGGGTCGTCGAGGGGAGCGGCTCGACGCTCGGCGCGGTTCTGGCGGACCTGGAGCGCCAATTCCCGGGCATCCGCTTTCGCATGATCAACGAGCAGGACGGCATGCGGCCCCATGTCCGCTTTTTCGTCAACGGCAAACAGGTGTTCGATCTGTCGCAGCCGCTGCGCTCCACCGACGAGATTGTGATCGTCCAGGCGCTGAGCGGAGGCTGACGCGTTTGGCCGCTCCCCACGCGGCGGCCTTGAACGGGTTCCATGTCTTCAGGACTGCATCGGTTCAATCTCACATTCGTAACGCGCCGCCAGCGGCCGGTAATCGGACTGCAATTGCACGCGCGCAATCTGCAATCTCCGGAGTCTTCGGGTCCACACCGTAGGAGATCGCATCATGATGCTTGACTGGAATAACTACCAGGCGCAGTTGCTCGACACGATCGGCCAGATCGCCGCGCTGAGTCCCGATACGGTCAGAGGCTACCGCGCGCTGAGCGATGCGGGCAGCAAGACGGGCAAGCTGAACACCAAGATGCGTGAACTGATTGCGCTGGCGGTTGCGGTGAGCCTGCGCTGCGACGGCTGCATCACAACGCATACCGACGCCGCCATCAAGGCGGGTGCAAGCAAGGAAGAAATAGCCGAAGCGCTCGGCGTTGCAATCGGCGTCAATGCCGGAGCGGCCCTGGTCTATTCGGCTCGCGTCATGGACGCGTACGTCGCCAAGACCCGTTGATTTCTCCGTCCTACCAGGGGCTCCTGCCGCCGTCGGCGCCGCGCCTCTTGCTTCGTGGTGCCTGCGGCGTCTTCGCGGGAGACGCCTGGGTTGGTGCCATCGCACGCGCGGCGCGGTTGGCACCGCGTGTTGCTTGCCTCGGATATAAAATGGCCTTGCCGGCCAGCGCCAGGTTTGCTCTTCGTTCCAGGAAACGGCCATGCCCCTCGCTTCATTTGTGCAGGCTCATGCTGCCCACGCCGATTGGCGCGTGGCCCTGGCTCAAAGCCTGCGGCAAATTCAAAGCCAGGTCGAAGCGCGTGGCGCACTGAAGGGCGAAACCGTCTCGTTCACGCTGGGCTGGTGTTATCTGAGCGATTATTACGCGCCGCAGGCCGAGGCGATCCTCGACGAGTTGCGCCTGCGCATGCCCGGGGTGGCTTGGGTCGGCACGGCGGGTATTGGCGTGGCCGCCAGCGGCGTCGAATACATCGACGAGCCGGCCTTGGTCCTGATGGCGGCGCCGCTGCCGCGGGAATCCTTCCGGCTGTTCTCGGGACGGCAGCCGCTACCTGCCGCAGCGTCCGGATTCGTGGCCCATACCGCGCTGGTCCACGCCGACGGCAGTGAGCCCGACTTGCAGGAATTGATCTGCGAGCTGAGCGCTCGAACGGCCACCGGTTATCTCTTCGGTGGACTGTCGTCGGCGCGCAACCGTCCACTGCATATGGCGGATGGCGTACTCGAGGGCGGCCTATCCGGAGTGGCCTTCGGCCCCGAAGTGGGCCTCGTCTCGCGCATGACTCAGGGCTGTCAGCCGATCGGACCGGTGCGCGAAATCACCGCAGCCGAGCGCAATTTCGCCATCACCTTGGACGGCCAGCCCGCGCTCGATTGCGTGTTGCAGGATCTGGGGCTCTGCCGGGATGCGCCAGATGACGAGGTGGCGCAAGCGCTGTCCAGCACGCTGGTGGGCTTGATCACCGCAGCCGTGGACGTGCCGACGCGGCCCGGACAGTTCGGCGCGGAAACCGCCGTGCGGCACCTGGTGGGCGTGGACCGGCAGCACCAGGTCCTGGCGATCGCCGAGCTGATCGTGCCCGGCATGCGCCTCGCCTTTTGCACGCGCAATGCAAAGGCCGCACAGCTCGACCTGGTGCGCATCACGACGGAAATCCGCGACGAAGTGGAAAGCGGCGCGGCACATCACATGACGGGCGGGCTCTACGTCAGTTGCTCGGGCCGCGGCGGCCCCCACTTCGGCGCGCGGCACGCCGAGCTGCAAATGGTGCGCAACGCCCTGGGCGACGTACCCCTGGTCGGTTTCTTTGCAGGCGGCGAGATCGCGAGGCAGCAGCTCTACGGCTACACCGGCGTTTTGACGGTGTTTACCGTACCAGCCTGACGCAGGAGCGTGCTGGTGACTGGTGAGGTATGAAGGGCTCGAAAGGCGCCGCTCCGGGAGGACGGCACGTCGATTCGAGGCGAAGTAATGTCGTCCGGTCTACTTTGAACGGGTCGCAAAGTATTCGTCGTAGCGCTGCACGTAGTCCTTGCTCGCGAGCGGCAAATGACATGTACGACATGCGTTGAGCGGATCGACCGTCTTGTTCCCGGCGGCATCGTAGGACGTATAGACCCAGTCGCCGTTTTTTAACTCCGGCGCCACCTTCGTGCCATTTCCCTCGTTCTTCGACATCACGAACACGCGTATCAGATTGCCCTTTACCAACTTGCCGTCGGGACCCTGCGCTGGGTTGCCGTCCCCGCGCAGTGCCGCAGCGTAGTTTTCCATGACGAACATCGTGCCGTTTGCAAACGGCTGCCCTGCCTGCGTCTTGCTACCGCTTGAATTGACGTAAATGTCGCGTACTTGCTTCACGTCGGGTCGCTGCACCGCCGACAGGAATTTCGGCCAGTCCCTGTAGTTGTTCGGCAGCGGCACCTCACCGTCCTCGTACTTCGATGTGCTGAACGTCTGCATGACACCGCACGCGGCCAGCAACGTCATCAGTGCGAAAGCGCATCCGATCTTCAGCGTCATCTTCTCGCTCCAGTCAGTCTTGCGTTCGTCGGCGGCGTGTAGCTCCTGGGGCCTCGATCCATCTTATAGGAATTGAGGCCGGGCTCCGCAAGTGCCCATCGCATTGCCGCGCGTAGGGGAATCCGACCAGCCGAGAAGATTGTCAACAAGGTCTTCCACCTGCATTGATCGAGGGCCGCCGTGCTGGGGCGGCATTCGTTCGCTGCGCAGCTCGGAGGACTCCATCACGACCCCGTCCGCTTTGACCCCCGAAAAGCCCATTTCATCGCAGGGCGCTTGCCTAACGACGGCACTCGACGAACACTTGCGTAATTTTCCGGAGCAGTCGAGATGAATGTGCGGGCGCTGGTGGCATTGCTGTCGGTGAGCTTGGCCCTGATCGTGGCGCCGACCGGCGCATCGTGTGCCGTACCGGATTACGTCGCTGCGGCGGTCGCCGACCCGTCGCGCCCGGCGGGCGATCGCAAACTGGACGCGGCTCGCAAGCCTGCTGAAGTTCTCGCCCATGCCGGCATCAGGCCCGGTCAAGTTATCGGCGAATATCTCCCGGGCGGAGGGTACTACACGCGCCTGTTGAGCGACATCGTCGGCCCCAAAGGTAAGGTCTATGCGCTGGAGACCACCACGTGGGGCAAGGACAACATCGAAGCCACCAAAACTGTTCTGGCCGAGCCCGGTCGCAGCAACGTGATGCTGGACCTGGCGCCGCTCGGCACCTTCGGCTTACCCGAGAAAGTCGACCTGTTCTGGACCTCGCTCAATTACCATGATTTACATATCCCCAAGTATGCGAATGTCGACATGGCGGCGTTCAATAAGCTGGTATTCAATTCGCTGAAGCCGGGCGGCATCTATTTCATCGTCGATCACGCAGCCGCGCCGGGTACGGGAGCCAGTCTATCGCCAAAGCTGCATCGCATCGATGAGGCGACAGTAATCCAGGAGATCACCTCCGCGGGCTTCACTCTCGTGGACAAGAGCGACATCCTGCGAAACTCCGACGACGATCACGCCAAAACAGTTTTCGATCCGGCGATCCGCATGAAAACCGACCAGTTCATTCTCACTTTCCGCAAGCCTTAGCGACGCGTACGGGAAAGGTGCCGCGAGACGCAATGTCAGGGAAACGCGACACCCGCGAGGTGGCGCTGGCCTCCCCGATCGTCAGGTCGTACCTCAGCGTGAGAGGTGCGTGAATCAATTGCTTGTCGATGCGAACCAGGTCCATGCGCAGCCTTGGCGCAACGGAGGTGGGTGCACGCGCGAGCTCCTCGTTTGGCCGACGGCGCAGGACTGGCTTTTTCGCATCAGCCTTGCGCAGGTAGCGCAGGACGGACCTTTCTCGTCCTTCCCTGGCATTGAGCGCTGGATCGTGCTTGTCGAGGGTGGCGGCATGACGCTGCGCTTTGCGTCGGGATCCGAGCACCTCTCCATCGGGCGGGAACCCCTACGTTTCGATGGTGCGCTCGCCCCCGCCTGCTCGCTCGAACGGGGCGCCACCATCGATCTCAACCTGATGGTGGACCGATCGCGGGGATCGGGACTCCTCGCCTGCGCCGGCGACGAGGAATGGACGGACGGGAGCCAATGGCGCGGCGTATTTGCCGCTTCGCCGTGCACCCTGTGGATCGAGGACCGCTCGCCGGTCGAGCTGGGTTCGATGGTCCTTCTGGCGCGAGCAGGGGCGGGACGCGAGTGCTGGCGCCTGACGGCCCTTGGCGCACCGGTCCGCGCCTGGTGGATCGCGGTCGCGACGCCGGCGTTTTGACCATCATCCGCATTGATGATGTTGGTGCGATCAACGTGCCAGGCCTTCCGCCGCCTCTGGCCTTGGCACGGGGCGTTCGGCCCCAACACGTTGACGAGCTTCAGGGTATGGACCGATCAGGTGCGCACCGGCTGAATTCCTTGGCCCTCAGCGCACCAACCGGAAGCTGTAATCGTCGCGCCGACCCGGATCGACACGGTTGTCTTCGACCGCGCATCGCCACGCTGTGGCGAAAAACTCCGGCTCGGAAGGGATGCGATTCTGTTCCGTTAGGTCGATTGGAATCGCTGCCGCCACTTTACCGGTCTTGATCTCAATGATATGAACGTCCATGGCTCGCTCCGTCCGACGTGAGATCTTCCGCCCCGCACCGATACGGGAGGGAAGCTAGGGGAATCAATCACAGCCTACCGGCAGCCCGGCACGTGGCGATGACGGGGAAAACAAAAACGGCGCAAACGGGCTGAAAGTGATTTGGCCGACGTTTAACGTCGGCCAATGGACTTTGGGTTTCCGAATCCGGGGCAGGAAACAGGTGGCACAAGAGGCCACTAAAACCTTTACCGGCCATACTTCCCATCAAGTCACAGCAATAGTCCCACCACTCGACGGGCTGCGCAAGCTCTGTTTCACATTCGAGTTGGTCTCGGGCGTCCACGTCGCGCGCAACGCGAGCTACGTCGCCAATTGCTCAGGAAGCAGTCGGTCGTATTCCTTCTTGACCACGGCGTAACACTCGCAGGCGCGCTGCTCGAGCCTCTCGCGATCCACCACCGTGATGTGGCCGCGCCGGTATTGGATCAGTCCGGCCTGCTGCAGTTGGCCCGCCGCCTCGGTGACGCCTTCGCGGCGTACCCCCAGCATGTTGGCGATCAGCTCCTGCGTCATCACCAGTTCGTCGGACGGTAGACGGTCCAGGCTCAACAGCAGCCAGCGGCACAGCTGCTGATCGAGCGAGTGGTGACGATTGCATACCGCAGTCTGCGCCATCTGGGTAATGAGGGCCTGTGTGTAGCGCAGCAGCAGGTGCAGCACCGGCCCGGCCCGGTTGAACTCCTGCATCATCAAATTCGCTTTCAGCCGAAACCCCTGGCCCGCACTTTGCACCACTGCGCGACTCGTCGTCGATTGGCCCCCCATGAACAGCGAAATGCCGACGATTCCCTCGCGGCCGACAACCGCGATCTCGGCCGAGGCCCCGTCTTCCATCACGTACAGGAGCGAGACGATCGACGTGGAGGGAAAGTAAACGTGGGTCAGCTTGTTACCGGACTCGTAGAGGACTCTGCCGAGCGGCATTTCCACGGGCTCCAGCTGCGGCAGCCAGCGCAGCCACTCGGCGTCTGGCAGCGCGGCGAGCAGCTGGTTCCTTCTCGCGTTTTGGATAGTGGTCATTACGGACAAGGGTACTCCATGCGTCCGCTAGCGCACGGACCCCCGATCCAGACCGCTCGCACCACCGCTGCAGGCGAACCTGCCGGCCGTGACCGGGCGTTGCTAAGCCTGGCTTTTGGGTTGAAAGTCCTTGTGGATCTCCTCGAAAAGTTTGACCTGCCGCTCCGCTTGATCCTTGGTGATGCCGTAGCTTTCCTGGATTTGCCCGGACAACTGGTCGCGTTTGCCGCCGATCAGGCCGAGATCATCGTCCGTCAGCTTGCCCCATTTTTCTTTCACATGGCCTTGGAACTGCTTCCAATTGCCTTCAATCATGTCCCAATTCATGGCGTGTCCCTTCGTGATGATTTCGTGGGCGATAGCGGCGGCAGCATAATCGGCGCCGCACTTTGACGGATCTTGGCGATCGGCGAAGGCACTGAAGTGGCCTTCAATCGAACCTGCATATCCGCACTGATAATCGCTGCCACGGTCGTGCGCATCCCAGCTTGCGCATCCGCTCGCCAAAGCGGCGGCCGCGAGAACCGGCACGATGAATATTTGCTGTTTCACGAGATTCCTTCTACGCCTAGCCAGCGTATCGAAGATTGCATCAGCCGTCGGTGCGGTGGCGCACAGGGATTGCGGCACTTTCCACAGGCCCGAAGCACCGCGACCGCCATCGCGTCGGCAGCCGATGGATCGCGCGCCCCGTCGGCGGTCAAGCTGGGACGGCCAACAGGGCGCCGTACGTCTCCCGATCGGCCTGATAGCAGCCGCACGCAGCAGCCTCCATGCCGACGCGGTCAAGGATCGAGATTTCCCCTCGGTGATAATGAATCAGCTTGCGCGTTTGCAGCGCGTTCGCGGCCTTGGTGACGCCCACGCGCCGAACGCCGAGCATGTAGGCGAGGACTTCGTGCGTCGCATGGAATTCATCCGAATGCGCGCGATCTTGCGTCATGAGCAGACAACGAGCAAGGCGTTGCTCGACCAAGTGGAACCGGGTGCATGCGGCGGCCCGCGCCAGCTGGCACATCCGCACCTGCAGGTAACGATGCAGCCCGCGACGCAGCGCCGCGCTCCGACCGAGCTGGCGGCTGAACGCCACGCCGCTCATCCGCCACGCGAGGCCTTTGCCCTGAACGACGGCACGCAGCGGCGATACATTCACGCCCAGGATCAGTGGCGATCCAAGCATGCCTTCGTTGCCGACCAATGCGACTTCGAGGTTACCTGTGCCATCGACCGGAATCATCAGCGAAATGAAGCTGTCGCTTGGAAAGTACACATCGCTAATACGCACATTGGGTTGGTACAGGATCTCGCCAAATTTGAGCTCCACGGCTTCGCATTCGCGGAGCATCCGTTGTGATTGGCGGCGCGGCAGCGCCTCGAGCAAGCGATTCAGCCGCGGACGCGGTCGGACAATGGACACTCGATTCTCTCCATCAGAAGGCTTACCCAGGCAAGCACAAGGCTAATCAGATATTCGAAGTCGATCCGTTCGCTGGCGTACGCAGGACGATTGCGAACCCTTAGGTTGTCGCAGTTGCGTGCGTCAGCGCACAGACCCAAAACCTACGTCAGGCGATAGCCTTGAATGTTGTTCTACCCGCCGCCAGGCGGGCGGAGGAGGTTTTCGCCAAGGCTGCCGGGCCAATGAACGGATGACGACGCAAACTTTGAACGGCTTTGAGCATGCCACCGTGGTAGCGCGCTCGGGCGCGCAACGCCGGCTTAGCACGGCCCGCGTCATGAATGCGGTCGAGATTTCGGTGACTGTACGGCAGCGCACAGACCGGGCTGCGAAATCCGGCCAGGATTCGGTAGGTAGCGGACATTAAACCTCTGAAGGATTTGAATCGAAAATGAAGCGGATTGCTTTGATGCTCTTATTGGCTATGTTGCCATCGTTGCTGTGGTTTTCACCGGCGAGCGCACAGTCGTTGCGCCCCGTTGCGGTACTGAGCCTGGCCCAGGCCGAGCGGGTGGCGGTCGATCTGAAGCAGGGAATGTCGGCCGAAGAAGTGGAAAAATTGCTCGGCAAGCCACAACGGACCGCGTTGAAAAGCAACGGCGGCTCCCCCAACACGCCCTCACAAGGGACTCTGCAATGGACTTACTCATGGACCGGCTCCTCCGCGCCAGGCAATTTGCATATTGAATTCCTGGCGAAGACACCGGACCAGTGGTACGTCAACGGCTGGGAATGGAGTACCTACTGAGCGCGCTGATCACCGCGGTCGCGAAGGGCGATCACCTGGCGAACTGACCTCTGCGGGCGACCTCGATACTGTCCGCGTCAGACAAGCTCCCTGGCACGACCCCCCGCAAAGCAGATAGCAAAAGGGGCGAGCCAAGCTCGCCCCCAAGACAAAGCGCGGACTTGATCCGCTCTCTGTCCAAACAAAACGGCTACTGGCTTTGGGCTGTCGCAGCAGCGGCAATCTTGTGGAAAGTGGAGTTCGACACCTCATAGGAATCCACCTGCGCCGCTCCCTCGACCAGCTTCGACAGGATTCTGGTCACATCGGCGTAGGAGCCGCGGTTGTAGGCTTCCGCGCTTTCCTTGTTGTCCCACAGGCTGACTCCGAACGCATCCTGGCCGGTTGGAGTGACGAAGGTGATTTCATCCAGAAAGCCCTTCTGCTTCTGAAGCATGGGAATGATGTCCGTCTCCAACTTTTGGGTAAATTCAGCCCTGCTGTTGGGCTTCAGATGCAGCGAGACTCGACGTGCGTACATGTTGTTTCCTTGGTTGCAATGGCTAAGGGGGCGTTTCGACAATCGCGGTTAGTAGTTCAGACCATCAGAAGACCCCTACAGTCCATTAACTAGATTAGGTTAATTAACTTGCCTTGTAAAAGCGCAATCTGCGATTATTCTCGTTAATTCACCAAATATAGTAAAGCCAGGGAGACATCGAGTGGATGTTTGTTTGGTCATTAAAGAGCGGCTGGAGGAACTGGGGTTCGAGCAAAAGGACCTGGCAGCGGCGGCTCAAGTCACGGAATCCTACGTTTCCCAGCTCCTGACGAGGAAGAAACTGCCCCCAGCACCTGATCGAACGGACATCTACGAGAAAATCGGGGCATTTCTCGAGCTCCCGAGCGGAAAGCTGGCGAAGCTGGCCGACGCACAGCGCAGAGAAGAGTTGAAGCGCGGTTTCGAGGACCCGCCCGCGCCGCTGTTCGCGGACGTCCGAGAGTTGATTCTTCGTAAATGCGCACCGGAGAAACAATGGCAGGTCCGATCGATCTTCGAAAAGCAGCCCTTCGGCGAGCTGGAACGCCTCGTCACACAAAAGCTCTTGGATGTGATCAAAGGGGTCGCGAGAGAGGAGCTCGGAAGTGAGAAGTGGCTCCGCTCGATAGCCCGGCTCAGCGGCCGAAGCTATAAGCAGACGCGCGTCACGATCCTGGAATTTCTGGACACGGATGTATTCCACCTGTCAACCGAAAGCTGCGTTTCTTTCCTGGACCCGCTGCTCGAATCCTGGGACGTCGACCTCCCGAGTTTCGGCATTGGGTTTGTGCTGAACCACCGACTCGTCCCGGGGACCCCGAAGAGATTCGAATTCGTTGAAAAGGAACCTGGGTTCCCTCAAGAGGACGAACCCGGGTTCACTGAATTCCTTCAAGATGCCTTGCTCAGCGGCCAAGTGACCCGAGACGAAATTGAATTCCTGAGAAGGCTCAGATTCAAAGGAAGGCGGCCCAGCCCGCTCTACTACTACCGAGAGCTGCAGAACCTCAGGGACCCGCTGCATTTTCGGGCTGTGGAGCGATAGGGCGATACGACGATCGAGGAAAACCCGGCGGCACCACTCGAGACGATCGCACCACGTGCACAGTCCATGCACCTCCATGCGCTTTTGTCTCCCAGCGCACAGACACGCAGCGGAACCGCGCGCACGCTGCTGCCAGACTCGCCATCAACCTCAGAGGGAGCACGCGGTGGCGAAAATCCGAGGCCTTGCGAGGAAACCATGAACCCATACATCGGCAAGAGAAAAAATCCGAGCGTTGCGGAATCTGTCAGCCGCCTGGTGGCCGAGGGCGGCAACGTGCTCGCATCGGACGACGGTCCGACCGCCGCGGGCCATGCGCCGGTCGAAACGACGATGCCCGCGAATACGGGGCGACCCACATCGCAGATTCGACTGGGCGCAAGCTCATGGGCGGCGCCGAGCAGAATCCCGCTGCGACCCGGCGTCCAGCGTCGCGCGACCTTGCATCTGCCTTCGCCCCTTGCATTCACGAAGGAAAGCAAGCCAGGCACGCAAACAGAGCCGCGCAAAGTGAGTCACCGTCCGCGAGCTCGAATGACCCTCGGACGAGTGCGCCCGGCAAACGGCAGCAGTTGAGGCGCACTTCTAGTGACGCTACCACGTAGTCGATTCGACTGAACGAGACGCAGTTACTCCATGGAGCCTACAAAGCAGAAACCGGACGGACCCGTCACCGTGTCATCGACCCAGATCCTCAGCGGCAGAAAGCCAATCAACGCCACGCGAGGAATCGTCTGAGTGCAGTGTGTTGACTGCGCCAGTTGCCGAGTAAACCGCCGGGTTACCCGTCGATACGAGAAAGAAAAGGGCACTCAGGCAGCAAGGCAGCACTTTCGTAGCTGGTCTCGAATTTGCCCTTTTCAAACGTCCGCGCTTCGTTCGGTTCATCAAAGCGTCTGACGATGGCCTCGAGCATGGGAGTCCTCCTCGCCTTTCGACGCTACTCGCCTCGTTCAGGATCGAAATATAAATTCGGCCGTTGTCGAAACGGCGGCACTCCAATCGACTATGTTGCATGACAGTCGGTTTCGGATCCGGGTAATGTCGTTCGCACGCAAGAAGTAGGGTTTTTGCGCAGTGGCGTTCGTTTATCAGAGAGGAAGGAAGAACCATGAACCCCGTCGTACATTTTGAAATGCCCTATGAGAACAGGAACCGGATGGCCGGTTTCTACACCAAGGCCTTCGGCTGGAAGCCGCAAATGCTGGGCCCGGAAATGGGAGAGTACGTTGTCGTGACCACGGCCGAATCCGACGAAAAAGGCCGTCCGAAACAGCCTGGCGTGATCAACGGAGGCTTTTACAAGAAACCTGAGGATCCGATCGGCCAACATCCGTCGATCGTCATCGCGGTAACGGACATTCGAGACGCGTTGAAAAAAGTGCGGGAAGCGGGAGGAAAGGTCCTCGGGGAACCGATGGATATTCCTGGCGTCGGTCTGTATGCAGGCTTTCTCGATACCGAAGGCAACCGGGTGAGTGTTCTGCAGCCCTCGGCGCAGATGTAATGGTCGAACGGCGCGCCATGCTCTCGGCACGGCGCGCCGGCTTAGCACGGCGAAAAGTTTGACATCATCCTGAATCCGTTAATCCGAATTGCTTCGCGATTCGGAAATCTGACCATCAACTCAGGTGTTCCACCGAACTGCGAGGGAACTCGCTTAAGGTAGGCTGAGTGGTCTCAAATTGATCGCAATCCGCGCCTTTGTCTCCACTTGGAGCGCCCGATGTACGAAAAAGATTCGAACCTGCTCGCCCCGGCTCAAGCGAATTCCCCCAATGAGTTCGATCTGCGGCAGGTAGGCGCGCACCCGGATTACTGGTATCCGCTCGCCTGGTCGGACGAGTTACGGGCAGGGCGGGTGCTGGGCCGTCGCTTCGCAGGCCAGCCCGTTGCGATCTACCGCGGCAAGAGCGGCCAAGTGTTTGCGCTGGAGGATAGGTGCGCGCACCGTCAGGTGCCGCTGCACCTGGGCGTCGTTTGTGGCGACGAGCTCAAGTGCCATTATCACGGCTGGACCTACGGTGGCGGCGGCCAATGCGTGGAGGTGCCGTACCTGGGCAAGGAGCGGCTCCCCAACGGCGTGAGGAGTTATCCCGCGCGCGAGGTGGACGGCCTGATCTTCGTCTTTCCCGGCGATTCGGCCCTGGCGCAGAGTCGCTTGCCGACGGCGCTGGGCGCTTCGCAGCGCAAGGACTACAAGACCCGGCGGCTCAATCGTGAAGTGGCTTGCCACTACACCTTCATGCACGAGAACCTGTTCGACATGAACCACCAGTTCCTGCACCGCAAGCAGATGGGCTCGATCAGGGCGCAGTGCATCGGACGGCAGCACGGCGAGCAGTGGGCACAGGTGGAATACAGTTTCAGCCGAACCGAAGGCAGACCTTCGGTGGGCGAACAGGTCATCGTGGACCTGGTGCGCAAGCGCGGCCAGGCCAGGAAAGACTTCCGCGACCACATGCGCATTCGCACCGACTACCCGGCCCAGAATCTGAAGGTCTGGGTGGGGCGCGACATCGAAGTGACGCAAGACCCGGTGCTGGACGTGTGGCTGTGCTACACGCCGCTCGATGCCGAGCAGCGCACGAACCGCACCTATGGCTATCTATCGGTCAAGAAGCCGCCGATTCCCGGCCTGATCCACCTGGTGTGGCCCTTCGTGGTCTGGTTCACGGAAAACATTTTCCGCGAGGATAAGTCGATCGTGGAACACGAGCAGACGGCCTACGACACACAGGGCGCGGACTGGAATAACGAAGTGTTCCCGGCGCTGCGTGACCTTCGCGGCGTGCTGGCCCGCTGCGGGAGCTCGATCAAGACCTGAGGCTTTCGCGAAAAAAAGCGGAAACGTCAGTGCAGCGGCCCGCAGGTCGGTGAGTTCGTCCAGGTCGAGCCGCACAGGTACAGCGTGAAACTCGCCAGATAGCCGTATTCCTGTCCGAGCTGCAGATACTGCGCGACGGTGATCCGCCCGGCGAGGTAGTGCCCGAGCGCACTCGCGCTGACCTTCTGCGAGTACGGCACGGTGCTCGCGGTCGTGGCGCTGACCGCGGCGGAGCGGCCGCTTTCGCCCGCCGCATCGAGCGCGGACACCGAATAGCTGTGCGTGGTGGCGGGGGCGAGCCCGCCATCGGTGAATGATGTCGCGATGGTCGATTGCACCCTGCCGTCGTCGCGATACACGTTGTAGCCGGTCGCGCCTGCGCTTGCGCTCCAGCCCAGGGTGATCGAATCGCTCGTCGTACCGGTGACGGTCACCTGGGTCGGGGTTGGCGGCACGCCGCCGCCGGAACCGGCGGGCGGTTGTCCGGCGAGGATGCGATCGACCATCGCGACGATGGCCTTTGCCTGAACGCCGGTCTTCTGGTCGAAATCCGCGCCGTACCAGCCGATCCAGTCCCAACAGCCATTCGGATTCGGCAGCGACCCGCTCGCGGCCGTCGCGTGGACCGAGTTGTCCGCGACCGCCTGCGGATACAGCACGATGATGTCGTTCGTGTCGGCCCAGCGGTTATAGCCGGCGTTGTTCAGGAACTGGGCCCCGATGCTGGCGTATCCCTGCAGGCAACCGTGCAGCGCGACGTGGAGCCGGCATTGCTGGCCGGCAGCGCAGTGAGTCGGCACGTAGAGCCAGCCGGCCGCATCCATTCCGTGCCCGGCGGCGATGAATTCGGTCTGATCGAACCGGACCAGGCTTCCGCCCAGGGTGCCGTCGTTGCGCGCATTGAGCGGGCCGTGGATCCATTGCAAGGCCGCACCCGCGCCATCGAAATGGCAGTTGCTGATGTACGGCGTGGTCGAGATGTTGCAGGCGTTGTCGCCGCTGCCGTCGAAGTCGGTCGGGAAGGTGTGGACCGCGGTGCTGGTGTTGTCGTACTTCACGTTTGCGGCGGAAACGAACTGTCCGGTGCCGACATACAGCTGGTAGACCTGGTCCGTCACGTGCGGTCCAACCGTCGTGTCGTTGGTACCGGTAAACAGGTAGATCCGCTGGTGCGCGATGTTGCCGACGTCGTCGATCCGATTGCCGCTCCAGTTTTTCATGTTCGCGATCGACTGCGCAATGCCCGGTGTTGCGTTGTACATGCAGGCCGTGTAGTTGCTCTGGCCGGCGCAATCGTAGGTGCCGCCGGCGAAGATGCCCACGCCCTTGAAGACCGACGAGAAGCTCACGCCCAGCTGCAGCGCGAAGAAGCCGCCCGAGGACAGGCCCGATACCGAGACCCCGGCACGATCCACGTTGTAGGAAGCCAGAGCGGCGGCAGACTGCGCCCGGGCCGAGACAGCGCCGCTCACCAGCGCAAGCGCCAGGTACAAGGCGCGCGCACGCGGTCGCGCAACATCGGCAGGCATGGACTCCTCCCCTCGCACTCGGGTCGTCGCGTGCCGAGCACCGCGCGCAGGCAGGCGTTCCGTGAGGATTCTTCCTTGCCGCGAATGCGCGCCAGGCGTCGCGATCGGCCGCGCTCGATCGGTCGAGCGCACCAGGGCCGTCAAGCTAGCAGCCGCCCGCGGCGGCGTACATCGCTCTTGAGGACTAGCTGTGAAGCGTCAAGAGGCGACCGCCGCGAACCGCAAACTCACAGCCTGCATCTTCGATGCTGCCGCGCCGATCACGGGCGACCCGATCAGGGTCGTTCGACACGGGCAGCTTCTCGATGTCGCTGTGGAGGCCAGCTCAACATCGACAACGCGGGGCCTGCTGCGCGCGTTCGACTCAATTCATCTTGCCCCTTCAGGCACAATCCCGTCCGTTCCCTGACAGCTGGACCGCTTCGCTGTACCCAACCGCGACAATGAGCGACCCAAGGAGCGACCTCGTGCCCCAGGACTTCCAGACCTGCATCGCAGGCAGCCTGCCCAAACCGGCCTGGCTTTCTGAAACGCGCAAGCTGTGGCCGCAGTGGAAGGCGCAAGGGCCGGAACTGGCGCAGGCCAAACTGGATGCGACCCTGCTATGGGTCAAGGCGCAGGAGGATGCGGGACTTTCCATCATTGGCGATGGCGAGCAGTCCCGCCAGCATTTCGTGCATGGCTTTCTGGAGCGCGTCGAGGGCATCGATTTCGAGCACAAGGTCACGATGGGCATCCGTGATGGCCGCTACGACGCCGAGGTTCCGCAGGTGGTGGCGCCTGTCGCACTGAAGGGCAGGGTGCACGACGTCGAAGCGCGTTTCTTGCGGGCGCACACGCGCCACCAGATCAAGTTCACGCTGCCAGGCCCGATGACCATCGTCGATACCGTGGCGGACCGCTTCTACGGCGACAAGGTGGCCATGGCCTTTGCCTTTGCGGCGCTTCTGAACCAGGAGGCGCTGGCCCTGCAGGCGGACGGCGTCGACATCATTCAGTTTGACGAACCGGCTTTCAACGTCTACATGAAGGACGCGGCGGACTGGGGTGTGCGCGCGCTCGAGCGGTCCGCGCAGGGGCTCGGCTGCGTCACAGCGGTTCACATTTGCTACGGCTACGGCATCAAGGCGAATGTTGAGTGGAAACAGTCCCTAGGCACCGAGTGGCGCCAATATGAAGCGATTTTCCCCGCCCTGGCCAAGTCCAGCATCCAGCGAGTCAGTCTCGAGTTTTGTCATTCTCACGTTCTACCCGATTTGATGAAGCTGCTGGACGGCAAGGATGTGATGGTGGGCGTGATCGATGTCGCGAGCGCCGCGGTCGAGACGCCGCACGAGGTCGCCGATACCATCGGTCGCGCACTCCAGTTCGTTCCCAAGGCGAAGCTCTACCCCTGCACCAACTGCGGTATGGCGCCGATGGATCGCGACGTGGCGCTCGGCAAACTGCAGGCCCTGGCCCAGGGCGCCGCGCTGGCGCGTGAGCGCTACCTGGATCGTTCTTGAGGACTGGCGCCCTCGTCTTGACGGGTACGGAAATCCGCCAGCGTAGGTTTGTGCCTGCTCGCGCGCAAATGGTTCAACGCGCGGCATGGCCGATGCTTGGAGGGTGGCGCGACGCCTGAACGGCGCGAGGCCGAATGGCTTTGTGTTGCAATGAACCATTCCATCGGCGGGTGGCACTCACCTTGAAAATTTCGTTCGCCTTCAAGGGAGATCACCGATGGATTCCGATCGTGCAATCACAGCAAGCATTTTAGGTGTCGCTTGTGTCCTGGCCCTGGCCGGATGCGGCGGCGGCGGCAGTAGCGGCAGTCCGATGGCCCAGCCGACGACCGCGATGACCGACACGGCCCTGGCGTCGAACGGGGTCATCGCTGCCGCTCATACCGACAGCAACCTGCTGAACGCCTGGGGCCTGGCGGCCGCCCCCGGCGGTCCCTTCTGGATCGCCGACAACAACAGCAACAAATCGACCCTCTACGATGGCAACGGCACGCCCCAGTCGCTGGTGGTCAGCATTCCGGCTGGCGCCAACGGCCCCGCCAATCCGACCGGCCAGGTCTACAACGGTACGACCGACTTCGTCATCACGACCAGTACAGGTTCGGCGCCGGCGCAGTTCATCTTTTCGGGTGAGGGCGGAACGATCACGGGCTGGGCACAAAGCGTGAGCGGTATGACGGCGACCATCGCGTACGACGACGCAGCCGGCGGCGCGGTCTACAAGGGCCTGGCGCTCGCCAACAACGGCAGCGCGAATCACCTGTATGCGACCGACCTGCATAACGCCAAGATCGACGTGTTCGATACGCACTTCCAAAAGGTGACCCTGTCCGGAACGTTTGCGGACCCGATGATCCCGGCCGGCTTTGCGCCGTTCGGCATCCAGCTGATCAACAACCAGCTGTACGTCACGTACGCCAAGCAGGACGCGACGGCGCATGACGAAACGCTCGGTGCCGGACTCGGCTACGTCAACGTGTTCGACGTCAACGGCAGCCTGGTCAAGCGCTTTGCTTCGGCGGGCGCGCTCAATGCTCCCTGGGGGATCGCGCTCGCGCCGTCAGGATTCGGGTCGGCCGCAGGAAAGTTGCTGATCGGCAATTTTGGAGACGGGATCATCAACACGTTCGATCCGGCCATGGCAACCCACCTGGGCTCCATCAGCCTGGGCAGCGGCAAGCAGCTCGCCGTTCCGGGCTTGTGGGCGCTGGCATTCGGCAATGGTACGGCCAGTCAGCCCACCGGCGCGCTGTTCTACACCGCCGGCCCGAACAATCAGGTGGACGGAGTGTTCGGCCGCGTTGACGTCGTGACAAGCACCATGCCGCCGCCGTGTACGGGCTACGGCTGCTGACGATCGGAGACGGCGCGCTTTTCCGGGACGTTCGAGGCACAATCGCGCTGCCGCGACCATCCAGGAGCGACCACGATTCCCGCACGACGACCCGGCGTCTCCGACAGGCGGCGCGCCTTCTTCGAGTTGCATCGAAGCGGGTGCTTCGTAATCCCCAATCCCTGGGACGTGGGAAGTGCGCGCTACCTTCAGTTGCTCGGCTTCAAGGCGCTGGCCACGACGAGTTCCGGCTTCGCATGGACGCAGGGCCTGCGCGACGGCGGCATCACGCGCGAGCAGGCCTTGTCGCATCTGAGCGAGATCGTTGCGGCGACGGACGTTCCGGTGAACGCCGATTTCCAGGACGGCTTCGGGCGCGAACCGCGCGATGTCGGCGAGAGTGTGCGTCTGGCCGTGGAGACGGGCATCGCAGGGCTGTCGATCGAGGATTCGACCGGCGACGCGGCCCGGCCGCTGTACGAGGTGGACAACGCGGTGGCGCGGCTGCGCGCTGCGCGCAACGCGATCGACAAGTCCGGCGGCGACGTGTTGCTGGTTGGCCGCGCCGAGTGCTTCCTGGTCGGTCGGCCCGACCTGGAAGAGACGCTCGCAAGGTTGAAGGCCTACGCGCAGGCGGGCGCCGACTGCCTGTACGCGCCTGGCATCCGTACGCGCGAGCAGATCGCCGCCGTGGTGGCGGGGGTCGCGCCGAAGCCCGTCAATCTGCTGATCGGTCATCCGAGCGAGCTGACCGTCGCGCAGGTCGCAGCGCTCGGGGTTCGGCGCGTCAGCGTCGGCGGTGCGCTGGCGCGCTCGGCCTGGGGCGCATTCATGCGATCGGCCAGGCTGATCGCCGAGGAAGGAAGGTTCGACGGCTTCGGCGATCCAACGCCCAGTCACCAGCAGGTCGATTCGCTCTTTTGATCGCCGCAGGTCATCCCATCAGCTTGAACAAGCCGGAGGCGGGCTGCTCCTCCGGTGTGAGCAGCAGGCGACTCGCCAGCAGACGCCGGCCCAGCGTCGAACGGCTCGTCAGCACGGTCAGCGGTACCGCCAGCAGCAGCGGCAGGCCCGTGGGCAGCAGCAGCACGATGGCCTGAGGCTGCAGCAACAGTCCGCAGCCGGCCACGCAGGCGGCGGCCGCGCCGATCAAGCCGAAACGGCGCGCGGCGTCGCTCCAGCCGATGTCCTCGGCTTCGCGCGAAGGCGATCTCCAATCGAGCTTCAGGCCCGTCAGCGCGGCCACGACGAACAGCGTGTGCGCGATCATCCGCACCGGCGCCTGCAGCACCGAAAGACCGCCCTCGAGCAAGGTGCCGCGCAGCAGCGCGCTGGTGCCGCCGTAGGACCCCTGCTCGCGCCGCATCACGATGGCCAGCACACCGATCGGGCGCGGCAGCGCCAGCATCAGCGTCGTGGCGAGCCACAGCGCGGCCAGCTCGCGCGGCACATCGCGCAGTGACGCGAAGGCGGGTGGGTCGCCGAAGACCCATAGACAGGCACCGAGCAGCACGAAGGCCAGCCACAGGGGTGCCGACAGGTACGAAAACGCACCGGTCAGCAGCATCGCGCGGTGCACGCCGTGCAGCCCGGGCTCCGCGAGCAGGCGCGCGTTCTGCAGGTTTCCCTGGCACCAGCGGCGGTCGCGCTGCAGCTCTTCCAGCAGGTTGGGGGGCTGCTGCTCGTAGCTGCCGTACAGATCGTGCACCAGCCACACGTGGTAGCCGGCGCGCCGCATCAGCGCTGCCTCGACGAAGTCGTGCGACAGGATTTCGCCGCTCAGGCCCCCGTGGCCAGCCAGCGGCGCCAGCGCGCAGTGCCGCATGAACGGCTCGACGCGGATGATCGCGTTATGCCCCCAGTAGTGCGATTCGCCGAGCTGCCAGTACTGCATGCCGGCGGTAAAAAGGCGCCCGGCCACACGGCCGGCGAACTGCTGTGAACGTGCGTGCAGGGTCGTCAGACCGCAGGCGAGTGGCGCCGTCTGCAGGATGCCGGCGCGCGGATTGGCCTCCATCAGGCGCACCAGTTGCAGCACACACTCACCGCTCATTACGCTGTCGGCATCCAGAACGATCATGTACCGATAGTCGCGGCCCCAGCGGCGGCAGAAGTCGGCCACGTTGCCCGCCTTGCGTTTCGTTCGGCGCCGGCGCCAGCGGTAGTAGATCCGGATGTCGGCGCCGAATTCGTCGCGCAGCTGGGCCCAGGCGGCGGCTTCGGCGGCGCGAATCGCAGGGTCGCCGGAATCGGACAGCAGAAAGACGTCGAACAGACGCGCCGCGCCGGTGGTCGCCAGCGACCGGCAGGTGGCGCGCAGACCGGCGAGCACGGCGGACACCTGTTCATTGCAGATCGGCATGATGATTGCCGTGCGCGCGTGCTCGCCGATGGGTCGGTCACGGGCCGATGCGGCCGACATCGCGTGCCGGTCGCCGCGCCACAGTACGCGGAAGCCCATCATCGCGGTGAAGAAGCCGGCCGACACCCACGCGAACAACAGGCCAAACAGGCCGATCTGAACCAGGCGCAAAGACCCGCTGTGATGCGACGGCAGCGCATGCGCCAGCAGCGCCGTCGCGGCGCCGGCCGAGAGTGCGACCAGAACCAGCAGCACCGCACGGCGGCGGGAGGCGGCACGCTGCCAGGCCGGCTCCGCAGCGGCGGGCGCGTCGGCGCCGCCACGTCGCACTCCCTGGCGCGCCCGCGCCGCGTCCCCGATGCTGCCGGCAACGCCTCGCGCTCGCGGGCGTGGCAGCGCTGCCAACGTGGCGTCGCCGATGCTGCGAGCGAAGCCCCGCCACGGCCGTGCCGCCATCGAGGCGCGGTGGATCGGGGGCGCGCTTGCGCCAGGTACTGCGCGCCGTGCACGCGTGACGAGGCCTGTCGCAAGCGCGGTGGCGTTCAACCGGATGGGATGATCGTGGTCCATGTTTCGGTCAGAGCCCTGTTTCCGTGTTGTAGAAAGGCGCGAAGCTCGACCGGCTGCGAGGATTGCAGCCGGTTCACGCGCACCGTCATGCGCCAGTCGCCGTTGGCCGGGTTGCGGTACGCGTTGGCCTCGACAACCTGAGCGTTGGTGCCTGCCGTTACGACGGCCTTCACGGCTGCGTCGGCGGCCAGGCCGCGCAGTGCGGGTCCGCCGAAGTCGACGACGTACTGGACTTCGCGTGGGTCCACCTTGCCGTTGGCCAGACCGTGGCCGAGCCTCGATTGCACGGCCCATCCGGCGGGCGGGCGCTGCTGGTGGTCGCCCTGCCAGTGCATCCGGTAGGCAACGTCCAGCGGGCTGCCGGCCTCGGGAATCCGGTCAGGCACCCAGTAGGCGACGATGTTGTCATTGGCCTCGTTCGCTGTCGGCAGTTGCACCAGCTCGAGGCGCCCCGGTCCCCAGCGCCCCTGCGGAGCGATCCAGCAACTGGGCCGAAGCTCGTAGCGTGCCTCGGTGTCTTCGTAGCTCGAGAAGCGGCGCTCGCGCTGCATCAGGCCGAAGCCCTTCAGCTCGCGCGCTGCAAACGAGGTCACCAGCGGCTGCGCCGGGTTGATCAGGGGCCGCCATAGCCACTCGGCACCGCCCGCGCCATCCCCGAGGGCCATCATCAGGCCGTCGGAATCGTGCACCTGGGGGCGAAAGTCGCCCGCGTGCGGCTGGTTTGCGCCGTGCAGAAACATGCTGGTCAGCGGCGCCAGCCCCAGGGTGGTCACGGCGGCGCGCAGGTAAAGGCGCGCCTTCACGTCCACAACGGTGTCCTGGCCGGGTTTAAGCGTGAACCGGTAGGCGCCGGCCGCCCGCGACGAATCGAGCAGCGCGTGGATGACGAGCGACCTCGCCCCAGGCGCAGGGCGCTGCACCCAGAACTCGACAAAGCGCGGAAACTCCTCGCCCTGGGCCCCAATGGTGTCGATCGCGATGGCGCGCGCGGACATGCCGTAGCGCTGGCCCTGGCCGAGCGCGCGGAAGTAGGTGGCGTCCAGAAACGCCACCAGCTCGTCCTTGTAGGACGGCGTATTCAGTGCGTAATGCACGCGAAGGCCGGCGAATCCGAGGTCGCCCCAACGCTGCGGCGACAGCCCGGTCGTGCCGTAATCGAAGTCGCGCGCGTCGAACGCGATGCGCCGGACGGCGCCGCCCGCGATTTCGTGGATGGCCAGCTGCTGCTTGTGCAGGTTCGCGCGGTGGAAGAACTGCAGCTCGAAGGGCAGGGCCCGGTCGCGCCAAAGCGCCTTTTTCGGATCGAACCGAATGCCGCGGTACCCGTCGTAGCCGAGGCTTTTCAGTTCCTCTGGCAGTGCCGCGCTGACGGTCGCGTAAGGCCTGCTGGCCAGAGCGCGCGCCCGCTCCGCGACGTCGTCGAACCCGAAGGCGCGGGCGCCTCCGACAGGTCCCACCAGCAGAGCGGCACTGGCAAGCGCCGCCCGGACAGCGACGTTTCGCGTCAACGGGACCAAGGTCGGCGAGGGCAGTTGCGGCAGGGCAATGACGTGGCGGTCCAAGTCGTCGGCAGGCGAGTTGCGCTTCCACTTATGGAAGCAATCCGCGTGCCAACGGCAAATACTATTTACATCAATAACTTAAATAGGACACGCCGAACAGTGCTCGCGCAGCAGGCTGGCAGACCGCAAAACGAGGCTTTTCTGTCGCCAGACGGCGACAACCGGCCGGGGAGCCGGATGCAACTCTTTGAATCAGATTGCTTTCCGGCTTGTCACTAATCGGCGACAGGCGGGACGGCCCGGAACTGGCCGGGCGTCAGGCCGTGCTTTTGCAGCAACCGATAAAACTCGGTGCGGTTGCGCTCGGCGAGCCGCGCCGCGTCGGCGGCGTTGCCGTCCGTGAGCTTGAGCAGCCCGACCAGGTAATCGCGCTCGAAGCGCTGACGCGCTTCGGCGTAGCTCAACACCTCCATCGTGGGCACGCGCAGCGCCCGCTGCACCAGCGCCAGCGGAATCAGGCGCGTCGTGGTCAGCGCACAAACCTGCTCGACCACGTTGTGCAACTGCCGCACATTGCCAGGCCAGCTGGCCGTGGTCAGCGCCTTCAACGCGTCCGGCGCAAAGCCGTTGAAGCGCTTGCCGTACTTTTCGCTCAGGCGTGCCAGGAAGTGGTTGGCCAGCAGCGGGATGTCTTCGCGCCGTTCGCCCAGCGGAGGCAGTCGCAGCGAAACCACGTTGAGCCGGTAATAAAGGTCCTCTCTGAACTGGCCCTGCGCCATCGCCGAATCCAGGTCGCGGTTCGTGGCCGAGAGGATTCGCACGTCCACCGGCAGCGACAGGCTGGAACCGACCGGCCGCACCGAGCGCTCCTGCAGAACGCGCAGCAGCTTGACCTGCAGCGCAAGGGGCATGTCGCCGATTTCGTCCAGGAACAAGGTTCCGCCGCCGGCCGTAACGATCAGGCCCCTGTGGTTCGCCAGCGCGCCGGTGAACGAGCCTTTCACGTGGCCGAACAACTCCGACTCCAGCAGCGCCTCCGGAATCGCGCCGCAGTTCACGGCCACGAACGGCTCGGCGGCGCGCGGGCTGGCGCGGTGAATCGCCTGCGCGAGCAATTCCTTACCGGTGCCGCTTTCGCCGCTGATCAGCACGCTGGCATCGGATGCCGCGACCATCTTGGCTTCGGCCAGCAGGTCTGCCATGCAGTTGGAGCGGCTGACGACGGCGGCGCGCCAGGCGTCGTCGCCCGTCTGCGGATGCGGTTCCGGCGCCGGCAACGCGAGCGCCTGATTGACCTTGTCGAGCAGTGCCTTGCCGTCGAAAGGCTTCGTCAGGTAACTGAAAACTCCGCGCGAAGTGGCCTCAACCGCATCGGGGATCGTTCCATGCGCGGTCAGCAGAATCACCGGCAGCGCGGGGTAACGCGCCCGGATCTCGTCGAACAGCATCAGGCCGTCGCGTCCCGGCAGTCGTACGTCGCTCACAACCAGCTGTGGCCGCGCCACCGCCAGTTGCGTGAGCGCCGCCTCGGCCGACTCGACCGCGGTTACGCGATGGCCGGCCGCGCCCAGCCGCATCGACAGCAGCTTCACCAGATCGGCGTCGTCGTCGACCAGCAGCAGGTTTGCCATCCGTTCGTCGTCCTGTCGAGCGAGGCGGCCCGTTCGCCCTCGCTCAGGGGGTCTTCGGCACGGGCGGAGCCGACTCGGGGCCGGGTGCCGATCCGGCCGGCGGCGTTGCCGCCGGATGCGCGGTCATGCTGCGCTCGATGGCCTTCAGCGCCTCGAGCTTCTCGCTCAACTGCTGGATCGTGCGCTGCGTGTCCCGACGCTGGCTGCTCTGACGCTCCAGTTCGTCCTCCAGCCGCCGCTCCTCGGCGATGCGAGCCGCCAACAGGCGCGCCAATGGCTGCCAGGGCTGCGGCTCGGGCGAGGTGGCTTGCGTGATCGGCTCCAGCAGGCTGGCCGCGCGTGCCAGATCGCCCGGGCTGTGTTCCTGGGCCAGGGCCAGCGCCAGCGCCAGCACGTCGTCGGGCGAGGCGGGCGGATCGGCGGACGAGACCCGGGCGCCCAGCCGGGTGACCTCGCCGGCCACGTCGGCTGCGGACATCTGTCGCAAGCGTTCGTGATAGACGAGCAGGCGCCGAGCGGCCAGGTCGGCCGAGCCGGCCGCATCCGCTTGCAGCGGTGCCGCGGGCTCGGGCGCACGAGCCGGGGCGGGCGCCGGCGGCGCAGGTTCGGGAGCGGCCGCTACCGGAGGCGGCGGCCGCGGCGCCGGCTGAACCAGGGTGCACCCGGCGACCCCCAATGCGCACAAAGCACCGAGGGCCGACGGCCATCGGCGGGCGGGGCCTCGCATCGACGATCTAGGCGGCATGTGGCAGTTCGATATGAAAGTGGGCACCGGGTCCATCATCCAGCAACGCGACCTGGCCGCCATGCGCCGTGATGTATTCGTGCACGATCGACAGACCGATTCCGCTGCCGCGTTCCGCGTCGCTGGGCTGACGCTCGCCGCGATAAAAGGGTTCGAAGATGCGGGCCCGGTCCGCGGTGGCTACACCGGGACCTTGATCCCGAATGTCGATGCAGGCGCGCTCGGGCAGGCGCGTGACCGAAAAATGAATGGTGGCTCCCACGGGGCTGAAGCGAATGGCGTTGGATAGCAGGTTACCAAGGGCGGCGCGCAGCTTGTCGGGGTCGACCTCGGCCTGCAGCGGCTCGCCGCGCACCACGACGCTCAACTGGCGCGCCATCCACTGCAGACGCTGCTGGGCCACCAGTTCCCTGACGAGCGCGGTCAGCTCGGTGTTTCGGCGCACCAGTTGCCGCGCCTCGAACGCTGCCGCATTGAACCGCAGCAAGTCCTCGATCTGACTCTGCAGCAGCGCAGTGTTCTGCCGCAGGATCCGTGCGACCTCGCGCTGGCTGCCGCTCAGCGTGCCTGCGATCCCGTCCTCGAGCAGCGACACGCCCTCGCGCAGCGCCGCCAGCGGCGTTTTCAGTTCGTGCGATACGTGGCGCAAAAAGCGGGCCTTGTCCGAATCGAGCTCCGCCAGCCGAAGGCGCAGCCACTCCAGGCGCCGGCCCAGCAGCCGCACGTCGGTCGGCCCGCGGATGTCGATCGGCTGGTCGAGCCGGTTCTCGCCCAGGCTGACGACCGCCATTTCCAGTCGCTTCAACGGCCGTGCCAGCCACAGACCGAACGCGAACGCGAGCGCGATCGTCAGGCCGATCGCGGCCAGGATCTGCCGCCACAGCTGAGCGCGACCGGCATCCAGCTTGTTCATCAGCAGCTGGTTGCGCGCCTCCGTTGCCAGCCGCACCTGCTCGGCGATCGCGCCGTTGATGCCGTCGAGCTCGCGGAAGGCCGTCGTGATCGTGGCCTCGCTGCCGCGCAGAGAGACCCCCGGTCCATACAGCTGGGATTGGATCGTGGCCGCCGTCAAGCGCCAGTCCTGCGCGAGGTTCGAGGGGATGTCCGTGTCGGACAACCGCGCCAGCGCGGCGGCCGCGTCGCGGGTGGTGTCGTCAAAGCGCTGTCGCAGCGATCGGTCCTCCAGCACCAGATACTGGCGCGCCGCGCGTTCCATCGCCACCGTGCGCTCGGCCAGAACCTGTGCGTCAGCGGTCCTGGCAACGGCCTGTCGCGCCCCTTCGCTGCTCTGCCGCAGCAGCCCCTCCAGCAGATACAAGCCTCGCAGCGACGCCGCGCTCAACAGTGCCGCGATCAGCAAAAATGCCACGAGCAGCAGCTGGCGGAACGAACGGCGTTGCGGCGAGAACATGGCGCGATTGGCGTCTGTCTGGTGACCTCCCCTCTGCCCTCCAGGGAGAGGGGCCTAACTTGGTGCGACCGGCGGGACTCGAACCCGCACACCCGAAGGTCAGGGATTTTCATCCGAACTACGGCTTTCGCCGCCGCGCGCATACGGCGCGAATTCGCACCGCGGCTGCGCGTTTGTCGGCTGGACTTTGCCTTGACCGTAGCGCCGTGGATTGCAAACCGGACGCCTTAGGTCCCCGTCGTCAAGTCTCTGCACGTTCCCCAATCGGGGCTTCGCTCAGCGTTGCCTCGCGTCCGGCGCAGGGGGTTCGCTGACTTTGGCGGGATTCACTCGGAAGCTTTCGCAGCCGGTGCTCAACCCATCAAGTCCCTTGCGGCTACCAGTTACGCCACGGTCGCACGCGCGATTCTCGCACGAGCCGCTTGCAGGCAACTCGCGGCCTGTGGCGCCGTCCGGACCGGGCGCGGCGTGTGGGTAACGCGGTACCATTAGGCCTTGTTTTCCGATGGAAAAGTCGGTGCCGATCAAGGATCCGCCAGCTCGTGCCAGCGACACGGCGATGCGCTTGCGAGGGGCGCGCGGCCTGGACGTGGATGCGGGTCTGGCGTTCGTCGGCAACAGCGCGGATGTGTACGTGCGGCTGCTGAAGCGATTCGTGCAGCTGCACGAGCACGAAGTGACTGACATGGTCCGACAGGCCGAGCGTGCCGAGTACGCCTCACTGCAGCACTTGGCCCATTCGATCAAGGGCGGCGCGGCCACGCTTGGCTTGTGCGGCCTGGCGGGCGTGGCAAAGCAACTGGAGGATGCCGCATCCGAGGGCACGCCCCACCCGCGGCTGGTCGAGCTGGCGAGGACGCTGGAGGCGGACCACGCGGAGCTGAGCCGGCTGCTGGCGCAGGCATCCGACGGCCATGGCGCCGCCTTGAACCGCTGATTGATCGACAGGGCCGGCTCGGGACGCGACGCGTGAAAGTATTCGATCTGTGTTGCGATGCGGGCCACCTGTTCGAGGGATGGTTTGCGTCGCAGGAGGAGTTCGACGCTCAGTCGCAGGCCGACAAGATCGACTGCCCGCTGTGCGGATCGGTGCTGGTCCGTCGCCGGCCATCGGCTTCGCGGTTGAACCTGGGTGCGTCCGCGCAGCCGGCCGCCGCGGCGGTTCCTGCCGGCTCGCAGTTGCAGACCGCGTTTGTGCGAGCTGCGCTGCAAGTCATCGCGAACACCGAGGACGTGGGCGAACGGTTTGCCGAGGAGGCGCGCCGCATCCATTACAAGGAAGTTCCGGAACGCGGCATCCGCGGTGTCGCAACGCGCGCCGAGGCCCAGGCGCTGGAAGACGAAGGCGTACGGATCATGGCCCTTCCGTTTCCGGAACTGGAAACCTTGCAATAGCTTTTCAGTCGCAGGTCAGGTTCACCGAGCGACCGGACAGGCTAATGGCGCGCGGTCTGGGTCGCGCCGAACAGGTTTTCCCGGCTGCGGGCATCGAGCAGGGATTTGCGGTGCTCTTTCAACACGTCCAGACCGCGCTGCACGGCCGGCCGATTCGACACGTCCTTGAACCAGCGCTGCACGTTCGGAAACTGCGCCAGGTCGACTCCCTGGTTCTGGTGCGAGCGGGTCCACGGGAAAATCGCGATGTCGGCGATCGAATACGCGCCCGCAAAGTAAGCGGCCTCGGCCAGGCGCCGGTCCATCACGCCGTACAGCCGGGTGGCCTCGCGCGTGTAGCGATCGACCGCATACTCGATGCGCTCCGGGGCGTACTGGCGAAAGTGATGCGCCTGCCCGAGCATCGGGCCGATGTGACCGACCTGGTACATCAGCCACTGCAGCGCGACGTAGCGATCGCGAAGGTCCTGCGGCAGCAGCTGGCCCGTTTTGGCCGCCAGGTAGATCAGGATCGCGCCCGATTCGAACAGCGAAATGGGGCGGTTGTCCGGGCCATCGGAATCGACGATCGCGGGAATCTTGTTGTTCGGACTGATGGCCAGAAATTCCGCCGCGAACTGGTCGCCGGCGCCGATGTCGACCGGGTGAACCCGATACGGCAGCGCGCACTCCTCCAGCATAATGTGTACCTTGTGCCCATTCGGCGTGGGCCAGGAATAAAGGTCGATCATCGTGAGGGCGGGCCGCAGTGGACGAAGGGCCCGCCATTATGATCAAAATGTCCCGACTGGAATTTGCACCATCGCTGCAGCGCTACGTACCGAACGGTCCGCAGCGCTTGCGATGGGCTCGACGACCGGCTCGCTGTGGGTCTCGGAGGGCCAGGGACAGACGTGGATTCGGGCCAGCGCCGAGCTGGCCGCCCGTTTACGCCGTGCACTGGACATGAGACGAATTGAGCGGGCCGCCCGGTCAAATTTAGGAGAAGCCCTACCTGGGGGGCGGTCACAATACGTACCATAATCACGGCACAGGCCCTGGGGCCGAATGGGTGTTGACGCATGAATGTGGAGCGGTTCCAGGCGGCTGATACCGCCGCGCGGCGCTTGGTCCGGGGGGCAGCGCTTGTGGTCGCAGTCGCGGCCAGTTCGCACGCCATGGCACTGGGACTTGGCGAGCCGAAGGTTGCCAGCGTCCTTGGCCAGCCGCTGCAGATGACGGTGCCCCTGGTGATGGAAGCGGGCGCCGAGTTGCCGCAGGAGTGCGTCCGCATCATTCCCGGCAGAGAATCAGGCGAGCCGATTCCGTCACTGAACGTCGGGCGCATCACGGTCGACGCCGAGCGCCGTCAGCTCAAGATCGAAAGCCTGCAGCCAATCAGCGAGCCCACGTTGCGGGTTGTGGTCGAGCTCGGTTGCAACGAACGCATCCGCCGCGAGTTCGCGCTGCTGCTGGATCCACCGTCGGTGGCACCGCTTGGCACCGAGGCGCTGGCGCGGCTTGGCGGCGCCGAGTCGCCGATCGGACTTGGAATGGCGCAGATCTCCGCCGTGCTGGGTCAGCGCCTGTCGATCAGGGTGCCGGCGGTTGGAACCGAGGCCGGCACGCTGAGTGCTGATTGTGTGCGCCTGGCGGATCCGATTTCGAGCGAGGGCGCTCCGGTACTGCGGCGGGCCGACATCCGTGTTCTGCGGCAGGATGCGGGCGCGCTGATCGAGGTTGTGACGCCGGATCCGGTCACCGAGCCTGCGGTGCGGCTTGCGCTCGACGTCGGCTGCCGTGAGCCCTTGCGCCGGGAGTTCGCGATCCTGCTGGGGCTTCCCGCGCTGGCCGCCTCCGATGCCGGCGCGCCGGTCGCAGCCGAGGAGCCGAAGCAGCTGGCGCCCGCGCCGAAACCGACGACCAAACGCGCGGCCAAGTCGCCGCGAATCGTGACCGCAGTGCCGGTTGCGCCCGGCCCCGCGCAGAAAGCGCCGGCGGTCGTCGCGCCGGCCGAGGCGCCTGCCAAGGCGCCGCAGGCAGCGGGGCGGGGGTCGGACCGCCTGGTGCTGGGCTCTCCGGAAGAGCTGGTCAAGCCGGCCGGTTCGAACGGCGATGTGCTCGCCATGACGCCCGATCCGAGCTCCGAGCTGGCCAAGCGGCTGGACACGATGTCCAGGCAGATCGAGGCGCTCCAAGCGCAGCTGAACGCGTCGCGGCAGCGCGAGCAGGACTTGGAGCGACGCGCCTCGCAAACGCGCGAGCAGTGGACATGGTCCAGCGGCGCGTTGGGAGGATTGCTGCTCGGGGGCGCACTGGTGATGACTTGGCGCCAGCGGCGCCCGCCCGCTCGGCCGGACTGGGAGCCGATGGCCACCACGCGCCCGCGGCCGGTCACGGTGATGAGGCCCGCCGCAACCACCCCAGCGAGTGGGGGCACGGCCTCGCGTGGAGATCGCGAAATCGGCGGACGCGCCACGATGGCGCCGGCCCCGAGCACGGTCGGTGCCAGCACGGAGCCGTCGATGTCGGACGACCGGCGTTCCGAGATCACGGTGACTGAGCTGCACGACACGGTTCAGGTGATCAAGGAGCTGTACGCGACGGTGCTGGAGCGGTCCACATCCGCCGCGACCATACCCGCCACTGGCCGGCCTCAGCGGCCGCTGGAGCTGGATTTGAGGGCACCGACGGTCGCGAATCCGCCCGCCGCGCCCGCTGTGCGGCGCAGCGAGTCGAATCGGACCGATGTTTCGCCGCCTACGCAGGGCGAGCCGACAAAGCATGGTTCAGACGAGCGGTTCACCGAGTTGCCCACGGAAGCCGGGTTGGACCTGGATCTGAACTCCGTGGCAGCGACGGGAGCGGGCAGCGAACGCGCCGATGTGCGGGCGCAGTTGCGCGATGACCCGCTCGCGCGGCGGACCCGGCAACCGGTGGCCGATGCGCTCTCGCGCGGCGAGCCGACCCCGCTCGACAAGGCCGGCGCCGGACGCGTGCCGGCCGCCACGCCGCCTCCGCCCCCGGTCAGCACGCCTTCGGAGGCGAGGCGCGCCGTCGACTTGTCGGACGAGCAGCTGACTCAGACTCCGACCGAGCTGGCGATTGACATCGATGTCGGTACGACGACCGACTTTTCCAGCACGATCGGGCGAGGCGCGCCAGCGGTTGCGCCCGCACGGCAAGGCGAATCCGAGCGAACCGCCAAGCCCCCCTCGATGCTCGATCCGATCGACCTGCAGCTGGACTTGCCCGAGGCGAAGAACAAACCGCGTACGCAACGTTCCGCTTGAGTGACGGCCCGCCTTCGCCCTACGGGCTTCGGCGGGCAAGCCTGCTTACGCGATGGCATCGAGCTGCGAGTGCAGGTCGAACCATTGCGACTCCAGCGTCTGCAGCGCGTGCTCCAGTTCTCCGCGCCGCTTCAAGGCCTGGCGGACCAATTCGGGATCGCCTGAATAGAACGCCTCGCTCGCGAGGCGGGCGTCCAGATCCTTCATTTCCTCGCTGACCGACTGCAGCCGCTGTTCCACCGCATCCAGACGCAGTTGCAGCGGCCGCCGCGCCCTGGCCAGTCGTTGCCGTTCGCCGGCCGCCTGGCGGCGCTGGTCGGCAGGACGGCGCGACTCGGAGGCACCTGCGTCGGGCCGGACCTGCGCGCGGCGCCGGTCGATCACCCAGGCCGCATAGTCGTCCAGGTCGCCCTCGAACAGTTGCACGCCTGCCTCGTGCACCAGCCAGAGCTGATCGGTGGTGGCGCGCAGAAGGTGGCGGTCGTGCGACACGACGATCAAGGCGCCCTCGAAGGAGGAAAGCGCCACGGTCAGCGCTTCGCGCGTCGACATGTCCAGATGATTGGTCGGTTCGTCCATCACCAGCAGGTTCGGACGGCGCCAAGCGAGCAGGGCCAGAGCACATCGGGCCCGTTCCCCACCCGACAGCCGCCCGACTGGAGCGCATGCCAGCTCCGCACCGAAGCGGAAGCTGCCGAGGAAATCGCGCAGCTCCTGCTCGCGCGCGTCCGGGGCGATCCGGCGCAGCAGCTGCAGCGGACTCTCGGTCGGATCCAGATCTTCGAGTTGATGCTGTGCGAAGTAGCCGATCACCGTGCCGGATGAACGCCTGAGCTCGCCGGCATCGGGCGCCAGTTCGCCCACGATCGCCTTCACCAGCGTCGACTTGCCGGCACCGTTGACTCCGAGCACTCCGATCCGGTCTCCGGCGCGGACGGAAAACTCCACGCCGTCGAGCACAACCTTGTGCGGATAACCCAGTTGCAGCTGCTCGCCATCGACCAGGTGGGCCGGCAGCCGCAACGGGTCGAAGAACCGGAATCTCCACTCGCGCTGCTCCCGCACGGGCTCGAGCCGCTCCAGCCGTTCCAGCATCTTCAGGCGGCTCTGCGCCTGGCGGGCCTTGGTCGCCTTGGCCCGGAAGCGCTCGATGAACCGGCTCAGGTGCTCGATCGTGTGGCGCTGGCGGCGCACTTGCGCGTCGAGCTGGCGTTGCTTCCCGAGCCAGGCGGACTCGAACGCGCTGTAGTTGCCCGCATAGCGACAAATCGACTGGTCCGCCACGTGCCAGATCGTGTCGGTGCAGCGATCCAGCAACTCGCGGTCGTGCGACACCACGATCACTGTCGCCGGTTGGCGGCGCAGCCAGTTTTCCAGCCAGACAATCGAATCCAGGTCCAGATGGTTGGTCGGCTCGTCCAGCAGCAGCAGCTGCGCCGGCTGCAGCAGCACCCGCGCGAGCGCCAGGCGGTTGCGCTGACCGCCTGACAGGTCCGACACCGCGCCCAGTGCCTGCTGCTGCGACAGCCCGAGTCCGTTCAGGATCGCCATCGCTTCGGCCGCGATCGCGCCCTCGTTCAGCTCGGCCAGGTGCACGTGCGCGAGCGCGATTCTCAGGTCCTGGCCGTCGTCGCTTTTCGACCGGATGGCCGACTGAAGTTCGGCCCGTGCGTTCATCAGCTGGGCGTGGCCGGACATCACGAAATCGATCACGCGGTCGGACGTCGATTCGACATCCTGGTCGATCCAGGCGATGCGGTCCGCCGGCGGTGCATCGATCGACCCGGAATCGATCGGAACCCGGCCCAGAACGGCACCGAGCAACGACGATTTTCCCGAGCCGTTGGCTCCCACCAGCCCGACCCGCTCGCCGGCCGACGCCGCGACGTTGACGTCCCGGTACAGCGTACGAGCACCTCGGTCCAGGCGCAGCCCGGTCAGGCGGAGCATCGGTTGGGGCGACTCAAAAAAAGCGCGACTTTACCCGCCTTCGCGCTGCGCGCTTCGGCGGGCAAGCGCCCCGGAGGGTGCGGCGCGGACGCGGGCTTGCCCGCCGAAGCGCGCAGCCCGCCGTCGCGCTACGCGCTTTGGCGGGCAAGCGCGAAGGCGGGTCAGGCCGCCACGGAGCGCGTGGCCTGCGCCTGAGCGGGCAGGTCCTCGGCCCGCACCAGGAACACCATGTCGTCGCCGGCGCTGGTGGTGGCCCAGATCACCGGCAGCCGCGGATATTCGCGCTCGAACGCGGCCCGGCCATCCCCGACCTCGACCACCAGCAGACCGAGCGGATTTAGCCGGGCGCGCGCCTCGGCCACCACTTTGCGGACGACGTCGAGGCCGTCCGGTCCACCGGCCAGAGCGAGCGTCGGCTCGTGGGCATATTCGGCGGGAAGCTTCGAAAGCGCATGATCGGTGACGTACGGCGGATTGCACAGGATCAGGTCGTAGCCCGAGGTCCCGAGTTCCTGGAACAGGTCCGACTCGATCAGCCGCACCCGTTCACCCAGGCCATACTCCTCCACGTTGCGGGCGGCAACGGCCAGCGCGTCGACCGAGATGTCGGCTGCATCGACCTTCGCGTCGGCAAACAGATCGGCCGCAATGATCGCCAGGCAACCCGAGCCGGTACAAAGGTCCAGTACCGAATGAACCGCCCCGGGGTCCTTGATCCACGGCGCCAGCCGGTCCTTCAGCAGCTCGGCGATGAACGAACGCGGGATGATCACGCGCGAGTCCACCCAGAAGCGATAGCCCTGCAGCCAGGCCTCGCCCAGCAGGTACGCGACCGGCACGCGCTTCTTGACGCGCCGTTCGATCAGTTCGATCAGCGTGTTGATCTCGGCATGCGTCAGGAAGGCATCCAGGAAGATCTCCATGCGCTCCATCGGCAGCTTCATTGCGCGGATCACCAGGAACGCCGCCTCGTCGAACGCGTCGAGTTGCCCATGCCCGTAGAAGATGGGCCGCTCGTTGAAGCGGGTCACCGCATAGCGGAGCACATCGCGCAGAGTCCGCAGATTTGCCTTGGCGTCGATCGTCATCGCGGTGGCGCGTCCGCCCGGTGGTCGCCCGACAGCATCAGCTCGAGCGTGCGCTGATAGATCCGGGTCAGCCGTTCGACGTCCTCGATCCGGACCCGCTCGTCGACCTGATGGATCGAAGCGTTCAGCGGACCGAACTCGACCACTTGCGGGCAGATCCGGATCAGAAACCGGCCGTCGGATGTGCCCCCCGTGGTCGACAACTGGGGTCGCGCGCCGGTTACCTCGACAATCGCCTGCGACAGCACATCGACCAGCGTTCCCGCGGGGGTCAGAAAGGGTTCGGCTCCCAAGGTCCAAGTCAGAGCGTAGCTCAGAGCGTGCCGATCCAGAATCCGCTCCACCCGCTGGCGCAGCTCGGCGGCTCCGCTGGCCGGCGAGAACCGGAAATTGAAATGCATCTCGCATCGGCCGGGAATCACGTTGCCTGCGCCGGTACCGGCGTGCAGATTCGAGACCTGGAACGTGGTCGGCGGAAAATGGCGGTCGCCGTCGTCCCAGGCGGCGGCCGCCAGCTCGGCGAGCGCGGGGGCCAGCTGATGAATCGGATTGCGCGCCAGCTGCGGGTAGGCGACGTGGCCCTGCACGCCGTGCACCACCAGATGCCCGGACAGCGACCCGCGCCGGCCGTTCTTGATCGTATCGCCGAGGTTCAGGGTCGAGGTGGGCTCGCCCACCAGGCCGAAGTCGACGTGCTGGCCGCGCGCCTGCAGCGCCTCGACCACCGCGACGGTGCCGTCCGTCGCGGGTCCTTCCTCGTCCGAGGTCAACAGCAACGCGATCCCGCCGGGGTGCTGCGGCCGGTTGCGGACGAAGCGCTCGACGGCGACCACGAACGCCGCGATCGAGGTCTTCATGTCGGCACTGCCGCGACCGTACAGCCAGCCGTCGCGCTCCTGCGGCTCGAAGGGATCGGAGCTCCACAGCTCGCGCGGCCCGGGCGGAACCACATCGGTGTGGCCCAGAAACGCGAACAGCGGCCGTCCGGCGCCGCGCTGCAGCCACAGGTTGCACGTGCCATTGCGATCGAACCGCTCGGCCCGAAAACCCGCGCCTGCCAGGCGCTCGGCGACGAGCTGCTGGCAGCCGCCGTCCTCCGGCGTTACGGAGCTTCGGGCGATCAGCAGCCTGGCGAGTTCGAGCGCGGCCGACACTGCTGGGATCAGATGTTCAGCGTGAATTCGGTAAACGACGCCGCGTCCGGGTTCGGTTTCGGAACCGAATCCGGCTTCACCACCGGCTTGCCGGCGTTGTTGATCAGCCACAGCAGGTTGTTCCTCGAGTCGGCCGCCGTCAGCGCGTCTTCGCGCGTGATCGTGTCCTTCTGCAGCAGTTCGTACAGGCTCTGCTCGAACGAGCGGCTCTCGGGATCCAGGCTCTGCTCCATCGACTCCTTGATCGCCTGCACGTCGCCGCGCGCGATCAGGTCGTGCACGTGTCCCGCGTTCATCAGCACTTCGACGGACGGCACGCGGCGGCCCTGGCGCGAGCGCACCAGGCGCTGCGAAACGACGGCGCGAATCGCGGTGGCCATGTCCTGGAACAGCGCGAAACGCGATTCCGTCGCGTAGAAGCTGATGACCCGGTTCAAAGCATGCGCGCTGTTGGTCGCATGAAGCGTGGCGACGACCATGTGGCCCGACATCGCGTAGGCGAGCGCCGCGGTCATCGAGTTGCGATCGCGGATCTCGCCGATGAACAGCACATCCGGCGCCTGCCGCATCGCATTGCGCAGCGCCTGCTCCAGCGACTCGGTATCGTGCCCGATCTCGCGCTGACTGATGATCGATTTCTTGTTGCGAAACAGGAATTCGATCGGGTCCTCGAATGTCAGGATGTGTCCGGTCGCGAGCTCGTTGCGGTGATCCAGCATCGAGGCGATCGTGGTGGACTTGCCGGATCCGGCGGCGCCGACCACGAGCACCAGCCCGCGGCGCTCCATCGCGAGATCCTTCAGCACGTCGGGCAGCATCAGCTCTTCCAGCCGGGGAATCTCGTGCGGGATGTACCGTATCACCGCCGACACCGAGCCGCGCTGCAGAAATGCACTCAAGCGGAAGCTGCCCACGCCTTGCACCGGCAGGCCGACGTTCAGCTCCCGGTTGCGTTCGAGCTCCCGGAACTGGGCATCGGAAAGCCGCTCGGTCAGCAACGTAACCACGGCCTGCTGCTGCAGGCGTTCCTGGTTGATCGGAACGCATACGCCGTTGATCTTCACCGTGATCGGAGACCCCGCCGACAGGAATAGGTCCGACGCGTTCTTCTCCGCCATCAGTTGGAACAGCCGCTCCAGTCCCATCGTCTAGTCCCGTCGTCTCGTTGCGTCGTTCGTGCCCGCTCAGTCGCCCGCAGCGACCCGAAGCAGTTCGTTGATTGCCGTTTTGGCGCGGGTCTGCGCGTCGACGCGCTTGACGATCACTGCGCAGTACAGGCTGTGGGTGCCGTCCTTGGCCGGCAGGCAGCCCGGCACGACGACTGCGCCACGCGGCACCCGGCCGTACAGGATCTGGCCGCTTTCGCGGTCGTAGATGCGCGTGCTGGCGCCGATGTAAACGCCCATCGATATCACCGCATCCTGTTCGACGATCACTCCCTCGACCACCTCGGAACGAGCGCCGATGAAGCAGTTGTCCTCGATCACGGTCGGCGCGGCCTGCACCGGCTCCAGCACGCCCCCGATTCCGACCCCGCCGGACAGGTGCACATTGCGACCGATCTGGGCGCACGAGCCGACCGTGGCCCACGTGTCGACCATCGTGCCCTCGTCGATATACGCGCCGATGTTGACGAAAGAAGGCATCAGCACCACGTTGCGCGCGACGAATGCTCCGCGCCGCGCCACGGCCGGTGGCACGACCCGCACCGCGCTGGCGCGGAACTGATCGGCGTCGAAGCGCGAGAACTTGCACTCGACCTTGTCGAAGAAGCGCAGCGGATCGTTCTCGCCGTTGCCGCCCATCACGACGTTCTCGCGCAGGCGAAACGACAGCAGCACCGCTTTTTTCAGCCACTGGTGCACGATCCACGCGCCGTCGATTTTTTCGGCCACCCTCAGACGCCCGCTGTCGAGCTCGCCCAGAGCCGTTTCGACCGCTTCGCGCAGGCGCGCCGGAGCCGAAGCGGCCGTCAGCGACGCCCGTTCCGCCCAAGCCTGCTCGATGATGCTTTCGATCGACACGGCCGGATTTTCCCGTCAATTCTCGGTGGTTGAAAGCCGGAGAAGGGGCTCGCCGGACCCGTTTAGGCCATCGGATCCGAATTGCACGATCCGGCGGGCCGCCTCGCGCAACTGCGCTTCCTCGGGCACCAGCGCGATCCGAACGAAGCCGGAACCGGGATTGAAGCCGTCGATCTCGCGCCCCAGGAAACTGCCCGGAAGCACGGTCAGGTTGAACTGCCGGTAAAGCCCGCGGGCCAGCGTGCGGTCGTCCTCGGGCGTGCGGGCCCACAGGTAGAAGCCTGCTTCGGGCACCGCCGTCGGCAGCACCGAGGCGATCGCGGGAGTAACGTCCGCGAATTTGGCCGCATAGCGACGGCGGTTTTCCGCCACGTGCGCTTCGTCGTTCCAAGCGGCGATGCTGGCTGCCTGGACCGCCGGGTTCATCGCGCAGCCGTGATAGGTCCGATAGCGCAGAAACGGCGCGATCAGGCCCGCATCGCCCGCGATAAATCCGGATCGAAGGCCGGGAGCGTTGGAACGCTTGGACAGGCTGCCGAAGACCACCAGGCGCTCGAATCCCGGGCGGCCGAGCTCGGTCGCCGCCTGCAACGCTCCCAACGGCGGCCGCGCCGGGTCCGGATAGATCTCGGAATAACACTCGTCGGCGGCGATCACGAAGCCGTGGCGGTCTGCCAGCTCGAACAGCTCCCGCCATTCGGACAACTGCATCACGGTTCCGGTCGGGTTGGCGGGGGAGCAGGTGTAGACCAGTCGCACCTTGTTCCAATCGCCCGGGCCGAGCGATTCGAACGGCATCCGGAAGCCTGTCTCGGCCATCAGCGGCAGATAGATGGGCTCGGCCCCGGCCAGCAGGGCCGCGCCCTCGTAGATCTGATAACCCGGGTTGGGCAACACCACGCGCTGCGCGCCACGCGCGTCCAGCACCGCCTGCGCAAACGCAAAAAGGGCTTCGCGCGAACCGGTCACGGGCAGAACCTGGGACAGCGGATCCAGCCCGCTCAGTCGGTAGCGCCGCGTCAGCCAGGCTCCGATCGAGATCCTGAGCGCATCCGATCCGGCCGTCTGCGGGTACCTGGACATCGACGGCAGTGCGGCCACCAGTGCGTCCAGAAGCAGCGGCGGCGTCGCGTGCTTCGGCTCCCCGATCGACAGGTCGATCGGCGCCAGCGACGCCGGCGCAGCGCAGTCGGCCAGCAAAGTGCGCAGAAGTTGGAACGGATATGGCCGCAGCCGATCAATCAGCGGATTCATGCGAAGGACTCGTGTGTGCCCGTCGCCCGGACGGGCAATCGGCCCAGCTCCACGTACGGAGCCGGTTTCCAGCCCCGCTTGCGGTGTTCGGCCACCACCGAGGTGGTGATGCCGCCGCGCACGTTCCAGCGCGACGTGAGCCGGATAAATCGCGGCACCAACGCGGTCTTCAGGTCGTCGAGCACCTGATTGGTCACCGCCTCGTGGAAAGCGCCGCGGTCCCGGTACGACCACACGTACAGCTTCAGGCTCTTGAGCTCGACGTTGCGCCGGTCCGGCACGTACTGCAGCAGCAGCGTGGCGAAATCCGGCTGCCCGGTCAGCGGACACAGGCAGGTGAACTCGGGCAACTCGATATGGACCAGGTAGTCGCGCGCCGGATTCGGATTGGGAAAGGTTTCGAGCTGGCGACTCGGGCGCGTGCTCATCGGACACGGTCAGCCGAAATGATTCGATATGATTATAGGCGCCAAGCGCAATGAGTCAGCCGTCGCCCGGATCATTCGGCCGGTAGCCATCCGGTCGACCCGTAAAGCGCCTCTCCCGAGAAAGGCATCGTGCATCTGCGGCAGATCAAACTGGCCGGGTTCAAGTCGTTTGTCGACCCGACCCAAATCGACGTTCCGGGACGCCTGGTCGGCGTGGTCGGCCCCAACGGCTGCGGCAAGTCCAACGTGATCGATGCGGTGCGCTGGGTGCTCGGCGAGAGCAAGGCCGCGGAGCTGCGTGGCGAGTCGATGCAGGACGTGATCTTCAACGGCGCGGCGAGCCGCGCCGCGGCCGGCCGCGCCAGTGTCGAGCTGCTGTTCGACAACAGCGACAGCCGGATCGGAGGCGAATGGGGCCGCTTCAGCGACCTGTCGGTGAAGCGTTTGTTGACGCGCGAGGGCGTCTCGAGCTACCTGATCAATCAGCAGCAGGTGCGGCGGCGCGATGTGCACGACCTGTTCCTGGGCACGGGCCTGGGCCCGAGAGCGTACGCGATCATCGGGCAGGGAATGATCTCCCGCATCGTGGAAGCGCGCCCCGAAGAGCTGCGCGTATACCTCGAGGAGGCGGCCGGCGTGTCCAAGTACAAGGAGCGGCGGCGCGAAACCGAGACCCGGCTGCGCGATGCGCGCGACAACCTGGCACGCGTGGGCGACATCCTGCGCGAGCTGGACGAGCGAGTGATCCACCTGGAGCAGCAGGCCGAGCTGGCGCGACAGTATCGCGACCTGACGCAGCGCCACGCCGATGCCCAGATGATGCTGTGGCTGCTGCGCTCGCGCGAAGCGCATGCGCAGAGCCAACGCAGCGCGCGGGAAGTCGAACAGGCGGAAGCGGCGATCGAGGCGCATCGTGCGCAACTGGCCGCGCTGCAGCGAAGACTCGAGGAGGAACGCGCCGCCCACTACGCGGCCGGCGACGCGACCCACGCCGCCCACGGCGAGCTGCTTCGCGTCAACTCGGAGATCGGGCGCCTGGAAGGCGAGATCCGGATGATCGCCGACAGCCGTGCGCGCCTGTCGGCGCAGATCGCCAGCACGCTGCAAAGACAGCAACAGCGCAACCAGGAACAGGATCGCCTGTCACAGCGCCGGGCCGAGCTGGATGTCTCGATCCGCCAGTGCAGCGAGCAGTACGAGCAGGCCTGTACGGCCAGCGACCAGCACGACGCGCGATTGCCCGCGCTCGAGGCGGCCTACCACGCAGCGCGCGAGGCGCTGACGGTGGCGCGGTCCCACGCGGCCGGCGCGGCGCAGGCGATCGAAGGGGCGGCGCAGCACGGGCGCTCGCTCGATGCCCAGCTGGCAGGACTGGCACAGCGTCGCGAGCGACTGGGCCAGGAACGCGGCGAACTGCAATCGTCCGACCAGGGCCACGTGGCCTTGATTCAGCAGGAGCTCGAGCGGGTGGGCCGGGAGCTGGAAGAGCGGGTCGGCGCGGCCCGCACTGCCGAGGAGCAGCAGGCCCGGCTCGAGTCGGAGCGCATCGCCGCCGGCGACGCAAAGAGCCAGGTGGTCGATGCGCTGGGGCGAATGCAGGCCAGGCTTCACGCGCTGAGCGAGCTGCAGGCCAACGTCGAGGCCGATGAGCGACTCGATCCCTGGCTGAAGACGCACGGCCTTGATGGGTTGCCCCGACTGTTCAAGCGGCTCCAGGTCGAACCCGGATGGGAGCCGGCCTTCGAAGCGGTGCTGCGCGAGCGCATCGAAGCCATCGAGGTCGGCAACCTGGACAGCTTGGCCGCCTTCGAGTCGGCCGCCCCGCCATCGCGCGTCGCATTTTTCTGCGCCGCAGGTGAACCGGCTTCAACACCGGCGGCCGCGCCGTGGCCGGCGCTGTCCGTCAAGCTGCATGATCCGGACTCTGCGCTGGCCGGGGTGATTCGGGATTGGGTGGCCGACACGTACGTCGCTCCGGATCTGCGCAGCGCGCTGCAGAACCGCCATCAGCTACCCCCCGGCGCGCAGTTCGTGGTTCCCGCCGGGCACAGGATCGGCCGGCACGGAGTGCGCTTCTACGCGACCGACGATCGCAAGGCGGGTTTGTTGGCGCGCCGGCTCGAGATCGAGAACCTGCAGCGACAACTGAAGGCTCAGCGCCTGATCGAGGAGCAGGCGGTCGCGCAGCTGGCCCGGGTCGAGTCCGCATTGCGGCGCGCCCAGGACGTAGCGCAGTCGGAGCGCGAGTCCGCCGAGCGGTTGCGGACCCGGCTGCACGAAACGCAACTCGAGGCGGTACGGCTCGGTGAGTCGCAGGAACGGATCCGGCTCCGGTGCGAGCAGATCGATCGGGAGCTCGAGGAAATTCGCACGCATCAGCGGGAGCTGCAGGAGCAGCGCGCTGACGCGCAGAACCGTTTCGAGGAGCTCGACCAGGCGCTCGCCGCACAGCAGCAGCAGGCGGAAGCGGCCCGGGTCGACTACGAGACGGCCGAGCAGAGCCTGAGGGAGGGGCGCGAGTCCTCGCACCGGCTGCAGGTCGAGCGGCAGCGCTTGCAAATCGAGATCAACGTAGGCCGCGAGCGACTGACCGAAGTCGAAGGGGCGATGCGCGAGGCGATCGAGGAGTGCGAGCGGCTTGCGGCCGACCTGGAGCGCGCCCGGCTCGACGAGGCAAAGCTGGACGACAACCACGCGCGCGAGAGTCTGGAGCAGTGGCTGCAGCAGCGCGCGGCCGCCGAGCAGACGCTGCGCGAGGCGCGCACGCGGCAAGACGAGCTGGCCGAGAGCGTGCGCGCTTGCGATGAGCAGCGGATGACCCTGGAGCGCGAGCTGCAGCCCCGGATCGATCGGGTGACCGACCTGAAATTGAAAGAGCAGGCCGCGCGCCTGGCGGCCGAGCAGTTCGATCGCCAGCTGGAGGAGGCGGGCGCCGACCTGCAGGCGCTGAACTCTCGCGTTGAGCGCAGCCTCTCAGCCTCTTCGCTGCAACCGGAAATCGCGCGGCTGGCCCAATCGATCGAGGCGCTGGGGGCGGTGAATCTGGCCGCGCTCGAGGAGCTGGAGGCGGCGCGGCAGCGCCGGGAGTTCCTGCAGTCCCAGTCGAGCGATCTGAAAGCGGCGATCGCGACCCTGGAGGACGCGATCCGGAAAATCGACCGCGAGACGCGCGAGATGCTCCAGTCCACATTCGACCAGGTCAACCGTCACTTCGGGGAGCTTTTCCCGCGCCTGTTCGGCGGCGGCGACGCCCGTTTGCTGATGACCGGCGAGGAGATTCTGGATGCGGGCGTCCAGGTGATGGCCCAGCCCCCCGGCAAGCGCACCAGCACGATCCACCTGCTGTCGGGCGGCGAGAAGGCGCTGGCCGCGACGGCCCTGGTGTTCGCGCTGTTCAAATTGAACCCGGCGCCGTTTTGCCTGCTGGACGAGGTCGACGCTCCGTTGGATGATGCGAATACGGAGCGATTCTGCGAACTGGTGCGGTCGATGACGAGCGAGACTCAGTTCCTGTTCATCACGCACAACAAGATCGCGATGGAAATCGCCGAGCAGCTGGTCGGGGTCACGATGCAGGAACAGGGCGTCTCGCGTATCGTTGCGGTCGACATCGACAGCGCCGTGAAACTGGCGGCTGCGGAGGCGGCCTAGTTACCGGCCGCCAACGACCGACCCTACGTGTCCGAACTGCAAATTGCGCTGCTGCTGATTGCCGGCGCCGTGCTGGCCGGCCTGTACCTGGCCGGCAAGTGGCAGGAGCGCCGGCTGCTGCGCCGGCTGGGCGAGGAACTCGGCGGCGGCGTCGGCGATGCGCTCCTGGGCGAGCCGGGGGCCGGCCGCTCCGAAGCCTCGGCAAGCGCCATGGCAAGCGGCATGCAGCGCAGGATCGAGCCTCAACTGCGGCCCGACCCGCGGGCCGGGCAGGCCGCCTCCGCGGCCGGGGCCGCTGCGGCGGCCAGGGCGGCGCCCGCGCAGGCGGCAGCGGGCGGCGCGGCTCGACGGTCCGAATGGATCGAGGACCCGATGTTGGACTGCGTGCTGGAGCTTCGGTGCGCACGCCCGGTCGACGGCGTTGCGTTCATCGACGCCGCGATGCCGCTCACCGCATCGCACTGGCCGATGCCGGTTTCCTTCGTCGTGTGGGACGCGCGCGCACAGCAGTGGGTCCATCCCGACCGGTTCGGCTATTACACGGACGCGCTGGCCGCGATCCAGCTGGCCAATCGGCGCCAGGTGCTCAGCGAAGAGCAGATCGAACGATTCGTGTCGACGGCGCGCAAGGCCGCCATTGCGCTGGATGCGGACTGCGACCCGCCCGACGTCGCGCGCCTGGCCGCGGGCGCGCGAGAGCTCGACCGGCTGTGCGCGCGCTTCGACGTGCGGATCGGACTGACGCTGGAATCGGCCTCCGGAGCCTGGACCGAAGCGCGGGTAGCTGGCGCGGCCAAAGGGATCGGCCTGCAGCCGCTTTCCGACTTGCGCTGGGCGCCCCCGCACGAGAAAGGCCCGGCCGTGCTGGTGCTGGCGATGCCGGCTCCGGTTTGCGATCGAGTCTCGCTCGAACTGGACGTGCCGGCGACTTGCGCCGGCAGCGGTGCCGTACAACAGCTGTTCGGCCTGGGCAATCAGCTCGGCGCGCAATTGAACGCGCGTATCGTCGACGACAACCGCCGGCCGATCGATTCCCAGTCGGTCGCTGCCATCGAAGCCCAGCTGGCGAAGCTTTACGAGGACATGCGCAGTGCGGGCATCGATCCGGGCGGCGACCGGGCGCGCCGACTGTACGTCTGATGGAGCGCGGCGGCGGCGCGATGGCCACGCAGGCCCCGACCAGCGCGCGCGAACGCGCGAAGCAGTTGCGCGCCGAGATCGAGCGTCACAACACCGCCTATTACGTGCTGGATGCGCCGCTGATTCCGGATGCCGAATTCGATCGCCTGTTCGCGCAACTGCAGGCCCTGGAGGCTCAATACCCGGAGCTCGCCACGGCCGATTCGCCGACATTGCGGGTCGGCGGAGCACCACGCTCCGATCTGCCGTCGGTGCGCCATGCCGTGCCGATGCTGTCGCTGAACAACGGGCTCAGCGAGGCCGACGCGGTCGGATTCGATGCGCGGGTGCGCGAGCTGCTCGCCAAGGCCGGCCAGCCGACCCCGGTGGTTGCCTATGCCTGCGAGCTGAAGTTCGATGGCCTGGCCGTGAACCTGCGCTACCTGAACGGGGTGCTGAACCTTGCGGCCACACGAGGCGACGGCATGGTGGGAGAAGACGTCACCCCCAACGTGCGCACGATCCACAGCATACCGCTGCGCCTGAAGGACAGCCGGGCCGCGGTAATCGAGGTGCGGGGGGAAGTGCTGATGTACAAGCGCGACCTTGAGCGCCTGAACCGCGCGCAGCGCGACAGCGGCGAGAAGGAATTCGCCAATCCCCGCAACGCCGCCGCGGGCGGCCTGCGGCAGCTCGATGCGCGCGTTACCGCGCGGCGGCGCCTGCACTTTTTCGCGTACGGAATCGGCGAGCTGGTCGGTGCGCCGGAGCCGGAAAGCCAATCCGCCCTGTTGGACTGGCTGCAGGCCCTGGGGGTACCGGTATCCGAAGAGCGGGCCACCGTCGAAGGCATCGACGGTCTGCTGGCCTTTTACCGGCGTGCCGGCGAGCGGCGTGCCAATCTGCCGTACGACATCGACGGCGTGGTCTACAAGGTCGATTCGATCAAGGCGCAGCGTGCACTTGGGTTCGTATCGCGCGCGCCGCGCTTTGCGCTTGCGCACAAATTCCCTCCCCAGGAGGCCCTGACGCAGGTGTTGGACATCGAGGTGCAGGTCGGACGCACCGGAGCACTGACGCCCGTGGCGCGCCTGGCCCCGGTCACGGTCGGGGGCGTGACCGTGACGAACGCGACCTTGCACAACGAGCAGGAAGTGGCCCGCCGCGATGTCCGCGTGGGCGACACCGTGGTCGTGCGCCGTGCCGGCGACGTGATCCCGGAGGTGGTCAGCGTGATCCTGGAGCGCCGTCCGCCCGGGACGCAGCCGTTCCGAATGCCGACCCGCTGCCCGGTGTGCGGGTCGGCCGTCGAGCGTCTCGAGCAGGAGGCTATTGCGCGCTGCACCGGCGGCCTCGTATGCGCGGCCCAGCGCAAGCAGGCGCTGCTGCATTTCGCGAGTCGCAGGGCGCTGGACATCGAGGGACTGGGCGAGCGGCTGGTCGATCAGCTGGTCGATTCGGGACGGGTCCGCACGCCGGCCGACCTGTTCCACCTCGATCAGGCGGCCCTGATGGCGCTGGATCGGATGGGGGAGAAATCCGCGGCGAATCTGCTGCAGGCAATCGAGAAGTCGCGCAACACGAGCCTGGATCGATTCATCTATGCGCTGGGGATCCGGCACGTGGGGGAATCGACCGCGCAGGCGCTGGCGGCGCACTTCGGAAGCCTGGACGCGCTGCTCGCGGCCGATGAGGCGCGCCTGCTCGAGGTGCCCGATGTCGGCCCGGTGGTGGCCCAGTCGATCCGCCGGTTCCTCGACGAGCCGCACAATCGGCAGGTGATCGCAGCGCTTCGGCAGGCCGGAGTGCATTGGCTCGAATCGGCGGGTTCGAAGGCCCCGGGCGAGGCTCCTCTGAGCGGCCGCACGTTCGTGCTCACGGGAACGCTGCCGGGCCTGACGCGAATCGAGGCGAGCGAGATGATCCAGGCCGTCGGCGGGCATGTCAGCGGATCGGTCTCGAAGAAGACCGATTTCGTGGTGGCCGGCGAGGACGCCGGATCCAAGCTGGATCGGGCGCGCGAGCTGGGCGTGCCGATCATCGACGAAGCCGAGCTGCGCCGGCTGCTGCGCGCTGCGTCCGGACCCGAATAGGCGGAACCCATGTTCGCGATCATTGGCGGAAGCGGCCTGGTCAAACTGTCTGCCCTGGAGGCGCCGCGACGGCGAGTGATGCGCACGCCGTACGGCGAGCCGTCCGGCGCGCTGACTTTCGGGCTGCTGGCCGGCTCGGAAGTCGTGTTCCTCGCCCGCCACGGTTACGGCCACACGATCGCGCCCCACGAAATCAACTATCGGGCCAATACCTGGGCGCTGAAGGAGTTGGACGTGGAGGGGGTTTTCGCGCTGGCGTCGGCGGGCGGCATTCGCGATGACCTGGGTCCCGGGACCCTCGTGGTTCCGGACCAGATCATCGATTACACCCACAGCCGCAAATCGACCTTTTTCGAGGGTTCGGGTACTCCGGTAACGCATGTGGACTTTACCCAGCCGTACTCCGCAAAATTGCGCGAGCGCCTGCTGAAGGCGGCGCGCGATGTGGGCGAGTCTCTGGTCGACGGCGCCGTGTACGGGTGCGTACAGGGGCCGCGGCTGGAAACGGCCGCCGAGATCAACCGCCTTCAGCGCGACGGGGCCGATCTGGTCGGGATGACGGGGATGCCTGAAGCCGTGCTGGCGCGGGAGCTCGAACTGGAGTACGCATCGCTTGCCGTCGTGGTCAACCACGCGGCCGGGCGCGGCAGCAGCCGTCATCGGATCGAGATGAGCGAACTGGAAGAAGTGCTGGGAGAGACCATGGTGCGGGCGGTACGCATTCTGGAAGTGAGCGTGAGGAAATCGGCATGATCCGGGAAATCCTTCGAATGGGTGATCCGCGCCTGCTTCGGGTCTCCGAGCCGGTGACTCGATTCGATACGGCCGAGTTGCGCCAGTTGCTGACGGATCTGTTCGAAACGATGCGGGCCGCCGAGGGTGCGGGCCTCGCGGCTCCGCAGATCGGGGTCGGTCTGCGCGTCGTCGTGTTCGGATTCGAGCGCAATGCACGTTACCCGGAGGCGGCCTCGGTTCCGGAAACGATCCTGATCAATCCGGTGATCGAACCCCTGGGCGAGGCGATGCAGGACGGCTGGGAAGGGTGCCTGTCGGTGCCAGGACTGCGCGGGGTGGTGCCGCGCTACGAACGGGTTCGTTATCGCGGTTTCGACGAGCGGGGTGTCGCACTGGAGCGCGAAGTCGATGGCTTTCACGCGCGCGTGGTGCAGCACGAATGCGACCACCTGGACGGGATCCTGTACCCGATGCGGGTGCGCGATTTTCGCGCGTTCGGATTTGCCGACGTGCTGTTTCCGGGCCAGCCGGTGCTGCAGGAATGACCTCCTAACGCGCTGCGCTTGCTGGGGACTGAGCCGGGCCGGAGTGTGACCGGGTGCGGTTCCGCTCGCGTTACGCCCTTCGCCATGCCGGGGGCTAGTGCGTGCAGTGACCTCGCTCCACCGCACCCGGTCACACTCCGGCCCGGCTCAGTCCCCAGCAAGCGCAGCGCGTTAGGAGGGGGGTTCCTACCTGACACCGCGGCCCGCCTGAGCTAGGCTCCTTCGATGCTCGGACGATCGACCGCCGATACGCGCCACCGGCGTTGGCTGGTGTGGACCGCGTTGTGCCTTTTTGCGCTGCGGGCGCTCGTTCCGATCGGCTTCATGGTGTCGCTGGAAGCGTCCCATGCGGCCGTTACGCTGTGCCCCGACTATGGCCCGGTCCCGCCGGCCGTGGCCGCACAGCACGCGCACCATCACGCGCAGGGCCCCGCTCATGGCACCGGTGACGACGGCGCGGGTTCCACCGCCCACCCGCCGGGCGCCGAATCGCACGGGCTGTGTCCGTTCGCCGCTGCTGCGCACGGCGGCTGGCACGGTCTGAAACCGGTCTTCGCGCTGCCGGCGCCGGATTTGCAACAGCAGCTCGAAGCTTTCGCGGCCGACGCCGCGGTTCCCCGTCTCCACCTCTCGTTTTCGCGCTCGCCGCGCGGACCGCCCGCACTGAATCTCGGTTAAGCCGAACCGGGCATACCGGAACGCGCGGACTTTCCCGCCGCGTTCCCGTGCGCCGTCCTTTCAGATTCAGTGATTTCGAGGGGTGATTTCCATGCAAGGCCTTTCCACCCGCGCGGCGGGTCGACCCGCCGTGTTCCTGCTGGCTCTGCTGCCATCGTTCAGCTGGGCCTGCGCCACTTGCGGCTGCACGCTGAGCACCGATGCCGCGATGGGCTATTCCGCGCTGCCCGGCTGGCGCGTCAATTTCGAGTATGACTACATCGACCAAAGCCAGCTGCGCAGTGGCACGCATGCGGTCTCCGGCGTGCCGGACGGCAACGAGCTGGAGCACGACACCACCAGCCACTACCTGAACCTCGGGATCACTTACAGTCCCGATGCCGACTGGAATATCACGTTGCGGGTTCCCTATGTGATCCGGGACCACAGCACCTACGGCACGTTCGACTCCACCCGGCCGCTGCCGGACCTGAGCACCTCGCACAGCTCCAGCCTGGGCGACGTCAAGCTGGTCGGCGGCTACCAGGGGTTTTTGCCGACCCACAACCTGGGGATACAGCTCGGCGTCAAACTGCCGACCGGCGCATATGGAACCGACGTCAACTTCAACTCCGGGCCGAACGCGGGCACTGCGCTCGACGCCAGCCTGCAGCCCGGAACCGGCAGTACCGACCTGATCGTCGGTGGCTACTACTACCGGGCCATCAGCCAGAACTGGGATGCCTTTGTCAACGGCAATTTCCAAGCGGCGGTAACGAGCAAGCAGGACCAGCCGGGCAATGACTTCCGTCCGGGCAACCAGACTCTCGTGAGCCTTGGCCTTCGCTACGAGGTCGACCCCCGCATCGTGCCGCAGCTTCAGATCAATCTGCTGCACAAGAGCCCCGATCAGGGCGCATTGGCGGACCGGCAGGGCAGCGCCGGTACCGTGGCCTATTTCAGCCCGGGCCTGATCGTGAGCGCGACGCACGATTTGCAACTGTACGGTTTTGTCCAGGTCCCGGTTTACAGCCAGCTCAACGGCTACCAGCTGTTCCCGCGCTGGACCGGATCGGTGGGTTTGAGCTACGCGTTCTGAATGGAGGAAGTCATGGCAATGCTCAATTCGAGACCTCGCTTGGACGGCAGCGGCGCATCAAAGGCAACGAGTTGCGGGCACGGCTGGAAGGCCGCCTTGCTCCTGCTCGGGTGGTGCGGCCTGGCCCTCGCAGCGACCGAGGGCAAGCCCGCACCCGCTCTACACGCGAGACTGCTCGACGGCACCGCGTTCAATCTTGCCGACAACGCCGGCAAGGTCGTGGTCGTGAACATGTGGGCAACGTGGTGCGCACCCTGTCGGCAGGAGATGCCGGCGCTCGACGCGTATTACCGTCAGCATCGCGACGAAGGGCTCGTCCTGATCGCGCTCAGCATGGACGATCCCGGGGACGCCTCCAAGGTGAGCGAGCTGACCAGGAGCTTTTCGTTTCCGGTCGGGCTGGCGCACAACGCCGACATGGATGGCTACGGCCGCATCTGGCGCCTTCCGATGACATTCGTGGTCGACCGCAAAGGGATCCTTCGCACGAACCAATGGACTGACGATCGGGGCCTCGACGAAAAGGCGCTCGAGCAGACCATTGCTCCGCTGCTGAGCGCGCCTTGAGCGCGTTCGGTCAGGGCATTCTGTCAGGGCATTCCATCAGGGCGATAGCGCCTCCAGCAGATCGCGCTCCAGCTGCAATTGCGCCTTCGGTTGCGTCAGGGGCGGCCCGTCGATCAGGAACACGTCCTCGACGCGCTCGCCGAGGGTCAGGATCTTGGCGGTGAGCACGTTGACGCCGTGGCGTGCCAGCACCCGCGCAACCGCGTACAACAGGCCGAGGCGGTCGGTTGCGACCAGCGACAGCAGATAGTGCTGTCCCGACTCGTCGGCGTTCAGCTGCACCGCCGGCGACACCGGGAAATGGCGTGACTGGCGCGACAGCCTTCCCTTGACCGGAGCGGGCAGCTCGACCTGCCCGGCCATCCAGCCGGTCAGCTCGCTCTCGATCCGGTCCAGCAGACTTCGAAAATGGGTGCCGTGTCCCCGTTCGGACACGAGGAACGTATCGAGCGCGTAGCCGCCGCGCGTCGTATGGATCTTGGCGTCCAGAATGCTCAGGCTGCGGCTGTCGAAGTATCCGCATACGCGCGCAAACAGCTCCTTCTGGTCGCGCACGTACAGCAGCACTTCGATGCCTTCGCCGCCCGGGGCCAGCCTGGCCCGCACGATCGGCCGGTCGGTTGCCACGTGAACCAGCAGGGCGCGGGCGTGCCACGCGATGTCCTGCGCCGAATGACGCAGGAAGTACACGATGTCCAGTTCGCGCCACAGCGGCTCGTGCGCGTGCTCCGAGAGCCCGTACAGGCGCAGAATGCGCAGGGCTTCCTGCTTGCGCCCCTCCAGTTCGGCATCGGCCGGTTGGGCTTCGCCGCCCAGGGCGCGCCGCGTCAGCTGAAACAGCGTCTCTATCAGACGCGCCTTCCAGTTGTTCCACACCTTGGGACTGGTTCCGCGAATGTCGGCGACCGTCAGCAGGTACAGCGCCACCAGGCGCCGGTCGGTCCCCACCAGCCGGGCAAAGCGGCCGACCACGGCCGGATCGGTCAGGTCCTGCTTCTGCGCCGTTTGCGACAGCTTCAGGTGGTGCCGCACCAGGAATACGACCAGCTCGGTGTCCTCGGCGCCGACCCCGTGCTGACGGCAGAAGCGGCGAGCGTCGCGCGCCCCCTGCTGGCTGTGGTCGCCGCCACGACCCTTGGCGATGTCGTGGAACAGAGCGGCGATGTAAAGCAGCCAGGGCCGGGCAAAGTCCGCCACCAGCTGGCTGCACAGCGGGTACTCGTGGGCGAACTGCGACTGCGTGAAGCGGCGCAGATTGCGCACCACCATCAGAATGTGCTGGTCGACCGTATAGACGTGGAACAGGTCGTGCTGCATCTGGCCGACGATGCGGCGGAACACCGGAAGATAGGCGCCCAGCACCGACCACTGATTCATCCGCCGCAGCTCGTGTACGACCCCGCGTGGCTGCTGCAGGATGCTGAGGAAGCACTGGCGATTGGTCGGGTCGCTGCGAAAATCGGGTCCCATCGAGGGCCCGGCGTGCCAGATCGCCCGCAACAGGCCGGGCGACATTCCCTTCAGCTCCGGATGCCGTTGCAGCAGCAGGAAGGCGCGCAGGATCGCCGCCGGCTCCCGTTTCAGCGCTTGCGAATCGGCGATGTCGAGCAGTTCGTCGCGCGAGGAAAACACGGCATCGAGTACGATCGCGGGCGCCGGATCGGGCGGCGTCAACCGCTGCTCGATGGTCAGCAGCACGATCGTGTTCAACTGGGTCACGGTCTTGGCGGCCCGGTAGTAGTTCTGCATCAGCAGCTCGCTGGCGAGGCGGCTTGCGCTGCCGCGCAGCGCCATGGCTTCGGCGACGGCCCGCTGCACATCGAACAGCAGCCGATCCTCGCGCCGGCCGGCCACCAGGTGCACGCGCGCGCGGATCGACCTGAGCGTGCGCTCGGTACGGCGCAAGGTGGCCGTTTCCTCGCGGGTCAGCAGGCCGCCGCGCTGCAGGTCGCTCCAGGAACGACCCAGGCCCGCGACCTGCGACAGCCACAGCAGCATCTGCAGATCGCGCAGCCCGCCCGGGCTCTCCTTGCAGTTCGGTTCGAGCGCGAACGGCGTGTCCTCGAATTTGGCGTGCCTCTGTTTCTGCTCGAGCAGCTTGGCGTTCAGAAACGCGCGCGGGTCGAGCACCCGGTGCAGCTCCGACTGCAGAGCGGCGAACGGGGCGCGCGCGCCGCACACCAGGCGCGATTCGAGCATCGCGGTCATCACGGTCGGATCGCGGCCGGCTTCATGCCCGCATTGCTCGATCGTGCGCACCGCGTGACCGATCGGCAGCCCCATGTCCCACAGCATATGGACGAAGGATTCGATTTTCCCGGCCTGCGCGGCGCTCGGCTCCCGGGCCGGCACGATCAACAGGTCGACGTCGGAATAGGGAAACAGCTCCGCCCGCCCGTAGCCGCCGACTGCGCACACGGAGGCAAAGCGGACCAGCTGGGAATGCTCGGCCGCGCGCCGCACGAATCGATCCGCAACGCGCGTCAGCTGCGACAGCAGTCGCTGCACCGAGCCGGTGGTCTGGAATTCGCCGATGACCCGAGCCCGCTGCGCGCTCAACTCGCCGCGCAAAGCGAATCCGGGGTCGTTCATTGTTCAGACGAGCGCCGGCTTAGGCGTCCAGTTCAGGCGACCCGCCGCGATCGCAGGCGGAGGCGAGGTGCCGGCCGACCTCGTCAGCACTTCGACGCCGGACTCGGTCACCAGCACCGTGTGTTCCCACTGCGCCGACAGGCTGTGATCCTTGGTCACGATGGTCCAGCCGTCGGCGAGCTCGCGGATCTCGCGCCGGCCCGCGTTGACCATCGGCTCGATCGTAAACGTCATGCCGGGAACGAACCGATCCAGCGTGCCGGCCCGGCCATAGTGCAGAACCTGCGGCTCCTCGTGGAAGCGCCGGCCGATTCCGTGGCCGCAGAATTCGCGCACCACGCTGTATCCGTGCTTTTCCGCGTGCACCTGGATTGCGGCGCCGATGTCGCCGAAGTGACCCCCGGGCCGCACCGCGGCGATGCCCAGCCACATGCACTCGAACGTGACTTCGCACAGCCGACGTGCCCCGATCGAGACGTCGTCGACCAGGTACATCCGGCTGCTGTCGCCGTGCCAGCCGTCCTTGATGACCGTCACGTCGATGTTGACGATGTCGCCGGCCTTCAGCGCGCGCTCACCGGGAACTCCATGGCAGACCTGATGGTTCACCGACGTGCAGATCGACTTCGGGTACGGGCGATAGCCCGGCGGGGCGTAATTCAGCGGGGCCGGGATCGTCCCCTGCACGTCCACCATGTAGTGGTGGCACAGCCGGTCGAGCTCTCCGGTGGTCACTCCCGGCTTCACATGGGGAGTGATGAAATCGAGCACCTCGGCGGCCAGGCGGCCGGCGACGCGCATCGACTCGATTTCCTCCGCGTTTTTGATCGTGACGGCCATTGCAGCGTGGACCCGCGACCCGATCGGGTGCGTGCGAGGGACCAGGGCATTGCCGCTATAATACCCGGCTTCACGGGGCTGGCCCGTCGCTGCAGTGGAGCGGACCAGCCCTTTGATTTGTTTCGAAGTTCTGACAGCGCGCGCACCGCCACCAAGGTGCTGCCTGCCGGGGAGCGAGTCCGCTCCCCGGCGAGCGGACTCGGCGGCTGCGTCGGACCCAACCTTGGAGAGAGCACTATGTCAGTGACGATGCGCCAGATGCTGGAAGCAGGCGTCCATTTCGGGCATCAGACCCGATTCTGGAACCCGAAAATGGCACCCTTCATTTTCGGCCAGCGCAACAGGATCCACATCATCAATCTCGAGCGTACGCTGGACCAGTTCATCGCGGCGACCCGGTTCACCCGCCAGCTGGCCGCCAATCGAGGCACGATGCTGTTTGTCGGGACCAAGCGCCAGGCGCGGGAGATCCTGGTGGAGGAAGCGCACCGGTCCGGCATGCCGTTTGTCGATCAGCGATGGCTGGGCGGGATGCTGACGAATTACAAGACGATCAAGACCTCGATCAAGCGGCTGAAGGAGATGGAGCAGACCAAGGAGGAGGGCGGGCTGGACCGGATGCCGAAAAAAGAGGGGCTGCATTTTCAGCGGGAGATCGACAAGCTGAACAAGGCGATCGGCGGCATCAAGGAGATGAACGCGCTGCCCGACGCGTTGTTCGTGATCGACGTCGGGTACCACAAGATCGCGATCGCCGAGGCGAACAAGCTCGGTATTCCGGTGGTCGGGGTGGTCGATACCAACCATTCTCCGGAGGGCATTGCGTACGTGATCCCGGGCAACGACGACTCCAGTCGCGCGGTTCGCCTGTATGCGCGTGGGGTCGCCGATGCGATCCTGGAGGGCAAGGCCAATGCGTCGCTGGGGGTCGTCGCGAGCGTGACCGACGACGAGTTCGTCGAAGTCAGCGAGGACTCCGGCCCGGAAGCCTGAGTTGCCGTCTGAGCCGGGGCGAGCCGGTTGAGCGATTGGCAGTCCGATTCGATGGGGGCGGTCGCCCCCTCTCTGCGCAATGAACGCATGGAAGGACTCAACGATGGCCGAGGTGACCGCGGGCATGGTCAAGGAATTGCGCGAAAAGACCGATGCGCCGATGATGGAGTGCAAGAAAGCGCTGGCCGAAGCACAGGGCAACATGGCCAGGGCCGAGGAGATCCTGCGGGTCAAGCTGGGTAACAAGGCCGCCAAGGCGTCGACCCGGGTCGCGGCCGAAGGCATCGTGGCGATCGATGTGGGCGCGTCCGGCAAGGTCGGCTCGATCGTCGAGGTGAATTGCGAGACCGACTTCGTGGCCAAGAACGAGGAGTTCCAGGCGTTCGCCCGGGCGCTGGCCGCTCTGGTGATGGCGCGCGCGCCGGCCGATGCGGCCGCGCTGGCGGCGCTTCCGCTGCGAAGCACGAGTGTCGAGGCCGAACGCATCGCGCTGATCGGTAAGATCGGGGAAAACATCTCGATTCGCCGGTTTGCCCGGCTTCAGGCCGTCGGCCGGCTCCTGAGCTACGTGCACGGCGGATCGAAGATCGGCGTGCTGGTGGACCTGACCGGGGGCGACGACACGCTGGGCAAGGACCTGGCGATGCACATCGCAGCCGGAAAGCCCAGGTCGCTGCGGGCCGACGGCGTGCCGGCCGAAGACATCGCGCGCGAGCGGTCGATCGCGCAGCAGAAGGCGGCCGAGTCCGGCAAGCCGGCCGAAATCCAGGCCAAGATGACCGAGGGGGCGGTTCAGAAGTACCTGAAGGAGGTGACGCTGCTCGGGCAGCCGTTCGTGAAGGACGACAAGCTGTCGGTCGAGCAACTGCTGAAGCAGAAGGGCGCCACGGTCAACGCATTCGCGCTGTTCGTGGTGGGCGAGGGCATCGAGAAGCGGCCGGACGATTTTGCGGCCGAAGTCGCTGCGGCAGCGCGCCGTTAAGCGGCCGGCAGCGCCACAAGAAGAGACAGGTGCAATGAACATCGAGCGCCGCTACCGGCGCGTTCTGCTGAAGCTCTCCGGCGAGGCATTGATGGGGGAGCAGGCGTTCGGCATCAGCCGGACCACGATTGAAGAAATGGTCGAGGACATCGCCCGGGTGGTCCGGCTCGAAGTCGAGCTGGCGATCGTGATCGGCGGCGGCAACATCTTCCGCGGGGTGGCGCTCGGAGCGAGCGGGATGGAGCGCGCGACCGCCGACTACATGGGCATGCTGGCGACCATCATGAACGCGATGGCCCTGCAGGACGCGATGCAGCGCGCCGGCCTGGAAGCGCGCGTGCAGTCGGCGCTGAACGTCGAGCAGGTGGTCGAGCCCTATATCCGGCCCAAGGCGATGCGGTATCTGGAGGAAGGCAAAGTCGTGATCTTCGCCGCCGGAACCGGCAACCCGTTTTTCACCACCGACACGGCGGCGGCGCTGCGCGGCTCGGAGGTGGGCGCGCAGATCGTGCTGAAGGCGACCAAGGTGGACGGCGTTTACTCGGCCGACCCGAACAAGGATCCGTCGGCCGTGCGCTATACGCGGATCAGCTTCGATGACGCCCTTGCACGCAACCTGCAGATCATGGACGCGACGGCCTTTGCGCTGTGCCGTGACCAGCGACTGCCGATCCGGGTCTTCAACATCGCCAAACCGGGCGCGCTGCTGCGGGCCGTGCTGGGCGAAGACGAGGGTACTCTGGTATACGTCTGAACCGCGGGCACGGTTCCGGGGCCACGTGCGGCTTCGGGGTTGGCGAGGAGGCAGCGCATGAAACCGACCGAGATACGTAGTTCGACCGAGCAGAAGATGCTCAAGAGTGTCGAGTCCTTGAAGCATGACCTGGCGAAGATCCGAACCGGCCGCGCGCACACCGGGCTGCTGGACCACATACAGGTCGACTACTACGGTTCGATGGTTCCGCTCAGCCAGGTCGCCAACGTGGGACTGGCCGATGCCCGGACCATCACCGTGCAGCCGTGGGAAAAGAAGATGCTGACGGTGATCGAAAAGGCGATCCGGGAATCGGATCTGGGGCTGAATCCGGCCTCGCAGGGCGAGCTGCTGCGCATCCCGATGCCGCCGCTCACCGAGGAGCGGCGGCGCGAGATGACCAAGGTCGTGCGGCACGAAGGCGAGAACGCGCGGGTGGCGGTTCGCAATCTGCGGCGCGACGCGATTCACCAGCTGAAGGAGATGCTGAAGAAAAAGGAGGTTTCCGAGGACGACGAGCGGCGCGCACAGGACGAGGTGCAGAAGCTCACGGACCGATTCGTCGGCGAGATCGACAAGCTGGTCGCCGAAAAGGAAAAAGAGCTGATGACGGTCTGAGATGCGTGCCATTCGATGACAGGGGCCGCGCACCGGTGAACTCGCCGAATTCCGACGCGGTCGTACCCCCGCGCCACGTTGCCGTGATCATGGACGGCAACGGTCGCTGGGCCACCGCACGGCATCTGCCTCGGGCAGCCGGACACTCGCGCGGCGTGGAGGCGGTCCGCTCGACCATCGAGACCTGCGCGCGGCGCGGAGTGGAATACCTGACCCTTTTCGCGTTCAGCTCGGAGAACTGGCGCCGGCCGGCCGACGAGGTGTCGCTGCTGATGCGTCTTTTCGTCAGTTCATTGCAGCGCGAGGTCGGCCGACTGGTCGAAAACGGTGTGCGGATGCGCGTGGTCGGGCAGGTCGATTCGCTGGAACCGGAATTGCGGCGCCTGATCCGGGATGCCGAGGATCGCACCGCGGGCAACGAACGGCTGAATCTGACCGTCTGCGCCAGTTATGGAGGCCGCTGGGACATCGTGCAGGCGGCGCGCGCGCTGGCGAAGCGGGCCGCTCGCGAAGGCAACCTGAGCGCCATCGACGAGCAGCGCTTCGCGGCCGAGCTGGCGCCGGCGTTTGCTCCGGACCCGGACTTACTGATCCGCACCGGCGGGGAGCGCAGAATCAGCAATTTCCTGCTGTGGCAAATGGCGTATACCGAGCTGTACTTCACCGACGTGCTGTGGCCTGACTTCGACGCCGACCAGCTGGAGATCGCGTTCGGGTGGTTCGCCCGTCGCGAACGCCGATTCGGCCGCGTTGAATCGACGCTGTCCCGACCATGAGAGCTTCAACGTGCTGCGCACGCGTTTGATCACGGCCGTCGCGCTGCTCGCCCTGATCGGGGCCGCGGCGGCGTGGGGCGGCACGGCGCTGCTCGCTCTGTTCGCGCTGCTGGTGGCCGCGGCCATGTACGAATGGATGCGGCTTGCGGGCTGCAGCCTGGTCGTTTCCGCGGGCGTGGCCGCCGTCTATGGGGCGCTTCTGGTCGGCACGTCGGCGCTTGATGTGCGGGCATCGGACGGCGTCAATGCGGCGGCGTCGCTGGCCGCCTGCACGCTGTGGTGCGGCCTGGGTGCCGCCGTTGCGTGCGCCGAGCGCGGCCGCCTCACGGTCGGGCGCGGCGCGTCGATGATTCTGGCGCTGGCGCTGCTGACGGCCGGATGGATGGCGCTCGACAGCCTGCTGCAAAAGGGGCTGCAATGGCTGGTGTCGGTGCTGGCTGTGGTCTGGATCGCGGACATCGCGGCCTACTTCACCGGCCGGGCCCTCGGTCGTCACAAGCTGGCGCCGCGGGTGAGCCCCGGCAAGACTTGGGAAGGCGTCTACGGCGCTCTCGCGTTCGTCACAGTGACCGCGTTGGTGGTTTACGGACGGTGGCCGCATGCACGCCTGTGGTCCAACCATCTGCTGGCAGAGGTGGCCTGGCCATTCGCGTTGGCTGCCTTGTGGTGCCTGGTGGCGCTGTCGATCGTCGGCGATCTGTTCGAGAGCCTGTTGAAACGGCAGGCACAGGTCAAAGACAGCGGTCGGCTGCTGCCCGGTCATGGCGGAGTGCTGGATCGAATCGACGCCACGCTGCCGACGCTTCCTGCCGCAGTACTGATCGATTGGTGGACCCGGTGAGCGACGGCCCGCTGGCCCGGCAGGGCGTGTGCATTCTCGGGGCGACCGGTTCGATTGGAACCAGCACGCTGGAGGTGCTGGCGCGGCATCCGGACCGCTTCCGGGTAGTCGCCTTGACCGCGCACTCGAACGTCGATCAACTGATCGGGCTGTGTCGCCGCTTCGAGCCCGAGCTGGCGGCGATCGGCGATGCGCGGCAAACCGCGCTGCTGGCCGAGGGCCTGCGCAAGGCGGACCTGCGTACGGCGGCGGTCGGCGGCGCCGCAGGCCTGGTGCAGGCCGCGTGCCTGGAGTCGGCCGATTGCGTGGTGGCCGCGATCGTGGGCGCCGCCGGACTGAGCGCTACGCTGGCGGCGGCGCGCGCCGGCAAGCGACTGCTGCTGGCGAACAAGGAAGCCATCGTGTGCGCCGGCTCGCTGCTGATCGAGGCGGTGCGCAACAGCCGGGGCAGCCTGCTGCCGGTCGACAGCGAGCACAATGCGATCCACCAGTGCCTGGCCGCGGCGCGGGACGCCCACCACGCGGTCAAGCGCCTGATCCTGACCGCCTCGGGCGGGCCGTTTCTGAGGCGCGCCGATCTGGCCGGCGTGACGCCCGAACAGGCGTGCGCTCATCCGAAATGGAATATGGGTCGCAAGATCTCGGTGGACTCGGCCACGTTGATGAACAAGGGCCTCGAGGTGATCGAGGCGAACTGGCTGTTCGGCTTCGAGCCGGAGCAGATCGACGTGGTGATCCATCCGCAAAGCGTGATTCATTCGATGGTGGAATTCGTCGATGGGTCGGTGCTGGCGCAGATGGGCACGCCGGACATGCGCACACCGATCGCCTATGCGCTCGGATTTCCCGAGCGGATCAGCAGCGGCTCGCCCCGCCTCGATCTGCTGCAGGCCGGCCCCTTGCAGTTCGAAGCCCCGGACCAGCACCGCTTCCCCTGCCTGCGATTGGCGTACCAGGCGCTGCAGGCCGGCCCGTCCGCCTGCATCGCTCTGAACGCGGCCAACGAGGTGGCGGTCGACTCTTTTTTGAAACGCGAGCTGCCGTTTGCTCGAATCCCTGCCGTGATCCAGGAGGTGCTCGTCGCCAGTCGGGGCGCGCCGCCGGATTCGGTCGAGGCGATCCTCGACCTCGATGACGGGGCCCGCCGCCAGGCTCGATCGGTACTGACGAAAAAAATATGGGCTTCCTGACCACGATTCCGGCTTTCCTGGTGGCGCTCGGTCTGTTGATCGTCGTGCACGAGCTCGGTCATTTCGGGATGGCGCGCTGGTGCGGCGTCAAGGTGCTGCGGTTCTCGGTCGGGTTCGGCCGGCCGATCGCGCGCTGGGTCCGAGGCGCGGACCGGACCGAATGGGTGATCGCCGTGGTGCCGTTGGGCGGCTACGTGAAGATGCTGGACGAGCGCGAGACCGAGTCCGGACCGATCGATCCGTCGGAGCTGCCGCGTGCCTTCAACCGGCAGCCGGTGCTGCGGCGTGCTGCGATCGTGGCAGCCGGCCCGGTGGCCAATCTGCTGTTTGCCGTGCTGATCTACGTCGTACTCAATCTGATCGGGACCACGGACATCAGGGCGGTCGTGGGTCAGCCCGAGGCGGGAACGCCGGCTGCGGCCGCGGGGCTGGCGGAAGGCGACCTGGTGCTCCGGATGGGCGATCGCCCGATACGGTCCTGGAACGACCTGCGCTGGTCCGTGCTGCAGCAGGCGAGCGACCACGCACGCCCGCAACTCGTGGTGCGCGGCTCCAACGGAGCCGAGCGAACGCTGCAGCTGGACCTGGGCGGCGTCGATACGGATCGGCTCGACAGCGACTGGTTCACCCGCATCGGCATTCACCCGGGCGATCCGGAGCCGATCATCAGGGCGCTGGCGCCGGGCGATCCGGCTGCGATGGCGGGTCTGCAGGTCGGGGACCGGATCGTGTCGATCGACGCAGACGCGGTCAAGTCGGCCGCCGACGTGAGCCGGCGCGTTCGCGCCGCCCCGCATCGTCGGTTGCAGTTGCAGATCGAACGCAACGGGCGCGAGCTGCAGATCCCGGTCACGCCGGTCGAAACCGTCGTGGGTGGGCAACACATCGGGCGCGTCGGCATCGATTTTCGGGACCCGATCCTGGTGCGCGACGGACCGGCTCAGGCCGTGGCGCATGCCGTGGGCAGGACGTGGGAGACCTCCTGGTTCTCGCTGCGGATGTTCGGTCGGATGGTGATCGGTCGTGCGTCGTGGCACAACCTGTCGGGTCCCGTGACGATCGCCGACGTCGCGGGGCAGAGCGCACGCATCGGTCTGTTCGCTTACATGAGCTTCCTGGCACTGGTGTCGATCAGCCTGGGCGTGCTGAACCTGTTGCCGGTTCCAGTGCTCGACGGCGGGCACTTGCTGTACTATGCGATCGAGGTTGTGACAGGCAGCCCTCCCTCGCCGACATGGCTTGAACTGGGACAGCGCGTAGGGATCGGGCTGCTCGTCGTTTTGACCGCATTGGCCCTGTACAACGACTTGAGCCGACTGCTTTTCCAGTAGGCGCGAACAAGGGTCGTGCGGTCCCCGGTGTGGATGGGCTCGACGTCGCAGCACGGCAGGCAGATTCCTTGATACGCCGCAGCACCCGGTTGTCCGTGGCGACGCGAAGCTTGTGCCTCGCGCTGAGCCTCGCATTCGCGCAAGGCAGCCCGCACGCTCAATCCGAAGGCCGGGACTTCGTGATCCGCGACATACGGGTCGAGGGCGCCCAGCGAACCGACGTCGGCACCGTGTTCGGCTACCTTCCGCTGCGCGTCGGCGACCACTACGACCCGGGCAAGGGAATCGCGGCGATCCGGGCCTTGTACGCCTCGGGGCTGTTCAAGGACGTGCGGCTCGAGGCCGACGGCGACGTGCTGGTGGTCGTGATCGAGGAGCGACCGGCGATCGCAGCGATCGAGCTGGTCGGCATGAAGGAGTTCGACAAGGACACCGTAAAGAAGTCGCTGAAGGACGTGGGCTTGGCCGAGGCCCGCATCTACGACCGTTCGCTGCTGGATCGGGCCGAGCAGGAGCTGAAGCGGCAATACCTCTCGCGCGGCCGCTACGGCGTGAAGGTCAAGACCACCGTGAGCCCGCTGGAGCGCAATCGGGTCAACATATCGATCTCGGTCGACGAAGGCGAGGTCGCTCGGATCCGCGTCATCCGGTTCACCGGAAACCACGCGTTTTCGGATTCGACCTTGCGCGACCAGATGGAGTTGTCGACGCCCGGCTGGCTGACCTGGTACACCGGGCACGACAAATACGCCCGTCAGAAGCTGCAGGCCGACGAGGAGACACTGCGTTCGTTCTACCTGGCACGCGGCTACCTCGACTTCAACATCGAGTCCACCCAGGTATCGATCAGTCCCGACAAGAAGGACATCCAGATCACGATCAACATCCTGGAAGGCGAGCGCTACCGCGTCTCGGGAATCAAGCTCGCCGGCGAGCTGCTCGGTCTGGATGCGGAGTTGTCCAAGCTGATCGACGTCAAACCCGGGGAGGTCTACAACGGCGAACGAGTCAACGCGATCGCCAAGGCCGTGACCGACCGCCTCAGCGTGCTGGGCTATGCATTCGCGAACGCCAACCCGGTGCCCGACGCCAACAAGGAAAAGCGCGAAGTGGCGTTCACCATCCTGGTGGATCCGGGTCGGCGCGCCTACGTCCGGCACGTGAACATATCCGGCAACACGCGCACGCGCGACGAGGTGATACGGCGCGAGATCCGGCAGTTCGAGTCCGGCTGGTTCGACTCGGAGAAGGTGAAACTGTCGCGCGACCGGATCGATCGGCTCGGCTTCTTCGAGAAGGTCGAAGTCGAGACGCCCGCGGTTCCGGGAAGCCACGACCAGGTTGACTTGAACGTCACCGTGAAAGAGCGGCCGACTGGAACCATTCAGGCCGGGCTCGGCTACAGCTCGACCGAGCACTTGGTCATTTCGGCTGCCTATACGCAGCAGAACGTGCTCGGGACCGGGCACGCGATCGGCGTCCAGCTCAATACCAGCTCGGCCACACGCACGATCGCGCTGTCCCATGCCGATCCGTACGTCACGATCGACGGCATCAGCCGAAGCGAAGAGATCTTCCGTCGCGATTCGAATCTGGCCAAGCTGGGTCTGGCGACGGTCGACATCGGCACGACCGGCGGGACGCTGCGCTGGGGAGTTCCGTTCACCGAATTCGATACGATTTTCTTCGGTCTGGGCGTCGAGGCCACGGATATCACGCTGACCGGCTCCAGTCCTTTCCGCTACATCGACTACGTGAACCGCTTCGGCTCGAGCGCCGGCGCCCTGCTCGCCACCATGGGGTGGTCGCGCGACAACCGCGACAACATCCTGACTCCGAACCGGGGGCGCTTCCAGCGCGCCTTTCTTGAAGTCGGCACCCCTGCGCTGGATCTTCAGTACTACAAGCTGACGTACCAGTTCCAGCAATTCGCGCCGCTAACGAACAAGATCACGGTGGCGTTCAACGGGCAGACGGGGTACGGCGGGGGCTACAGCGGCAAGGAGTTTCCCTTGTTCAAGAACTTCTACGTCGGCGGCATCGGCAGCGTGCGCGGTTTCGAGGCGGGCTCGCTGGGGCCGCGCGACGCCAACGGCGATCCGCTGGGCGGCGTGAAGGAACTGAACGCCTCGGTCGAGGCCCTGGCTACGCTGCCGGGTGCCGATCGCTCGCTGCGCGGCCTGGTCTTCCTGGACACGGGCGATGTCTGGGGTAGCGGCGAGGCGGTCCGATTTGGCCAACTGCGGTTGGCCGCGGGCGCGGGGATAGCCTGGATATCCCCGATCGGGCCGCTTAAGCTGAGCCTGGCTCAGCCGTTCCGCCATCAGCCCGGCGATCGGATCCAGCGCTTCCAGTTCCAGATCGGCACGGGCTTCTAGTAGGCTGTCAATCTGGCAAAATCGCCTACCCGCACTCGCCGAGGTTTGCTGATGCGATCGACGTTTTCCGTGGCTTTGAAGCTGGGTTCGGTCGCGATGGCCGCTGCCCTGGCGCTGTCCGGACGACCGACTATGGCCGAGGAGCTGAAGATCGGTTACGTGAGCGCCGAGCGGATCTTGCGCGATTCCGTACCGGCCAAGGCCGCCGAGCAGAAGCTGTCGCAGGAGTTTGCCAAGCGCGGCAAGGATCTGCAGGAGACGGACAGCAAGTTGAAGGCGGCTGCGGAGAAGCTGGACAAGGACAGCCCGGTGCTGTCCGAGGCCGAACGCAGCAAGCGTCAGCACGAACTGCAGGACCTGGATCGGGAATTCCAGCGCAGGCGGCGCGAGTTCCAGGAGGACCTGAATCAGCGCAAGAACGAGGAGTTCCAGAATCTGCTCGAGCGCGCGCAGCGGATCGTCCGCGCGCTGGCCGAGCAGGAAAAGTTCGACCTGATACTGCAAGACGCGCTGTACGTCGGGCCGCATATCGACATCACGGACAAGGTTCTGCATGCGCTCGATTCGGGCAAGTGATTGCTGAGCATCGATCAACTGGCCACGGCGGTCTCGCGGCTGGCGGGCGGTGAGCTGAGCGCCCGCGTCGTCGGAGACAGCCAGAGAACGATCGCGGGCGTCGCGACGTTGGAGCAAGCCGGCGCCGAGCACCTGAGTTTCCTCGCCAATCCGCGCTACCGGCGCCTGGCGGCTGTCACGCGCGCCGGCGCGCTGGTGCTTGCCGAGGCGGACCGCGCGGCACTGTTTCCGGGCGGATCGGAGGCGTCTGTGCTGATCGTGTGCGAATCGGCCTACGCCTGGTTTGCGTTTGCAGCGCAGGCTCTTGCGCCGCAGGCCGCGCCGGCGGCGGGATGCGCCCCCAGCGCGGTGGTCCACCCGGGCGCTCAAGTCGATCCGTCGAGCTCGATCGGGCCGATGGCAGTCGTCGACGAGGGCGCCTGCATCGGGCCGGCCGCACAGGTGCTGGCCGGCTGCTACGTGGGACGCCAGGTCCGCATCGGCGAATCGACCCGGCTGAATCCGGGCGTGCGGATCTATCACGGCTGCCGGATCGGGGCCCGGTGCATACTGCATTCAGGCTGCGTGATCGGCGCCGACGGCTTCGGATTCGCGCCCTTCAGGGGGCAGTGGGTCAAGATTCCGCAGACCGGCGCGGTGCTGATCGGCGACGACGTGGAGATTGGGGCAGGCAGCACGATCGATCGGGGCGCAATCGGCGATACGGTGATAGAAGACGGCGTGAAGATCGACAATCTGGTGCAGATCGGGCACAACTGCCGGATCGGAGCTCACTCGGCCATCGCGGGCTGTGTTGGAATCGCGGGCAGTGCGACAATCGGCCGCCGCTGCCAGCTCGGAGGCGCCTCGATGATCCAGGGGCATATCACGATCGCCGACGACTCGATCATCGCGGGGGCCACGGCGATCACGCGCGACATACGGCAGGCCGGCTTCTACACGGGCATCTTTCCGTTCATGCTCAACCGGCAGTGGGAACGCAACGCGGCTTTGCTGCGGCATCTGGATGAATTGCGCGAGCGGCTGCGTCGCCTGGAGGCAAGCGTTGCTGCACACGGGACGGATGCAAAAAGGACGGAATCCGATCGATGATGGACATTCAGGACATACTGCGCACGCTGCCGCATCGCTACCCGATCATCCTGGTGGATCGCGTGGTGCAGGTCGAACCGGGCCGGCGCATCGTCGCGCTGAAGAACGTGTCGATCAACGAGCCCGTGTTCGCCGGTCACTTCCCGGGCTATCCGGTGATGCCCGGCGTGCTGATCCTGGAGGCGCTGGCACAGGCTGCCGCGATCCTTTCGATCGTCACGCTGGGAGGCGAACGGCCGAAAGACCTGATCTACTACTTCGCCGGCATCGACAAGGCGCGCTTCAAGCGGCCGGTGGAACCCGGCGATCAGCTGCAGCTCGAGGTCGATTTCGCCCGGGAGCTGCGCGGCATCGCATTCTTCAAGGCCAAGGCCACCGTGCTGGGGCAGGTCGCCTGCGAAGCCGACCTGATGTGCGCCTATCGCACGCCGCCGAAGTCGGCCGCGGGACAGGCCTGATGGCGGCGCGCATCCACGCGAACGCGCTGGTCGACCCTCGCGCCGAACTGGGCGACGAAGTCCGGATCGGACCGTTCTGCGCGATCGGCCCCGACGTCAGGATCGACTCGGGCACGACGATCGAGTCGCATGTGGTGGTCACGGGCCACACCCGGATCGGCCGCAACAATCGGATCTACTCGTTCTGCACGCTGGGCGAGATTCCCCAGGACAAGAAGTACGCCGGCGAGCCCACCGAGCTCGTGATCGGCAACGGCAACACGATCCGGGAGTTCTGTTCGCTGAACCTCGGAACCGTCCAGGGCGGCGGCGTGACCCGCGTCGGGTCGGACAACTGGATCATGTCCTACGTGCATATCGCGCACGACTGTGCGATCGGCGACCACACGGTGCTGGCGAACCTGAGTCAGCTGGCCGGCCACGTCGAGATCGGCGACTGGGCGGTCCTGGGCGGCATGGTCGGCGTGCATCAGTTCGTCCGGATCGGATCCCATTCGATGTGCGGCGGCGGCTCGACGCTGGTTCAGGACGTTCCTCCCTTCGTGCTTTGCCGCGGCAGTCCGGCCCAGCCGTACGGCGTCAACGTGGAGGGCCTGCAACGGCGCGGTTACGACGAGGCGACCATCGCGGCGCTGAAGCGCGCTTATCGGAGCATTTTCCGTGAGGGCCTGACGCTGGCGCAGGCCCGCGAGGCGATCCAGTCCGGCGTCGAGTCGGGCTCGTCGGTCGCGGGTGCGCTGGCGCAGCTGACCGAGTTTCTCGCTGTTCCGGGGCGCGGCATCATTCGCTAGCCGCCCGAATCCTTGGCCGCGCAGCCCTTGCTCGTGATGGTCGCTGGCGAGGTCTCCGGCGATGTGCTGGCTGCTCCCGCGATCCGCACGATCCGGCAGCGCGAGCCGAAGTGGCGCATCGCCGGAATCGCGGGCGACCAGATGATCGACGCTGGATGCGAACCCTGGCACCACATTCGGGAGCTTTCGGTGCGCGGATACGCCGAGGTGCTGCGGGAGCTGCCTCGATTGCTATGGTTGCGTCGATCGCTGAGCCGGCGGGTACTGCAAAGCGGCTGCCGCGTGCTGGTCGGGGTCGACTCTCCGGACTTCAACCTGGGCCTGGAGGAGGCGGTGCGCGCGGCCGGCGTGCCCACGGTGCAGTACGTCAGTCCGTCGATCTGGGCGTGGCGCGGTGAGCGGATCGAGCGGATTCGGCGGGCCGCCACGCACGTGCTGCTGGTCTTTCCGTTCGAGCAGCGTCTCTACGCGCGCTCCGGCATCCCGGCCACCTACGTGGGGCATCCACTGGCACAGGCGATCGCGCTGCGCCCCGATCGGCACGCTGCGCGCGAGCGCCTGGGCATTGCAGCCGGCGACACGGTGATTGCCGTGTTGCCGGGCAGCCGCAGGGCGGAGATCGAATTCGGCGGCCCGGTGTTCTTCGCGGCAGCCGACCGCCTGGCGGGCGACTTGAGTCCGGTGCGGTTCGTGGTTCCGGTCGCCGATCCGGCGCTGCGACCGCGGATCGAGACGTTGATCGGCCGCCATCCGCGCCTTGCGCCGATCACGTCGCTGATCGAGGGCCGCTCGCACGATTGCCTGGAGGCGTCCGACGCGGTGCTGGTGACCAGTGGAACGGCGACGCTGGAAGCGGCGCTTTTCAAGCGCCCGATGGTGATCGTCTACCGGATGCCGCGCCTGTCGGCCTGGATGATGCGGAAGATCGGAGGCTACGTGCCCTGGATCGGACTGCCGAACATCCTGGCGGGCGAGTCGGTGGTGCCGGAGCTGTGGCAGGACGAAGCGACCGGCACGGCCGTGGCTGCGGCGCTGATCCGGCAGTTGGAAGACCAGGCGGGACAGGCGCGGCTGGCGGAGCGGTTCGAGGCGATCCACCAGAGCCTGCGACGCGACACGCCGTCTCTGGTGGCCGAGGTGGTGCTCGGCCTGGCAGGGGCGAACCGATGAGGAAGGCCCTCGTGCGATTCGATCGGATCGCCGACGTCGGCTTGCGCATCCGGATCGCGGGCGTCGACGAGGCCGGTCGGGGGCCGCTGGCCGGGCCCGTCGTGGCAGCGGCGGTCGTGCTGGATCCGAATCGGCCGATCGAGGGGCTGCGCGATTCCAAGCAGCTGACGCCGGCGCAGCGGCGCGAGCTGGCCACCCGGATCCGGGCCGATGCGCTGGCTTTTGCGGTGGCCCAGGCGAGCGTCGCGGAGATCGATCGACTCAACATTCTGCAGGCGAGCCTGCTCGCAATGCGCCGCGCGATCGAAGCGCTGCAGCCGGTGGTCGACCTGGTCCTGGTCGACGGCAACCGCGTGCCGCCGATCGCGATCGCCTCGCGCGCCATCGTCGGCGGCGACGCGATCGAACCGGCCATCTCGGCCGCCTCCATCCTGGCCAAGACGCATCGCGACGCACTGATGCGGGCGCTGCACAGGCGGTATCCCGAGTACGGCTTCGCCCGCCACTTCGGCTACCCGACACCGCAGCACCTGGCCCGGCTGAACGCGCTGGGACCGTGCGCCGTGCACCGCCGTTCGTTCGCGCCGGTCCGGGCGCTGCTGACGCTGGAGCTCGGGCTCGATTGAAGCTGCTGACGTCCGATTCCAATCCGCTGTTCCGCCGCTGGCTGCGGCTGGCCAGCTCGCCGCGCGCCGTGCGCGAGCTCGGCCAGACCCTGGCCGAGGGACTGCACCTTGCGCAGGCCATCGTGCAATCGCAATGGCCGGTGATCGCGGCGCTGGTGCGGCGCGGCGCCCACGAAGAGACGATCGACGGCGCGCTGGCACAACTGCCTGCGCAGACCGCGTGCTTCCAGCTGCCGGCCCTGCTGTACGACCGCATCTCGCCGGTCGAGCGCGGGATCGGCTTGACGCTGCTGATCCCGGCGGCGGCGGCGACTCCACCCACGGCGTCGCGCGAGGACCTGATTTACCTGGATGCGATCCAGGACCCCGTCAACGTCGGTGCGGTGCTGCGAACCGCGGCCGCCGCCGGAATCGCGCATGCACTGTGCGGCCCGGCGACGGCCGCCGCCTGGTCGCCCAGGGCCCTGCGCGCGGCCATGGGCGCGCATTTCCGCTTGAGGATTTCCGAGGGCGTCAGCAGCGACTCGCTGGGCGCTGTGCTCGCCGGGACGTGGATCGGCGCGGTCGCCCACGACGCTCCTTCGCTGTGGGACTGCGAGATTCCTCGGCAGGCGGTCGGATGGGCGTTTGGTTCCGAAGGCGGCGGGCTGTCGACGGCCGTGCTTGCGCAATGCGCGCTGCGGGTCCGGATCCCGATCAAGGGCGAGATCGAATCGTTGAATGTCGCGGCCGCGGCCGCCGTGTGCCTGTTCGAGCGCAACCGGCGCGCAGGCCGCTCCTGACTCGGCTGTTACCGGTCCCTGGACCTCGCCTGCGCCCAGACCGATGCGAGCGGCTCAGGCGGCGTGATCGCTGCCGTTGCGGCGTTCCGGCAGCCACTCCTGCAGGATCGTGGCGGCGATCTCTTCGATCGACTTGGTGGTCGACGACAGCCAGCGGATTCCTTCGCGGCGCATCAGCCGCTCGGCCTGCGTGACTTCGTACAGACAGTTTTCCAGCGACGCATAGCGGCTGTTGGGACGGCGCTCGCGCCGCACCTCGGCCAGCCGCTCGGGCGCGATCGTCAGCCCGAACAGCCGCTTGCGGTACGGCGGCAGCGCGCTGGGCAGCTCGCCGCGCTCGAAGTCTTCCGGGATCAGCGGATAGTTGGCCGCCTTGACGCCATAGTGCATCGCCAGGTACAGGCTGGTCGGCGTCTTGCCGCTGCGCGACACGCCGACCAGGATCACTTCGGCCTGGTCCAGGCCGGTCGCCAGCTGGCCGTCGTCGTGGCTCAGCGTGAAATTGATCGCTTCGATCCGGTTCTTGTACTTTTCCGAATCCGACATCGCGTGAAAGCGACCGATCGTGTGGGTCGACTTCAGGCCCAATTCCTGCTCGAGCGGCACCACGAAGGTTCCGAACGCGTCCAGGATCAATGCGGCGGCCGAACGCAGCGCCTCGTTGGTCTTCGAATCGACCAGCGTCGAGAACACGATGGGCCGGCTTCCGTGCCGATTCGCGATGTCGTTGATGCGCGTGACCGCTTCGCGCGCCTTGTCCGGATTGTCGACGAACGAGATCCGGTGCACGCGAACGCGCAGCCGATCGAACTGTGCCAGCACGCTCTGCCCGAGGGTTTCGGCGGTTATCCCGGTTCCGTCGGAAACAAAGAAGACGTCGCGCTCGAGCCACTCCGGCGCATCGGCGGGTTCGGTCATCGTGGCGCATCCATGAAGAACGTAAAATCGGCGCATTCTGGCATACGGATGTTCACGCGCACGCCGAGCGTTTTCAAGCGCCGCTGCGTTGGCGTGCAGGGGGGTCTATGGACGTCGGGCAGTACGTGATCCCGTTCAACCGGTTGCGCCACAGCGATGTGCAGCGGGTCGGAGGCAAGAACGCTTCGCTCGGCGAGATGATCAGCCAGCTCAGCGCGAACGGCATCCGGGTTCCCGATGGATTTGCGACCACCGCCGAAGCGTTTCACGAATTCCTGCGCGACAACGGGTTGACGGAGCGGATCGCGAAACGACTGCAGCACCTGAACGTGGAAGACCTGGGGGCGCTGGAAGCCGCCGGCCGGCAGATCCGCGATTGGCTCGAGGAGGGCGCGTTACCGCGGGCGCTGGAATCTCAAATACGTGATATATATCAATCGCTTATAAGTGAAAATTCGAGTGAAATCTCGGTAGCGGTGCGCTCCAGCGCAACCGCCGAGGACCTGCCGGAGGCCTCGTTCGCCGGGCAGCAGGAAACGTTCCTGAACGTTCGCGGAATCGACGCGGTGCTGAGCAGCGTACGCCGCGTGTTCGCCTCGCTGTACAACGACCGCGCGATCGCCTACCGGGTGCACCACGGCTATTCGCATGCCGACGTCGCGCTGTCGGCCGGCGTGCAGAAAATGGTCCGCAGCGACTTGGGGGCGGCCGGCGTGATGTTCACGATCGACACCGAATCGGGGTTTCGTGACGTCGTGCTGATCACATCCAGCTTCGGGCTGGGTGAAACCGTCGTCCAGGGCGCTGTCAATCCGGACGAGTTCTACGTGCACAAGCCGATGCTGGCGGCTGGTAAGTTTCCAATCGTCCGACGCAGTCTCGGTTCCAAGCTGGTCAAGCTGCAATACGACGCGCAGCCCGGCTCGGGCCGCACGGTTCGCCAGATCGACGTGCCCGACGAGCAGCGGCACCAGTTTTCGCTGTCGGACCCGGATGTGATCGAACTGGCGCGTATCGCGGTCCAGATCGAGCAGCACTACGGGCGACCGATGGACATCGAGTGGGGCAAGGATGGATTGGACGGCCGGCTGTACGTGTTGCAGGCGCGGCCCGAGACGGTCAAGTCGCGGGGCCGATCCGAGGCTCCGTCGCGCTACCGGCTGAAGCAGACCTCGCGCGTGCTGGTTTCGGGCCGGGCGATCGGGCAGAAGGTCGGCGCGGGACGCGCGCGCCTGGTCGCCAGCTCGAGCCACATGGAGCGGGTGCAACCCGGCGACGTGCTGATCACCGACATGACGGATCCGAACTGGGAGCCGGTGATGAAACGCGCGGCGGCGATCGTGACCAACCGGGGCGGACGAACCTGCCATGCGGCCATCATCGCGCGCGAGCTCGGCATTCCGGCCGTTGTCGGCTGCGGCAATGCGACTTCAGCGGTGCCGGACGGCTCCGACGTGACGGTGTCGTGCGCCGAGGGCGACACCGGCCACGTGTACGAGGGTCGGCTCGAGGTGCAGGTCGAATCGATCGAGGGCGGCGCATTGCCGAAGCTGCCGGTCAAGTTGACGATGAACGTCGGCAATCCGCAGCTCGCATTCGAGTTCCAGGCCATTCCGAACGAGGGAGTCGGACTGGCGCGCCTGGAGTTCATCATCAACAACCACATCGGCGTGCACCCCAAAGCGATCCTGGCGTACCCGAATCTGGACGAGCCGCTGAAGCGCGCGGTCGAAGGCCTGGCTCACGGTTATTCGAGCCCGCGCGAGTTCTTCGAGCTTCGTCTGGCCGAGGGCATCGCGACGATCGCAGCGGCCTTCTGGCCCAAGCCGGTGATCGTGCGGCTGTCGGACTTCAAGAGCAACGAGTACCGCAAGCTGATCGGCGGCAGCCGCTACGAGCCTGAGGAGGAAAACCCGATGCTCGGCTTTCGCGGCGCGGCGCGCTTTGTTTCGCCCGACTTTGCCGACTGCTTCGAGCTCGAATGCAGGGCGTTGAAGCGCGTGCGCGAGACGATGGGGCTGACCAACGTCGAGATCATGGTTCCGTTCGTTCGGACGCTCGAGGAGGCGCGCCGGGTGATCGATCTGCTCCAGTCGCACGGGCTCAAGCGCGGCAGCGCGGCTGCGCCCGACGGCAGCGGTGCACTGCGAATCATCATGATGTGCGAGGTCCCGTCCAACGCGATCCTGGCCGACGAGTTTCTCGAGTACTTCGACGGCTTCTCGATCGGCTCCAACGATCTGACCCAACTCACCCTCGGGCTCGATCGCGATTCGGGGCTGGTGGCGGCCGGATTCGATGAACGCGATCCGGCGGTCAAGGCGTTGCTGTCGCGCGCCATTGCGGCGTGCCGGCGCCAGGGCAAGTACGTCGGGATCTGCGGCCAGGGGCCGTCGGATCACGTCGACTTCGCTCGCTGGCTGGTCGAGCAGGGCATCGAGTCGATCTCGCTGAATCCGGACTCGGTCGTGGAGACTTGGCGCAAGCTCGGAACGCCTGGCTGATTGGCCGGCTGCTGGGACTCAGCGGGGGCGACCGGGTGCGGTTCCGCTCGCGTTACGCCCTTCGCCATGCCGGGGGCTCGGGCGTGCTGACCTCGCTCCACCGCACCCGGTCGCCCCCGCTGAGTCCCAGCAGCCTAGATCACGCCTCTCCCGCGTGCGGGAGAGGGGTCGGGGGTGAGGGCGGTGCTACAGGCCCAGGCCTGGCAGCACTTCGGTGTGTTCGATCTGCACAGCCTGCAGCTCGTTCGGATCCAGCTCGAGCGCCCGCAGGATCGTCGGCGCGATCTGCGTGGTCAGCACGGGGCCCTTGATCTGCCTGGAGGCGATCCCCGGCTGCGACACGATCAGCGCGACGTTGGTGTCGTCGCTGCTGAAGCCGCCGTGCTCGGCGTTCTTCTTCTTCGAGGTGGTGTAGATGGTTCCGAGCTCGGGCACCACGATGATGTCCGGCGTATGGTTGTCGCCGATCGGGTCCCGGAACCGCAGCTTCATCAGGTCTGCGGCCAATACCTGCTGAATGTGCAGCCCGGCCGCCACGTTGTTGTCACGCAGCCACTGCGCCGCCGCTGGCGCCTGAGTCTGATCCTGCAGCCAGATCAGTGCGACGTCGTCTTCGTTCTCGCCGGCGTTGACGATCGCCTGTGCCACCGCGTCGCTGCTGGATGCGTAGTTGGCTACCAGCGTCTGCAGGCCGCCGATCTTGTTGGTGACGCCGGCGCTCGGATTGACCTTGAGCGGATCGATCGGCGCCTGCCCGTGCTTCGCCGTCACGATAATCAGCGTCGAATCGTAGATGTGTCGCGACTTCAGCGCGGCCAGCACGCGGGCGAACTGCACGTCGGTCTGCTCCAGTGCGTACTCCAGAACCGCGGTGGGCGCACCCGAGCCGTCTACATATCCGCCCGCTTGGCCGTTCAAGCCGGCCGGATCGGGAGCGAAGCAAGACCCGTCGGTGTTGTTGTGCGAGACCTTCTGTCCGACGCTGATCGCCTGCAGATCGGTGCCGAACAGCGCCGGCGCGCCGATGTGCGGGCCCTTGCCGGTGTGGTTGTAGCCGTTGATCTGCGCAACCAGCGCGTCGAACTTTCTCTTGTCGTTGTCCAGCGTGCAGTTCACGCTGACCGTGGCGTCCGGCGTCACGTGGGTGCCGACCACGCCGTAGTCACCGTCGTAAGGACCGGGAATCGTGTTCCCGTTGCTGTCGGTCAGCGTTTGCGGGTTCGTCACCTCTGGTGTGTAAAGGTCATCCACCCCGTTGCCCGACGGACCGTTGACCAGATCGTAGGCGGCGTGCTTATCAGCCCAGGCGGTGCGCAAGCCGGCAGCCTTGACGACTTCGAAGATCGTATTGACCTTGACGAAGTCGTGCGGGTAGATCAGCTGGCAGGTGCCGTCCTTCATGCCCCAGGGCAGCCGCGACGGGTCGATCTGGTTCTGGTCGATCGCAAGCCCGTTGACCACCTTCAGCAGGTCGATCGACTCGTCGTAGGTGGTCTGCTGGCCCGGCGTTCCGGTGCAACCGGCCGGCCCGGGCGGCCATTGCGTGCGGTCCCAGCTGACGTCGTAAAACACGTCGGCCGAGGCTGGCGAGCCGCCGGTCACGATCGACAGCAGGCCGGGAAACGAATCCGAGGGCCTCGAGGTCGAGGCGGCTGTGTAGCGAACCGCATGCCGCGCGATCTCGGCCAGCGCCGACTGCGGGTGCGACGCGATGAACCGTTCTGCATCGACCGCGTGCAACCCATCCACGCTGATCACCAGCACGCGCTGGACTTCGCGCTCGGCCGCGCCGGCCAGCGGGCACAATCCCAGACTTGCGATGGCGCCTGCAGCGACCAGCATCCCCAGGGCGCGTTCTTGTTTCATGCGTTCTCCTCCTTGCAGTTGGAGAGCGCAACCTACCCGTGGAGGATGACGGCACGATGGCCGAATGTGCGTTCAGCGCGGGGACACCCGCCCCCCTTTCATGTGACCCTTTGCTTGAGCAGACGCTGCTGCTGGCGCTTCCAGTCGCGATCCCGCTCGGCGTCGCGCTTTTCGAACTGGCGCTTGCCCTTGGCAAGTCCGACGGCGAGCTTGATCCGCCCGTTCGCGAAGTGAAGGTCCAGCGGAACCAGCGCGTAGCCGGCGCGTTCGACCTTGCCGATCAGCCGGCGGATTTCCGGGCCGTGCATCAGCAGCTTGCGGGTTCGGGTCGGATCGGCCCGCTCGTGAGTCGACGTGGTCGACAGCGTGCCGATATGCGCGTTCAGCAGGAACAGTTCGCCGTCTTTGACGATCACGTAAGCTTCGTTAAGCTGGCATTGGCCGGCCCGAACGCTCTTGACCTCCCACCCCTGCAGCGCGAGTCCTGCTTCGAAGCGCTCCTCGATCGAGTAATCGTGGACGGCTCTGCGGTTCTGAACGATCGACATGTCGGGATGCGAAGCACTTACAACGGCAGTGTAACAATCGCCTGATATGCACCGGGTCGAACCATCGGTGCTGCTTCCCTACAGCGCGGAGCGGATGTTTCGGCTGGTTGAGCGGGTCGACGACTATCCGCAGTTCCTGCCCTGGTGTCCCGCAGCGCACGCACGCCCTCTGCCCGACGGCAGCGTCGAAGCGACCATCGAGATCGCCTTTCACGGCGTCCGCACCCGCTTCACCACTCGCAATGTGTCCGACCCTCCACGCGAAATCCGGATCACGCTGGTGGACGGGCCGTTCCGCCGCCTGACCGGTCGGTGGCAGTTTCTGGAACTGCCGGAGCAGTCCTGCAAGGTGAGCTTGCAGCTGCAATACCAGTTTGCGGGTGGGCCGTTGGGCCGCTTGATCGCCCCGGTGTTTGATTCGATCGCCGGCTCGCTGATCGACGCATTCGCGCGCCGCGCCGAGTCGCAGTATGGCTGAGGCCACAGCAGGCACCGTCGATGCGGTGGTCGTTTACGCGGTGCCGGGACGGGCGCATCTGTTCGAGGTCCGGCTGCCAGCCGGATCCTCGGTCGGGGCCGCTATCCAGGCCTGCGGAATCCTGAGCGCGGTTCCCGAGCTGGCCGGACAGCAATTGGACGTGGGCGTGTTCGGCCGCAGCTGCGGGCTCGAGGCCACGGTGCGCGATGGAGACCGGATCGAGATCTACCGGCCTTTGACCGTGGACCCGAAAGCGGCGCGGCGTCAGCGCGCCGCGTTGAAAGGACGCTGAGCGCCCATCAGCCCGTCAGTTGCAGCGGGTTTCGATGATCTCGCGCGTGCGCTGAGCTTCGGCCGCCCGCTGAGCCTCGTCCAGCAGCTCGCGGCTGCCGTCCGGGTTGGTGCGCACCAGCCGCACCCCGTCTTCGAGCGATTTGATGTATCCGCGCGCCCGCTGGCAGTCGTCGGCCTTCTGGGCGGCTTGAGCCTGCCCGTCAGCGACTTTCTTTTCGGCGTCGGCGTGCTCTTTTATCCGCTTGCGGAACTCCTGCTCGCGCTCGGCCGTCGTGGGGGGGCGCGGTGCGGCCGAGGCGGTGGAATTAGGCGGCGGCTGAGCCGGCGCGCTATTGGGCGAGGGCTGCGCCGTCGCATCCGTCGATTCGGGGGGCTGCGCCGGCGACGACGGCTGCTGCAGCAGGTCGGCCGCCCTGATATTGGCCGGCGGGGGCTGATCCGAATAGACCGTCCGCCCGTGCTCGTCGCGCCAGGCCCACTGAGCCGATGCGATCGATGCTGCACCGTACAGCAGCATCGGCACGCCGATGCGGCATGCGCGCTGCAGGAGGTTGTTGCGTGGCATCCAGTTTTGCATCGGGGTCGACATCAGATGGGTACGAGTTTCGAATTGGCGCACGCGGGGCCGCCCGGCACCGACCCGGCAATTTACCCGACCGCCTGCGCGGCGAACATCGGAAAGACACATGATGAAACCGGTATTTGGATGGTGCAGCGCAACAGCTACTCCGGTCCGCCCGCGTCCGAATTGCGCACTCAAGCCCTCAAGTCGTTCCGGAGAGCTCCTGGGCCAGCCCGGCGGAATCGGGCAGGCAGCTGCGTATAATCCGCTTTTGCGGCGCGAGGACTGCGATGCGTTTGATCGAAAAGGCGCTGACGTTCGACGATGTGTTGCTGTTACCGGCCTATACGGCCGTGTTGCCCCGGGAAACGGATCTTTCCTCCCGGTTTTCCCGCCGGATCGAGCTGAAATTGCCGTTGGTGTCCGCCGCGATGGACACCGTGACGGACTCCCGCCTGGCAATCGCCCTGGCGCAGGAAGGCGGACTCGGCATCCTCCATAAGAACCTGTCGCCGCGCCAGCAGGCGGCCGAAGTCCTGAAAGTCAAGCGCCACGAGGCTGGCGTGCTACGCGACCCGATCACGATCGGACCGGACATGAAGATCCGCGACGTGATCGAATTAACGCGCCAGCACCGCATTTCCGGCTTGCCGGTGGTCGAAGGGCCGAAGGTGATCGGCATCATCACCAACCGCGACCTGCGCTTCGAGACGCGGCTGGACGCGCCCGTGCGAGAGATCATGACCCAGCGCGATCAGCTGGTCACGGTGCGGGAAGGCGCCAGCCTGGAAGAGGCCAAATCGTTGATGCACCGGCATCGGCTCGAGCGCGTCGTGGTGGTCAACGGCGATTTCGAGCTGCGCGGACTGATCACCGTCAAGGACATCACCAAGGCGACGGAGCACCCGAGTGCCGCCAAGGACGAGCTGGGCAAGCTGCGGGTGGGTGCCGCGGTGGGCGTGGGCGAGGCCGACGACGAGCGATGCGAGCTGCTGGTGAAAGCCGGTGTCGACGTGCTGGTGGTGGATACCGCCCATGGTCACTCGCAGGGGGTTCTGGATCGGGTTCGCTGGATCAAGCGCAATTACCCGCAAATCGACGTGGTGGGCGGCAACATCGCGACCGCCGCTGCCGCCGTCGCGCTGGCCGAGCAGGGTGTCGACGCGGTCAAGGTGGGGATAGGACCGGGTTCGATCTGCACGACCCGTGTCGTGGCAGGGGTCGGGGTGCCGCAGGTCACCGCGATCTCCAACGTGGCCCGGGCTCTGGCCGGCCAGCAGATTCCGGTGATCGCCGACGGCGGCGTTCGATATTCGGGCGACGTGGCCAAGGCGCTGGCCGCGGGCGCCTGGAGCGTGATGATGGGGAGCATGTTCGCGGGCACCGAAGAGGCGCCCGGCGAGACGATCCTGTATGAAGGCCGCTCGTACAAGTCCTACCGCGGCATGGGCAGTCTGGGGGCGATGCAACAGGGAGCGGCCGACCGCTATTTCCAGGATTACGAGGCCAACGCCGACAAGCTGGTGCCCGAGGGAATCGAGGGGATGGTCCCTTACAAGGGCAGCGTGTTGACCATCGTGTATCAGCTGGCCGGCGGCGTGCGGTCCAGCATGGGCTATTGCGGCTGCCGGACCATCGAGGAGATGCGCACGCGGGCCGAATTCGTCGAGATCACCAGCGCCGGCATGCGTGAGTCGCATGTTCACGACGTCCGGATCACCAAGGAAGCGCCGAATTACCGGGTCGAATAGTTGTCGCACGAGCGCATCCTGATCCTGGACTTCGGCGCGCAGTACACGCAACTGATCGCGCGGCGCATACGCCAGGCGGGCGTGTATTGCGAGATCCACCCGTGTGACGTGGGGGACGATTTCATACGGTCGTTCGGCGCGCGCGGGATCATTTTGTCGGGCAGTCACCTGTCGGCGCACGAGGAATGCACCGAACGGGCGCCCGCCGCCATCTTCTCGCTGGGCGTTCCAGTGCTCGGCATCTGCTACGGGATGCAGACGATGGCGCAGCAGCTCGGCGGTCGCGTCGCGGGCGGACATACGCGCGAATTCGGCTACGCAGAGGTCCGCGCTCACGGGCACACGCGGCTGCTAAGCGGCATCCAGGACTTCCAGACGCCGGAAGGGCACGGCAAGCTGAAGGTCTGGATGAGTCACGGCGATCGGGTGGTCGAGATGCCGCCCGGCTTTGCGTTGATGGCGTCGACCGAGACCTGTCCGATCGCAGGCATGGCGGACGAACGCCGCGGCCTGTACGGCGTGCAGTTCCATCCCGAGGTCACGCACACGCTGCAGGGGCAGGCGATCCTGACACGCTTCGTGCGCGAAATATGCGGATGCCGCGGCGACTGGAGCATGCCGAACTACCTGGAGGAGGCGGTCCGCGCGATCCGCGAGCAGGTCGGCCGCGAGGAGGTGATCCTGGGCCTGTCCGGCGGGGTCGATTCGTCGGTCACCGCTTTGCTGATCCATCGCGCCATCGGCGAGCAGCTGACCTGCGTGTTCGTCGACACCGGGCTGCTGCGGCTGAACGAGGCGCGCCAGGTGACCGAAACTTTCAAGAACCACCTGGGTTTGCGGCTCGTGACGGTGGATGCGTCGGAGCGCTTCATGAAAGAGCTGGCCGGGGAGCACAATCCCGAGGCCAAGCGCAAGATCATCGGTGCCGAGTTCATCGAGGTATTCCAGCAGGAGGCCGCGCGACGCCCGAACGCGCGCTGGCTGGCGCAGGGAACGATCTATCCGGACGTGATCGAGTCGGCCGGTGCCAAATCCAAGAAGGCGACCAACATCAAATCGCACCACAACGTCGGCGGGCTGCCGCACACGCTGCACCTGAAGCTGCTCGAGCCGCTGCGGGAGCTGTTCAAGGACGAGGTGCGCGAGCTCGGCCTGGCGCTTGGCCTGCCGCGCGAGATCGTATTTCGCCACCCGTTTCCGGGACCTGGACTTGGGGTTCGGATCCTGGGCGAAGTGCGGCCCGAGTACGCCGATCTGCTCAGGCGCGCCGACGCGATCTTCATCGAGGAGCTGCAGGCGAGCGGCTGGTATGAGCGCACCAGCCAGGCCTTCGCGGTGTTCCTGCCGGTGCGCAGCGTCGGCGTGATGGGCGACGGTCGCACCTACGAATGGGTGGTCGCGCTGCGTGCGGTGCAGACGCAGGATTTCATGACCGCGATTTGGGCCCCGCTGCCGCATGAGCTGCTGGGCCGGGTATCGAGCCGGATCATCAACGAGGTGCGCGGTATCAATCGGGTGGTCTACGACATCTGCGGCAAACCGCCGGCGACCATCGAGTGGGAGTGACCCGGACGGCCGACCATCTCGAGGCTTGACATCGATGTCTTTATTGGTACACTAAATGTACCATTAATTACAAGATTCCGAAGGAAGACGTGATGTCGAGCGTAGCGGCAAAGCACGCTGCCGTCGTGGATACCGGCTCCCGCGAGGCCCGCGGCCGGCTCGCCGCGATGGTGACGCAACTGCTGGAACACTGGCAACTGCCCGCGACGGAGCAAGCGGTACTGCTCGGCCTGTCGACCGGCAGCCGAAGCACGCTGGCCCGTTATCGCAGCGGAGAGCCGCTGGCCGACAATCGCGATCTGCTGGAGCGGGCCGGGCATTTGCTCGGCATCCACAAGTCGTTGCGGATGCTGTTCCCACATGACCTGGACCTCGCCCACCGCTGGATGACGCAACCGAACCGCCAGCTCGGCGCCCGTCCGGTGGACCTGGTCATCGAGCACGGCTTCGAGGGCCTGTTAGCGGTGCGCCGCTATCTCGACTTTCAGCGCGGCCACTAGATGCAGGCGGATCTGCTTTCCGCCAATATCGACTTCCACGACGACCTGGTGCGCAACATCCCAGGCATCCGCGAATCGCAGAATCTGTTTGACGACCTGTCGGCCGATCGCGTTGACTGGGAGATCGCCATCGCGGCAGAGAGCGCAGGCCGCATCCTGAGCGCGGCGGCGCTGATCACACGGCCGTTCGACTACGGCACCGTGATCAGCTACTCGTTCGATTCATCAAACTGGCAGGCGTCGCGCTTTTCGGACGCGTCGCTGTACGGCGTGTGGTACGGCGCGCCGGATCTGGAGACGACCGTTTACGAGACCGCGTGGCATTGGTATCGATTCGTGCGCGACAGCTTCGGCGGGGAGGATCGGGACATCACCACCGAGCGCCGTGTGTTCAACGTACGCTGCGACGCGCTGCTCGTGGACCTGCGCGGCAAGGAGTCGGCCTATCCCGACCTCGTGAGCCGCAGAAGTTACGCGTTCACGCATCAGGTGGGGCGCTATGTGCACGAGCAGGCGCTGAACGGTCTGCTGTACCCGTCGGCACGCTGCAACGGCACCAACGCGGCGATCTTCAACGCCGAGCGGCTGTCGAACGTTCGCGACCGGGTCTTTCTGACCTATCGGCTTAACGTGGTGCGGGACACGTTCGTCGCGGAACGGACGCCGGGAAGAGGGTGGCTGGAGTGCTCGCCGAGTACGCTGGGCTGATGACCGGGCTGGAATTCCTCACTGCCGCGCGTATGTGCCGGTCCGGCAAGAGGACGGCAGGGCGGTGCTCCCGCCCTTTCACTTCGCGAGGAAGTCGAGGACGAGCTTGGTCGTAGCGGCCGGGTTCTCCTCCATCACCCAGTGGCCGGAGGCAGGCACGATCCCCTCTGTAACGTTCGTCGCAACGAACCGCACTTCTTCCGCCATGGCGGTGTTGAAGGACTTCTCCGCGCCAACGGCCAGCACGGGCATCGTCAGTTTGCCGCCCGCCGCCAGCAGGGCCTTGTTGTCGGCCGCGTCCTGCGTGAATGCACCAAACTGCTCGAACGCGTCGTGCATGGCCTTGGGGCGCGCGTAGAGTGCGGAATAGTGCCGGCGCGTCGCTTCGTCGATCGCCTTTGGATTGGCCGACAGCTCGTTCCAGAAGCGGTCCAGATAGATGCGTTCGCGCCCCGCGACCAGCCGTTCCACGTCGGGCCCGCGGAAATTGAAGTGCCACAGTTGCGGGCTACGGACGATGTTGTCCCAGTTGCCGATGCCGGGCAGCGGTGCATCGATCACGACCCAGCGCGCGACGCGGTCGGGATATTGCGCGGCGAAGGCGTAACCAACCATGTTGCCGATGTCGTGTGTGACGAGGTCGGCTTTGCGGATCTGCAGATGGTCGAGCAGGCCCGCGATGTCAACGCCCTGGTTCTTCTTCGTATAACCGGACTCCGGATGCGCAGACCACCCCATGCCGCGCAGATCGGGCACGACCACGGTGTGATCCTTCATCAGCTGCGCGGCGATCGGCGCCCACATATCGCCCGTGTCGCCGAAGCCGTGCAGCATCACGACGGCCGGGCCCGTGCCGCCCACGCGCACGTACAAGCTCGTCCCGTTGGTTTCGACCCTCTGGGCGTGGAAGCCCGGCGGGAACGGCCGAACCGCCGCCCACCCGGGCGACGCCAGAACGAGGACGCTCAGACCGAATGCCAGAAAACGAAGCACGCCGCACCCCCGAACTTGTCTCTCGCCGCCCCTGTGTCGCGGCGTCCGCGACTATGGCATAAGCTCGAATCCGTCGCCGTCTTCGTTGCGGTTGCCGAAGCCGGTCAGCGCGGCGGGTTTTGCGCCGTGGAAATGTCGGTGAATGAGCGATCCGATCGCAGAAATCTCAATGTTTACAACGGGTTAAGTATGTTGGGCTGCATCGAATGGGAATGAGAGGCGAGGGCGCATCGGCCGCCTGGCTGAAGCGGGCCGCGCAGGCGATCGAGGTCAAAGAGGGTGGCGAGGTGCCGACCGATCCGGACCAGACGTTCATGCGGCTGGCACTGGATCAGGCCCACAACGCCTGGGCGCTGGGCGAGGTTCCGGTCGGAGCAGTGGTGATCAAGGACGGCGTGCTGATCGCAACCGGATTCAACCAGCCCATCGGCCACAGCGATCCGACAGCTCACGCCGAAATCCAGGCGCTCCGCGCCGCGGCCGACTGGTTGGGCAACTACCGGCTGACCGGGTGCACGCTGTACGTGACGCTGGAGCCGTGCGCGATGTGCGCGGGCGCGATCCAGCAGGCACGGATCGCGCGCCTGGTCTACGGGGCGCCGGACCCGAAGACGGGAGCGTGCGGCAGCCTGATCGATCTTTTTTCGGACAGCCGCTTGAATCATCACACGACGGTCCGCTCCGGCGTGTTGCTGCAGGCCTGCTCCTCGACGCTCAGCCGCTTTTTCGCAGAGCGGCGCGCGCAGCAGCAAGGCGGCGGCGCCGGCGACTCTGAAGATGAGTAGCTGACGATCCGTGGGGGCCAGCCCGCTCGAACCGTCCGAAGCTGGGTCTTCACGCAGCGAAGAGGTGTCCGGCATCAGGCCTCGCCGCGTGGGCTTCGTCGCTCCGTCCGGGTTTCTTCCCGATCCTGGCGTGGCCGACCGGGCGGCCTCGTTCTTCGCGGAGCGGGGCTGGAAGGTGTGCGCCGGAGAAACGGTATTCGCGCGCGAGCTGCGCTTTGCCGGCTCCGACGAGCTTCGCGCCGCCGAGCTTCAGCGCTTCGCGACCGATCGGCGGCTGGATGTGGTGGTCGCGGCACGCGGCGGCTACGGGATGTCCCGGTTGCTGGAGCGGCTGGATTTCGCCGCGATTCGCGATGCCGGCCGGATCCTGGTCGGCTATAGCGATTTCACCGCCTTCGGACTGGCGCTGCTGGCGCGTGCGGGCGGGGTCAGTTTCCAGGGGCCGTCGGCGGCTGACTTCGGATCGCGAGGCGACAGCGAGTTCACGATGCAGAGTTTTTTCGAGGCGATCGAGCAGCCCGAAGTCTGGATCGAGTTCGAGACCGACGGTCCTGACCTGGACGTGCGAGGCCGGCTATGGGGCGGGAATCTGTCGATGCTGTGCGCCGTGATGGGGACGCCGTATCTGCCGCGCGTACAGGGGGGGATCCTGTTCCTGGAAGACGTCAATGAAGCCGCGTATCGGATCGAGCGGATGCTGCTGCAGCTGCTGCACGCAGGGATTCTGCAGCGCCAGCGTGCCGTTGTGCTGGGCGATTTCACGCCGACGCCCAGCATGCCGAACGACAATGGCTTCGACCTTTCTGTTGTGGTCGGGCACCTGCGCTCCGTGCTGGCCACGCCGATCGTGACGGGGTTGCCGTTTGGCCACGGCCGGCGACGCGTGACGCTGCCGATCGGTGCGCCCGGCCGCCTGCAGCTTCGAGCCGGCCAGGCCAGGTTGCACTTTCACCGCCACCCGGTGCTGACTTGAATAACGGCGCCGGGCGGCCTTCCTTCATTATCATCCGGACATGGCCGGACCACTGACGCGACTTGGTCTGGGCGACGAGTCGCCCGAGCAGAGACAGCAGCGAATCACCGCCGGAGTGATGGCTTCCGTTTATCGGCAGGTTCCCCAGTCGGTGCTCGGCAGCATCTTCGGCAGCATGGCGTTGGTCGCCGCCTTCTGGCATACCCACGACCAGAATCAAGTGCTCCAGAATCAGCTGCTGATCTGGTTCATCGGAATGCTGCTCGAGTCGCTGCTGCGTCTGCGAGTCGCCCGGGCGTTCCGGCTGGATCCTGAACCGGCCAAGCGGGCCAAGATGTGGGCTTCGCGCTGGGTGGCCATCGCGGCGGCCGCCGGCCTGCTGTGGGGGGTCGCGGGAACCCTGTTCTTCGCGCCGGATTCGCCCCTGTTGCAGCTGGTGCTGCTGGCCGTCATTCTCGGCGTTGCCTTCGGTTCACTGACCCTTTATGCAGGATATCGGCGCGCGCTGTTCCTTTTCCTCCCGCTGGCCGTGCTGCCGCTGCTGGTGCGGATGGTGGAGCAGCACGATGCCGCGTACTACAGCGCCGCGATCGTGCTGTTCGCGGTTTTCCTGTTCACGCTGTTCTTCGGACGCAATTTCGGCGAGACGATGTCGGAAGCGGTCAAGAAGAACTACGAGAACGAGGTCCTGGTCGAGCAGCTGCTGAACGAGAAGCGACTGGCCGAGGAAGCGCGGCGCGCCGCGGAAAGCGCGATCCGGTCCAAGACGCAGTTCTTCGCGGCGGCCAGCCACGACCTGCGGCAGCCGCTGCAGGCGATCGGCATCTACTGCTCGCTGCTGCGCAAGCGGGCTCAGGGGCCGCTGGAGCCGCTGACGAAGAACCTGTCGAGTGCGGTCGAATCGCTGTCCAAGCTGGTCGAGGAGTTGCTGGAGATCTCCCGCCTGGACTCCGGCGCCGTTCAGGCCAGCAAGCAGGTCGTGGATCTGAACGAAATGTTCTCGACCCTTCGGCAGGAGTTCGTTCCGATCGCCGCTGCCAAGGGGCTGCGATTCAGGGAGCGCAGGGCCGGTCTGTACGTGGAGACCGACCCGTTGCTGCTGCAGCGGATCCTGCGAAATCTGATCTCCAACGCAGTCCGCTATACGACCGAAGGCGGCGTGCTGCTGGCAGCGCGCCGCCGCTCCAGCCGCGTCAGTCTCGAAGTCTGGGATACCGGACCCGGCATCCGGCGCGACGAGTTCGACCGGATATTCGAGGAGTTCTATCGGGGGGAAAGCTCCAAGACGGAAACGTCCGGCGGATATGGCCTGGGCCTGTCGATCGTTCGCAGGATTTGCACCGTGCTGGGCCATTCGCTGTTCGTGACCAGCCGCCCGGGAGCGGGGACCGTGTTCCGGGTCGAAATTCCATTGGCCCCACGGCCGCCTCGAGCGCGTGCAAAGAAGGCCGCGTTGGCTTCCGCCACGCTGATCCCGCTGACGGATCACCTGATCGTGGTGCTGGAAGACAATACCGAGATATTGGCCAGCCTCACTCGCCTGCTCACGTCGTGGGGGGCGCGCGTGCTGCCCTCTCCGAAGTTCGACACCGTGTTGCTGCAGCGTCTGGCGAACGAATCGAAAATCGACCTGATCGTGGCCGATCACAATCTGGGCGGGCCGATCAACGGAGCCGAGGCCGTGTTCCGGATCCGCGAGCTGATCCGCAGCCCGATCCCGGTCGTGATGCTGACCGCGGTGCAGGCGCAGGAGGTCGTGGGCGAATTCAAGCGACAGCTGCAGGCCAGGACCAGCGCGGATCCTTCAATCGCGTCGAACATCGCCCTGCGTCGCGGTGAAGAGCCGGTCGTGCTGCAGAAACCGGCCGATGCGCTGCTGCTGAACTCGACGATCGCGCAAGCACTCGGGCTGGCGCCTTCGGCGGGAGCAGACCGGCCCGCGACGTCAGCGGCATGACGGCGGCCGCATGACGGGCCGTCAGCCGACGTCGTAGCCGTTGCGACGCGCCGCCAGCAGAGCCTCGGTGCGGTTGGACGCCCCGAAGGCGCGGTAGATCGCGGTTACGTGCGTCTTCACCGTTCCTTCGGACAACCCGAGCTCTCGGCAGATGATCTTGATCGGGGCTCCCCGCGCCAGCAGCTGCAGAACCTGCTCCTGCCGTTCGGTCAGCGCGATCCGGGCGGCACCGATCGCCGCGTTCTGAACACGCGGCGGCGGCCCCGAAAGAGGCCCCAGCCGTTGCGCTTCTTCCAACAGGTCGGCCGGTATGTAGAAGCCCCCGGACATCACGAACTTGATCGCCGCCAGCAGCTTGTCGGTTGCCATCGATTTGGGAACGAATCCGGCCGCACCGAGCTGCAGGGTGCGCATTACGCTGCGCTGGTCCTGCATCCCGGACAGCACCAGGATCTTCAGATCGGGGACCTGCGCCACGATCGCCTCGAGCAGCGAAGTGCCGGTCGCTCCGGGCACGCCCAGGTCGAGCAGCAGCAGGTCCGAGTCGGGGTGCTGCTCGACCAGCTTCATCGCCTCGGGCGCCGTGGCCGCAGTATGGATCTCGACATCCGGATCGATGTCCTGCAGCAGCGCGCTGACCGCGTCAGTAATCAGAGAATGGTCGTCGACCAGCAGGACTTTCATCGCATCCCCGGATCCGGCTTGGCGGGCATTCTAGCCTGGATATTTTACGGCCGCGTGCGTCTCATATGCCGATAATCGCTACCGTCGCAACGGACTTCGATGGGCGGCCCGGGCGGGTCATCTGATTGGCTAGACTCCTGACGTCGTGCTCAGTCAACGTGTCGCCATCGGTTCTGCCTGGTCGCCGCTGCGCCATCCGACGTTCAGCCGGCTCTGGCTCGCCTCGTTGACGAGCTATCTGGCGGTCTGGATGCAGAGCGTTGCTGGCGCCTGGTTGATGACCTCGCTGACCCGCAGTGCGCTGCTGGTGGCGCTGATGCAGACCGCCATCAGTTTGCCGATGTGCCTGCTGTCGCTGCCCGCCGGCGTGCTGGGTGACCTGCTGGATCGGCGCCGGCTGATCCTGTCCACCCAGGCGCTGATGTTGCTCGCAAGCTGCCTGCTGGCCGCCCTGACGCTTTTCGGGGCCATCGGGCCGGCGGGACTGCTGGCGCTGACCTTTGTGCTGGGCACCGGAATGGCGCTCAATGGACCCGCCTGGCAGTCGTCGATGTGCGAAGCGATCGACCGCACCGAGCTCGCGCAGGCGCTCACGCTGATCGGGATCGCCTACAACATCGCGCGCGCGGTTGGTCCTGCCCTGGCAGGGGGCATACAGACGGCAAGCGGGCCGTGGCTCGTATTCGTCGTCAATGCAGCCGCCTACGCGTGGGTCGTCGTGGTCGCCTGGCGCTGGCAGCCGGCTTCGATCCGCTCGCACCTGCCGCCGGAACGCCTGCTCAGCGCGATACGGGTCGGACTGAGCTACGCAGCCCACGCTAGCGGGGTGCGGGCCCCCCTGATTCGTACGGCAACCTTCATGTTGCCGGCAAGCTCGCTGTGGGCTCTGATTCCGGTCGTGGGCCAGGGGCGACTAGGAACCTCGGCCGCGGGCTTCGGGTTCCTGATCGGAAGCCTGGGCGTCGGAGCGATCCTGGGCGGCCTTGCGTTGCACTGGTTGCGCGAGCGCGTTGCACTCGAGACGCAAGTCAGAACCGCGACGGTCGCCTACGCATTGACGCTGGCGTCGAGCGCAGTGCTGTCCGACGTGTGGACCTTGTGTCCGGCCCTGGTGCTGGGCGGAGCGGCGTGGAGCATCGCCCTGACATCGCTGAGCTCCGCGCTTCTTACTTCGGTCCCGATGTGGGTGCGGTCGCGCACGATCGCGCTCTCGATGCTGGCCTCCCAGGGCTTCATGGCCGGCGGCGCGGCCCTGTGGGGCGTAGTCGCCAGCCACGGCAGCAGCGAGCTGGCCCTGGCCCTGGCGAGCGGGCTGATGGTCATTCTGATGATCTGGGTGCGCCGTTATCCGGTCGAGTTCGGCGCGGAAAGCGACGTGACGCTGTCGCCGGCCGAAGTTCAGCCGCAGTTGTCCGGATCGGTGCCGCCGGAAGCCGGCCCGGTGGCGGTCGAGATCTGCTATCGGATCGATCCGCGCCGGCGCGACGAATTCCTGCGGGCCTCGGAACCGGTCGGCAGGCTCAGGCGGCGCAACGGGGCTCGCATCTGGCGGCTGTATCGCGACCTGGCCGATGAAAGCGTGTACGTCGAGCGCTTCATCGTCGATTCCTGGGTCGACTACCAGCGGCAGCTTGCTCGCAGCACCGTGGCCGACCATGAGCACGAGGAAAGGATCAGATCCTTTCTGCAGGCCGGGGACCAGATCGAAGTGTCTCACTACCTGGCCGAGCGCTGACCCTCCTTCGCGCTGCGCGCTTCGGAGGGCTGGCCCTCCTCCGTGATGCGCGCTTCGGAGGGCTGGCCCTCCTCCGTGATGCGCGCTTCGGAGGGCTGGCCCTCCTCCGTGATGCGCGCTTCGGAGGGCTGGCCCTCCTCCGTGATGCGCGCTTCGGAGGGCTGGCCCTCCTCCGTGATGCGCGCTTCGGAGGGCTGGCCCTCCTCCGTGATGCGCGCTTCGGAGGGCTGGCCCTCCTCCGTGATGCGCGCTTCGGAGGGCTGGCCCTCCTCCGTGATGCGCGCTTCGGAGGGCTGGCCCTCCTCCGTGATGCGCGCTTCGGAGGGCTGGCCCTCCTCCGTGATGCGCGCTTCGGAGGGCTGGCCCTCCTCCGTGATGCGCGCTTCGGAGGGCTGGCCCGCTTCCGTGCTGCGCTCTGGCGAGCTTGCCCGCCGACTCGCCCGCCGTAGCGCGCAGCGCGGAGGCGGGAGCGCCTCGCGCGAAGGCGGGCCGAAGCGCCCGTTCGATGTCCGGTTTGGTCCAGGTTTCCCGTCTGAACAGACTGAAGACCGGCACTCGGCCGTGCCGGCATGCCGTACCGACAAACGAGCCCGCAAAGGGCAGGGAGAACGTGCATGAAAAGAACACTTACGATCCTCACGATCGGAATGGCCACTGCGGTTGCGGCGTCGCCCGTACTTGCCGAGGATCCCTGCGCACTGTTGCCGGGGCACGGCAGCCTGCTGACCGCTCTGACGAGTGCGCGCAATGGCACCAACGGAGGATTCAATCTCGACATGTGGGGAACCGTCGTCAATCGCGACGGCATCGTCTGTGCGGTCGCATTCACCGGCGCCGACCGCGGCTCCCAGTGGCCCGGCAGCCGCGTCATATCGGCGCAGAAGGCCAATACAGCCAATGCATTCAGCTTGCCGGGGCTGGCGCTGTCCACCGCCGATCTGTACTCGGCCGTGCAGCCTGGTGGCAGCCTGTATGGCCTGCAACACAGCAACCCGGTGGACACCGAGGTCGCGTACGGCGGAGAGGCGGCCGACTTCGGACAGAGCGACGATCCGATGGTGGGTCACCGGTTGGGCGGCGTCAACGTGTTTGGCGGAGGACTCGCGCTATACGCCCGCATCGGCGGCAAGAAAGTCCTGGTGGGAGCCATCGGCGTGAGCGGCGACTCCTCGTGCGCGGACCACAACATTGCGTGGCTCACGCGACACAACCTGGGGCTGGACTATGTTCCTGCGGGCGTGGGCCCAGACCGTTTGCGCCCGGACAACATCGTGTATGACATCGGCTACGCGAGCAGCGCGGAATCCAGCGGCGCGAGCACTTCGGGCTGGGGCCACCCCGCCTGTAACGGCGTGGTCGCCGGCATCGCGGCGAATCTGCCGGCGGTGAAGCCGTAACGACCCGTCAATCGACCTTCATTCCCCCCGTTTCCGGCAGCCGCGCAGTGTTTCGCGCGCCTGCCGGATCATTTTCTCGGTGGTCGTCCAGTCCACGCACGGATCGGTCACCGAGCATCCGTACTTCAGCTTCGACGGGTCGGTCGGGATCGGCTGGTTGCCCCATTCGAGGTTGCTTTCGACCATCCAGCCGATGATCGAGCGGTTGCCCTGGGCCACCTGGGCCAGCCCGTCGTTCAGGACCAGCGGCTGCAGCTCCGGCTTCTTGTACGAGTTCGAATGCGCGCAGTCGATCACCAGATTGCGCGCCAGCCCGGCCTGCTGCAGAGCCGCCTCGGCCAGCGCGACGCTGACCGTGTCGTAGTTGGGACGCCCGCCACCGCCGCGCAGCACCAGGTGGCCCTGTGGATTGCCGCGCGTGCGGATGACCGCGGTGACACCGTCGGCGTTGATGCCCAGAAAGCTGTGCGGCCGCGAGGCCGATATGATCGCGTTGATGGCGCCGCTCAGGTCGCCGTCGGTGCCGTTCTTGAATCCGACCGGCGTCGACAGTCCGCTCGCCATTTCGCGATGGGTCTGCGACTCCGATGTGCGCGCGCCAATGGCCGTCCACGCGATCAGGTCGCCCAGGTACTGCGGTGCGATCGGGTCGAGCGCCTCGGTCGCGGTCGGCAGACCGAGCTCGGCCACATCGACCAGGAAACGGCGCGCCCGCTGCATCCCCTCCGCGATGTGGAACGAGTCGTCCATCCGGGGATCGTTGATGAAGCCTTTCCATCCGACCGAGGTGCGCGGTTTCTCGAAATACACGCGCATCACGATCAGCAGCGTGTCCGCAACCTCGCGTGCGAGGGCCTGCAAGCGGTTCGCATAATCCAGTCCGGCCTGCGGATCGTGAATCGAGCAGGGCCCGACGATGAGGAACCGCCGGTCGTCTTCGCGCCCGAGGATCCGGCACAGCGCGGCGCGGCCCTCGAGCACGGTCCGCGCGGCCTCGTCCGACAGCGCGATCTGCGCCTTGATGCGTGCCGGTGGCGGCATTACTTCGGAGGCCGCGACATTCAGGTCTTCGGTCGGAGCGTGACTCACAATTGCACCACCACAAAGTCACTGCTTGGAGGTCGCGCCCACGGCCTGCGCATCCGACAGTGCCATCACGCGTTCACGCGCCGAGACCGCCAGGTAGATCTCCCGCAGGAAAAGGCTCAGCGACGTGATCATCGAGACCATCGCGAGAACGAACAGCACCGCCAGCAGCTTGGCCAGATCGACCTCCAGCAGCACGCCGATGAAGGCCATGGCCACGACCAGGCAGATGAACAGTCCGGCGATCCCTGCGGACAGAATGGCCAGGTAGGACAGGTGAACCCGACGCGAGAGCACTGCGAATTCGTGCTCGCGAGTGGCCGCCGCTTCGGAGCGCGCTGCGGCCGGGCCCTGCGCCTGCAGAACCCGAATCCGGTCGACGATCCGGCCGAGCCGGGTGTTCAGCGCGGAGATCAGCGTCGCGATAGCCGTCAGCAGGAAGACCGGCGCCACCGCGAGCTGAATGACGTGCGTGACGCTGGTGACATGGTCTTCCATCCCTCAGGCCACTTCGCGTCCGCGCATCGCGCCGCGCTCAGCGAATGCGCACGCGGCCGTCCTTCATCCGGACCGCGTTGCCGGCCTTGATCGCGTTTGACACGGCCATGTAGGCCGTCCCTTGAAAGCGCTTGAGCTGCTCAGGTGGGAGGCCCTTGTCGTACCCCTTTACGTGCGCCAGCGCCTTGACGATGTCCGACGCCGTCATCGGCGCGCGCACGATCCGCTTCATCAGGCCGACCGCTTCACCGGAGGCGAACCACTGGCGCAGCTTGCGGACCTTCTTGCGTACGGTCCGTCGGGTCGAGATTTCGGACCGGGATGACACCGTGGAAGCCGTCTCGGACCCTCGACCGGCGCCGTTCGACTCGGCGCGAATCGACGCGTCCAGCGCCTGCTGAATCGCCTTGAGTCTCGAATTTACGTTCGCCAACTCAAGTTCGAGCGCCTTTCGGCGAGATTCCAGTTCCGTTACCGCGCTGACGATTGAAGCCATTTGAATCCTCATTGTTCAATATCAAAGTCGCACAACCCGTGGGGTCCGGCCCGCAATCCTAAACGCGGACACACCGGGCGCGAGGATACGCGCTGGCCGGCACGCTGGCAAATCCAGAAACGCTCACGCAAGTACGGTCATGTCGGCCGGCCCGGCGCACCCGGATGGCGCGCAAGCTCCCCAAGCGCATTCAACAGGCGGTCGACGTCCTGATCGCAATGCGCCGCACTGAGCGAGATTCGCAGGCGGGCCGTTCCGGTCGGAACCGTAGGTGGTCTGATCGCCGGCACCCAGATGCCGTTGCGCCGCAGCGACTCCATCAGCGAGATGGCCTCGGCGTTTTCGCCAATGATCAAAGCTTGGATGGCCGTGGCGGAGGGCAGCAGGCGCCATTGAAAGTCCGACAGGCCGGAAGTGATTCGCCCGATCAGGTCCGCAAGATGCCGACGTCGCCACGACTCGGATTCGATCACATCCAACGCGGCCAGCAGCGCCGCGGCGAGCAGCGGCGGGCTGGCCGTCGTGAACATGTAGGTGCGAGCGCGCTGAAGAATCCACTCGACCACATCGGCGTCTGCCGCAACGAACGCGCCGAATACGCCCGCAGCCTTGCCCAGCGTTCCGATGTAAACAATTCTCTCCGAGCTCAACGCCCAATGGGCCAGGCTGCCGGAGCCCGTTTGTCCCAGCACGCCAAAGCCGTGCGCGTCGTCCACCACCAGCCACGCATCGTGGCGCTCGCACAATGCAAGCAACCGCGGCAGGGGCGCCAGGTCGCCGTCCATGCTGAAGACCGCGTCGGTCACGACCACCTTGGGGCGGTGACCGCTGGCCTGCATCTGGCGGTCGAGCGCAGCGACGTCGCAGTGGGGGAAAATCTCGACGTCGGCGCGCGACAGGCGGGCGGCATCGATCAGGCTGGCGTGATTGAGCCGATCCGAGAAAATTACGTCGCCCGGCCCAGCCAGCGAAGGCAGTACTCCAAGGTTGGCCATGTAGCCGGTTGAAAAATGCAAGGCGCGCGGCAGGCCGACGAAGCGCGCCAGGCGCTCCTCAAGCGCCTCGTGCACGCGCGTATGCCCGCAGATGTGACCCGACGCGCCTGCGCCGACCCCGAATTCCTCGAGCGCGCCGCGAACGGCGTCCGCCAGTGCGGGGTGGTTCGCCAATCCCAGGTAGTCGTTGCTGCAGAACGCCAGGTAGACCGCGCCGTCGACCTGGAGACGAGGGCCTTGCGGGCCTTCGACCCGGCGCCGGCGCCGGATCAGGCCGGCCTGATCGAGCTCGCGCAAACGCTGCCCAAGCTCAGCGCGTCGCATCAGACCCGCCTTCGCCCTTCGGGCTTCGGCGGGCAAGCCCGCGTCCGGCCTTCGGGCTTCGGCGGGCAAGCCCGCGTCCGGCCTTCGGGCTTCGGCGGGCAAGCCCGCGTCCGGCCTTTGGGCTTCGGCGGGCAAGCCCGCGTCCGGCCTTTGGGCTTCGGCGGGCTTGCATCAGCCTTGAGTGGCCCTGGCGCGAACCAGCAGCACATGCGCCGGCGCGACGCGCGCCACGGCCTCTGCGACACTGCCCATCAGCAGGTGGTTGATGCCGCGGCGTCCGTGCGTTCCAAGCACGATCAGGTCCGCCTTCCAGCGACGGGCCTCGTCGGCCAGCACCACGGCCACACGATCGTCAACCGCGTCGTCGCCGATGATCGCGGCCTCGGCCTGCACGCCGTGTTGCCGTGCGATTGTGCGTCCGCGTTCGAGCGCCGCCTGCCCGGACTTGCGCAGCGCGTCGAGAATGGCTTCCAGATCGACCGCAACCGGGCCGGCCGCCGCGAAGGCGAGGCGAGACTGCTCGATCACGTGAACGATTCGCAATTGCGCATGTTGATCGACGGCGAGCCGCGCCGCCTGCTCGATCGCCAGTTCCGAAGTTTCGCTGCCGTCGGTCGCGGCCAGGATCCGCGAGTACATGGGAGGGTCTCCTGTTTCGGTTCAGCCTTTGAACCGCGACCAATAACATACACTGCTTTCTTGAACGCGCGGCCGACGATGATGACACCAGACTCCAGGGCGCAGGGCAGCGTGCCGGTCAACGATAGTGGCCGGCTTCACGAAGTGCTCGTGGTGGGGGGAGGGGCGGGTGGCCTGGAGCTGGTGACCCGGCTTGGAGACCGGCTCGGCCGGCGCCGGCGCGCCAGGGTCACGCTGATTGAGAAAACGCGCGCCCACTTCTGGAAGCCTCATCTGCACGAGATTGCCGCCGGCAGCATGGACCTGGGCAGTTATGAGACCAACTACCTTGCGCAGTCGTACTGGCACGGATTTCGGTACTTGATCGGGGAAATGACGGGGCTGGACCGCGCGCGGCGCCTGGTCCAGGTGGCGCCTTTCGTCGACGAGGACGGCGATCAGGTCACTCCGGCCCGCGCCTTCGGCTACGACACGCTGGTGATCGCGGTCGGCAGCCTGACGCATGATTTTGGCGTTCCGGGCGTGGCGCAGCACGCATTCCGGATCGATACGCCGTCGGAAGCTGAGCGCTTTCACCGGCGGCTCGTCAACGCCTTCATAAGGGCGCATGCTCAGACGACCGCATTGCGTCCGGGTCAGCTGCAGGTTGCCTTGATCGGTGCCGGAGCAACCGGGGTTGAGCTCGCGGCCGAACTGCACCGGACCACGCGCACCCTGGTTTCATACGGGCTGGATCGGATCGATCCGGACAAGGACATCCGCCTGATACTGCTCGAGGCCTCGCCGCGGATTCTGCCTGCGCTGCCGGAACGCCTGGCGAAGGCGGCAATGCGACTGCTCGAGCAGCTGGGCGTGCGGGTCAGGACCTCATCGCGTGTGCAGGAAGTCCTGCCGGATGGAGTTCGACTGGCCGGCGGGGAGACAGTCCCGGCCGAACTGGTTGTATGGGCCGCCGGCATCAAGGCACCTGAGTTCCTGCGCGACCTCGACGGGCTTGAAGCCAACGCCCTCAACCAGCTGGTGGTGACGGCCACCTTGCAGACCACGCGCGACGCGCACGTGTTTGCGATCGGCGATTGCGCCGCCTGTCCCTGGATCGGCGCCGGGCCCGGCCAGCTGGTGCCTCCACGAGCACAGGCGGCGCATCAGCAGGCATCGCACATGGTGGGTCAGATCGATCGCATCTTGCAGGGTCGACCACTGCGTCCATGGCGCTACCGGGATTTCGGATCGCTGGTCTCGCTGGGCGAATACTCGACGGTGGGCAACCTGATGGGTGGCCTGATCGGTGGCAATATCTGGATCGAGGGTTACTTCGCCCGGATGATGTACGTGTCGCTGTACAAGCTGCACGAGCTGGCGCTGCACGGTGCCTGGAAGGTTGCGCTCGATACGCTCGCCAGGATGATCACCCGCCGCACCGAGCCCCGCGTGAAGCTTCACTAGTGCGCTGATTCACTTGTCCGCTGATTCAGGGAAACCGCACCCCCGCTGTCCACGCGATACGATTCAGCGCACCAGCCGGATAATGGAGTATTCGCCATGAGCCGACCACCCCCAGCGTCTCGGGCCATCGGAGCGGCCGCCTATCAAAGCGGCTTCGCCAACGTGTTTTCGAGCGAGGCACTGCCCGGTGCGCTGCCGGTCGGCCAGAATTCTCCGCAGCGCTGCCCGTATGGCCTGTACGCCGAGCAGCTGTCCGGGACGAGTTTCACGGCGCCGCGCGCTTCGAACCGGCGCTCCTGGCTGTACCGGATCCTTCCCAGCACGCTGCACGGCGCGTTCGGTCCGACCGACCCGCATCGCTGGAGCAGCGAGTTCCGTGCCGGCGAGACCCCGCCGGACCCGATGCGGTGGGATCCGCTGCCCGTGCCGTCGGCACCGACCGACTTCGTTCAGGGTCTGGTGACGATGGCCGGGACCGGCGAGGCGGCGACTCAAAGCGGCTGCGGGATACACGTGTATGCAATCAACCGCTCGATGACGGACCGCGTGCTGTACGACGCCGACGGCGAGCTGCTGGTCGCGCCGCAGCAGGGTGCTCTGCGCTTTTGCACCGAGTTCGGGATCATCGAGGCCGAGCCGAACGAAGTCGTCGTCATTCCACGCGGCGTCCGCTTCCGGGTCGAGCTGAGCGAGGCGAGCGCGCGCGGTTATGTGTGCGAGAACTTCGGAGCCGCTTTCAGGCTGCCGGATCTGGGCCCGATCGGGTCCAACGGCCTGGCCAATCCGCGCGACTTCCTGACTCCAGTTGCGTGGTACGAGGACAAGGCCGGGCCGGTCGAGCTGCTGGCGCGGTTCCAGGGAAGGCTGTGGGCGGCGCAACTGGATCACTCGCCGCTGGACGTGGTCGCCTGGCACGGCAACTACGCGCCGTACAAGTACGACCTGCGCCGATTCAACACGATCGGTTCGGTCAGCTTCGATCATCCGGATCCGTCCATCTTCGTCGTGCTGCTGTCGCCCAGCGACACGCCTGGGATCAGCGCCCTCGAATTCGTGATCTTTCCGCCCCGCATCCTGGTGATGGAACACACGTTCCGGCCGCCCTGGTACCACCGCAACGTGGCGTCGGAGTTCATGGGATTGATCAGCGGGGTGTACGACGCCAAGGAAAAGGGCTTTGTACCGGGCGGAGCGAGCCTGCACAACTGCATGACCGGTCATGGGCCCGACGCGAGCGCTTTCGAGCGGGCCAGCCGGGCCGACACGTCGAAGCCGGAGTCGATCCGCGACACGATGGCCCTGATGTTCGAGACCCGGCATCCGCTGCAGGCGACGGCGTATGCGCTGGGTGCGCCGCACCGCCAGTCCGACTACGCGCAGTGCTGGGCAGGTCTGCGCCGGCATTTCGACCCGGAGCACCGTTGACGCAGCCGCAGTCGGGGATCGGATGTTGCTGAACGAAACGCACGATCCGGCGTTGCGCAGCTGGGTGCAATCGGCCAACGCGCCAGAGGCGGATTTCCCGATCCAGAATCTTCCGTTGGCGGCGTTCCGCACGCGGCAGGAGCGGCAGTTTCGGATCGGCGCCGCGATCGGTGATCAGATCCTCGATCTGTCGCATCCGAACGTGGCTGCGCTGCTGGAGCCGGGCGTCGCGCGCGCTTGCCGGGATCCGATGCTGAACGAGCTGATGGCGCTGGGACCGGCCGCGTGGTCGCACCTGAGGTTGAACCTTTCGAGGGCGCTCAGGGCCGGAAGCGATCAGCAGGAGCGGATCGCAACGGCGTTGATTGCTCAGGACCAGGCTCAATACGGCTTGCCGGCCAGAATCGGCGACTTCACCGACTTCTACACGTCGATCCACCACGCGACCGCGGTCGGGCGGTTGCTGCGTCCCGAGCAGCCGCTACTGCCCAATTACAAGTGGATCCCGATCGCCTATCACGGCCGGGCCTCGTCGGTCCGCGTTTCGGGTCACGAGGTGACGCGCCCGGCCGGGCAGATCAGGCTGCCGGGGAGCGAGACGCCCGTCGCGACCGCCAGCCGCAAGCTGGACTACGAGGTTGAACTCGGCGTATTCGTCGGGGTCGGTAACCCGCTGGCCCAGCCGATTCCGATTGAGGAAGCCTGGAACCACGTATTCGGGGTCGTGCTGCTGAACGACTGGTCCGCGCGCGACATCCAGGCCTGGGAATACCAACCGCTCGGTCCGTTCCTTTCGAAGAGCTTCGCTACCACGATTTCGCCCTGGGTGGTCGGCGAGGAAGCGCTGCGTCCGTTCCGTCGTGCGTGGACTCGACCGCAGCAGGATCCGCAGCCGCTGCCTTATCTGCAGGATCCGCAGGACCAGGCCAACGGGGCGCTGGACATCGTGCTGGAGGCCACGATCGTGACCACCGCGATGCGTGCCGAGGGTCAGCCTGCAGCGCTGCTTTCGCGCGCCAGCTGCCGGCACGCGTACTGGACGATCGCGCAGATGGTGGCGCACCACACGGTCAATGGCTGCAACCTGGTACCCGGAGACCTGCTCGGAACCGGCACCCAGTCGGGTCCCGGCGCCGCGGAAGCGGGCTCGCTGATCGAGTTGACCGCCGGCGGACGCGAACCCTTGACGCTGCCGAACGACGAGCGCCGCGCGTTTTTGGAGGACGGTGACGAGATTTGCCTGCGGGGGTATTGCGAGCGGGAAGGTTTTGTTCGAATCGGTCTGGGAACCGCGGCCGGTCGGATCGTGGCGGGTGCGCCCCCAATGAATCCCGGTTGATGGACCCTGCGCAAACGATTTGTAATAAGCTGAAAAACATGCATCCCGTAGTGCTTTTGAAAAAGGGGCGCGGTGCCGGCGCGCCGCTGCTGTCATGAAGGCAGCCCCGGCCCGGACCGCCTCCTGGAGCGCCGTTGCGGCCGTCACGTTGCTGCTGGCCGGTATCGGCCTCGTCGTCGGTCGGCACATCGATAGCGCGGTCGAGAACGCGACGGTGTTGGCGCGTCCGCACGAGGTGCAGACGGCGCTCCAGTATATCGGGGCGGGGATCGACGCTCTTGATGATTCGGTGCAGGACTACATCATCGAGGGTACGGAAGGCGCGCGCATTCGGTTTCAGTATGAAGATGCCGCGCGTTCGCTGCGTGCGCGAACGGCCGATCTGGGGGGGTTGGGCAGCCCCGCGATATCGAAAGAGACGCTGTCAGAAATCGATCACCGCGTCGGGGACGTGCTGAACGCCAGCAGGGCGGTGATCGATACGGACAGTACGAATCGCGCGGAAACGCTTCGACGCCTGGCCGAAGAGGGCCGGGCCACCAATGCCGCAAATCGCAAGGTCGAGGCGTTGATCGCGGAGCAGCAGCAGTTGCTTCGAACACGTGAGTGGTCTTTGCGCAGAGACGTGTCCGACATTTCCGGGGGCCTGGCGGCAACGGCCGTAATCGTGTTGTGCCTTCTGGCCGGCACCATAGTGCTGGTTGAGTACGATCAGCGGCGCCAGGCAGCGGTTCGAGACCAGCTTCGCTCCGAGAACGAACGCCTCGAAAATGCCGTGCGAGAGCGATCCGAGACACTGGCCCAGGCCAATCGTGAACTGACCTGGTTTGCCAAGCGGGCCCTTCAGATCCAGGAACAGGAGCGACGCAGTCTGGCGCTGGAATTGCACGACCAGATCGGCCAGGAACTGGCTTCGCTGGTCCTGTCCTTGACCCGCTGCGAGCGCACGATGGCGACCGCAGACCTGCCGGACGTGCGCAGCGCGGTGCAGGACAGCATAGAGATCGCACGCGCCGCTTATGGCGACGTTCACAGTCTGGCGCTGGACTTGCGCCCCGCCATGCTGGACCGCCTGGGCTTGATTCCGACCTTGCAGTGGTTTGCACGGCAGCAAACGAAGTATTCCGGCTGCGAGATCCTGGTGGAGGCGGACGCTTTTCCCGACGTGCTTCCGTCCGACATCCTGATCGCCGCATTCCGGATCGTGCAGGAGGCCGTCAGCAACGCGGTGCGTCACGCCGATCCGCACCGGATCCAGATCGGGGCGCGCTACCGGCCCGGTTGCATCGAGCTGCAGATACGGGATGACGGGGTCGGTTTCGATCCGTCGGTGGCCATCACGCAGCAGGACGCGCACACCGGTCTGGGATTGATCGGGATCCGCCAGCGCGCCGCGGACGTAGGCGGCCACGTATCGATCCGCTCCCAACCGGGATCGGGCACCGAAATCGTGGCCTTGCTGTCGCTCCCGGACACGCTTGACAGCCGCTGAGGCAGGGCACGCCCGCCGTTGCGGCCGGGCCGATGCAAGGGCTGCGCTTGAGCGAAATCGAATGCTTGCATCGATGGCCGAAGGGGTCGTAATTGAAGTGATTGCTTATAAAATCTCCCTAATAACATGAAAAATGAACGACTTCCGCGGGAGTAAACCATTTGAGAAAGGCGCCCCACGGTTAGTTGTGGAGAGTGAACCGGTGCCGCGATGAAGATACCCTCCGCTCGGATCGCTCCCTGGACCGTCGTTGCGGTCGTCACGGTGTTGCTGGCCGGTATCGGCATTTTCGTGGGCCAGCGCATCGAGAGCGCGATCGATACCGCAACATGGATGGCGCGCCCGCACGAGGTCCAAACGGCACTCGAGCGCGCGAAGGGCACGCTCGATGCCCTCCAGGACTCGGTACAGGACTACCTGATCGACGGCGCCGAGGGCATGCGTTACCAGTACGAGGACGCTGTGCGGTCGCTCGCCTCGCAGGGGGCCGAGTTGTCGGCACTGGGTGGTAGTTCGTTGGCAGCGGCCGACCTGGCGGAAATCGACCAGCGCATCGCGGACGTGCTGAAGACCAGCCGGGCTGTGATCGAGGCGCGAAACAGCGCACGCCCGGAGCCTCTGCGCCGGCTCGCCGAGGTCGCGACGGTCGCGATCAATGGCGCGCGACGCCATCTGGATGCTCTGATCTCGGCGCAGCAGCAGTTGCTTCACGAACGAGAGCGGACGCTGCGCCGCGACGTGGCGCAGATGTATGGCGGGCTGGTCGCGACGGCTGCCATCGTCGTGTGTGTACTGGCGGGCGCCTTGATGCTGGTCGAGTACGACCGCCGGCGCGGCGTCGCGATGCAGAACTTTCTTCGCTCGGAAAACGAGCGTCTGGAAGGGGCGGTGCGCGAGCGCTCCGCAACGCTGGCCGAGGCCAATCGCGAACTCACCTGGTTTTCGAAGCGGGCCCTTCAGATCCAGGAGCAGGAGCGCCGCAGCCTGGCGCTGGAACTGCACGACCAGATCGGCCAGGAGCTCGCCTCGCTGGTCCTGTCGCTGGGCCGCTGCGAGCGCGAGATGGCGCCCACGGGCCAATCGGAGGCGCGCAGCGCGGTGCAAGAGAGCATCGAAATCGCACGCGCGGCCTACGGCGACGTTCACGATCTGGCGCTGGACTTGCGGCCTGCGATGCTGGACCGGCTGGGCTTGATTCCGACCTTGCAGTGGTTTGCACGTCAGCAGGCGAAGTATTCCGGCTGTGAGATCGTGGTGGAGGCGGACGCTTTTCCGGTCGCCCTGCCGCCCGACATTCTGATCGCCGCATTCCGGATCGTGCAGGAAGCCGTCAGTAACGCGGTGCGTCACGCCGCGGCGCGCCGGATCGACATCCAGGCCCACTATCACCGCGCGCGCATTGAATTGCACGTCCGCGACGACGGGGCGGGTTTTGATCCGGAGCAGCCCGGCGGGCAGCAGGAACCGCGCGTCGGCTTGGGTCTGATCGGGATGCGGCAGCGCGCCCAGGACGCAGGCGGACATGTATCGATTCGCTCTGCGCCCGGTTCGGGCACCGAGGTCATCGCGCTGCTGGCGCTGCCGGAAACGGACTGACGGCGCTGGCGGGTTTCCAGTGGGTGCTCAGGGCACCAGCCAATCGCCGTCAGCGACCACGCGAGCCCCGCTCGCGTCGGCGAAACGGGTGATGTAACCGCCTTTCGACGCGAAGTGCTGGTGCGTCGCGAGCGTCAGGCGCGGGTAGTAGCCCGTGAGGATCCGGTGCTCCATCATGGTCTGAAGCCGCTCGATCAGGTAGGCGCGAGTGAAGTTGTCGACCATGTGGCTCAGGACCTCCGAAAGCAGGCCGCAGGCGAGGTAGGTATCGACCTGGACCTGCTCGGCGACGATCGGAATGCGCCGGATCGTGAACCAGCCGAGCGGGTAGTCGACGCGGACCCGCCGCTTCTCGGGCAGGTCGAACGGGTAAGCGAGCTCTGCGCGGCTGCGCCAGTCCGCGGGCAATGGCGCGCGCTCCAGGCCTCCCATCAGGCCCGACAGGTAGACCGCAGTCGGCGCGGCCGGCGCGGTGCCCAGCGCGGCGACGTCGGCTGGCCGCAACCACAGTATCAAAGCATCGCTGCCGGTGGCTTCGCGCACCGCCTCGGCGACATCCTGGTCCTTGGGCTTCGATGCAAGCGCGCGGTTGCGCACCTTGACGCCGCGACGCTTCAGCTGCGCGGCCAGCGCCTTGGCCGCCGCTTCGCCGCAGTCTCCCGCCCGAAAGACCTGCACCACCGCGCTGACCGGCGCAGTGCCTTCAGCCCCGAGGATCTTGCGGGCGATCAACTCCGCCTCGAGCAGCACTCCCTTGGAGAAATACAGCGTATAGAAATCGTCCCCGGAGTCGACTGGCACCTCGACGTTTGGAAAAAGGCACGGCAGGGCATTTTGTTCGCAGAACTCGTGTACCGGCGCCCAGTTGCTTCCCCCCAGTCCGGATATCACGGCCAGGACCGGCTCCTTGGCCAGGTGCTGCGCCAGCTGACCCTTCCAGGTGGAGGCCGGGCCCGTGAGCTCCCAGACGTGCAGCTGCCATTGCCGATGCACCATGTACATCGTGTCGGCGTACATGGTCTTGCCCGAGGCTTGCAGGCGCGGGCTGGGTACCATCTGGCGCGTGTTCCTTTCGGCGAAGTAGTGCTCCATCACGTCCAGCATGCCGCCGCGCTTGACCGGATCGGCATCCGGCGTGACGACGGTGGCAAAGTGCAGCACCGAATCCGTGACGCCCGGCACGCGCCGCGCGTCGAGCGTCTTCAGGTACTCGATCAACGCCGCCATATCGGCATCGTTCAGCCTGAAACGCGGCATCAGGTAGCTGAGCGGCCGGCCTTCGGAATCCAGACCCTCGCGAATGGCGCGGGCCAAGGTCGCTTCGGTATACGGTTCGCGATCGGCGCGCACACCTTCGACGTACGGCAGATCGCGCTCGGCCATGTTGCGAGCGCGCGCGTGGAACAGGTACCGGCCCGCGATCGGCGGAATCCGGCTGCGCCCTTCGATGACACCCAGACCGCTGCGCTGGTGGCAGTTCACGCAGGCCGCGTCCGTGCCCTTCGTGCTCAGGCCGCCCGCCTGCCGGATCGCCTCCAGAGGTGCACCCGAGCCCACGACGCCGCGCTGGTAGATGGACTCTCCCGCCGTCGCGGACGGCTCGGTGGATGGTCCTGCGGCTGCCCAGACGGCCGATGCGGCCAGCCCGCACCACAGCAGGCCGGCGGCAACGGCACGGCAAGCGCTCATTTTGGCGCGGATCCGGGATCCGGGTTCGCGGCCGATGGGGTCGATGGACGTATCGAGGTGCCTGGCACGGCCGGCGCAGTCGAGTCACGCGGCTCAGCCTCGATCGTGACCATGTTGCGCCGACGAGGGCCGCCGGGCCGGGCGAACATCCGGTCGTCCAGCGGCGGATTCAGGGAGATCTTTTCGATGACCATCTTGTCCGGCGCCTTGCCCGAGCCGACACCGGTTTCGATCGTGGACGGGATCTGCAGGCCATCGATCGTTTTGTAGTCGCGATAGACCACCGACACCGTCCCCGCCTGGCCGGCCGCGTTGTAGGACGTGCGGTCGTACTTGACGTCCAGGAAGGTCTTTGCATCGATCCAGACGTTGTGCCGCTCGCCGGAAGGCGTCCGCAGGATCAGCCGATAGGCCTTGCGCCCCTCGACCTGATCGACGCCGTCCAGCTCCACGGCAACGCGCTTGGCGTCGTGGTCGATCAGCGGGCTGTCGATGACGATCGACGCCTGCGCGAATCTGAGCTCCTGGGGCGTGAACGGCTGCACATCCGGGCTGCCGTCGCGGGCTGCGCGCACCTTCCATCCATGACTGCCGTCAAAGACGCGCAAGGTCTTCTGGCCCATCGCATTGAGCTCGAAGCGAGTCTTGTTCGGGCGCTTCTGTTCCAGGGCGAACGCGACATTGCGCACTTGGGCGTCCGCGCTTTCCATGTGGCCGAGCCAGGCCATCGTCTGGACCTTCCGCCAGGCCTCCGCCCCGCCCCGAGCGGCCACGTTCTTCTCGACGATCTGCTCCGCCGTCAACTCCGGCGGGGAGGCGGCCTCCGCACCAAGAGCACAGACCGCGAACCAGCTTGCGAGCACCGCAACGGGGAACCAGCGCATACAGCCACCTATCGATCTATAAAAACTCGCCTCTTCCGCAGTGCGGGGGAGGGGACCGGGGGTGAGGGCGGGGAGAGACGGGCGCTTCACACCAAGCGCCTCGATCGACACGACCCCTTTTTTACACCCTGGGCTTGGCGAACCGGGCGTCGTCCAGCTTCGGGTTCACCGCGACCTTCTCGATCAGCATCTTGTGCGTTTCCCGGTAACCGTCCACCGCCGTCTCCAGCACGAAGGGCATCATCAGTCCCTCCACCGAACGGAAGTCGCGCTGGTAGATCCAGACGTTGTGCATCTTTCCGTCCATCCGGCGCGGTATGCCGTCGACCTTCACGTCAAGAAAGCTCTTCGTGTCGATCCAAACGTGCTGCACCTTGCCGCTCTTCATCGTCAGCTTCAGTTTGTAGGCGTCGTGGCCTTCGACCGCTTCGACCTTTTCGAGGTCGACTTTGGTTCCCTTGGCCGCATAGTCGACCAGGGGACCATCCATGTCCCCCTTCTGTGCCTCGGACTTCGCTTCGTCTGCCGTGAACGGCTCCACGTCGTCCCGATTCAGGAACGGGCGCAGCTTCCACCCGTGCGTGCCGTCATAGACCTGCAGCGCCGTCTTGCCCGCGAATTCGATCTCGACGCGGGACTTGCCCGGGCGCTTCATCTCCATCAAAAACGGCAGCTGCACCTGCTTCTCGGCCTGCCCCTTGTCGGCCTCCGCCTTGTCGGCCCCCGGCGTCTCGGCGACCTTTTCCGCCAGCTTGCCGATCGGAGCGCGGTGGCTGCGGGAAACCTTGATGGAGCGAGCGACCGAATCGCCGGGGCCGGCTTCCATTTTGCCGCTCACGGACAGGGCCTGCAGACCTCGCCACGCCGGCAGCCCGCCGCGCGCCGCGACGTGCTTTTCGACGATCTGGGCGGCGCTCAGCTGAGGGCGTGCCGGCGCCTTGCTGTCGGCCGCCAGCACGGCGGAAGAGCTGCACAGGCCCGCCAGGGCCAGGATCAGGGCCGCCCGGCCAGCAAAGGCCCGGTGCGGTTGCGGGAACGAACAGAGCATCGCCATCGTCAACCTCTACTACAGTGAGTGTCCTTGCGCATGGTAGCGGCCGGTAAGCTGGCCGCGAACGGAGAAAACGCGGGCTAATCCACGACCAGTCCATCGGCTCGAAATTGCCCGATCTGCACGATGACGTGATCCCCGTGTTTGACCAGGCGGCCCTTGTTCGAGAACGCCATCCAGTACGACTTGCCCGCCTCCGGCGTGCTGCTCTGGCGCAGCTGCCCGATCTTCTCCATCTGCGGGACCACGAGCTTCGCCCCGGCCCTCGGATCGATCAGGGCCGGCGCGTTCTTCTTGTCGTTGAGCGCCTTGGCTTTGTTCGGGTCGAGCACGCGATACGTGAATCGGATCACTTCGCCCGATTCCACCGACTTCACGCCCAGCGAGTCCACACCCCAGACAAGGCGGTAATACTCACCGGCCCGTCCTGCGAACCGGTCCGGCTGATAACGGGCGGCGGTCGCCGGGGCGGCCGCCGCAGGCTTCGCTGGCGCCGCGGCAGGCGGCTTGTCCTTGGTCGCAGGCGACTGTGCCAGGGCGGCGGACGCGGCCAAGCAGGTCGCGAGCAGCGCCACCGGCAGCTGCAGGCGCGAACCCGCCGCTCGAGCGAGCCGGGCTCGGACGCGATGGCACATCGTCTGCATGACAGTTGCTGAAGCCATGGCGGATCGCAGTCTGCGCAGTCCCTACTTGCCGGCCACCAGGTCAGCGCAAACCTGAGCGGCACGGGCCTTTTCGACGGCTTCCAGCTGAGCGTTGATCGCACTGTACGCTTCCAGGTATTCGCTGGAGCCGCGGGCGTCGGCCAACTCCTTCGGGGAAGCCTTGCTGGTCAGCAGCTTCGACTGCGCCTGGTCGCTCTTGATCGAGGCCGGATCCGCCTTGGCGCAGAAGTGCAGAATGCCTTCGACCTGTCCAAGGCCTGTGTTGCTCACGGAAAGCTCGGCCAGCGCGAACTGGGGAGCCGCGATGGCCAGGCCGACACACAGCACTCGATGGACTCTCATGACCAGCTCTTCCAAATGTCCTCGATGAAACGGTGCTGCGCGCGGGGGAGTCCCGCGCGCAGCACCTCCTACTTAGAGCTATATCGCTACGGTCAGCTTAACTAGTTGGCCGTTCCCGTCAAGGTCGAGGTCTGCGTCCCCGCCGCATCGGTGACCGACACCGTTGCGGTCTTGACGCCGGCCGGATTCGGCGCCGCCGTCGGAGCGAAGCGAACCGCGATCGAGCACGACGCCCCCGGGGCCAGAGTCGTCTGACCACTGAGTTGCCCATTGCCGACAGGACCGCAGGTCGACATGGCCCGCGCGATGACGAACTGGTTCGCGTTGGTTCCGCCGAGCGCACCCTGTGCAATGGTGGTCAGAGTCACGTTCCCCGTGTTGGTGAGCGAGAACACCTGAAGCGGGCAGGTCGGGTTGGTGCCGCCGGTGGTGCAGCCGCGCGTCGTTGCCGGCGCGGTCCAGGACGTCGGCGTCAGGGTCGCGGACACGACCGCTGCGATGCCCGTGCCGCTCAGTGACACCGGCGAGCCGCTCACGCTCACGTTGGCCGTGATCGTGACCGTTCCGGTCTTCGCGCCCGTGCTCGTCGGGGCGAACGTCACATTGATCGTGCAGGTCCCTCCGGCGCCCAACGTCGCTCCACAGGTTCCACCCGCCGCTCCGGCTGGCCGCGCGAATTGATTCGGCGTGGTCGGGGTGGAGGTGGTTGCCACCGCCACCGCGATACCGGTCGCTCCGGCGGTCCCGGTGTTGTGCAGCGTCAGTGTCTGCGCCGCACTGGTCGAGCCGGTCGGCTGGTTGCCGAACGCGAGCGGTCCACCGGTGACGTTCAGCACGGCCGCTGGAACGACGGCTGCGGCGAACTCGACCGCGCCCGCGTCCACCGCGCCATCGCCCTTGCGCGCGATGCCGTAGAAGTCGAAGGTAGGCGCCGCCGCGTAGGTTGAGGCCGAGGACGGGACGTAGTTGATCACCGACGAACCGGCAGCCGGCCCGTAGTTGCCCAGCGCGGGGGCGTTGGTGCCGGCCGGCCGGACGACTGACGGATTCGACAGCGACAGCGGACCCCAGTTGATGTTGATCCAGTTGTTGCCCTCGTCCACCGTCGCGGCCGGCGTCAGGTTGAAGATCGGGTTGGGCACGGTCGCGTCGGAGATGCCCGGAGGCACGTAATAGCCCATGCCACCGTTCTCCGGCGGAACCCGCGAGCCGTTGCAGTACTGGCTCAGGACCGTCGGATT
>Ga0137418_10000020_pt1 | contig 103912 bp, 89 predicted proteins | sample CZODoug3_1_2_16f_FD_122242 | JGI IMG/M metagenome (GOLD analysis project Ga0137418, IMG submission 122242) | Vadose zone soil fungal communities from Angelo Coast Range Reserve, California, USA - CZODoug3_1_2_16fungal (Hybrid Assembly) | ecosystem: Environmental > Terrestrial > Soil > Vadose...
ACCTGGCGGGCGATCGCCTCCGCCGACCGGTTCTTGGTCCCCTTGAACACCATGTGCTCGATGAAGTGCGAGATGCCATTCGACTGCGGCTCCTCATCGCGCGAACCCGTCTTGATCCAGATGCCGATCGACACCGATCGAATATGCTTCATCTCCTCCGAGATGACGGTCAACCCGTTCGGCAGCACTTGCCGATGAATATTTCGTAGTTCTTCTGCCATAGAAGCTTCTTCCCAGCGGGCTCCGGCCACCAGCGGGCCACCACGCCGGGATTTCTCTATTCTCACATAATTCTCACATACCTACGGACAACTGGAAGTGCAATATAGTTAGCCACATCAAATCAATAACTTACGATGATTCCTGCAGCCTGGAGCGAGGGCGGCAAGAACGCACTGCCGCCCTGGCCTTCAGTTAGAATCGACTCCGGAGGCAGAGTGAAACCGCGTGGCTGACCAAAGCCCCCAGCATCGGCTGCTCGGACTCGACCTCGACGAACTACTCGTCCTAATCGAGTCCCTCGAGGAGCCCGCCTACCGCGCCCAGCAGCTTTTTCAGTCCATTTACCGCCATCGGGTCCAGTCCGCTGAGCAGATTTCGACCCTACCGGCCCGCATGCGTCAGGATCTCAAGGCCCGCGGCATTTCGATCGGATTGCCGAGCATCGACAGCAAGTTCAAATCCACAGATGGCACGGTTCGATACCTGCTTGCCTGCCCCGACGGCGAGACCGTCGAAGCCGTCTGGATGCCCGAAGGAGACGGAGGTGAGGCCGGCGACGGCAGCGCAGCGGGAGATGAAGCCGGTCCCCAGACGCGAACCTGGGATCGCTCTACGATCTGCGTATCGAGTCAGGTGGGGTGCGCCCTGGATTGCCAGTTTTGCCTCACGGCTCTTTTGGGCGTGAAGCGCAACCTGACCGCCGGCGAGATCGTCGGCCAGGTCTGTTCCATCCTGCGCGACCAGCAGGCTTCCCCACCCCAGGATCGCGTCAACCTTGTCTTCATGGGAATGGGCGAGCCCTTTCTCAACTACGACAACTTCATGAAAGCGGTCCGCCTGCTGGTCGAGGGCGTTGGAATTCCTGAATCGCGCATGACGGTTTCGACCGCCGGAATCGTCCCTCGCATACACGACTTCGGCCGTGAGCCAGTTCGCCCGAAGCTCGCCATCTCCTTGAATGCGTCGAACGACGAACTGCGCACCCGGCTGATGCCCATCAATAAAAAGTGGAACCTGGAGAGACTGGTAGGCGCCGCGCGCGCCTTTCCGTTGCGCCCGCGAGAACGGCTGACGTTTGAATACGTTTTGTTGGATGCAGTGAATGACTCAGTTGAGAACGCCCGTGAAGTCGTCGAACTGGTCCGCGGCATCAGCGCCAAGGTGAATTTGATCGCCCTGAACCCGGGGCCCGGCATTGGGTTTGGAACACCTGCACATGACCGGGTGTTGGTCTTTCAGCGGCTCCTGGTCGATGCGGGCATTCCCACCTACATTCGCCGGCCGCGAGGACGAGACATCTTTGCAGCCTGTGGTCAGCTGAAGCGTACGGTGGAGCGAATCGCTACCGTCGGAACAGCATTCGAAAAACAACCAGGCGACTAGGTCCCGAGGCGTGTGGCCAGGGACGAGGGGGGCGGCTGCGCGGGCGCTGTCGCGGGTGTTTCTTCGGCCACCAACGGCCGCGTCCCGGCGGCTGGAAGTTCAATGTGAATGGTGGTCCCGCCCTCCACGCGATTGGCACACAGGATCAGCCCGTGGTGCTCTCGGATGATGCCGTAGCAGGCGCTCAGCCCCAATCCAGCCCCCTTGCCCACCGGTCGCGTAGTGTAGAACGGATCGAAAACGCGGTCCGGTTCACGGACTCCGGGTCCGTTGTCGGACAGCTCCAGGACGATGGTGTCCCCCTTCCGGCGAGTCTTCACGGAAAAAATTCCGCCTCCAACCTCCTCCAGCGCATGCAGGGCATTGTTTGCGACGTGCAAGCAAACCTGCAGGAGTTGGTTGGCGTCCGCCGACAGCTGCGGAAGGTCGGTCGCGAGGTTCATTTGCACCTCGACCCGGTGCGTGCTGAATTGCGGCTGGCACAACTTGATCGCGGTCTGCGCCACTGTGTTTACGTCGACGAGAGTCTTCTCGCCGGGAACCTGCTTGGCGAAATTCAGCAGGCTGCCAATCAGGATTCGCGTACGCTTCACCTGCTGGGCGATTTTAGCCGCCAGCGTCCGTTGCTCATCCGTGAGCCCAGACTCCGCCAGGAGCTCCGAGTATCCCAGCATGGCAGTTAGCGGGTTGTTGAGCTCATGAGCCGCACCCCCCACCAACTGCCCGAGGGATGCCAGCTTTTCGGACTGCACAAGCTGTGCTTGCAGGTGCTTCAGATCCTCGAACGATTCCCGTGAGGTGTGCAACAGCCGGATCAGCTCACGATCCAGCAGGTGCTGCCGCAGGAAAACAATTCCACCCATCACCATCATCGTCACCAGGGTGACGACTAAGCGAAAATTCCGCACCCTGGGGGAAGCCGTTACGTCAAATACCGACCAGGCCGCGAACAACGGGAGAGAGAGAATCACGACCATTCCCAGTCGTGCCACCCACACTCCATGGCGTCCTGGCGTCGGCTGTGCGGCCTCCTGCTTCGGCCGCAGGTCCTGGGCCAGCACGCCGATCACGCTGATCCACCCCATGGACGCCGCCACCGGCAGGTCGTACAAGCTTCCGGTGTAGTACGCGTTGCGCACAATTGCCCAGTTGGCAACATAGGAGCCGAGCGCATAGACCAGGCTGGCGCCGAGCCATTGTCCATAAATGGCCTTCCATCCGCCTTTACTGCGAAGCCAGATGATGATGAGCCCCGCAAGAAATACGGCCTTTTCTGTCAGGTAGAGTGCGTTGAAGCTCCGTCCGTATGCCAATTCATCGGTTTGTGCGTACTGCCAGGGTATGATTCCAACAAAATATAGGTACACCCACCAGGTCAGCAGCAGTACGAAGTCCAGACGGCCGAGTCTGGCTTCGTGATCGCTTTGCTGTGCGTGGGGCTGCACGGCGACTGCCGCCATCATGGGAACGAAATGCAGGAAAATCACGATGTCGCCCACAAACGGCTCGGGGACCTCCTGCCGCAGCACTACCTCGATGTAGCTCCACAGGAACTGGTAGGAAAGCCAGAACACAATGCCCACCGTCATCAGGATCCAAAACAGGCGAGTTCGTCCCTGATTGCGCGCGATGTTGGGGAGCAGCGCGGCGGTTGCGGAAAGCAGCAGAATGCACTGGGTGACGTCGCTAAAGACTGTGAGCGCGAATCCTGGGGTCATCAGGACGGAGGCACACGCCTGGGCAAAGACCAGGCCTCCGGCAGCCAGGATCCAAAGCTTCGATCGCTCTGACAAGGGCGTTCCTTCTCCGTCCCGATTCTAGACGGGGTGAAGGTATTTGAGGGGTTACTTCAGTAACCGCGCTCCCGGCGATTCTAGGCTCGCCCGAGCTTCCGCTCGAGGGCCTTGGAGCGCGAACTTTGACTTGCTATCAAGCTATTGAATCAATAGTATCCGTTCTCATCCACCCATACGGGGAATCGTGATTCGTCTACCGTTCCAAGCAACCGCATATCGCTTGTTCTCCAGACTGCGGGCCCCGATCACCCCCGGAGAGGTACGCCGTATCGAGCGCTGGTTGGCCTCCGCCCGCGTTTTCCTGGCGATCGCCGCGCTGGTTGCCATCTGGATGGACCCGTCGGAGTTCGGATACTCCCCTTGGGCGTACTGGATCCTCGGCCTCTACATTGTGCACGGCGTTGTGGTTATGCTGCTCCTCCGCTTCCGGCAGGAGTCGACCTCCTCGTTTCGCTTGCTCGTGCACGCGGCGGACATTGTCTGGCCTGTCCTGGTAACCCTGTTTGCCACCGGGCAGGGAAGCCCGTTTTTTCTTTTCTTTGTGTTCGTCCTGGGTGCGTCTGCCTATCGCTGGGGGTTGCGCGAAACCTTCGGCACCGCTGTGGCCGCAGTGTCGCTGCTGTGGGTTGAGAGTTTCGCCGTCCGGCACGGCCTCGGTGGCTGGATGGACCACATGGTGACGCGTAACGGCCTACCCCGGCTGGCGGTGAACGTTTCTCAGTTCGAGCCGAAGCGGTTCTTCATGCTTTCCGCCTATCTGCTGGTGATGGGCCTGTTGCTCGGTTATCTTGCAGAGCAGCAGAAGCAACTGCGGGCCGAGCGCGCCATCATCGCTCGCGTGCTGGGACGAGCCCGAGTTGAGGCCGGGCTCACTGGGACCCTCCAGGCAATCCTCCATGAATTGCTGTCCATGTATGGAGCTGGTCGTGCCCTGATCGCTTCCCAGGAGACCAACAAGTACCGGGTTTTTGTGGGCGACCTGCAGGCCCCGGATCCGGGGCTGTCTCAGCTGCGTTGGCTCGAATCTTCGCCTCTGGATCGCGAGACTTATCTGTACGAGTCCGACGCCGACGCCTGCTTAGCCGTGGGCAAGGATGGGCTGTATCAGTTCATTGTGCTCGACCGCGATGGCACCCGGATGCGCAATGCGACCCCGCAGCCCTTGGCGTCCCTTGCCAAGCTGTATTCCTTTGGGTCGCTGGCGACGGTATCGTTCCTCTTTGGCCAGGAATGGTGGGGCAGAATCTTTCTTCTCGACCCGGTTTTTGGGGGCAATCGCGAGGATGACCTGCGTTTCTTGCAGGAATTAGTCCGGCAAGTGGGCCCAGCGGTGTATAACGTTTATCTTCTGCGTCGACTGCGGCAGCGCGCCGGCGCGGTGGAGCGTGCCCGGGTCGCTCGTGAACTCCACGACGGCGCTGTGCAGTCCCTGATTGCGATGGAGATGCAGGTGGATGTGTTGCGTCGTCAGTCGGCAGCCCAGTCCAGTCCGTTGACCAGCGAACTGGGACGCATCCAGGGCCTTCTCCGCGAAGAGGTGCTGAAGCTGCGGGAGCTCATGCAGCAGATGAAGTCCCTCAATGTGGATTCGTCAACCCTGGTGCGGTATCTCGGGGACACGGTGGAGCGTTTCCAGCGGGAAACCGGGATCAGCGCGCGCTTTGTTGCGGAAATGGATGAGGTGGAAATGCCTCAGCGCGTATGCCGCGAACTGGCTCGCATCGTCCAGGAGGGCTTGGTCAACGTTCGCAAACACAGTGCCGCTCGTCAAGTTCTGTTGAGCCTGATTTCGGCCGACGGTCACTGGCAGCTCGCCATCGAAGACAATGGGCAGGGGTTCCCGTTTTCAGGGCGATTCTCCCAGGAACAACTCGACAAAATGGGGAAAGGCCCCATGGTCATCCGGGAGCGCGTCCGTTTGATTGAAGGGGAACTCACGATAGAATCGAACCCGAACCGTGGGGCGCGGCTAGAGGTTAGCGTGCCGCAGCACCGGGAAGCCGCTTATGGACAATAGAAGATCACAGCCCATCCGCATCGTGATTGCCGATGATCATCCCATCTTCCGGGATGGTTTGCGACGGCTGCTCGAAGCTGAGCCGGGCCTGAAAGTCGTTGGGGAGGCGTCGGACGGCGCTGACGCTGTCAAGCTTGCCCGTCAACTGAAGCCCGACATCCTTCTGCTGGATCTGGCCATGCCTCGTCAGCCCGGTTTGGAGGCCCTGCGCGACTTGAGCGTGGGGACAGGTGGCAATGGAGTAAAGGTTATCCTACTGACCGCCGCTGCGGAGAAGCACCAGATTGTCGAAGCGCTTCAGTTGGGGGCTCGCGGAGTCGTGCTCAAGGACTCGGCCACTCAGCTTTTGCTCAAGAGTATCCATACCGTCATGACGGGCGAATATTGGGTGGGACGCGAGAGTGTTTCCAACCTGGTTCAATATCTCCGCAGCCTGGTTCAGTCTTCCAGCGAGGAGTCCCGCCAGAAGAAATTCGGGCTGACTCCGAGAGAGCTGGAAATTGTGTCGGCGGTCGTCGCCGGGTATTCCAACAAAGAAATCGCCGAATACTTCAAAATCAGCGAAGACACGGTGAAACATCACTTGAGCAACATCTTTGACAAGTTGGGTGTCTCAACCAGGCTGGAACTAGCCCTGTTTGCCGTCAATCAAGCATTGCCATTGAAGAGTATCGCTTAGGTTCGCGAATCCCAAGGGGAACCGTCGCAGGCGCCGTATGGCACTTTCGTGCCATGCCGGGTCACTTCGGTGCTATTGGCACCAGGGAGGATCGAATCTAGCATGGTGGTCAAAGCACGCCTAGGAAAAGTTTTGCACTTCTGGGCATAAAGTTTTGTCTTTAATGCCCAGGATTATCCGCAATCGAGGGAGGGAGCCCGTGATCAAGTTCTTGCATCAGTTGTGGTCAGACGAGTCCGGACAGGACATCGCGGAATATGCTGTGATGCTCGCGGTCATTTTGGTGATCGTGGTCGGCACGATCCGGTTGATCGGTACGAACGCGAACACTGTTTTCTCGCAAGTCGGGAGTGCTATTCAGTAAAGGCCGGACGCAGGCCTATTTCGCCCGCTGGCACGTCGTGCCGACCTTCGCGGGCGCAATCTACCTCTCCTGGTGCTACTGAGCAACTTGTGCGCGTGCTGATCGTTGAGGTTCGCGCCGGCTGCCCAATCCAGCCCGCCGTCTACTTCGCTGCCGGTGCAGGGGCCGTGGAAGCCACCTTTTCCGACCCTGAGGCTGAGATCCTCATCAGGTAGGGAAACACCGGGGTTACTTCAAACGGCATCTTCTCGCGGGCGGACAGTAGCGCGACCGGCTTGGTCTTTGCCAGGGCCGTCTCGTTGCTCCACGCGTCGACCTTGATGCGTCCTCCCAGGGGCAGAGCAGCGACCTGATCTTTCTTCCGCTCGTCGAGTTGAGGAGACGAGCTCAGCAGGGCTGACATGTGCAGGGTCTTTCCAGTCACCAGGCTGTCGCCCAGGCGCGCGCGGATCAGATTCTTAAGCTCCGGCGCTCGCGCCTGGAGAGCCTTCAGGAACAGGCCTGCGTTCCCCAACTTGTCCTTGTAGGGCGAGTTCGTCAGCAATTGGAGAGCTTTCTGGTCGGCGGCCTCCTCGTCTCCCGAACTCCGCCTGAAGCTGAGGTTTGAGAAAGTATCCTCCTCGGCAAAGAACATCCGGTCGTTGAAAGCGAACTTGGTATCCATCTGGTGCCCAAGCGCGATGTGGCTCAATTCCCGGGCCAGCACCATTGCGAGCGACGCCTCATCCGGAAGCACGTCCAGCAATCCCTTGCTGATGACGATCGTATGACCGATCGTAAACGACTCGAGCGGAGAGGTGAGCAACACCCGTGCCCGAACTTCGGGCTGAATCTCGAGATTGTTGGTGACGATGAGGTTGTTCACCACGGTTGTCAAAACTTTGTCCACGTCGCCGCTGGGCGCCAGCAGACCGATCCTCTGCAAACGTTCGACTGCGTTCTCTTCCGCTAAGTGTTGCCACATACGTTGGGCTTCCACTGGGGTTGCATCCTGCCCCGCGTCGCTCTGGTCTTTGACGGACTGCGTGTCGACTTGAATGGAGGTGAATTCGTCGGTGCGGCCCAGGTTCTTCAGGTCGTAGCCCCACAGCCGGGTCTGCGCCTTGAAGTGGAGGTTCTGCGTCATCTTGTACTTAAGGTCTGATTCTTCGCTGTACACGTAGGCGGGCAACCAGACTCCCGGCCGCATGTTCAGACGCCAGCTGTCAAAGTGCAGATAGTAGGCGGTGCGTGCATGGGGAGAGTAGGTGCCGTTGAAGCGAACGATGTTGTAGTCCTGATCCTCAACCCAGATTCGGCCGAGGAACCGGCCCTTCCCAGAATCGTCCTTGGGGTGTACGTCGATGACGAGGCAACGGATTTCGCCCAGGAATTCGCGCCGAACAAACGCCAGGTCGTAGTACTTCTTCTGGAAATCGTCGTCCAGCATCACCATCTGGGCGAAGCCAAGCGGCAGGAAGTGCATCGAGTATACGCTGGTGAGGCTCGTCAGCATCCGTCGCCCGAATCCCGGCTGCCCGGTGAACGTCCGGTCATCCGTTCCGTTGCTCATGTCCAGCCGGCCCAGGAAATAGTGGTCGGCGACCGGAACGGCACCCAGTTCTTTGTCCGACTTCATGTTCTGGATGTAGGTCTCGATCAGAGGGTGCGCGTGTTTCATCTGCGCTACGAAAAAGTGTTCGCGCTCGACGATCCGGTCGACCACCTGGTCAAAAGAACCCGGCGCGGGAGCGCTGCTTGCAGTGGGGAGCTGGACCACGGTAGCCGGCGGGGTGCTCCCGCGATCCGAGGTTGCCGGAGCCGAATCCTGAGCGATGACCCCCACCGCAAGAACCCACACCAGGAGGAAGGACAAGCAGACACCGTTGAGACTGCGCATAGACCCCTTCATGGAAGCTCGTAGCTTCAGGCTAACTGGAAAATGATATGTAGCACAGCGGTGGAATCCGCGGGTTGTCCGTCCCGCATCGCCGGTTTGAAGCTAATCAGTTCTGCCGCACGAACGGCGGATTCGTCCAGTCCGTGACCCAGCCCACGCACCACGCGCAACACCCGGATGTGGCCGGACGCCTCCAGCACGACTTCGAGCAGAACCTCACCCTCGATTCGCGCCCGCCGCGCGTCGTCGGTGTACGCCGGGGTCGGCTTCGAAAGAATTTCTGCCGGGAGGATTCTCGGAGCGACCTCGGCAGTCTTGGGGCGACCCTGCTGCACGGCGGTTACGTCGGCGTCGCCGAATCCTGCCTGGCGAACGACCCCGTTGCCACGCGATGTGTTCACCCGTCCGCTGCCGTCTCCGGTTGCCACTCCGTTCCCGAATCCCGTGCTGGCCACCACTCCGCGTGCACCCTTCGCGCCACCCGTACCGTTTCCGTACCCCGGACCCGCGGGCAGATCAAACGACCCCAGTTGTGCGATGGTGGCCGGTTTGCCGTTGTTGCTTTCCTTCGCAGGCACTCCGTTCGGATCGCCGAAGCCACCGGTTTGTACTTTCTGCGGCGCAGCGGCCATGGTCGGCGTCGCCGAACTTCCGGTGGAGAATACGTTGGTTTGAACCAGGCGCCTTGGAATCGCGGGAGCCGTTGGCGGGAGATTCGGCTTCGTGGCCGCCAGCTCCACCCTGGGAGCTTGTGCTTCCTCCCCACGCACATGTGGTTTCGGAGCCGGCAGCCGCAGATTCTCGGGGATGGGTGTGTCGAGATGGGCCACAGGTTCGGGCACTTTGAACTCACGGATCGGAGCCGGCTGGTGATTGACGGGCGGTGGTGTGGTTACCAGAACGATCGCCTTGTAGTCCCCCGGGGGTGAAGGTATCACTCTGGGGTATAGCAGGCCGATCCAGAGCAGCAGTGCGATCGATCCAGCCTGGGTCACCATGCTGAAGGTAAATTCCTTCCAAGGTGGCCTGGAATCAGGCAGCAAAGAGAACGGCATGTATTCAGGGTCGGAAGCCATAGGGACTCAGATGACCGGCAGCCAAGCGCAGCTGCCTTTCCTTGAAAATCTCTTGCCTGGAGACAACTGATCCGATTTGGTGAACCCGGGGACGGACCCGCCCCGCACAGTGTACAACTTCAAAGTCTTCCTGCTGCAAGAATAAGGCCAATTCCATCTACAACAGAAAGCACTAACCGCTTGACCCTTCGACATTTAGACCGCGGTGGGGGCGCGCAGCCCGAGGCCAGAACCCAAGGGGCAAAAATTTACAGCTAGTAGGTAGGATTTCTCACTTGCAGGCAAGATCCCGGGCCGGCTGTTCAAGAGCCGGGCCGCGGCATCCATCCGGTTCGTATGTCCTTGGCGGGCGGGGGCGCTCCGCGCGCTAGCAGCGCACGACCTTTTCGCTCTCTATCCCTTTGGTGGCGTTTCGGGTATCCACCACGAGCCGCGATTCCTGCACAATCTTCGGATAGTCGTATTCCGAATGATCGGTCACGATGAGCACGCAATCGTACTGCCCCAGATTCTCGAGCGGAGTGCGCTTCATCTGAAGGTCGTACTTGCGGCCCTTTCCGATCATGGGGAAGAACGGATCGTGATAGCTGACCTCGGCGCCTTCCTTCTGCAGCAGCTCGATGATCGTCAGCGCCGGCGACTCGCGCAGGTCGTCAATGTCGCGCTTATACGCCACGCCCAGCACCAGCACGCGCGACCCATTCAGGGCCTTCTTCCGCCGATTCAGGGCGCCGACGACCGACGCGATCACATGGTAGGGCATTCCGATGTTGATCTCGCCGGCTAGCTCGATGAAGCGGGTGTGGAAATCCCATTCCTTGGCCTTCCACGAAAGATAAAACGGATCCACGGGAATGCAATGTCCGCCCAGTCCGGGTCCTGGATAAAACGGCTGGAATCCGAACGGCTTGGTTGCCGCCGCATCGATCACTTCCCATATGTCCAGACCCATACGCAAGCTCAACAACTTCAGTTCGTTGACCAGCGCGATGTTCACGCAGCGATAAATATTCTCGAGGAGCTTGGTCATCTCCGCTGCTGCCGGAGACGAAACACGCACGACACGGTTGAAGATCGCACCATACAGCACGGCAGCCAGCTCCGACGCCAGCGGATCCAGTCCGCCCACCACCTTCGGGATATCGCGTCGCGCCACACTGGTGTTCCCAGGATCTTCCCGTTCCGGCGAGAACGCGACATAAAACGAGTTCTCTGCCGACTCCCCCTTGCGTGCCGCCTTCAGTCCACTCCTGTTCTCGTTTTCGAGAATGGGAACCAGCACTTCTTCGGTCGTGCCCGGATAGGTCGTGCTTTCCAGAATGACAAACTGCCCCGCGCGCAAATGGGGCGCAATCGCATGCCCCGTATTCGTGATGTAGCTTAGGTCGGGTTCGTGGTATTCATTCAGAGGCGTGGGCACGCAGATGATGATCGCGTCCATCTCCGCGATCTGGGGATAGTTTGACGTAGCGGTGAGGCCGCCACTCCGGGCCCGCTGGATTTCTTCGGGAGGGATGCGGAAAATGTACGATCCGCCCGCGTTCAGCGTGTCCACTTTGCGCTGGTCGACATCGAAACCCGTCACGCGGAATTTCTCTTCCGTGTAAAGAAGCGCCAGGGGCAGCCCGACGTACCCCATGCCGATGACAGCCACTCGAGCTTGGCGGCTCGCAATTCTGGCGGTGAGTTGGGAAGAAAGCGTGGCAGAAGCGGCAGGTGTAGTCATGATTTCAAATGGGATTCCTAGAGATCTTAGCATGTCACCTCGGCTCGCTCTCGCGGGTTCGGAGGAGAGGAATGTCCTAGAGCGGTTGCTGAGGATTACGATGTCGCAACCTGTCCGGCGGTTGAGAGCAACCCTGGGCGACGGGTCCGAGATCCAGGCGGAACGCCGGTTGAAACATGGGTAAATGGCGGATCGTTTTGGTGTCGCTCTTGCTCCTTTGGCTGGGAGCCCGATCAGGTAAGTTCCTGGTTGTCGACCAGCCGCACAAGTCGGACGCCATCCTGGTTCTCGCAGGGGAGACCGATCGTCGGTCCGCCCGCGCCCTGGAATTGCTCGGCCAGGGATATGCCGGGCGCGTCATCCTTGATGTTCCCGCCGACGCCAGCGCCTATGGCACAACCTACATGGAACTGGCCCGAAGATGGGCACACTCTCAACCGCAAGCCTCTCTTATCACGATATGTCCCATCTATGGACGTTCGACGAAAGCCGAGGCCACCGACGCCGCCAAATGTATCCGAGACGTGGGTGCTAGCTCGATCCTGATTGTGACTTCTGATTTTCACACGCGCCGGGCGCTCAGCGTCCTTCGTCGCCGCATCACCGGCCACCCCTTCGAGGTTGCTGCCGCACACGACCCGGCTCAGTTCGGCGAGCCCTGGTGGCGACATCGCCAGTGGGCCAAAACCAACGTCGACGAATGGTTGCGTCTGCTTTGGTGGGAATTGGTCGACCGCTGGCTCTAGCCCGCTCTCGGTTCCCCTCGGGGACACACGGTTCCCCTCGGGGATTGACTCACAAGCAGTTAAGGGCTACGATCACCAGCAACTGTCGGCCCTGGCGTTGGAGAACGGATACGCAATTTAGCCTCCCGCGCAATTCTGAGCCACCTGCTGATCGTGGTGCTGCCGGCATCGATGTTCGCTGTAGATTCTTGGCTGCGGCGGAGTGACTATTTGCGTTCTGACCCAGGGGAGTCAGCCCATCCGTCCGGCTGCCCCGCAGTCCCTGCCGTCACTCAAGTGGGGCGGATGGATCCCGGCCAAGAGTGTGTGAGCAATCCTTGGGTGGTTTCCCTGTGAAGCAAGGCGAAGTCGTTCGATCCGCATTGACTCTTGCGCCACGCATGCCGTACGCCTCGAGTTCTTGAATTCATGCTTGTGTTTCCAAGTCGTCCCGCCTCGACCCGCGCATTCAGAGTAGCGCTCTCTGTCTCCGTTTCCCTCCTCGCGCTGACACTGTTCGCCAGCGCAGCTCCGCAATCCATCAGTAGCGCCGATCCGATTCGGTACTTGGATGACGTTAAGGCGCTCACCGCGCCCTCCATGGAAGGCCGTGGCGACGGCACCCAGGGACTTGCTCGAGCTGCCAACATGCTGGAAAAACGGTACAAACACCTGGGCCTGAAGCCCGCCGGCTCCAACTCCTACTTTCAACCCTTCACCGTCATCACGGGTGCGAAGTTGAAATCGCACAACCGACTCACCGTCGCTGACGGAGCCCAGAAGGGGGACCTCAAGCTCAATCAGGATTTCGTTCCATTCAGCTTCTCGTCATCGGGTTCGGTGTCGGCTCCGATAGTGTTCGCAGGTTACGGCGCGACCGCCGAGGAATTTGGCTACGACGACTACAGCGGAATCGACGTCAAGGACAAAATCGTCGTAGTCCTGCGTTACGAACCTGCGGGCTTCGCGGACAAGAGCGGCAACACCGGTCTTACCCGTCATGCGCAGCTGATCTCGAAGGCCATCAACGCGCGCAACCATGGTGCGAAGGCGATTGTGTTGGTCAACGGCAAGCTGGGAGACGGCGAAGAAGATCTCTTGACCCGCTTTGGGAGCGTCAGCGGACCCGAAAATACCGGCATCGTATTGCTGCAGGTGAAGAACGACGTCGCGGAGAACTGGTTCCACGCCGCCGGGAAGTCTCTGGCCCAGGTGCAGGGCGAGATCAGCCACGCCACGAAACCGCAGTCCTTCGCGTTTCCGGACCAGCTTCATATTTCGATCAGCGTGGATATCGAGACCACGCGCGCCACCGTTAATAACACGCTCGCCTACCTGCCCGGCAAGACCGACGAGTACGTCATCATCGGCGCCCACTACGACCACCTCGGCCGCGGCAACTACGATTCCCTCGCACCCTCGCAGATTGGCCAGATTCATCCCGGCGCCGACGACAACGCCTCCGGCACGGCGGGTGTCCTCGAACTTGCTCGCATGTTCGCACCGCTGAGGGGCCAACTGCAGCGCGGCATCCTGTTCGCTTCATTTGCCGGCGAAGAACTTGGCCTTCTGGGGTCGGCCCATTGGGTGCAGGAGCCGACTCTCCCTCTCGACAAGGCAGTGGCCATGCTGAATATGGACATGATTGGCCGCATCAAGGACGACAAAGTCTACATTGGCGGGGTGGGTACTGGCTCCACATTGAAAGCGGTTCTCGAACAGGCCCAGGCAAAATCCAACTTCAAGATCGAGTACTCACCCGGAGGCTACTCCGCAAGCGATCACACCTCGTTCGTTACCAAGCGCATTCCGGTGCTGTTCTTCTTTTCCGGTTTGCATTCCGACTATCACAAGCCATCCGACACCTGGGACAAGATCAATCCCCAGGCAGCAGCGCACCTGGTCGACGTGGTGGGTAGCGCGGGACTGCAGCTTGCCTCCGCGTCGGATCGGCCAGCCTTCCTTGCGGTCGTGGAAGACAAGCCGCTCGCGGGCAGCAGCGGCGGCTACGGTCCCTATTTCGGGTCGATCCCTGACTTTGGCCAAGTGGAAAACGGTGTGAAGTTCTCCGACGTGAAGCCCGCCTCCCCGGCAGCGAAAGCCGGACTCAAGGCGGGCGATATTCTGGTCCAGTTTGGAGACAAACCCATCAAGAATCTCTACGATTTTACCGATGCGCTGCGCCGCAGCAAGGTGGGCGATATTGTGGAAGTGACTGTGATGCGGGACGGCAAGCCGGTGAAGGCCCCGGTCAAACTCGAGCAGCGCAAATAGAAGCAATCTTGCCGGGGTGCCCCAGCATCGTCCCGCGCAAGCCACGATACGTTTGGGTAACTTGTCATCCGAAGCAACCATTCTTCCTTTTGTACAATAGCAGTCTATGGCCGTGACGATCGAAATGCAGAACACCGGTGATTCTGCGACACGTTCAGATGTGATCGCGGTCATAGAGCATGTGCTGGGCGACCGGCGAGGAGACTGGCGGGTGTCCATTGTCGGTTCACGCGCCAGCGACAAATGGGCACTGAAGATCGAGGGTCCGGCCGGGTTCGAGCGTTCCTACAGCCTCGATAGCACAGCCGGGGAGCACAAACCCGAAGCGATCCATCGCTTGCTTCTGCAGCTCCTCCCCGCGAAGTCCTGAGGCCGAGACGTCTCGCGGTCCGCACTCCCTTCGCTGGATTCTTTAGGATCCGAGAGCGACCTTGTTTTCACCCCCCGCGAGCAAACTCCGGGTACAGTGTCATCCCGCCGTCCACAAACAGCGTGACTCCGTGGACATAGTCGGACTGGTCCGAGGCCAGCCAGACGGCAGCGGCGCCGATGTCGGCCGGTTCGCCCACCCGGTTATACGGAATAAGAGTAAGCAGCCTTGCTTCCGCTCGAGGCGTCTCCCAGGCGGTGCGATTGATCCTGGTCTTGATCGCTCCCGGAGCGATGCTGTTCACCCGGATCTTATAGGGCGCCAACTCCTGCGCCATGGTCTTCATGAGCAGAGAGACTCCGCCTTTCGAACTGGCATAGTTGCAGTGACCCGCCCAGGGAATCAGTTCATGCACTGAGCTGATGCAGATGATCTTGCCTGCGGCTTTGGAGCGCACGGCTACTACGCCCCGGCGAATAAATTCACGAGCCGCCTCGCGAGCGCACAGAAACTGCCCGGTCAGGTTGATGTCGATGACGCTCTGCCACTGCGCCAGGGTCATCTCGACCAGAGGAGCATCCTGCTGAACGCCGGCGTTGTTGATCACGATGTCGATGGTGCCGAATGTCGCAATCGCCTGCTTGAACATCGCCGCCACATCGGCTTCCTTGCTCACGTCGGCTCGTACCGCGATTGCCGATCCCCCTGCCTTCACAATCTCATCCACAACCTGGTTAGCGCCCTCTACGGAGTTGGCGTAGTTCACAATGACGTTGGCGCCTTCGGCGGCGAGGGCGACGGCGATGCCCGCACCGATCCCGGAACTCGCTCCGGTGACGAGCGCCACCTGATCTTTCAGCGATGGTTTGGTATTCGTCATTGGCATTCCTGTGACGCAAACATGATTTCGCTCTGTGCATTGGATTCGCAGGTGGAGAGTTCGTGACAGGAAAATCTCGCCGCTCGAGGATGCCACTCCCACATCAGGACTAGACGTGCCTGTGCTGAAAACCGCGCGCTTGCTCCGGCAGCCACCCGCGGATGCTGCCGCGGTAACATATACTGCTTGAGCGAAGGCCTTGCCTGCGGTGCAGGGGCGGGTAGCTTAGACGTGTAGATCATAAAATAATCCTTATGAAAGTTCTGGTAATCGGCGGCGCCGGCTACATCGGCAGCCACACCGCGCGTGTGCTGCGTAAGCATGGCCATGAGGCCATCATCTACGACAATCTCTCAACCGGCCATGATTTCCTCGCCAAGGGCTTCGAATTGGTGGTGGGGGACATCGCGGACGGCGGTAAGCTGCGGCCCGTGATGAACCGCGTGGACGCCGTCATGCACTTCGCCGCTCACGCCTACGTCGGAGAATCCGTCACCAATCCCCGGAAGTATTTCCGCAACAACGTCGAGGCCGCGCTGAACCTTCTGAATACGTCGCTGGATGCAGGCGTGCGGACATTCGTGTTCTCTTCCACCTGCGCGGTTTACGGTATTCCGGCCACGGTACCGATCACGGAAGACATGACTCGCCAGCCCATCAATCCGTACGGAATTTCAAAGCTCTTCCTGGAAAATGCGCTGGAAGCCTACAGCCCTGCCTACGGCCTGCGCTTCGCATCCCTCCGCTATTTCAACGCTGCGGGCGCGGATGAGAGCGAGGAAATCGGCGAGCTTCACGACCCCGAGGCGCATTTGATTCCGTTGGCGCTGGCAGCGTCGAGAGCGGGTGCTCCGCCGCTGCAGATCTTTGGAACTGACTATCCGACGCCCGATGGCACCTGCATTCGCGACTACATTCACGTCAATGACCTCGCGGAAGCGCATGTCCTGGCGCTGGGTCGCCTGGGAAGCGGAGAAGAGTCGTTCGCCGTCAACCTTGGCACCGGCCAAGGATGTTCGGTTCTCGAAATTATTCGCGCCGTGGAAAACGTCACCGGGAGGATGGTGAATCGCGTCATTGCTCCGCGTCGGCCAGGAGACCCGCCAGCCCTGGTGGCGGACCCGACTCGCGCGCAACGGTTGTTACAGTGGAAAGCGACCCGTTCCCTCTCCGACATCGTGGCGACCGCCTGGAACTGGTCGCAGCGGTCTCGAGCGCCCGCCTAGACGACTCCGCCCCAGTTCGGACCTGGCGCTGGCACGAGACACAAGACCTCCCCAGGAAGTTATATTCGGGATACCATGGATGGGCGAACTTGAGGGCAGGCTCTGTGCGCTCCGGGAAGTGGACGGATGTAGTTTCCCTGGTGACATCCCAAAGGCAAATTGCCACATCGTTTTCCGACCTGTTATAGTTCCGGAAAACCTCTGCGCCACCTCTGCTCGTTGGTGATTGACGATTTGTGGTGTGCCCGCAGGGCGCTAACGAGGAAGGTGTTCACTGCAGCTGTGCGTCAAGCTCTGAACCGAGGGAGACGTAGTTGACAGTTCTCTACCTGGGTATTTTTGGATTCTCGCTGGTTCTGTCGTTCATCCTGACCCGATACGTTCGGACTATTGCGACCGCACGCGGTTGGGTGTCCGCGCCCACATCGGAGCGCCATCTGCACATGGCCGCTCTCCCGCGCCTGGGGGGAGTCGCGATATTCATGGCGTTCGTCGTGAGCTTGGGCGCGGCTTTGGTGATTGCTTCGCTACGTCCGGAATTGCGTTTTGGTTCATCCGTTCGGATTCTCACCACCATTCTGGTTCCCGGATTCCTCATATTCCTGCTTGGTCTGTACGACGATATCCGAACCGTCAGCCCCTCTTTCAAGTTCGCGGTTCAAGCCGCGGCAGGGGCGATGTTGTGGCTCGGGGGTCTGCGCATTCTGGACCTACCGGTTTTATTCGGTCCCCACCACCTGCCCTGGTTCGCTGGGTTGGCGCTCACCATTGTGTGGGTGCTGGGAATCACGAATGCGTTCAACTTGATTGACGGCCTGGACGGCTTGGCCGCGGGTTCGGCCCTGTTTTCCACCCTGGTCGTTTTTGTCGTGGCGCTGCTCAGCCAATCCTCTCTGGTCGCGCTCATGACGCTGGCGCTCACTGGCGCCATCCTTGGCTTCCTTCGATTCAACTTCAATCCCGCCACGATCTTTCTGGGAGACAGCGGGAGTCTTTTTATCGGGTTCATGCTGAGCGCACTGGCTCTGGAAGGTACGCAGAAAGCGCCCACGGTCATTGCGGTTGCGATCCCGGTGGTTTCCTTTGGGCTGCCTATCCTGGAGACGTCGCTTTCCGTGCTACGGCGTCTCATTGGCGGACGACCGGTTTTCACTGCCGATCGCGAACACATCCACCATAAACTCCTGCAGTTGGGTCTTTCTCACCGCCAGGTCGTCATCGTCCTGTACGCCGTTTCAGCGCTGTTCGCGTTGCTTAGCCTGTTCCTGCTCTGGCCGACGGGAAGCTCGTTGGGCCTGGTGCTGGCGGTACTAGGAACCGGCGTCTGGCTTGGCGTCCAGCACCTCGGCTACCTGGAATTCGGAGAGATTCGGCGGGTTGCCCAACGTACCTTTGAGCAGCGCCAGATCGTCATCAACAATCTTGCGATCCGCCGCGCCGCCGCAGAATTGAAAGTGGCTTCCGATTATGACCAACTGTGCCGGATCCTGGTGGCGGCTTTCGACGCGAATGATTTCGACGCGTTCGAGCTCCATCTGAGGTTGTTACTCACCGAACATCACGCTCTGCAGCACCTGCAGACGATTCCGTCGAGCCATGGCGAAATCCATTTCCGCTGGAGCCGACCGGGCACCCCCATTCTGCCTGGCACGGCGGCCGCATGGAGCCTCGCGCTCGAGCTTCATACCACGTCAAACCGCCGGCGTGGGTCCATGAACGTTCACCGCCGCTATTCCGGGCAGCCTTTGCACCTGGACGTGAACTTGCTCACTTCCGAGTTTCCGGTCGCCCTGGCGGATGCTCTGGACCGAATCGTCACCCGCGCGCTAGAGATGGTCCCAAAAACCGGCCCGGACGAGGGCTTGGTCGAAGCGCAGGCGGGTTAGCCCGCCTACCCTCCCGTCTGCGAAATCCTGAGATGCGGACAAACCCAGATTTAGGGCCGATCAGCATGTATCATGCCTGGACCGGGAAGCTTCCCATTTCCCTGCAACAGAAGGTTTGGCGTTGGAACGGAGTCCCGCACGCGAGCGCGCATAAAATAGGGCGGCGGATTAAGATGAATGTGCGGCAGGCGGAGTGATCCAAGATGATGGACGCCTGGAAACAGTGGGAAGGTGAACTTGTCGACGGACGTTTCCGCCTCCTCCAGTTCCTCGGTGGTTCGGACCACAGCGCCGTATTTCTGGCGGAAGGCGGCCAGAGTCTCCAAAAAGTCACCCTGAAATTTGTGGATGGCAATCCCGCGACTGCCCAGCTGCAGCTGTCCCGCTGGGAGCGGGCCGCGAAACTTTCTCACTCGCACTTGGTTCGGCTTTTAGAGAGTGGACGTTGTCAACTCGGCCGCGCCACCATGCTCTACGTCGTCTCCGAGCTTGCCCAGGAGAATCTTTCGCAGATTCTCCCCAATCGGCCGCTCAACCCTTCCGAGACCGAATACGTGCTCCGCTCTGTACTGGAAGTGCTGGCTTACCTGCATGGCCAGGGTCTCGCGCACGGTTGCCTGAAACCGGGGAACATCATGGCGGTGAACGAGCAACTCAAGGTTTCAAGCGATACGATCTGCCGGCCGGGAGAGAGGGGTCTCGGTCATATTCAGCCGACGGTCTATGATCCACCCGAGATTACGACCAGCGGACTAACACCGGCCGGCGATGTTTGGTCCCTGGGCATAACACTGGTCGAGGTGCTGACGCAGCGGCCCTCCGTAGGGGAGGGCATCCGCCAAGAGGATCTGACCCTTCCAGACTCCGTACCGGCGCCATTTCTTGAGATCGCACGCCAATGTCTTCGTCTGGATCCGCAGCGCCGATGGACCGTTCCAGACATCGCAGCACGACTGCTGCCCGTCTCACCCGCGCCCAAGAAGAAGGCCTGGACCCGCTACCGGTTCCCCGCCGTGGCTGCCGGAGTTGCTCTCATTGTGCTGCTGGCAGGATCAAAATTGTTGAACCATGGTCCGCAGATTCGGCCCAGTTCCCCCCCCGCCGTCGAACAGCCGGACGCCTCACAGCCAGATCCGGAACCTTCCTCTTCGGTCCATCCCGTTACCCCTACCCCGCCTCCCCAGACCACAATCCCAAAACAAAGGGATGAGCGCGAAGGTTCAGGGGCGACCGCACCGCCCACCGCACCCCCGCCTCCTCAACCGCGCGCCGGGAAATCCTCGGCTGATGCTGTACCAGGTGCGGTGGCCAAACAGGTGATGCCGCCCGTATCCCAGAAGTCCCGGGACACGATTTCGGGCAAGGTAAGAGTAGGCGTGAGAGTTGCAGTCGACCCGTCCGGCAAGGTCATTTCTGCGTCCCTCGATTCGCCGGGACCAAGCCGATATTTTGCGAAGCTGGCTTTGGAGGCCTCCCGCCACTGGAAGTTCACGCCTCCGCAGGTCGATGGCGAAGCGGTGGCGAGCGAATGGAGGGTGCGCTTTGAATTCAGAAGAGACACCACCAAGGTCTATCCGGTGCAGGCATCCCCGTAAGCGATGCGCGAAGCGTTATGCCTGCCGCGATCTGCCTTACTGCTGGGGCGGCGGTTGGCGCAGCTGCTGCATCATTTGCCTGCGGGTCTCGTACAGGTCTTGCAGGACTTGCTGCGGAGTCCTATCCCCAGACGCGTTCGCGATTCTCGGCGCCCCGCTTTCATTGGGGGGAGGCGGAGGCGGTTCCACGGCAGCCGTTTCTGTATTCCCACCACCTGCACCGCCTGAAGCAGGAATGGCCACTGCGGGCGCACTCACGGCTGGGATGCTCGCGGCCGGCACGCCGTTCGCTTGAGCCGCTGGCTCTGGTTCCGCAGGAGCAGGCGGCTCCTCCAGGGCGACTGGAGGGGGTGGCTGGAACTCAGGGGTTGACACCTCCTGAGCTTGTTGTTGTTGTTGCTGCTCCCGATACGGTTGCATGACGGCTCGCTGTAACGCCGTGCGCGGCTGGACATACGGGCGAGCGCCGGCAACGGTTGTGGTGCTGGTGGCGCCCGGCGTGCCTTCCTTGCCTTCACTCTTGGCGGTGAGAATCACATGCGAGACCGAATTCGGATTCGCCTCGGTTCCCACCATCACGTAGTTGAAGTGAGAGCCATTCAGAAGGGCTGCGATCACTTCACGTGCCGGTCCCGGACCTAGCAGGCTGACCACTCGTTCGTTTGCTCCCTCGGGAACGTCGATCAAAGCACCGGTTTTGCTCCCCACCACGCGCAGAATTTCACTCAAGGTCGAGTTCTTCGCGACAATCTTGAGCTTTCCGTTCTCGTAAGTCACGGTCGGCGGATTTGCCGGCATCTGCTCAGGCGTCAGCGGAAGGACGCCGGGAAGTTGGCTCTCGCCCGCAGCTTTGACTTGTACTCCGTCACCCGTTACACACGCGATCGCTGCTGCTTGCGCGGGCGCCTCGCCATCGGCAGCACAGGTTGTCCCCTGAGCAAAAGCCAGTATGCTTGAAATGTAGAAGCAAGCACAGAGCACGAACGACTTCAGGCCGAAATTCATGTTTGCCTTCCAGGGGGAGCCGCGAAACGTCACTGCGGGAGGTCGAGTACCTGATCGAGCCGAACAGCCCACGCAATGATTCGGGGGGAGGACCCGATAGTACTACGACTTTCGGTTGGGATCAAGCCTAGGTTTAAACCCTTAGCGGGTGCGTCCCGCGAAGCGTGGGCATACTGTAAACCGTTGATAAATAATATCTTATCTATTCGGCACGTGCATGGCCAACCGAGCAGGATGAAATTGGCTGGGGGCTTTCCACACGGTTCGAGACCCACCCATACGCCCGATGCTCACGGCTCGTCGGGTTTGTCGGCTTCCTTGGGGACCGGTTTCTCGATCGGTTTCCTCGGAAGCATTGAATCGCGCATGGCCGCGTTGTAGACGAAGCTGGCCACAATTACCGCAGCCTGCTTCAGATCATCCGCCTGCAGCCGGTCATACACATCCATGTTCGAGTGGTGAGTTCGCGTGCCGTAGTCCAGTGGATCCTGGATGAACTGAAAGCCCGGGATTCCCACCGCGTCGAACGACAAGTGGTCGGTTCCACCGGTGTTCCGCATGGTGACAGTAGTCATTCCCAGGTCTTTGAACGGCTGCATCCAAGCCTCGAACAGCGGAGCGACCCCTTCGTTCTCCTGCAAATAAACCCCTCGAATCTTGCCGCTGCCGTTGTCGACATTGAAATAGGCCGACACCTTGGCCTGCTCGGGTTTTACGGTGACCGGTCCGGCCTCGCGGCGCGTCAACGTCGGCATTCCCTTGTAGTCAGGCTCATCGATCGGCGGCCGCGAGCCAAAATGCTGCTGCACGTAATTCTGCGAACCCAGCAGCCCCTGTTCCTCGCCAGTCCACAAACCGATCCGGACTGTCCGTCGCGGTTTTACGTCCAGCGCTTTCAGGATGCGCATCGCCTCCATCATTACGACTGAGCCCGCGCCATTGTCGGTAGCACCTGTGCCCGAGTGCCACGAGTCCAGGTGAGCTCCGACCATGACCAGTTCGTCCTTCTTGTCCGTGCCCGAAATCTCCGCCACTGTGTTGTATTGCATGGCATCGTCGTCGTAGAAGGTACTGGTCACATTCAGTTCCAACTCGACGTCCTTGTTCTGCTCAAGCAGTCGCGCAATCCGATCCCATTGCTCCAGCGCCACCGTGATCGCCGGAACCGCAGCGGTCTCGCCCGTCTTCCAGGACCCGCCGGATTGCACGAACACAGTTCCACCACCGAAAGATCCGTAGCCATGGTCGAGCACTGCCAGCACCTTTTCCTCGGCAAGAAATTTGTTCAGGTCCCGGATGAACTGCATTCGCTTGATGGATTGCCGGAGGCGGAAGGCCGGTTTTTCGCTGGGAATCTGGTACTGGCCGATGTCTGCGAGTTCTTTTTCGCCCAAACGCTCGAACATCGGCTGGGTGATGGTTTTGACCTCGGGATCCGGTCCGAAGATCGCGATCAGTCCGGCCAACTTGCCCTTATACTTCTCGAAATCCTTCTGGTCTTCGATCTTCACCCGGATGCACTTGCTCTTCAGCACCCCGTTCGTGCCAGGCGTCCAGGCTTTCGCGTATGCGATCAGCGGCGCCACATCCGGCGAGGTCATCCGCACGTTTACGTATTCATTGGCCCAACCGCGTCCGAATGGTCCCCACGATTCCAGATGGGCGTTTGACAAGCCAAACGAAGTCAACTGATCGCGCGTCCACTCATTCGCACGCTTCAGGTTAGGAGATCCGGTGAGACGCGGACCGATACCATCCATGAGTCCGCTCGCCAGCTCCATGACCTTGGAATTGCGGAAGCCCTCATAGCGGATTCGACTGATCATCTCTAGATCGACTCTCTCCTGGGACCACAGCGCGATGTTTGAAAATGCAAGCAGAAGGGTGACGAGCAGAAAACAGGCGGGCTGCTTCATTCGGGGCTCCAGGTTGGAATCGAAGAACGACCGTACATACTACGCCAAGCGCGCGGCCTTCGAGCGGGAGAAGGCTAGGAATCCGAGATCTATCGTGTCCCGACCTTAGAGGGCTATCCCTCGGGCACTGGCGGACAACCCGGAAAGTCTCGCAAGAAAGTGTTGCCCATGTACTGCAGATCCTTGATGCCGATCTCACTGCTGTAAAAGCCGTCGGTGGTCAGTTTGCGCAGGAAGGCGAAGAACTCGACGCCCTGGCTTATACTCGCGTCGTTTTCGGCGTTTCTGCGGTATGCAATCAGGTCGAGTGTCTCCTTCTGCTGAGCCGGCGTGCACGTCAGGTAGGGATTCCCGTTGCGATCCGTACACCAGCCGTCGAGCCACATCAGTCCTCCGCCCAGCTTGAGCCGATACTCCTTGTTCTCGCTGGTCAGGAGATCAATGAATTCCGGCGCCCCCGCCTGCACGGCTCCTCCCGATTGCTCATCGGCGGGGACAATCGCATCGCACAGCGCGGTGAGCGTCGCATATTGGTGAGCCGGGAAGAACTTCGGCCGATACTTGCCGGTTGGGGTCTGGGCTTTCTCCCTCTTCACCATGTGGTGGACCTGCTCGGCTGCCTGCAGCGGGATGACCTGCAGTACTGAGCCTCCAACGGCACCCAGGGCGAGCGTTCTCAACACGTCGCGGCGGCTGACCGAGTTCGACGGCATCCTGCAATTCCTCCTGCCCGCAACGGGCTACAGGTTTCCCTTCTTCGCTTCATCCAGCAGATAGTCGGACGCCCGCCACGCGAGCGCCATAATCGACAGCGTCGGGTTTTTGTCTGGATTCGTGACCAGGCAAGCGCCATCCGTTACGAACAGGTTCTTGACGTCGTGGGCCTGACAAAAGCCATTCAGCGCCGAAGTCTTAGCATCGGATCCCATGCGCGCGGTGCCGACCTCGTGAATAATCACGCCGCCATCGGCAATTCCGTGGGGATTGTTCCCGTCCGGGATCGTCTTCGTGGTATAGGTTCCCCCCGCCGTTTCGACCAAAGAACGGAATGTCTGCTGCATATCTTTGGCCATCTTGATCTCGTTATCGCTCCACTTGAAGTGGAAGCGCAGCACTGGAATGCCCCATTGGTCCACGATGTCGGGATCGATCTCGCAATAGCTGTCCGGGTTGGGGATCATTTCGCCGCGTCCGGCAAATCCGATTTGTGCGCCGTATTGCTTTCGGCACGTCTGTTTCAAGCTCGCGCCGTAGCCTTCCACCTCGTCGCAGGTGTCATGGAACATGCCAACGCCCGGCATAGAACGTCCACCCCAGATTTCGATGTGGTAACCACGCGGGAAGTCGTTCTTGCGATCGAACTTCCACCACGGAATGTACATGTGCATCCCGCCAACCCCGTCATGGTTGTGCGGCGGAACCTTTTCCATCTGCGGAAAGTACCCCACCCCCTCGCTGCCCGTCGAATCCATGAGATTACGCCCAACCACACCGGAGGAATTCGCCAGACCGTTGGGGAACAGGGACGACTTCGAATTCAGCAGGAGGCGCGCCGACTCGCACGCGCTGGCCGACACCATTACCGCCTTGGCGCGAATGCGGGTTTCCGAACGCGTCTTCTTGTCGATGTAGGAAACACCCTCAGCCCTCCCGTCTTTGCCGACCAGGATCTCACGCGCCATCGCGTTCGTGACCAGCGTAAGCCGACCCGTCTTCTGAGCCGGCGGAATCATGACTTGGCTGGAACTGAAGTTTGAGGCCAATACGCATCCGCGGCCACATTGCCCGCAGTAGTGGCACGCCGGCCGGCCGTTCAGCGGCTGGGTCAAAATCGCCAGCCGCGAAGGGATGCAAAGGATCCCCAGCTTGTCACAAGCCTGCTTGACGATGATTTCGTTGCAACGCGGTTTGGGAGGAGGCTGGAAGATGCCATCCGGAGCGCTGGGAATATTCTCCTTGGTCCCAAATACTCCGATGTAGGACTCGACCTTGTCGTAGTAAGGCGCCAGTTCCTGGTAGCGGATCGGCCAGTCGTCGCCCAAACCATCTTGCGTCTTGACGTGGAAGTCCACGGGTGCGAAGCGCAGAGCGATGCGTCCCCAATGGTTGGTACGCCCCCCCACGATGCGGGATCGATACCAGCGGAAGTTGGAGCCCGGAGCCGATGTGTATGGTTCACCCTCGATCGTCCAGGCGCCGGTCGGAGCGACGAACTCACCTTCGAGCCCATTTCCCGGCTTCAGCGCGTTTCCGCCCACACCGGCGCCGCGGTGTGGTAGATCATAGGGCCAGACATGCTCCTTGAAATCCTCGCTCGGGTCCAGTGGCGGACCCGCCTCGAGCAGCACAACGCTCAATCCGCCTTCGGTAAGGATCTTGGCGGCGGTTCCTCCCGCAGCCCCCGAACCAACAATGCAGACGTCATAGACCGTGGCTGAACGATGGACCTGCGCCATCAAGATCCCCTTGTGAATTTAAGTTTGCCGAAGGCGGCGATTATAGCGCGCCCTACCCCTCCATGGGTGAGCACCTTTTTGAAAAACACGCCATGCGCCTAGAATAGCCGCGTGACTCCAACCCTCAATGTCGGTCTCATCGGCTTCGGCATGGCCGCGCAGGTATTCCACGCGCCTCTGATTCATGCCAACCCAAATTTCTGTCTCACGCACATCGTGCAGCGCCACGGCAGCCTGTCCGAGAAAAGCTACCCGCAAGCGAAAGTGGTTCGTGATGTCGACGCGCTGCTGGCGGAAGGCTCCGTCGAACTGGTCGTGATCGCCACGCCCAACGCGTCCCACTACGAGATTGCAACGCGCTCTCTGGAGGCGGGGAAGCACCTAGTGGTCGACAAGCCGTTCACCATCACCTCGTCCGACGCCGACCGGTTAATCGCGTTGTCCCGCAAAGCAGGCCGCGTACTGAGCGTGTTTCAAAATCGCCGTTGGGATGGCGACTTCCTTACCGTCGAACAAATTCTGGGGCAAAGCCTTCTGGGACGGCTTGCCGAATATGAAAGTCGCTTTGATCGCTTCCGGCCCTCCGTGAATCCCAATGCCTGGCGTGAGCAAGCGCTGCCCGGCTCCGGTGTGCTTTTTGATCTGGGCTCACACCTGATCGACCAGGCGGTGGTTCTCTTCGGACGTCCCACGGGAATTTATGCTGAGGTCCGCCAGCAGCGCGAGCGGGCTGCAGCCCCCGACCGCTTCGAAGTCCACCTCGACTATCCGGCGCTGAAGGTGACGCTCAAGGCCGGGACGCTGGTGTGCGAGTCCAGTCCGCGTTTCGTCCTCTACGGCACCGAGGGGAGCTACCTCAAGTACGGTCTGGATCCGCAGGAACAGGCCCTGAAGCAGGGCGGATCACCCGCCCAGCCGAACTGGGGTACAGAAACAGAGGACGCCTGGGGCACTCACACCCGTTGCGATGGAAACGTAACTCGCAGGAAATACCCGACCTTGCCTGGGTGCTATCCGGACTACTACAACAACGTCTACCGAGCCATTACCGGACAGGAAGAACTCGCGGTGAAGCCCGAGCAGGCCAGGGAAGTGATTCGCCTGATTGAATTGGCGCAGCAGAGCAGCGTGGAAAAGCGAATGATCCCGGTCCTGTGATCCGTTACAGTTCCCCTCGCTTCATCTGCTGCACGGCGTAGTCGCAGGCTCGGGCCGTCAACGCCATATACGTCAACGAAGGATTCACGCAAGAGGACGACGTCATCGCGCTGCCGTCCGTGATGAACAGATTCTTCACATCGTGTGCCTGGTTGTAGGCGTTAAGTACGGATGTCTTCCGATCCCGCCCCATCCGGGCCGTCCCCATTTCGTGGATGCTGAATCCCGGTGGGTCGTCATCCATGAAGGGTTTGATATCGCGCGCGCCCGCTGCCTCCAGCATTTCTGCCGCGCTGAACGCCATATCCTTCCGGAGTGCCAGTTCGTTCTCGCCCCATGCGGAGTGAATCTTGAGGGTCGGGATTCCCCACGCGTCGACTCTATCTCGGTCGAGTTCCACGTAATTATTATGGTTGGGCAGGCACTCCCCATACCCGTAGAACCTGAAATCCCAGGGCCCCGGCTCACTCATCGCTTTTTTAAAATCCGCTCCGAACCCGGCCTGCGTGATTCCGCGTCGCCAATCCTGCTGCGATCCCCCGCCCTGGAATCCGTATCCGCGTACAAACCCTGGTTGCCTCTGCTGCAGGTTGCGGAAGCGCGGCACGTAGATGCCATTCGGTCTGCGGCCACTCACCGTACGGTTCTCACCGCCCGGAATGATGCCCGAAGCGCCTCCTGCCTTGATGTGGTCCATTACATTACGCCCCAGCTCGCCACTCGAGTTGGCGAGCCCGTTCGGGAACTCCGGCGTGGAAGAGTTCAGGAGCAAGCGAGCCGACTCCAGCGAAGAAGCGCACAAGAACACGATTTTGCTTTGGAATTCCAGCGCCTTCCGGGTCTGGGCATCAAGCACGCGAACCCCAGTGATACGTCGGTTCCCTGAGTCGAACATCAGACTGTGCACGATGCTGTAGGGCCGCAGCGTCATGCGCCCCGTATTCTCTGCTGCCGGAAGCGTGACGTTCACACTGCTGAAGTAAGACCGCGTCATGCATCCACGTTCGCACGGACCGCAGTAGTGGCACGCGGCGCGCCCACGATGGGGTTGCGTCAGGATCGCGGCCCTTCCGATGGTCATCACCCGCGCGCCGCCAAAGTGCTTCTGAATCGCTTCCTTGACTGTCAACTCAGCGCAATTCATGTGCATCGCGGGCAGGAATTTGCTGTCGGGAAGGTGCGGCAGACCTTCCGCCTGGCCGCTGATTCCTGCGAAGTCCTCTACGTAGTCGTACCAGGGTGAGATGTCCCGGTAGCGGATGGGCCAGTCAACTGCGATCCCTTCGCGCGCGTTGGCTTCGAAATCCAGATCACTCCAGCGATACGACTGCCGTCCCCACGTGATCGACCGCCCACCCACCTGCCGCCCGCGAATCCAACGGAACGGTTTCGTCGGGTCGGTCGTGTAGGGGTGCTCCTTGTCGCTGACAAAGAACTTCGCGGACCACTCGTCGCAGGCATAGCAGGTGCTCTGGATCGGCTGATCTTCCAGTTGCTGCTTCCGGTCGCGCATGCCGCGGAAGCGCATCTCCCACACCGGCACGTGTTCCACATAGTCATCGTCCGGCGAAATCGGACGTCCGGCCTCCAGTACCAGCGTGCGCAGCCCCTTTTCGGTGAGCTCTTTCGCCGCCCAGCCCCCGGTGATTCCCGACCCAACCACAATCGCGTCGTAGGTTGCCTCTGGCATTCACTTGCCCCGCTCGGCCGGGGCAATGCTGACGCACCCATCGTAGTGTCCCGGGACCATCTGGAAGTGCAGCGCCTGCTTTGCGCCCAGCTCGGAGGTGAAATAGCCAGTCAGGGTGAGCTGCTTCATCCGGTAGATGAAATTGCGGGCGGGAATATCGACTTCGCTGTGCTGGCCATGCGGTCGAGACCTTAAAGCCGCAGCCTCGCTCGCCATCGCTTGATCGAATTCACCGAGAAGCTTGACTTGCTGAGGGTTGTCGCAGTCAGTGAAGTTTTTGCCGAAGGACTTCTGGCACGCAGCGTCGACCTCGTTCAGCCCGTCCAGAAAGATGCGTCGTTCTTCCTCGCCGTACCACTCGCTCAAAATGAGGTCGATGAACTGGTTCACGTGCGCCTCAGTCGCACCGGGCGTGTCCGTCTCCGGAAGAATCAACTCCGCCATCCGGGTAACCAGGGCGTTCTGTTTGGCATTGAGCGCATGCAGTCGGCCGTCCGACTCCACCGCCGAGCGAGCCGTGCGTAACAGGGCAAACAACTCCCCAGGTATGCGCGGAAGGGTCGCCGCCGCCGCCAGCAGGCGGAGCGCCTCACGTCTCTCCATCGTGACCTCCGATCAGCCGAGCAATTCGTTCCTTACGTTCTTCAGCACGTAGGCGGCCCGCTCGACGCCAACTTCACCCGAGAGAATGGGATCCTCATTCTCGATGCTGAGAATCCCTTCATAGCCCACATCCATGTAGGCTTGCAGGATCGCCTTCCAGAGGCTGGCACTGTGTCCATATCCCACGGCGCGGAATGTTTCCGACGCTTCCGCCAATTCGTCCGTGCTGAACGCGAAATTCAACACGCCAAATCGGCCGACGTTTTCCGGGTACAAAACCGTGTCCTTCATGTGCGCGTGGTACAGGGCTTGATTCTTGCCTAAGAGATGGATTACCTCGACCGGGTCGCATCCCTGCCAGAACAAATGACTGAGATCGCAATTGGCCCCGATTTCCTCACCGACGGCGTCCCGGAGCTGCAACAGCGTCTTCGGGTTGTACACCACGAAATTCGGGTGCATTTCAAACCCCAGGCGCTTCACTCCATGCTCGCGCGCGAACTTCGCCGCTTCCTTCCAGTAAGGAATGACCTTCTCCTTCCACTGCCATTCCAGCATTTCCTTATATTCCGGAGGCCAGCGGTAGGTGATCCAGTTCGGCTGAGTGTCAGTCGGAGATCCTCCCGGGCAGCCGGAGAAACCGACAATAACCGGCACTTCCATCCTCTCCGCCAACAGCACAGTCTGCCGGAACGATTCAGCGTCTCGGGCGGCGTGCTTGGCATCCGGATGGATGGGATTGCCGTGGCAACTGAACGTCGCCACCCGGATGTTGCGATCCTCAAATTTCTTCTTCCACGCCCTGGCCTTTCCCGCATCCGCCAATAGTTGCGCCACCGGACAATGATTGGTCCCCGGGTATCCGCCGGTGCCGATCTCCATCGCTTCCAGTCCGAGAGCTGAGACCTTTTCGAGCATCTCGTCGAGCGAGAGCTTCTCATACACAGGGTCGAACACGCCGATTGGGATCTTCTTGCGCGCTCTGGGAGGGTCGGCCCAAGGCGCTGCTCCATGCATGGGCTGTGGGGCGCCTTCCGCCACCAAGTCGGGGGTTGCCACGGCCGCTGCCACTGCGCCACCCGCAGCGCCCAGAAATCGACGACGACTGACCGCAAACTGCGTGTCTTGATCCATGGCAAGAACCTCCAAAGAATCCTGAGGCGCAAGAAGTTTGAACGAAGTCGCATGCGGCGCTCAGGATTGTCGGGGATTATACGACGACGGCACGAACGGCTTCCCGAAACCGTTGCCATTTCCAGGATTGTGCGAGTATCTTTTGGCCGCTAGCTTGACTTTCAAGACCCAGGAGAGCACAATTCGTACGCGATCTGACCGGACAAAACCGCCCCGAACGCGGCTTCTGGCATGCGTTTTCGGGCGACCCTTGTGAACCGGTCAGGACGGGTTGTTCGGTGGATGGCTGTTTGTGGTCTGAAGAAATGCGCACCGGGTGCGCACGATGGGCGCACCAAGTGGGTTTTTGTGCAATTCCCCCTTCACAAGAATTCCGTGGCATGAAGGTGCGCTAGCTTGCCGTTAGAGTAGTTGTCCCAGGTTATCCCAATTTCTTTTTCCCAGGTTGAGAGACTCTCGATCCGGAGGAGAGCGTATGGACTTCTGTGGCTCATTCTGTGCTCGCGAAAATCGCACCGAAAAGCGTGCGGCTGTGATGCCCCCCCTGTTCGGCATGGTTGCGTGCGCGCTATTCGTGCTGATGATTTCTAGCGCGCCCCTTCTCGCTCAGAGCCCGGGGTACACCGACTTCAGTTCGTCCACCAACCTGGCGCCCAACGGAAATGCCGCTGTCCCGTTTCATGATGGTTCGGTTAGCCTGCTGCGACTCAACCCAGCCGCTGCCAGTCAGAAGGGTTCAGCCTGGTTCAACGTGCTGCAGCCGGTCGCGGGAGGCTTCACCACAACCTTCACGTTTCGGATCTCGGCCGGGAATCCTGGGCCTGCCGACGGCCTAGCGTTCGTGATTCAAAACTCAGCTGCGGGAACGGCCGCCCTGGGTCAGGACGGCGGTGCGATCGGGTATGGGGGCGCGGTGCCTGTCAACGCGCAAGCTCCCGGCATCGAAAACAGTCTGGCCATCGAGTTCGATACCTTTGCGAATGGGTGGGATCCGGAGGCCGTTTCGCAGACCCTTCGTGCGAACCACGTAGCGGTTCAGAGTTGTGGGACTTTCCCCAACACTGCGGACCACACTGGCACTCGGAATGATCAGCATCAAATACCCTGCCAACTTGGGATCAATTCGTCGTTCGAGAGCCAGTTGGCGGACGGGAATTCGCACACGGTCGAAATCGAATACACCCCGGCCACTGGCTGTGGTGTGGAGTGTCTTACGCCCGCGACCCTTCAGGTCAAGCTGGACGGCGCCACTCTGTTCAATCCGCCCATCCAGGTCGATCTGACCAGCCTGTTGGGGCTGGCGAACCCGAGCGACAGCACGCCTGACAGCGCGTACGTGGGCTTCACCGCGGCCACCGGTGACTACGTAGAGAGCGATGACATCCTGAGCTGGACGTTCACGCCGCATACCAGCACAACCATTACGCAGAACATAAGCCCTGGAACCACGACCCCGTTTGTCTTTGGCGCCTACAACTACAAGATCACGCCGGACACTGCGACCAATCACAGCTCGGACTCGCTGACCGTGACGGCGATCCCGGTCGATCCCAACCTGTTTGATCCGGGCCCGAATTTCCTTGGCGCGCAGTGTATCCCCTACGGAGGCAACAACGGCAAGTGTGCCGAGTTCCAGGTGTCCTGCGGGGGGCCGGACTGCGCGACCGGCACCTATCAGCTCGCGCTGAACTTCGACAACCCGGTGGGCGTGACCACGAATCCCAATCCCGGCTTGCTGGATGCGCCTGGCCAGCCCTGCCCTCCGCCAGCTGCGCACCCGTTCTCCACGAATATTTTCACCGAGTACATCCAGACCAGGCAGGATCCGGTGATCAAGGGCTCTGGAGGCCCACGCTATAGCTGCTTCGTAGCTGTCCAGAACGTGACCTACGGCTCGGCGGATCTCGCCTTGCTCAACGTTGCCAGCCCCAACGTCAAGCCAGGGGGTAATGTGACCTACCTGATGGGACTGGTAAATCTGGGTCCCGCCACCGCGAACCAGGTGACGGTTACGGACCCCTTGCCGCCAAACACCAGCCTGGTGAGCGCCAGCGTCCTCGAGTCAACCTGTACGTTCTCCTTCCACGGGCTGAGCTGCACAACGCCGGTTCCGGCTCCATGTTCGGCGAAAGCTGGAGTGGTCAGTTGCAGAGTGGGAGTCCTCGCTCCCTCCAGCTCCCAAAGCGTGACGACCGCCGTGGTCCAGGTGGTTGTAAGCCTGGGGCCGCAGGCCGGACCCAAGATCATCAACACGGCGACGGCTGCAGCCATCAATCCTGATCCCAAGCTCAACAACAACTCTTCCACTGCGGTCACGTTGGTGGGAAAGACCGACAACTGACGCATTGACTGAGCGTGACGGGCAAAAACGGAAAAGGGGTGCAGAGCGATCTGCACCCTTCCTTTTTGGGGTAGTTCTTGTTACCCGATTTCAGCGATCCCATGGAACCGGATCGAAACGTGGCCTCGAACCAGGGTTCGATGCAGGTGGAATTGCTCAGCCTTTGGGCGACCAGTTGCTGGAATCTTTGTAGATAGCGGCCAGGTCCGACCGCAGCAGCAACTTCTCCGCTCCCGATTCCTTTTGCATGCTGTCGAGTACCCGGAGAGCGGCTTGATAATGAGCTCGCGCTGGGACGGCGTCGCCAGAGCTGCGCAGAATTGTTGCCAGCAGATAGTGCACTTTCGCCGTCAACGGCTGCAGGCCTAACTTCTCCGACTGCCCAAGGGCGCGCTCGAGTTCTTGCCGGGCATGAGAGAAATCGCGCGCCTGTATCAGGGCCTCCGAAAGAACGATGGAACACTCCACCGCGCTGTACTTGAGCCCTTGATCTTCCGCTTGTCGCATCCCTGCACGCAGCCCGCTCACAACGCTTTGCGAGTGCGGTTCGCCAATCGCTGCTTTCGCGAGGTTGATTTTCGAGGTCAAGACCCGCTCCCGATCCTTGGATTTTTCCGCCGCGCGCAGTCCCTTCTCGTAGAGCGCTTTTGCGCCCTTCATGTCGCCTGCATAAAACAACGCGTCCCCCTGAAAGTTCAGCGTCTGCGCGGCCATAGCATCATTCTTCAGATCACGAGAGAGACTGAGGGCCTCATCGAGGTAGGTCTTGGCTTCTTCCGTCCGGCCTGCGAGGATCAGGGCTTCCCCATAGCCGCTTAGAATCTCCGCCGTCCAGAAAGTTCGATCCTTGAGGTCGCGGAAAGTCTTGAGTGCCTCCTGCTTGGAACTCAAGGCGGCTCCGTAGCGCCCCTGAAGGTCGAAGACGGTTCCGAGGCTGTAGGACTCGATGGCCGCACCACGGGTGTCGTTGGAGTTGCGGCGCAGCTCCAGCGCCCGTAGATATTGCTTCACGGCCTGTTCATACTGCCCCAACTTGGCCTGGGTTTCCGCCAGGTTGTGTACGCTCTCAATAATCTGGCTCGAGTTGTTGGCCTTCTCCCACAGTTGCAACGCCTGCTCGAAGTACGTCTGGGCGTCCTCGTACTGCGTTTTCTCGAAGTAGATGCTTCCGATGTTGTTCAAACACATGCCCTGCAAATATTCGTCATTGATCTCACGGTGAATCTGCAGGGACTGTTTGTAGTAGGTAAGGGCCTGGTCGTGGTCGCCGCGATCGTCAAACAAGTTTCCCAGATCGAGAAGCGTGCCCCCCACGCCGACTTTGTCACCGATTTTCTGGTCGATTTCGAGGGCTTCCTGAAAGCTCTTCTGCGCCGCTTCCGGCTTACCCAGCTGTACCTGGATCTTCCCACTCTGGTAGAGACTCGCTGCAATCCCCGATTGATCTCCGATCTGACGACGAATCGCCAGGGATTCCTGATACTTGCGCAGCGCCTCTTCGGGCTTGTTCAGGAGGCCGTAGCTGATGCCTATGCCCTGCAGGCTGGAGGCTCTTTGCTCCGGGTTGTCCACCTGCTCCGCCAGGCTCAGCGCCTTCCTGAAGTACTCCAGCCCCCCCTGCAGATTCCCACTCTTGTTTTCGACTCGTCCGCCAGCCTTGAGAGCATCGATATAGTTTGGATCCTGCTTCAGCACGACCGAAAGGTGCTCCCGTGCCTTGCCGTAGTCCCCGTTGTCTTCGTACAGTTGGGCGAGCGCGAACTGCGTATCGGTGTCATCGGGCGACGCCTTGGCCAGCGTTTCATAGGCCTCGATTGCCTTTTTGATGTCATTGCCCAGGCGTGCACTGCTCGCCACGATGCGGTACCGTTCGGGGCCAGGGAGGCTCCCGCTAAGTTCTACCGCCTTGCGCGCGGACTGATCCGCGTCGTTGTCATAGCCCAAGGCCGACTGCGCTTCGCTGAGCTTTGAGTAAGCGAGCGCAAACTGGGGGTCCGTGCTGGTGGCTGCCTGCAGCGCTTTGATCGCCTCCAGATTCTTGCCCTGCCGCATCCACTGGACGCCCTGGTTATAGTCTCGCAAGGCCTCGACCGAGGGGGTGGAGGGTTTGAAGGACTGCGCCTGCAGTTCCTTGATGAAATCGGCAGACAGCGCCAGGCTCTTTCGGATCGAATCCGCCAGGGCGTCAACCGCCGCTGGCAATCCCTTCTCCGAAGCTTCAGCCTTCAAGGGCGTCGTGCGCCCCGTTTTTAGATTCTGGACGTTGGCATCGATGCGTATCTGATCGCCGAACTTGGCGAACTGGCCCCAGATCACCGTGTCGGCGCTGCTCGACTCACCGACGCGGCGGAGTACGGTGGGATCCACCGAGGTGTCCGACCCGATCCGCAGGTCGTGCAGTACCTGGTGCAGCCGATCCGGCGAAACCGTGCGCAAATGCGCCGATTGGCCCACGTCCGTGCTCAGCATGTCGGCCAGGCTGGGCCCGAGCCAATCAAGCGACGGGTCCTGTGCGGCGTTGCGGAAGGGCAAGATTGCCAGCGCGACTTCCGGCTTCGCACTCCGGGACTCGGGCGTGGCCGCGACCCAAATCTTGTCGCGCAGCAGGAACCCAGTCACTGCAATCACGACGGCAGCAGCAATGGCCGTGATCCACTGCCAGGGAACTGTTTGTCCCCAAGGCCTCACGCTCGGAAAGGCGACGGCACCAGCCGCCCGCTTTCCCTGCCACGACTCCAGATCTGCCAGCAGTTCCTTGGCCGTCTGATAGCGCGCCGCCGGCTCGCGCTCCAGGCACTTGCTGACAATGTTACTCAGGGGCTGCGGGATGGTGTTATCGTGCTCGGAAATCGGCCGCGCGCGCTCCTGCGTGCGCCGGATCAGGCTTGCCAAAGCGCTGTCGGCCCGGTAGGGCATCTGCCCGGAAAGCAATTCGTAGAAAATCAGTCCGGCGCTGAAGATGTCGGAACGCTGGTCGAGTTCCTTGGCCAGAGCCTGCTCGGGGGACATGTACTCCATGGTCCCCACCAGGGCCCCGGTTTGCGTCATCCCATCGCCTTCGAGCGTGCGTGCCAGCCCGAAGTCCATCACCAGGATCCGTCCCGCCTTGTCCCGCATGACGTTCTGCGGTTTCAGGTCGCGATGGATCACGTCCACGCGGTGCGCCGCGTCGAGTGCCAGGCAGACTTGCTCCATCACCTCGACGGCCTCCTCCGGCGAGACTTTTTTCCGCTCCTGAATCAGGCTGCGCAGATCTTGGCCCTCGATGTATTCCATGGTGATGAACTTCACACCATCCCCTTCGCCGAGGTCATAGATGCGGATCACGTTTCGGTGCGTTACCCGCTGAGAAAGCAACAGCTCCTGCTTGAAGCGGTCAATGATGGCCGGATTTTTGGCGAGGTCTGGCCGTATGACCTTCAAGGCGACCAGGCGCTCGAGTTCCAAGTCCTTGGCCTGGTAAACCGCGCCCATGCCCCCTTCGCCGAGTGTCTGGAGGATTTGGTAGCGCCCGGCGAGGATTGTCCCGGCCTCGAGCACCGGTTGCGGGAGGTGGAACCCTTGCGTCCGCGGCGCTCTGCGTGGGGGCGGAGACACTCCATCGACCAGGGTAGGCGCATCGGAAGAGGGAACCTGTGAGAGAGGCACCAGAGTGGGAGCGTCCGACCCGGAACCATCGGAAGGAAGCACTCGTGTCGGGGTGTCGGACGGAGGTGGCAGATCCGAAGACGAACTCCCCACGCCGCTGGATGGAGTGCGGAGTGCCGCTCCGCCCTCGTTCGGGGCTGGCGAATCCTGATCCCGCCGTAGTCGGCTGTGTTCTCCCATGGGCTATCCGCAATGGCAATGGAAATTCTCTCGCAAAGGGGGGAACCTGGGGCCGGCCGATCCCCCTTTCGGCCGCCCGCGCGAGAAGCTAAAAGTATATACCCCGCTATGGCGAGTGTCAGCGGATCCGTTGCGTGTGGGGGATACCTCCCGAAGTTCCCTTGCCTTCATCGCGCAACCTGGGCCCCAATCTCTTTGCTGAAATTCCTGCCGGAGCCAGATCCGTCTTGAATTTTATCCACAGCCCGAACCAATGCCGACACTTTTGTCACCCCTTGGGTACATTTACCTTCTCGAAACGCCCTAGTGGAGGAGAGTCGAAAAATGTACCTAGGCTGGGCCACTGCCCAAAAAGCGCACTTTCTGTCGCTGCAGACTGCTGTGTTCTGCGCGGAATGCGAGATGATCAGTGAGAACAGCACGCCTTACTGCCTGGCCTGCGGCAGTAAAGCAATGCTCAGCCTCTCGCGTGTCCTGGGCGGATCCCTGCGGGGGAAGGAAACGGCCCACCTGATCGTTGACGCTGAACTCGATCGCCTGGTTCGTGACCTGCTCGGTACGGTGCCCGGGTCACCCGCCTTTTCCGAGAAGAAGCCCGCCGCCTCCCTTGCCCTCGAACCCGGTCGGCATCACTTGCGCACCGCCGGTATTTCAAGTTCCACCCGTTTGGGAATGCAGGGGTCGGCAAGTGAAGTCCAAATCCACCCCGGCGAACTGGATCTTGAGCCCGGCATCAGCATCATTGCCGAGCGTGCCCAGGCTCTGACCGGGGCCACCGGCGCTGCCATCGCCCTGCACTGCGGCAACGAAATCATCTGCCGCGCCCGGACCGGCCGAACCGCGCCCGATCTCGGTGTGCGTCTGCAGACCGACACCGGTCTTTCTGCCGAATGTGTCCGCACGGGCGAGATTCTTCTTTGTCACGATGCTGAGTCGAATCCCCGCGTGGATCTTGCCAGTTGTCGCCGGCTGGGCGCGCGTTCCATCCTGGTTGCCCCGCTTCGCCATGGTCGCCAGAACCTGGGCGTGTTTGAAGTGCTCTCCGGCACTCCCTATGCCTTCGATCATCGCGATGTCGCCACCATGCAGCTGCTTTCCAGTGTGATGGTGGCCGCCATGACCCGCCTGTCCTGTCTGTGCCCCTCGCAGCGGAAATGGCCCGCCTGAAGCTCGCCCGGATTCCCCTGCCTGGGATTTAGCCTTGCGCGCTTGCGCCCTGCCCTTCTGATTACGCGAGAAACACTTTCTTTCTTGAAATATAGGGGTAATATTAAGGGTCCATTAAGCACATGGAGCCCCAGGGGACCCACGCCGCCGTTTCCAATGGTATTCCGAAGCCTGTGCCGCGCGGTCGCAGGCGCGCGGTCCGCCAGAAGGTTCACACCCCCGCGTACGCTAGTCTCAACGGTGGCTCCGATGATATGGTGCTTGACCTCAGTGAAATCCTCGACATCAGTGAGACCGGCGCGGCCATTCAGACCTCGTCGTCTTGGGAAATCAACCGGGTCCTGAATCTTTGTCTCGACCTATCCGAGACGAAGACCTACCTTCACACCACCGGTTACGTCGTGTGGGCGGACCGCACGGGACGCATTGGAGTTCGTTTCCCCGACTTGCCGGAAACTTCGCGCGCGAAACTCCAGGAGTGGCTGTTCTTGAATGCCATGGTAGGCGCTGCGAATTACGCGGCGCGACACGGAGAATCGGAGTTGCAGCAGCGGGAATTCTCTGCCCGCGCGCACCGGGCTTCGATCCTCCTAGAGCCCACCCTGGGTTCGGCGGAGTCAAGGGCCGACTACACCACCACCCTGTCGGCGTTGTCGGCGGTCCAGCGCGAGGTAGAGGCGCAGGGCCCGAACCTCGATGCTGCCTTGCAGTTGATCGCGGAGCGTTCTCGGATCTTCACCCAGGCAAACGGATCCGCCATCGCGATTGCGGACAGCGTTGAAATGGTCTGCCGCGCCAGCGCCGGCGACGCTCCGCCCGTCGGGGCGAAACTGAACATTGGCTCGGGTTTCTCCGGCTACTGCGCCCGGACCGGTTTTCTGCAACGCTGCGACGACGCCGAGACCGACCCCCGGGTGGACCGGGAGGGGTGCCGTTCGTTGGGGATTCGTTCGATGATCGCCGTGCCCATCCGCCTCGGCGAAACTGTGGTTGGCCTCCTCGAAGTATTCTCCTCGAGACCCCGCGCCTTCAACGACCGTCACGGAACCATCCTGCAGCGTCTGGCGGATACGATTCTCGCTGCCGTCAATCGCGCTGCTCGCTCGCGCGTCGTCTCAACGAGTCCTCGCGCCGCCCAGGATGATGGCCATGCGGAGCCGCCCTCCATCGGGACGTCTCTCGCCGAACGCCAGAGTTTCCCATTCGCATCCTCGCTCGAGGAACCGGAGCGCGGCGGCAGTCTCAGCTTTCCGCAGCACCATCTGATCCTGCTGGTCATAGCGGCCATCTCCATCGTTGCAGTCCTGGGATACCTGTTGGTGCCCGCCATCCTCGAAAGATTTCGCTCCTCCGGACACGGTGAAACCGTGCTGGCGCAGACGCAGGCCCCTCCCGCCATCAGGCCCAATGTAGGCTCGCCTCTGCACCCGCCCAATCTGGACGAGGTCCGCAAGCGCGCCGAAAAGGGGGACCCTTACGAGCAGGTCGCGCTGGCCACGCGCTACGCCACGGGGGAAGACGTCCCGCAAGACTATTCGATGGCCGTCCGATGGTTCTTGAGAGCCGCCGAGCAGGGGCACGTCGGCGCCCAGGACGCCTTGGGTACCTACTACTGGGTAGGGCGGGGCGTTCCCAAAGATGTGACGCGGGCGTATTTTTGGTCGGTGTTGGCCCGGGCCGCCGGCAAGGATGCCAGCAAAGTTCGGGTTGCCTTCATGACTTCTCAGCTGACTCGCGCCCAGGCCGTGGCGATTCAGCAGGAAGCCAACGGCTTCCTGAAACAGCATCCCGCGCTGAGTCACAGCGAATCATCCTACTAGCGGCGGACGCGGATTGCCGGCCTCTCACAACCGCGTATGCTTCATTCTTCGTGGTCCAGCGCCTTGCCATCAGGACCGACCTGCACCTCTGATTTCTTCCCGCCGGTTACGACCTTCGCTTCGTAGGCCACCAGCTTGTCATGTTTGGTAATGGACTCGACTTCGACCAGCTTGCCTTGCCCTGCCTTTGCCTGCAGGCCGTCCCTCACAACTGGGGGAAGTGAATCGACGGCAACCTGCTCTTCGATCTCTGCGATCGCGCCGTTGCTATCGATCAGGATGTCTTTGCGGTGCCGGTTGACGGTCATTTCCGCTTCGTAGTAGGTCTGCCCATTTTCCTTTTCTGTGGAAAAGCCACGGATCGTCGCGCCTTGGCTCTGGGCGGCCACGGTCTTCTCGACCGCCGCCGGAAGTTCCGACCGCCGGATCTTCCTGTCCTGCGAAGGAGCTACCACGACCAGTAGCCCAACGACGACTGAAAGGGTGAGTGTTCGCGTCATGTTTTCCTCCGGGCGCCGGTTAAACCGGTGCGCCCCTGTGCGTCTTTCGGGATGGCCGTCGGTTATCTCCTGGCGGACGGCGTTGCCCCGGCGCAGTCAGGGGAGCCGTCTGCCAGGGCGCCGAAGACCGCGTTTTGTTGCTCGGGGGGCTTCCCGAGTTCGTATCGGTCCTCCTCATCCCCAGGTGCGCCTCGGCGTCCTTACGCGAGGTGCGAGCCGGGGGCCGGAATCTCGCTCGTGCGGATCTGAGGAGGGGGTCAGGAGCAACCCGGATCCCGACTCCGACGTGGCCCGGTTCTTGCTTCGGATAGGCGACAGGCGATCCTTCGCATCCTCCCGGCATGGTAGCCGCGTAACATGAAACCCGTCTGAAAGTCGTTAGGGCTCGAAAGGGCCAGGTCCGCGACCACCTCGTTCTCTTCCTTTTGGGATTCCTTGGCCCGGGCAGGCAGTAGAATAGCAGTAAAGAGTTTATGCCCACTGTTCGCGAGATCGTCGAGGAGCAGGTACGCGAGGGCGAGCTATACGAAAAGCTCGATCGCAACCGTGTCCGCTGCTACGCGTGCGGTCACTGCTGCCCCATTCCCGACGGGCAACCGGGCGTCTGCAAGGTCCGCTTCAATCGTGGCGGCACGCTCTACGTGCCCTGGGGCTACGTGGGCGGCGTGCAGTGCGATCCCATCGAGAAGAAGCCCTTCTTCCACGCCTATCCCGGAGCGCTGGCCTACAGCTTTGGCATGCTCGGCTGTGATCTCCATTGCGCCTACTGCCAGAACTGGGTGACGTCGCAGGCTCTGCGCGATCCGAATGCAATCTCTCAGCCGCTGGAGGCTTCGCCGGAAGATTTGGTCCGCGACGCTCTCGGCCAGGGAGCGCGTGTCCTGGTCAGCACCTATAACGAGCCCCTGATCACCGCAGAGTGGGCGGTTAGGATTCTCAAAGAGGCGAAAGCCGCTGGGCTGATCACCGGCTTCGTCTCCAACGGGAACGGCACTCCCCAGGTTCTCGAATACCTGCGCCCCTGGCTGGATCTTTACAAGGTCGATCTCAAGAGCTTCGACGATCGCCACTATCGGCAGCTTGGCGGTCGACTTCAGCCCATCCTCGACACGATTCGCCGCCTTCACGGGATGGGGCTCTGGGTTGAGATCGTCACACTACTGATCCCCGGCTTCAACGACTCCGACGATGAGCTTCGCGGCATGACGGACTTCCTGGCGACGGTGTCTCCCGATATCCCTTGGCACGTCACCGCCTACCACAAGGATTACAAGATGACCGATCCCGACAATACCCGGCCGGAGGACCTGCTGCGCGCCATCGAGATCGGTCAGCAGGCTGGTCTGCGATACGTCTACGCGGGCAATCTAGCTGGGCGAGTGGGAAATCTTGAGGACACACGCTGTCACAGTTGCGGGACCACGCTGATCAAGCGGTACAGCTACTTGATCAAGGACTATCGCATCAGACCCGACGGGACCTGCCCGGACTGTGGCCTAGCAGTCCCCGGGCGATGGGCCTTGAAATTCGACGGCCAAATAACCTCCCGGCCTTTCTTGCCACACCGGACGTCTGGTTTGGTTACAATCGCAGATCGGCGGTAGGTCTCCAACAGACTGCACCTCAAACGGATGCGAAGACTCTGTCTCATCGTGGCCGCGCTCTGCGTTTTTAGCGCGTGTTCCCCCCGCGACTTTCTGACGCGCCGCTTGGCCGCTGCCCTCATCGCAGGCTCCGACACTTTCACCGTCGCACAACAATTCCTGCTGCGTATCGGCCCGGTCTCCAACCGGGATTTCTCCTCGCCTCAATATCTGCTATTGCAGCATCGCGGCTGGATCGTCGGCGGGAATACAGCCTGCCCCGCTGATGTCGCCCCTCCCCCCTGTTGGCGGGTCGCATTTACTCCCGTCGGGGTAGACACATTTCGCGACCTGATCCACGGCCCGGAAACCGGGAAAGAGCTCTTCAGCATACCAACGGCGAGGAGGGAACTGGTGAGCGTCACTGGCATCAGCAAGGACGGCAACTTGGCCGACGTGGAATTCACCTGGCGTTGGGCCCCGCTGAACGAAGTCGGGTCCGCACTCAACGCGGGCGGGTTGCAATTCAAGTCGACCGTTGCTGTGAAGCACTACGACGATGGCTGGCGTTTGCTCGAAGGCGACGCTGCGCGGAGCGGCCAATCGCTCAACGATGCACTCAAGAATGCCGAGCCTGTTCCCTGAATGACAGGCAGCCTCACCCAACTCGAGTCGCACCTCGAATGTGACCCCCAATCACAACCAGCGCCCTTTCGATTTGCGCAGTGTGCGCTGCGAATGATATCTCTCTAATTCGCTCACCATGACCCGATCCCAGCTTGCTCTCATCGCCCTTCTTGGAGCGGCGGCCTGCATCGCCTCCGCCGCCGACAAACCAAAAATCACATTCGACGAGTTCTTCAACTACGTCGAGTTCAGCGCTGTCCAGATTTCGCCCGACGGCAATTCGATCGTGATTGCCGCCGATCGCGCCGACTGGGACCGCCAGATCTTCCAGACCGACCTCTGGCTCTATCGTGACGACGCCAACGGCGCTGGCTCGCTGACCCAGCTAACCCAATCCGGACACGAATCCGTCCCGCGTTGGTCACCCGACGGCCGCTGGATCGCGTTCCTATCGGAGCGAAGGGCTCCCGCCGGCAAAGGCCGCGACCCGGGCGAGGACCGCAAAGACACGGATGCCGACAAACCCGTTGCCCAGATCTATCTCATTTCTCCCCACGGCGGCGAAGCCTTTCCCATCACGTTCACGGACGAAGAGGTCCACGCCTTTTCGTGGTCGCCCGACTCCAAGACCGTTTATTTTGCCACCCGCTCCCCTTGGAGCAAGGACCAGAAGGACTCGTATAGGAAAGTCTGGAAAGATACGGTGCAGTACCGCGCTGCGGAACGGGGCGACCAAGTCTACGCCCTCGATCTGGCAGGCTCATTGGAGCGGCATGCCACAAGCGGTACGAAAGAAACATCCGAGGCGGAAAGGGATGCGAACACGACCCCCGGCAGCCGGTCTGTCGCTAGTACACCGTGGCGCGTCCAGCAACTCGAAGCCTCGCCCGATGGCCATCGCCTGGCCTTCCTTACCAGCTCAATATCCCAACGCCAGGAGCGACTGGAAGAGTACGAAATCTATTCCGTGGACCTCGTGAATGGGTCGCCCGCAACCGCGCCGCGCCCGCTCACGCGCAACCAAGCGTTTGAGCAGAACCTCGCCTGGGCCAAAGACAGCCGGCATCTGTTTTTCGCAGTGGATCAAGGCTCGGCAGAAGGGAAGTATCACGATTATCAGAGGCGCCTGTATTGGCTCGACGCTGACACCGCTGAGGTGCAGCGCTGGGCGGGAGACTTCGGCGGGCCAGTCCTTCATCACGCCGTGCTCCCGGATGGCCAAGTGCTCGCCGCCGGCCGCCTCGGCACCGAAGTGCAACTGTACTCGCAGGAAAGCCCTAAATCGCCCTTCTCGAAGCGTGCGGGCTGGGCTGGCACCTACGAGACCGTGTCCACCGCCAGGAATTCTGAGCGCCTGGCGTTCGTCTTCTCGTCCCTGGAACGCCCCATGGAGGTCTACCTGGCCGAAGCGCCCGACAAGCTCGACCACGCCCGTCCCATCACCGCTTTTAACCAGCTTTTCACCCAACGCGACTTGCCCAAGGGCAGGCCATATCAGTGGACCGCCGGCGACGGAACAAGAGTCGAGGGTATGCTCATTTACCCGCCCGGAAAATTCGAGAGCAAGAGCCTGCCCATGCTCACCCTCATTCACGGGGGCCCCGCCGACGCCGATGGCAACCACTTCGAAGCCGACTGGTATCAGTGGGATCGCCTTGCCGCCACCAACGGCTGGCTCGTCTTCGAACCGAATTATCGCGGCTCTACTGGATACGGCGACAAGTTCATCCTGGGAATCATTCCAGAGATCGTGTCGCGTCCGGGCAAGGACATCCTCGCGGGCGTGGATGCGCTGGTGAAAGACGGCATCGCCGACCCCGACCACCTCACCATCGGTGGCTACAGCTACGGGGGCTACATGACCAACTGGCTGATCACCCAGACCACGCGCTTCAAAGCTGCAGTGACGGGTGCAGGAGCCGTCGAGCACGTCGGCAATTGGGGCAACGATGACACGGTCTTCGACGACGCCTATTTCCTCGGAGGTCGTGCCTGGGAGGCCCCCAAGCGCTATTACGACGAGGCCGCCATCTACCAGATCGACAAGGTTCGCACGCCCACCCATGTCGTCGGTGGCGCCGAGGACGTTCGCGTGGCAGTCCTCGAGAATTATCTGCTCGAGCGCGCCCTGCATTCACTCGGCGTTCCTAGCGCCCTGCTGATCTTCCCCGGCGAAGGCCACTCGCTCGACAAAAATCCCTGGCACGGGAAGATCAAAGTGCGGGAGGAGATGAAGTGGCTCGAGAAATATGGAGGAGTCAATCCCGCGCCCTGAAATCTTCAGGGTAGCGGGGTGCGGCCACGATTCACTTGATCAGGCGCAGCCGTTTAAGTTCCTGGATCTCTTTCTGGAGGGAGGCAAAGGCCTTCTCGGAAGAACTCTGCAGATTCTCCTTGGCCGCGACGTACATCCAGTGATCCAGAAATATGCTGCCTTTGGCGGTATAGATCGCAATGCTGATCGCGGTGCTGTTTTTGCTAAGGTCGGCGTCCATGCCCACCACGTTGACCACCATGACGGCCTTGTCTTTGTCGCTCACCAGGCAGTAGGGGTCCGACCCCTGGATCTGTTCGCGGAAGTCGGAGACCCACTGTTCGGCGGCGCTGTCTGGCTTGATTGATTGAGAAAGATACAGAGCCGTGACGCCAGAGTGGTTCTTGCCTTCGCAAACCGCGGCGTGTGAGCAACCCACAACAAGAAAAACGAACGATAGTAGCCCGACCTGCAGTTTCATAAGCAGCACTTTCGCCAGGAGGGAGAATGAAAAGATTCTACACGGTCGCCGGTGTGCTTACAGAGCCTTCCGGAAGACATGGAGTGCCGTCAAAGGCGTTGCCCGTGTGAGGGTGGGAGCTGTGACTCACTGTCCCGTGGATCGTCCCAAATTGGACGCCATTTTCACCCGGTGCGAGGTTGCTGCGAAGCGCTCGACGCCCTTGTAAAGAGCTTCCGCAATCCGCTGCCGGTACTCGGCACTCTGCAACCGCTGTTCGTCGGCTGGGCTGCTGACAAACGAAATCTCCGCCAGAATCGAAGGCATTTGGGTTCCGGTCAAGACCACGAAGGAAGCTTCCTTCACTCCGCGATCCCGGAGGCCCGCGCTCTGCGCGGCCAAGGTTCCGTAGAGAGCTCGCTGAACGCTCGCGGCCAGCTTTCGCGACTCGGCGACTTTGTCTTTCAACTGCACCCCCGTGAGCTTGGTGTGGGCCACTGCCCGAGCGTTGGCGTTTTCGCGGTACTCGATCTCTCGCGCCTCAGGAGCAGAGAAGAAGCTGGAGTAATAGGTCTCCACGCCCCGGGCCGATTCCAGGCTGCTGTAGTTCGCGTGCACCGAGATGAACAGGTCCGCTTGCACCTGGTTCGCCAGCTCCGCGCGCTGCTCCAGCGCCATGTAGTTGTCGTCCTTGCGGGTGTAGATGACTTCGCTGCCCAGTTGGCTTTCCAGCAGACTCCCCAGTCGCTGCGCCACTTCCAGAACGAGATTCTTCTCGAGCAGGCCCTCGCGGCCCACCGTTCCCAGGTCCCATCCACCGTGCCCCGCATCCAGCACAATCCGAAGTTTCGGTGAATGTGCCCTCAGCGGCAGGTCCTCACCGGTGGGCGTCTGGCTGGGCGCCATCCGAAACTGGTTGGTTTCGGGCAGGGCTGGTGGGGCAGGTAGGTCGATCCTGGCCTTCGGCTGAGCCTTGCCCTCGGACCCGCGAACCTCGATCACCAGGCGGTAGGGATTCTGTTCAAGGCTCACCGAGAAGCTCGAGCCGGGTTTCGTATCCAGCACCACCCGAGTTATGTCATCCGTGGGTTGAGCCACGCGCACGCGCCCAATCAGCCCATCTCCCACGTCGATAACCTTGCCGTTCAGACCCAGGGCGAGGGAAGTGTCGAGCAGATCGAAGTAGATCCGCTCTGGCTCGATAAGACGATGGGCCTCGTACTGCACCTGGTCCTCGAGATCAATCACGATTGTGCTCAATCCCGCAGACGACCAGTGTCGAATGCCGCTCACCAGCGGCAGGCTGGAAAGTTTCCCGTCGATGGCAGGATTGCCCGTCCCCGCCCGGGCAGACGCTGCCCGATTGTCGACTGCTCGAGGCGTGCCGGGAATCGTTGGTTGAATCGGCGGCGTCACCGCTTGCTTGCTGACGGCTGCCGCCACCACGCCGCCCTGCGATGGGCCGCGCGACCCCCACCACAAGCCCGCGGCCAGCAAGGCTCCGAACATCGCAACCAGGAGTGCGACCAGTAACCCCGGCCGCGTACGGTCTCCTCGGCCTTGGTACAACGCTGGGGCTATGCTTTCTTTGGAGAACTCAAGTGGAACATCCTCCGGTTCTTTCACTTGAGGAGGCGCCGGTAACGGCGGCGCCATCGGGATCTGCCGCAGACTCTCCAGTTCCGCCGATTGCAGTTCGACTGCGGCCAGTTTCGCCGCGCGAACAATTCGATCTTCTTCCTCGGGCTTCAAGGCCGCCAGAATCAGCTCAGCAAGCAAGTTCAGGCCCCGAACGTCACCGTCGTTGAATCCATATGGTTCGGTGGAGAACGCTTCTAGCAATCCAACCACGCTCTCCTGGCCCAGCAGCGGCACGGCCACCATCGACCGCGTCCCCAGCCGACGGCAAGCCTCCATGTTGACTCGCGGATCTTTCTCCGAATCGTCGCAGCGAACAATCCTGCCCGTGCGGAAACACGTTCCAGAAAATCCCGCCTTTGCGTCCAGCCGCACACCGCGGTCCGGCGCCATCGTGCCGGCCGAAGCCCGGCAGATGATTTCGTCGCCTTCCGCCAATGCAATGGCGATGCCATGCGCGCCTGTGATCGTCAGAGCCCGCTCTGCCACCAGCTTTAGAACTTCATCGAGGACGAACTGCTCGAACTCCCACGGGTTATGGGCCGCGCCCACTCCCGCAGCATAACGCCGCGCTTCTTCCGCGCGTCGACGCCGGATCTGTTCATGCAGGGTGGAAAACGCCAGCAGAGTTTGCAGGGCTTCCCGCCGATCCGTCGAGACGGTGGTCGAACCACCCGCGCTTTGGAACGCGGATTGCGAGGAGGCGGTCGCCTTAGTGGTTAACTCCTGGCTCGTGTTGGAGGGATTGGTGACCATGCAGGGATCGGCTGCCGACAGAGCCTTCCGCTCTGGAGTTGAGCCAGTGTGGTCGAACGGCAAGTGCTTGTCAATGAGCCGCTCTTCCGATTACGGAAGTACCGCCGGCTACCGACATTTGCCTGCCCGCCACCCGACCTCATTGCTAAGTTACCGGGCTTTTGACCAGGTTGCAACGTCTCGTAGATGCACGGAGGTCACACTGGCCTTTCGGGTATTAAGGGGCGCGGGAAAGCAACCCCCGAGTCGGGGAGGCTGCTGGGGGCGAGTCCGGCTGGGATGAGTCCCGGATTCAACGGGGGGGCGAAGGTCAGGAGAGCCCGGGCGGTGCGGCCCGCCAGTGTCGCGCCATCCAGGGGCGGATCTTCACCGACCGCCAGCTGTTGCGCCCGCCTCTCGACTGACACGGGTAGGGCCGATTTGCAGAGAACGATGCTGCGGCGAGTCAGGCTGCGCTCTGAATCGGCCGCACCCGGCCCTGCGGAAAGAACTGAAGACATCATCGGAGCCGCTGAAAAGGGAACATTAACCGAATTCCGGGACTACCCTGTCGGACGTGCGCAAGTTATGGTGATTGCCCCCGTCGTGGAATCGGCATATCCTTGCGAGGTAGGGTCCCTCGCAGGTCTGGTAGTGGAAGAAGAATCGAAGCCGACGAAAGCGAAGCGAACGCGCTGGCTGTGGCCTCTGCTTGCGACCGGTCTAGCGGGCGCAGCGGTGGTACTCCGGGGTTGCTGGCACAGCAGGATGAGCTGGCCTGTCCGTTCCCAAGGTTGTGCCTATCAGGTCTGCACCGGCTGCGGCGTCAAGCGCCTGTTCGATGAAGAAGGTTTTCGGGGTTACGGCCCGTACAGTTACGACTTTCAACGATTACTCGCTTGGGACAGGGCCAAGCGCATGAAAAATAAGCCTGAAGAGCCGCCCGCCAAACAGCGCAGCGCCTCCTGAGATTATTTCACCGGAACCATCTCGGGTACTGCGGACCACGCCATCTCCAAGGCTAAGATTTCCGCATGCAGCCTTCGTCAGGTTGGGCAGCATCCCGTGGTTCCGGAGGGTCGGGACAGAACCAGCGTGTCCACTACCGCCACCCGATTCATTCGCTCGTCTACGTCACCCTTGAGCAAGGCAACGGCGGGATCATTCGCAACCTCAGTGAGGACGGCGCTGCCATCCAGGCGGTTGGCCCCCTCGAGCCGCACCAGTCCCTGCGCATATTGTTTGACTTGCTCAGTCCCAAGACTCGCGTGGACGTTCACGCCAAAGTGGCTTGGGCCAACCCTTCCGGTCAGGCCGGCCTCTGCTTTCTTGATCTGGATCCCGGCAGCCGGCGGCAGTTGAATGAGTGGATATTCCTGCATCTGCTGCGTGGCGCCGAGCAGGCTTCACGGATCCTGAATGGGCCGGGCGGCAACGATGATTTGATCCTGTCCGGCTCTGCTCGACCTGCCATTCGCTTGCCCGGCCTCGCTGTGCTGGAAAGCACGGTGCGCGAACCACCCGATATGCTGTCGTTCCCCTGGTGGCCGCGCCCGGTATCCACCCGCACACTCGCGCGGCTAATGGATGGGCTGGTCGTCTTCTCGGCCGTCTTGATGTTTTTCTGCGCCTTCCTGGCGGTTGCACACACGCTGCCCCCATGGGAGGTCGCCCTGGGACTCCTGGTGGGCGCCTTCGGTTTCTTTTCGACGCTGTACTGGTGCTTATTTGCAGTCATGGGGCGGGGCACCGCAGGTGTTCGCTTGGCAAGAATTGCTGGGGGTGACGCGGACGCAGAGGCAAACCTGCGTGAACGAGAAGCCCGCTTCCGCTGACGGGTCGTCCTTACTCGGTACTCACAACTCGGTACTCAGTACTGGTTCACTGCGCAAAATACTGCTGCGCAAGCCACAGCTGCAGGCCCCTCTGTAAGCGCGCTGGGACGTCCACGAAGCGAATGCCGGCGTTGCCACTCTGATCCCTCCAGGCGATTTCACCTTGCGCCTTCACGGTGTATCGGGTGCCGGGCAGTTTGAACGATACCTGGATCGCCTCGCGAACATCCAGATCGCGATCCAGATGTACCCCAATGCCGCCCTGGCTGAGGTTGACCAACTCGCACTGCAGTCGTTTTCGCGCTCCGCAAGTTACCGAAACCGGAATTTCGATGAGGTGCCGGTGATAGCGGAGCCGGCCGTCCAGAATGAGGTTGCGAGCCGCCGACAGCGTGCGCACGGCCTGCTCTACCGAAATCGGCTTTTCGAAACTGAAGAGCGCGCCTGTCGCGTCGATTTCATGATGGTCGCGCGGTCCGCTCATCACCACCAGCGGAACATTCAACGGAAAATGTTTGTCCCGCCGCAGGTTGCGCAGGAACCGGTCCGTGCCGTTCAGATCACAATCCACGATGAGCGCATCCACTTTCGACTTGTTGAGCTTCTCCTGGGCCCGTTCGGGTTGCGACTCCACGTCAACATCAATTTGAAGACCGCCGAGGATACATTCCAAAACGCTGACTTCCTGCCAGTCGCGGGAAACCACCATCGATGAAAGTGTCATGCAGCCACTCTAGTCCCGCCAGTAACCGCACCCTAGATCACGAAGGTAACGGAGCACGGCGCCAGGGCCATAGACCTTAAGGATCTTTGCGGGGTAAACGCTGGGACGCGCCTGTGGCTTGCGAGCCGGGCTAAGACCGAAGACCTATGACCTGCCCGTCAAGACCTGACCTCGATACCACTCCACCGTTCGCCGCAACCCTTCCTCGAAGTTCACTTTCGGCTTGTACCCGAACTGTTTTTCAGCCCGTGAGATGTCCGCCAGAGAATGCTTGATGTCGCCTTCCCGTTCCGGTCCGTACTTCACACTGCCGGAATAACCCGTCAATTTCTTCAGGAGCTCAAACGTTTCGTTCAGATTCACGCGGGTGCCCGTGGCCACATTGAACACCCGGCCGGCCACGCTGGCCGCCGGAGCCCTAGCAGCCAGCAGGTTGGCCTCGACCGCGTTGTCGATGTGGGTGAAATCGCGGCTCTGCCCGCCATCTCCAAAGACGGTCGGCTGCTCTCCGCGCAACATCTGGATGATGAACTTCGCCAACACGCCCGAATAGGGAGAGCCTGCATCCTGACGAGGTCCGAACACGTTGAAGTACCGCAGGGAGACCGTCTCCAGCCCATAGCACCGGTAAAACGAAACCATGTAGTACTCGCTCGCCAGTTTGGCGACCGCATACGGTGAAATTGGGTTGGGCGGCATCTCTTCGTGCTTGGGCAAGGTTAGAGCATCGCCGTAGGCTGACGAAGACGCCGCATACACCACGCGCTTAACCTTGGCGTCACGCGCCCCGATCAGCACATTCACGGTTCCGTCCACATTCGCCCGGTTGCTCGCCACCGGGTCGAGCACCGACTTCGGCACTGACGGAATCGCAGCTTCGTGGAAGACGCACTCCACGCCCCGGCAGGCTTCCTTCATGGCGGCCAGATCCAGCATGTCGGCCTCGCGAAAGTCGATCCGGCTCAGGATTTCGGCGATGTTCTCCCGCTTGCCGGTCGCAAAGTTGTCAATGCCGCGAACCTGCTCACCCTGTCCCAACAACGCCCGCGCGATCGATGACCCGATAAAGCCTGCAACCCCAGTGATCAGGTGAAGAGCCATAAGTTCTTCATCATAACCAATGCCATGGGATTTCCGGGTGAGGCAGGGAAAGTACGGCGGTAACCCGCGTGAGACGCCCCTGGTGCTCAGCCGATCACGATGACGATCACGCTGGCGCAAGGGGTGCCCGGGGTGAAGTTGACGCGCACGAACTGGTCCATCGGAAATTGCGTGCGCTGGTCCCCGCAGAAGCTCAATGTATTTGCCATTCCACTCTGCACGAGCGTGACCAGGGTGAAAGAGGCCTGGCCGCCGGTGGCGCTGAACTGCACGATGCTTACCAGTCCACTGGCGCTCTGCATCCCGGGAGGTAGGGCGCCACGAACGAAGATGTCGCCGCAGGCGGAGGACAACACCAGATGAACGAACACGAACCAAACACCCGGGAGGCGTTTCATAGATCACCTCCGCCGGGAGGCCGACCGGTCGGTCCCGAAGGCAGCACTAGTTTATATCGGGGCACGATTCGGAGGGTTCAAGTTCAGCGCGGTCTGTGCCGCGGGGCTCTGGCCTTTTGGGATCAGTTGGAGGAATTCTAATTGCGTCAGACTGTGACGGGCCTCGAAAAAATCGACCCGCGCCTGCAAAGCGCGGTGGGGTTCACGATCACGGGCGGAGAGGATCCTAGGCTGGTTGTGCTGCTCGCGGTGGAAGTGCAATGCCGCCCCACCCGGAATTCTGCGCTGCCTTCGCACATGTACCGGGGGCTCTGACTCCGGGTCTGCGGATCCTGCCAAGGCCTTGGGGGAATAGAGCTAGCGGGCAGGCCCGGATGCTCCGCCGGACGTCCCGGATCCTGCTTCAGAGGCCGAAGGTAATCTGCGCCCGTGCTCTCGAAATTCATGCCGCGACCCCGCGGGAGGCAGTCTCCTCGATCGTTCGAGCGGGAGTCTCTGCCGTTCGGCATGGTTGGCGAAATAGATTCTGAGTTGCTGTGCGGGCTGAATGTTCCTGATGGGGGAGCGATTCAGGAATGGGAAACGGCTTCCGCCGCCTTCCGGATGTCCTGCCACAACTGTTCGCGGCCCGCTCCCGTCTTCGCTGAAAAGGGTAGAACCCGTGCCGAGGGATATTTCTGCTGCAAAACCCGTAGCGCGGCGCCCAGTTGGTTCCCGGACAGCCGGTCGCTCTTGGTCGCGACGATCACAAAGGGTCGTTCCGTGGCCACCAGGAATTCCAGCAGTTGCTGGTCGCTCTCTTGCGGTGGCACGTTCGAATCCACCAGCGCCAGACATAACGCCAGCGTAGAACGCTCTTTGAGATAGGGATCGACAAAGCTCGGCCACTGCCCGGAAATTTCCCGGGAAATCTTGGCATATCCATAGCCCGGCAGGTCAGTGAAGATGAGTTCCGGCCGCGGCTTGCCCGCGATGCGCAATTCGAAGAAGTTAATCGCCCGCGTGCGCCCCGGCGTGGAACTGGTGCGGGCCAGTTTCGTCCCCACCAGCGAATTGATCACGCTCGACTTGCCCACGTTCGACCGCCCCAGAAAGGCAATCTCCGGCAGGCTTGGAGCAGGGAAGTGGCTGGCATGACTCGCCGACAGCAGAAATCGGGAAAGGACTCGCACACTCCAGTTTCCAGTTTCTTTCGGAAACTTGCAAGGCCGCGGTAGCGGGCGCCAGCGGGGGCCCGTACGGACCGAGGACTGTGAACCGGGAACGGCTCGTCCCTACCCCAGTCCCAGGGGATGCTTGTCGTCGTCAACGTCAGTTTCCTTGACCGGCTTGTATTTGTGCCAGAGGTAGAGGACACCGGCAATCGCCAGTCCGAGCAGCACGCTGACCGCGAAAAACAGCCGGTAGGCGGGCAATCCGATCAGCAGGACGGCGACCACCGCCACCGCCGCAACCAACCCAGTCCTTCCCGGCAACAAGCCCTCGCCCAAGCGTCGTTCACGGTTTTCGTATGACATGACCGAACTCCTGGCCATATTTTACCGCCGCGCGCGCAGCCTTCGGTAGAGACGCGGCTCGCGGGTAGTGTCTCAGTTTGAATTTTCAAACCAACTAGAGAAAATCTCGATGCCTTCTGTTAGATTCGCGGGTCCCATGCGGGCACGGAATTTCTTCTTATCCACCCAATAGTGAACCCAATCGTTTTCCGCTCTTTCGATCTTGACGCGCTAAGCGTGCGATCTTCCGAGTCTGTTCCTCGAAGGTCAATTTCGAGTGTCCACCCAGGATTATCTAGAGTTCCGATACTCACGCCGTATTGATGTTCCCAATCGCCGTCGCATTGGGCCGAGTACCACTTTTCCAGAAGCGACAAAGCTTTCATAATCTCCGCCTATGCTGCCAAGAGCACGATTTCCTCAAGCGACCAGACGTGATCGGCTAGACCATCCTCCATCGCGGGAGTGACTCTCAGGGTTTTGTGGACTCTTCCGAAATTGTAGTACGCGGCATGGATTGCTACCATTGCCGCGTGGTTCTCGATTTTCTTGGAAAAGCCGTTTGTCAGGCGCGTGAAACGGCGCATTCCCATCCGCATCGTCAAATTGTGGCGCTCCACATAGGACGTGCTGACATGCTTCGGATCGGGATCACCGCTGACAACCTTCATGTCAGCGCCGATGCATTGGGCCGGACTGTAACGGCGCATCTCGGCATCGGTCGGAGCGCCGTATATCTTCTGCAACTGGGCATAATCGATATCGGCTCCAAAGGCATCTTCCACAGCTTCAAGATAAGCCTTGTGACCGTCAGTTGTGATCTGTACGCGGCCCTTGATGCGGTTGGCACAGTCTTGCATGAACTCTTTTGCCCACCCGCCATCGCGACCGCCCACAAGGTAGCTCACGCACAATTTTGTGTCGGCATCCAATCCAGTCCATGTCCAAACGTCGCCCCATCCTTCCGCCTTTTTCTCTGGCCTGACGTTCTTGGCCTTCGCGCCGATGAAGCACCAAATTTCGTCCGCCTGCAAGCGCCGCACGCGCACGTTCCTGACGTGCTCATCGTGGAACTTATCGCAGGCCGCACCCAAATCAACGAGCAACTTCGTGACGGTGTTGATGGAAACGTCTGCGAGACGACTGCAAGAACGGAGGCTATTGCCCTCTACCAGCATCCCCAGAATGGCTGCGCGGTCGGCAACGGATAGGCGGTTCATGCCGAGAATCGTAACTGATTCCTTTTCGATTGTCAAGCATATAGTTCAGTTTAACTACATACGTTAAGTAGGTATTGACAACCCGCTTTCAGCTAGTTAGGATGTATTTGCGGCCCGGATATGCTGTATGGAAATCGAGTTTCGGGACAGGACACTTGCGCTCGTGGAGACGGACCAAGCTCTGGAAACTCGTTTGCCTTTACCGGTTATCAATTCGCTCAGGGACAAGTTGGTTTTTATACGGGCTGCACCCGACGAGCGCTCATTGAGAAACTGGAAGAGTTTGCATTACGAAAAGATGGAGGGAGAAGAACGATCCATACGAATAAACAAGCAGTTTCGTCTGATTTTCACCATAGACACGGTGAGCAAGCCGAACAAGATGACGGTTCTCAGAGTGTGGAATCACGACTAGCGCGGGGTAAATTATGACGACTATGAACGCAAGTTGGATTAAGCACCCTGGTCACTATCTCAAGGAAGAGATGGAGGAGCGCGGCTGGATGCAGCGCGATCTTGCCTTCGTCCTGGGCTGCTCGGAACAGGCCGTTAACCTGATCCTCTCTGGAAAGCGCGGCATTAGCCCGGAAATGGCGAAGGCGCTGGGGGACGCTTTCGACATCGATCCCGACACGTTCGCCAATCTTCAGAAGGCTTACGACATGGCTCATGCGGATGATCCCGATCCTGGCGTCACGGTGCGGGCAAAAATGCAGAACCGATATCCCGTCCGCGAAATGATTATGCGCGGCTGGATTGAACCCAGTGACGCGGCAATGCTGGGAACTCAGCTAATGCGCTTTTTTGAAGTACCGAACCCGGAAGCGATTCCATACTTGGACTATGCGTCATACGGCAAGAAAAGTCGCTACGAGGAGAAGGAAGTTCCTCCTATTGAGTTGGCATGGCTCTTTAGAGTGAAGCAGCTAGCCAAGTCCATGAGCGTCCCCAAATATTCGGAGAGCGCGCTCCGAAAGGCACTGAATGATTTGCAGGGCCTTCTCTACGCTCCAGAGGAAGCTCGACAGGTGCCAAGGATACTGACGGAGTGCGGAGTGCGCTATGTGTTAGTCGAGAAATTGCCTCAAGCTGAAATTGACGGGGTGTGTTTCTGGCTAGACGACTCTCCTGTGATCGGGATGTCAACGCGGCGCGACAAGATCGACAACTTTTGGTTCGTGCTTCGGCACGAAATCGAGCACGCGCTTCAAAAGCACGGACAGGCCAAGAATGAAGAAATGATCGATTGGAACCTTGAAGGGGTACGAGCATCCTCCACCAATAGCACCTTGCCCCCGGAAGAAAGAGTTGCCAACGCAGCGGCAGCTAATTTTTGCGTCCCCTCAGAAAAACTGGACTCGTTTATGAAACGGAAACACCCGTTCTATTACGAGAAGGACGTTATCGGGTTAGCTCGAACACTGAACCGGCATCCTGGACTCGTTGTCGGACAAATGCAATTCCGAATGGACAGATACGACTATCTCGCGAGGCACCTCGTGAAGATTCGTCAGTTTGTCCTGCCGGGATCAATTGCTGACGGATGGGGACACATCGCATCAGTTTCACTATGAACAATGGAGTGAGCTATGGCTACCAAGAATGAGCAGTATCAAACAATCTGGCATCGATACGACAGCGAGCATGAGCACAGACCCTGTGGCACTCGCGAAGCCGTAGAGCGTGCCGTTGCAGAGGGCTTGCTCGAGTTGCCCGATATTGACCCCTACGACGTCCTCGCTGAACAGATGGCCCATGCGTTGCGCGAAGAGTTTCAAACTGACGAAAAGGGCCGCAAGTTCAGGGTTAATCATGCTGTGCGCGTGACGAGGGGCGGAGTGCAGTATACGTTCTGGGCAAGTATGGGATTTGCGCCGCATGAGCATATGGAGAAAGCTTTTGCCCAGCGCCGCGAACAAGTCATCGGAGACCTCATGCAACTCAAGATCGATGTGGATGTTTACAACGACTTGAACCGTGGAAAGAAACCAGAAATCCAACTGGTGCTCGATTTTACGGAGGATGTTGCTGAGCGCCAGATAGCGCCTAAGATGCAACCGCGAGGGGAAACTGCAGCCTAGTCCTATTTCTATAACGTTAAGCTCCTCTCGGCCAAGGCGTATGAGGCCTTGGCCGAGAGGATTCATCCACCATTCAACCAGTGAGCGCCTAGCCCACAAGGAGAACAGCGAAAATGACAAAATATGAAGGCAAAAACCTAAGTAAAGCGGTATTCGTTTTGGAAGATTGCTTCTTTACCCACTGCGTCATCAGCGATTCCGATCTGTTTTATTCCGGCGGAGATGTTGAGTGGGTAGAAACAAAATTCGAGAATTGCCGCGTTCATTTTCGCGGCGCAGCTCAGAAGACAGTGCAAACGTTGCAGCAGATTGGAATGTTGAAAGTGGGGCCGTTACCGATACCGTCTCCAGTGAGCAACGCGAAGGCGAACTAGATGTGGCGACAAGGCGATCATGGCTGGGCTTGCCCATAGCCAGCCATGATACCTCAGGCCAACCGTAAAACAAGGCACTTGTGGTCAATGGCTAGTATCAGGCAGTGGACTGTCACTTTTTCCATCGGGCTTGAGCAGCCAATCTAGCGATGTCTTGGCGCTGTTCCGCTGTGAGAAGCTTGGCTCTGGCCCGTCCGCCTTTCACTCCCCCCGCACGCCCCTTACGCTTTGGCGGATTCCGCTTGGATTCGCTAACCGTGTCCTCGGCTTCGCCAGTGGCGATGTCGAAGACTTGCTTGGCGAGCTGGACGGGATCACGCGGACGTTTGGCCACGAAGCGAGTATGCCACAGGTCAGCGGCTATTTTGAAACTGAGACACTACCGGCTCGCGCCGTCCTCAACGGAACAACCATGCCGCCGAGAAACGAAGCAAGGCCCGTTGCTCGCTGGACGGGCGGTAAACAACAAGGCCCGCCAAGGCGGGCCTTCGGAAACCTCAGAACCGAGAACTGAGAACTGCCTACTGATGCGTCGCCGGACCCTCCCCCGTCTGCGGAGCAATGGGGGTAATGGTCTGCGCGGTCTCATCCAGAATCTGCGGCAGCGGACCTTCCAGTGCAATCTTCAGCACCTGGTCCATCGTGTCGACAAAGTGCAGCTTCATCTCGTTGCGCAGGTTCTCCGGAACTTCCGCCAGGTCCTTCTCGTTGTCTTTGGGCAGAAGCACCTCGAACAGCCCCGCGCGATGCGCGGCCAGCAACTTCTCCTTCAGGCCGCCGATGGGCAGCACCTTGCCGCGCAGCGTGATCTCGCCGGTCATGGCGATGTCCCGCCGCACCGGAATCTTGCTGAGTGCGCTGGCAATGGCGGTCGCGATCGTGATGCCCGCCGAAGGCCCATCCTTGGGGATGGCGCCCTCCGGCACGTGCACATGGATATCGAGGTTGCGGTAGAAGTCACGAGGCAGGCCCAGTCCGTTGGCCCGCGAGCGCACGTACGACATAGCCGCCTGCGCCGACTCTTGCATGACGTCGCCCAGCTTCCCGGTGAGGGTCAGTTTGCCCTTGCCGTCGACCACCGTCACTTCCGTGCTCAGAATCGAGCCCCCGACTTCCGTCCACGCCAATCCCGTGACCAGCCCGACTTCGCTCTTTTCGTTTGCAAGCGTGTCGCGGAACTTAATGACACCCAGGAATTCTCCGACATTCTCACCCGTGATCGCAATCCTGTATTCGGGTCCTTCCTTCACAACCTTGCGTGCCACCTTGCGGCAGACGTTGCCGATCTCGCGTTCCAGGTTGCGCACCCCCGCTTCCCGAGTGTAGGAGCGGATGATTCCGGTGATCGCATCGTCTGTGAACTTGATGTTCTTGTCGGTCAGACCGGCCTGTGCCAACTGCTTCTTCACCAGGAACTGCTTGGCGATCTCGACCTTCTCCGGCTCGGTGTAGCCGTGCAGCCGCAGCACTTCCATGCGGTCCTGCAGGGCGGGGGGGATGGTGTGCATCACGTTCGCGGTCGCGACAAAGAAAACCTGGGACAGATCGTATTCGACATCCAGGTAGTGGTCCACGAACATGAAGTTCTGTTCGGGATCGAGCACTTCGAGTAACGCCGCCGACGGGTCTCCGCGGAAGTCCATCGACATCTTGTCGACTTCATCCAGCATAAAGACCGGGTTCTTCGTCCCCGCCTTCTTCATCATCTGGATAATCTGCCCCGGCAGGGCGCCGATGTAGGTCCGGCGATGGCCTCGGATTTCGGCTTCGTCCCGTACTCCGCCGAGCGACATGCGGACAAACTTGCGTCCGGTAGCCTTCGCAATCGACATTCCCAGCGAAGTCTTACCCACGCCGGGAGGTCCGACGAAGCACAGGATCGACCCCTTAGGGTTTTTCACCAGTTGGCGTACTGCCAGGAACTCGAGGATGCGTTCCTTGATCTTCTCGAGTCCATAGTGATCTTCGTTCAGAACTTTCTCGGCCCGCGAGATGTTCCGGATTTCCTTCGACCGCTTCTTCCAGGGCACGGCCAGCAGCCAGTCCAGATAATTGCGTGAGACGGTTGACTCGGCCGACATGGGCGGCATCGCCTCGAGCTTTTTGAGCTCCTGGACGGCCTTGTCCTTCACTTCCTTCGGCATCCCGGCAGCTTCGATCTTCTTCTTCAGTTCGTCGAATTCGCTCTTCTCGCCCCGCCCCAGTTCCTTCTGGATCGCCTTGATCTTCTCGTTGAGGTAGTACTCTTTCTGGGCTCGTTCCATCTGGCGCTTCACGCGCGACTGGATGGTGCGGTCCATGTTCAGCTTCTCGATTTCGATGTCGAGCACATCGGCGATGCGGGTCAGCCGCTCGGCCGGGTCGAAGATCTCAAGCAGCTCCTGCTTTTCTTCGATCGAAAGCTGCAGATTCGCAGCGATGGTATCCGTCAGCTTGGCGGGATCTTCCATGCGTACAGCCGCGATCATGGTCTCGTAGTTCAGCGACTGGCACAGCTTGACGTACTGCTCGAACAATCCAGTGACCCGCTGCATCCCGGCTTCGATCTGCGGATTGGTCTCGGTTACGTAGCGGGCCACCCGAACCGAAGCCTGCATGTACCCATCCGTGTCGGTAACCTGCAGGATCTTGCCGCGCTCGATACCCTCGACCAGCACCTTGATGTTGCCGTCGGGCAGCTTCAGGCTCTGCACGATGTTGACGATCGTACCCACCTGGTAGATCTCGTTGGCTTTGGGCTCGTCGATCGAGGCGTCGTGCTGGGTGGCGAGGAAGATCTTCTTGTCGGCGGCGAGCGCTTCTTCCAGCGCGTGCACACTGGACTCCCGGCCCACCACAAACGGGGTCATCATGTATGGGAAAATGACGACGTCCCGAATGGGCATCATCGGGAGTTTCTTCGTTTCAAATTTTTCCTTCGGCTGGGTCACTCTGTCTCCAAAAGTAGTTTGTCCCGGATTCGGCCTTCGTCCTTGTCGCGCCGCCTTCCCGGCGGCTGTCCTGCGGGCGTGCCGCCCACAGAGCGCCTATGGCTAGCCCGCCTTATCCATCATCGTAATCGAAACGTCGCGTTTATCTACCATTTCCCGCGTCACTTCGAATTCTTTCACCTTCTTCTGACTCGGTAGATGGTACATGAGGTCGAGCATCAATTCTTCCAGAATCATGCGCAAACCACGGGCTCCGACCTTGCGCGCCATCGCCTGGCGGGCAATTGCCCGGGTGGCGTCCTCGCTGAACTTAAGGCGAACGTTCTCAAACTCGAACAACCGCTGGTACTGCTTAATGATGGCGTTCTTGGGACGGGTAAGAATCTCGATCAGCGCAAACTCGTCCAGATCCTCCAGCACACCCACCACCGGCAGGCGGCCGACAAATTCCGGGATCAGCCCGAACTTGATTAAGTCCTCCGGCTGTACGTCGCTCAGCAACTGGTAGTTGCGCTTGCTGGCGTTTACGCTCTCTTCCGCTTCAACCTCTTCGCCCGCGCGGAACCCGAGAGACTTCTTTCCCACCCGTCGGGAGATGATCTTCTCCAGGCCCACGAACGCCCCCCCGCAAATGAAAAGGATGTTCGTGGTATCGACCGGCGTGAACTCCTGGTGCGGGTGCTTGCGTCCACCCTGCGGCGGAACGTTGGCGATGGTCCCTTCCAGTATCTTCAGCAGTGCCTGCTGCACTCCCTCGCCCGAGACATCGCGCGTAATCGATGGGTTCTCATCCTTGCGCCCGATCTTGTCCACTTCATCGATATAGATGATTCCAGTTTGTGCGCGTCCCACGTCCCCTTCGGCGGCCTGCAGCAGCTTCAGGATGATGTTCTCGACATCCTCGCCCACATACCCGGCTTCGGTCAGCGTGGTTGCGTCCACGATCGCGAAAGGCACATCGAGCATGCGTGCCAGCGTTTGCGCGAGCAGCGTCTTGCCGGTCCCGGTGGGACCGATCAACATGATGTTCGACTTGGTCAGCTCCACCCCGTCGCCGCTTTTCTGGCGATTCATGAAGATCCGCTTGTAGTGGTTGTACACCGCCACCGCCAGCTTCTTCTTGGTCTGCTCCTGCCCGATGACGTACTCGTCCAGGAACGTCTTCACCTCTTGCGGTTTCGGGAGTTGGTTCGGAGTGGAGGTCTCCGGCGTCGCCGTGCGGTCATCCTCGAGGATGGAATTGCAGACCGCAACACACTCGTCGCAGATATAGGCCCTGGGATAATCGCTGGGTGACGAGATGAGCTTCGCCACCGCGTCCTGCGACTTATGGCAGAACGAACAGCGCAAGATTTCTTCCGTGCCCGACCGGTTTTTCACTCGGCTTTACTCCTTGTGTATTACCCGGTCTTGCCTGCCCCGAGGCTCCTTTCGCCCGGTCGGCAAGCAAGCCCGCTTCTCGCCGAGACCTCCAGCAGAGCTTGATCGGCGAACGCCGATCATACCTCTACTTCGTCTTGTAAATGATATCGTCGATGATTCCGTATTCCTTGGCCTGTTGCGCGTTCATAATAAAGTCGCGCTCTACATCCTTTTCTACCTTGTCCAGCTTCTGTCCGCTATGTTTCGAAAGTAACTGGTTGGTGATTTCCCGCATACGCAGGATCTCCCGGGCATGAATGTCGATGTCGGTTGCCTGTCCCGACAATCCGCCCATGGACGGCTGGTGGATCAAAATGCGGGAATTCGGTAGCGCCAGCCGCTTCTTGGGTTCTCCGGCGGCCAGCAGGAGCGCCGCCATCGAGGCCGCTTGTCCGATGCAAATCGTGGTCACATCGTTCTTTACGTATTGCATCGTGTCGTAAATCGCCATCCCGGCTGTGATCGATCCGCCCGGCGAGTTGATGTACAGTTGGATATCTTTCTCCGGGTCTTCCTGGGCCAAAAAGAGCATCTGCGCAATCACCAGGTTCGCGATGTTGTCGTCAATCGGCGTCCCGATGAAAATGATGTTATCGCGCAGCAGACGCGAGTAAATGTCGTAGGCGCGCTCTCCCCGCCCGGTCTGCTCGATGACCATCGGCACCAGCATCATTCGTGGATCGTTCAAGTTCACCTGCCACACTCCTGCCCCGACTACCGTTTTCACCTGCGGGGAGGATCGAAAGTGGTCCGCTACGCGGACTGGTGATACAAAAAGCTGAGGGTCTTCTCGTTGCGGATTCTGTTTCTAATCCTATCGAGCGCCCCATCGCGTGTCAAACGAGCCCGCACCGCTTCCGAGGTCTGTTTCGTCTGGGTGGCGAGCGCTTCAATCTCGTGATCGATCTCCTCATCGCCGACCTCGATCTTCTCGAGATCGGCAATCTTGTCCAGCAACAGGGAGGCCTTGACTTCCTGCAGCGCCTGGTCACGCTGCCCCGCGCGCAGGCGGTTCAAGTCCATTTTCTTCATGTCCTCGGTGCGCATGCCCTGAGCCGCCAGCGCCCGCAGTCCGCGCTCCAGCCGGACATCGATCTGCCGGTCCACCATCGCTTCTGGAACCTCGAAGTCATTGCGCTTCACCAGTTCCGCGACCAGCTTGTCCTTCGCTTCGTGTTCGGCGGTGTGCTTCTTCTCCGCTTCCATGTTCTCCCCGAGGCGTTTCTTCAATTCCTCCATGCTCGAGAATTCACCCACCTCCTTGGCGAACTCGTCGTTCAGTTCGGGGAGACTCTTCTCCTTCAGCGACAGCACCTTCACCGCGTAGTCGAAGGTCTGACCCGCGAGTCGCCGGTCGGAGGAATCCTCCGGGTACTTCACTTCGAAGGTCCGTTCGGCCCCGGTGGAAGCCCCACGCAGATGCTCGGTGAACTCCGGCATCGTGTTCTTTCCGCCAATTTCCACCAGGACATCATCCATGTGCACCGGCTGGCCTTCGCCCGACTTTGGCCGGCCGTCGAGGGACACCTGGGCAAAATCTCCTTCGCCGAGCGCGCGGCCTTCGATCGCCGTATACGTAGCGTGCTGCTCGCGCAGCTGGCTTACGGCCTGTTCGACCTCCTCGTCGGTAACGGAGATTTCCGGCTTGTCGGCCCGTAACTCCTTGTAAGCTTCCACCTTGATTTCCGGCAGGATCTCAAAGCTGGCTTTGAAGCGCAGCGGCTCACCATCGTGGATGTGCAGGTCCGTGACCCGCGGCTGCGACACGGGAATCAGCCCCTGCTTGTCAGCTTCCTGGCGGAAATAGCGGGGCACGAGCGACTCAACTACGTCGGTCTTGATGTCTTCGGCAAAGCGCTGCCGTATGATGGAGGCTGGCACGTGCCCTTTGCGGAAACCCGGCAGCCGGGCCAGTTTCTGGTATTTCTGAATTAGCGCTTCGGTCTCGCGCGTTACTTCGGTCGCCGGGATTTCAACCGCAATCTCCCGCTTGGTAGTGTCTTTCGTCTCAGTGGGGCTCACTGTATGCCTTTCGAAACTCGACTCTTGGGGGATCTCCTTCAGGCAGGAGGCGGGGCCGAGCCGCCCCGCACTGCAACCATTCAGTGTAAAGAGTGGGAGAGAGAAGCGTCAAACCCGAAAGGTCGATGGTCGGTGCGTTTTTGGACTCCTTCGTCCAGAAAGCAGAATGCGCTTTGTGGTAGAGAAGCGGCTCACCGCCTCTTCCGGAGCTAAAGGGCCCAGCCGACCAGCCCGGAGCGGAGTCGCAGGTGTCCTTCTGTGGTTTTATGCCGTTACAATGGCCGGATCAGACCCGAAAGTGAATGATCAACGACAGATGTCGAACCACTGCCCCCCCTGGCTGACCATTCTGAACGGTGAAGTCGTTGCCTGCACCCGCTGTCCGCGCCTGGTCGCCTACCGCGAGCAGGTCGCGCGTGACAAGCGCCGCGCCTACCGTGCCTGGGACTACTGGGGCAAGCCCGTCCCCGGTTTCGGCGATCCCCATGCGCGCGTCCTGATCATGGGTCTCGCCCCCGGTGCTCACGGCTCGAACCGCACCGGGCGCCCCTTCACCGGCGACGCATCTGGCTGCTTCCTGTACCCAGTCCTGTATGAGACCGGCTTCGCCAACCAACCCGCCGCCACCGACCGCAAGGACGGGCTGAAACTCCGCGATCTCTACATCACCGCCGCCGCCCGCTGCGCGCCTCCCGACAACAAGCCTCTGCCGGAAGAACTGGCCAACTGCGCTCCTTACCTCGATCGGGAAATCGAAGGTCTGAAGAAACTGAACGTGGTGGTCGCTTTGGGGAAGATCGGCTTCGACGCTTATTTGAACCACCTGAAGCGCAAGGGCCTGCTGGAAAGCAAAGCGCCGTATGCATTCGCACACGGCGCAAAATACAACCTGCCTGACGGCAAGACCCTGCTGGCTTCCTATCACCCTTCCAACCAGAACACCCAGACGGGCAAACTCACGCGCCCGATGTTCGTGAAAATATTCAAGGAAGCCGCCCGACTTGCGGGCGGGTGACATGCCGGCGGCCGCTTCAGCCGGTTGCTGGTGCGACCCCCGGAGCAGCCGAGGGTCTCCAACCACCCTAGGCCCGGACCGGGGCGGCCCCGCCCTTCCCCGGGTTGGGACGCGGCTTGCCGCGTCTGGAGAGGACGCCAGAAACCGGAAACAACCGCCAACGACCAACGACCGCTCCTAAAACCCCACAAACACCGGCTCCGGCTCCAGCCGTATCCCCCACGACTCCTCCACCCGCCGCTCGATCTCGTCCTTGAACGCCACAATGCCCGCCGCCGTGGCCTCGCCATGATTCACGATTGCGAGGGCATGTTTGTGCGAGATCCCGACCGCTCCATGGCCGTAGCCCTTCGAAAATCCGGAATGCTCCACCAGCCACGCCGCCGACACTTTCTTTTGCGCGTCCAGTGCTGGGTAGCTCGGAATCTCGACGTTGCTGGCCGCCGCCCGCCGCCTGAGTTGTTCAAACTGCTCCGCAGAGAGCACCGGATTCTTGAAGAACGACCCTGCGCTCCGGCAGTCCTCCTCGCCCGGTGTGATCAACATCGACTTGCTCGCCCGAATCTTACGTACTGCTTCCCGGGCGTCGCCCAGGGTCGGCTTACGCTCCCAATTCGCAAAGTAGGTCTTCAGGTCCGCATAAGCGAGCCGCGGCTCCCATCCAGGCCTCAGCGCGTAGGTAACCCGCAATATGACGTATCGTCCCCGCTGGCTGGTGTTGAAGATGCTCGTCCGGTAAGCAAACCCGCAGTCTTCATTGTCGAACTCCTGCTCCTCCCCGCTGTTGAGATCGAGCGCCGCGAGTGACTCAATCGTCTCGGCGACTTCCTGACCGTAGGCACCGACATTCTGCACCGGCGTCCCGCCGACACTGCCCGGAATTCCGCTCAAGCACTCCACTCCCGCGCAGTTGTGCCCCACGGCCGCCGCCACAAATCCGTCCCACTCCTCGCCCGCCCCCACGTCAAAGTAAGCCGTGCCGTGACCGTGGCGATGGTTGATCCCACCGATTCCAACCTTCAAGACTAATCCCGGCCATCCCCGGTCCGCGACGATCAGATTGCTTCCGCCGCCGAGCACGAACAGTGGCAGTTTCCGCGAGTCCGCGTACTGGGCAGCTTCGCGGACTTCAGCGGCGGTCGTGGCCTCAACGAAATAGCGCGCGGGCCCACCAACGCCCATGGTCGTCAGCGGTGCCAGGGGCACGTTTTCCTGGATCAGCATTGAAGTCAATCCAGACTATATTCATCACCGACATGGCCCGCCACGTCTTTCTGTGTGTCAGCGCCGCTGCCGCCCGTCCTGTACAGAGTAGTTCCTTTGCATCGAGCGTCTGCTCCTACGCATCCAACCAGGTATCAGAATCAAAACCGGCAATAGCGAGCGTCTGGTCCCGCCGGTCCAACCAGGTATTAGAATCAAAACGGCAATAAGGAGCCTCAATGTATCCCGAACTCATGATCATCCCCATGCGGGAAGAACTCACCAAGGCGGGCGTGCAGGAACTGCGCACCGCCGCCGACGTTGACCGCGTGGTCACCAGCCAGCCCGGGACAACCATGATAGTGGTGAATTCCGTGTGTGGCTGCGCGGCTGGCCGCATGCGCCCCGCCGTTCGGGCCGCCCTGCAGCACACCACCAAGCCCGACCACATCTACTCGGTATTCGCCGGGCAGGACAAGGACGCGACGGAGCGCGCCCGCTCCTACTTCACCGGACATCCGCCTTCGTCGCCGTCGATCGCAATCCTGTGCGACGGCAAATTGGTCTATATGCTCGAGCGCAGCCAGATCGAGACCCGGGAGGCTCCCACAATCGCCGCTGATCTGACTACCGCTTTCGATGCCTTCTGCGCCAAGGCGCCTGCAGCCACCCTGTAAGGACCTGCACCATCGACGGACACGGGGCTCGCCGAGTCTCCTCGGCTTGCACCCCCTCGGTGTAACGGCCGTGCTGAATCGCCTTCAAATCCGGCTCGACCCATTCCTTCTTGGCGAGGTCGGACATCACATGCTCCCGCGTGTAGTACTCGAAGAGGACCTCCTTGCTCCCATACCGCTCGACCACCTGATTCACCCTGCGCGTGATCGATGTTTCTCCGGGCATCTGGCTTAGGCAACTCCCAATCAGCTCCATCCAGAAGCGTGTGATCGTCTCGTGATACCCCTGCTTGCCGTGATGCTCGATGAAGCGTCGGAGTCCCGCCCGCATGCGCACCAACCCCTCATCCGCCGTGACCTCGCATAAATACCAGGCTGCGACCGTCACGTGCAAGGCATGGGTGAACTCCTCTATTTTGAAATCGCCACACTCGAATCTATCAACTATTGCTTTAACTACACTTTGGTCGCGGTATGGCGCGTGTTCCATCCCAGACACTCCTTGGTTGGGTGCAAAAAAGTTGGGTGCAAAAAAAATCGCCCGCGCGCAAGCTGCGCATGGGCGTTTCGGTTACTTTCCTTACATTAAGTCATCACACAGCTGACCGTCCAGCTTTTTTGTCGCGCCAACCAAGAAGCGCACAGGAATGTGCCGGGCCTTCCTCTGCGCCCTGGGGGGGAGGATCTTGACCTACTTCCGCACCGGTCCGGTCAACAGGAACGATTTGACCACGATGTTATTTGGCTGCACGCCCACCGGAATCATGGTTAGCAGGGAATACTCCGTCGGCTCCAGCTTGCGGGGCTTTCGCTTTTGAATGACGGTCACATCGCCCGATTGCGAATCGAGCACCAGCAGGTAGTTTTGATTCTGCGACAGAGCTAGGCCATCCGGCTGGCTGCCCACCGGAAACGTGGCTACGATCTTGCCGAAGTCGATGTCATACACCGCCACAGTGTTCGAGCCGAAGTTGCTCACGTAAAGCCGGGAATTGTCCGCCGACACAATGCCGTGCACGGGCTTGGTCCCGATCAGATAGCTTCCGCCCACTTCGTTGGTGGTGGTCTCGATGATGGAAACACTGTCCGAATCGAAATTCGACACGATCAGCTCGCCGCCGTCGGGCTTCAACGCCAGGTGAACCGGAGTCCTGCCCACGTCCAGCAAGGCGAGCACCTTATCCTTCTTCAAATCGATCGAGGCCACCTGCCCCGATCCTGTGCAAGCCACGAACGCCTTGCTCGAGTCCGGCAGGATGGCAATATCTTCCGGCTGCTGACAAACAGGCAGCGTCGCGCGCACTCCCAGCTTGTTCGTGTCGATCACTGACACCGTATTATCGGCCCGGTTACTCACCACCGCAGTCGCCCCGTCCGTTGAAACCCGTGCCAGACCTGGGGAGGCTCCCACGCGAATCGTCCCAATGACGGCCCGTTTCTCCAGATCGATCACGGACACATTCGCCGACCCCGAGTTGGCCACGTATCCGCGCTTGCCGTCCTCGGAGACATGAATGAAGTACGGTTTGCCATGTACGCCGATGGTCGCCACCACCCGGTTTCGCTCGGCGTCGATCACCGTCACGTTGTTCGAACCGGTGTTGACCACATAGATCTCATTCTTCTTGCTGTTGGCTGCGACTCCAGTTGGTTCGCTCCCCACCGGGATGGTCTTGGTACGCGGCAAATCGAGCAAGTCGATCACGGTCACAGTGTTGCTCTTGCCATTGGTGACGTAAGCGTATTCGCGGTAGGCCGGACCGTAGTCGGGAAACGCGCTCTCTCGGAAATACCACCAGCCGAACGCTCCGGCCACGGGCAACAGAACTACGATCAGCAGGATCTTTTTCAAGGCAGTGATGGTCCTGGAATGGAAAGATTACGCTATGACCGAAGGGATGATCAATAAAGGTGAAAACTCGTCTCTACCAAAACCCGCGTCGGAACGGGCAAACCCTCTTTGGTTCCTGGTTCAAATCTCCACGATTTCACCGCTTCGACTGCTCGATACACGCCCTGTCGAATGCCAGCGCATACCGGCCGATCGTCGCTGGCTTGCCGGTTGTATGCAAAATGGTAGCGCAGCTCCAGGGACTTTCCTGGGTAGTCCGAGGGCAGGGGCGCAAACCGACCTGCCCCCGTTCATCTCAGTTTCTACCGTGCGCTCGCAGGCTGGGGGTTGAGGTCGCTCCTAGCGGGCTTGGAAAGGATGTGTCCGTTCCGATGGGAACAATCGTCCTACCCACCACCGCCGCAATCTGCCGAACCTGCGTCATCAGTTCGTCGAATTGCTCCGGGTAGAGTGACTGCATGCCATCGGAAAGCGCCTTGTCCGGCTGGTTATGAACTTCCACGATCAGCCCATCCGCGCCCACCGCCACGGAAGCCCGAGACAGAGGCGTAACCTTATTGCGCTTCCCTGTCCCATGGCTCGGATCCACGACGATCGGCAAGTGACTCAGCCGCTGCACGGCCGGCACGATGCTCAGATCGAGCGTATTGCGCGTGTGATCGGCAAACGTTCGAACGCCGCGCTCGCAAAGTACTACGTTGTAGTTGCCCTCGCTCATGACATATTCAGCCGCCATGAAGAACTCTTCCAGCGTTGCCGACATCCCCCGCTTCAGAAGTACCGGCTTCTTCGCGCGCCCAGCCCGCTTGAGTAACGAGAAGTTCTGCATGTTGCGCGCGCCGATCTGGATCATGTCCGCGTACTCTTCCACCAGTTCCAGCGACTCGTTATCGATCGCTTCGGTGATGATCTTCATCCCATACTGGTCGCGGATCTCGGCCATGATGCGCAGCCCATCTTCCGCGAGACCCTGGAATGAATACGGCGAGGTGCGCGGCTTGTAGGCTCCACCCCGGAAGAACTGCGCCCCGGCCCGATGCACCCTCTCCGCCACCGCGAACGCCTGTTCGCGGCTCTCAATCGCGCAAGGCCCGGCAATGATGGCGAGATTCTGGCCGCCGATCGTGGCGTCTGTGCCGGAGAACTTGATGACGGTGTTCTCTTGCTTGACGTCGCGGCTGACGAGCTTGTAGGGCTTGCTGACCCGGATGACTTCCTGCACTCCCACCATCTCATCCAGCGCGCCCGGTTCGATTTCTCCTTGGTTCCCGGTGATGCCAATGGCGGTTCGCGTGGCTCCCGGCATGGCGTGCGCACGATAGCCCAGCGACTCGATCTTCTGACAGACGGCGCGCACCTGGTCTTCCGTGGCATGTGCCTGCATGACAACCAGCATGACCCACCTCGAAACCCTGAGTTTATCGTGCTCCGGAGGCCCCGGCAAACCTGGCCGGTTGGTGCGGACGCCTTCGTCCGCGAGTTCACCTCTGGCTACGCTGCCCGTATGCCCGCTCCCTCATCCAGGAACAGGACATCCTCCGCCGTTTCCCCCGCCAAAACGCCGCGGAACGGGCCCACCCTCTGGGTTGCAACGCCTTCCCGATCCCCTCCTCCAGCCCTCGCCAGTGGGTCCCCGACGAACTCAGCCGCCTCCGGTGCGATGAACTGTGCCCTCTGGGCAAGAGTGTGACCTCAAGCCGACGCTCATTCACCCGAATCGTCGGGTGAACCTGGCAGCCACTCATGAATGGTTTCTGAAGGCCTCCGTCGAAGCTTTCCGGGGAGAACTGGAGCGGGCTCTCGGACCGCGCCCGGAATGTCTGGTTCTGCATCCCGGATCCTTGGGCGGCGCGAATCGGAAAGAGGGCCTACTGCGCACAGCCGCCGCCATCTGAGCCGAATACTCGCTCGCCGCTTTCCGTGGACCGCTGAACGACCTACGCAGCCTTCATCACCGAGACATCGATCGATGTGCCGGGAGATGATCGCAGGAACGTAGAGGCTCTCAAGCGCTTAGTAAAACGCTGATCGCCCGCAGTACCTTCTTGATTTCGCGGACTCCCGTACTTAGCATAACGATCCCTGTGCCACATGACACAGAGGAAAGGCATGTCAGGGAAAGAGGCGGTATTGCTGGTCAGTCGCGCCCCGGCGCTGTCCCTGATTGGTTGCACCTTTCACGAAGGAGCGGATGTGTCGTCCTCACGGTTCCACTCTCACCACGGGAGCCAACGCAGCGTGCCGGCGCTCTCCAGGTGTTCCGGATCGTTACTCTGTTCGCCTTTGCTGTGGGGCTGGACGCTTGCGGAGCGAGTGTGCGGGCGTATTTCTGGCCGGCTCACAAATCGACTGATCTGACCATCCCTGTGGGCGGGCAGACGGGTGCTCCCCCGACCGCTCGGGCATGGACAGCCCGATTGCGGGGTCAGACGCGTCAGACGCACGCCCCAGGGCGCCCCACCGTGTCCCGATGTAAAATAGAGGATTACTCTGTGTCCGACCATCGCATCTATGCCGCCTGAAGACAAGACCTCCACGCGTGACGAACGCTACGACGCCCAGCGCGTCGAAAACAAGTGGTTTGAGCGCTGGCAACCGGACTCCGCCCTCTACGCAGCCGAGCTCAACTCCACCAGGCCCAAGTACTATGTGCTCGAAATGCTGCCCTATCCCTCGGGCGACCTGCACATGGGCCACGTGCGCAACTACTCCATCGGCGACGCCCTCGCGCGCTACATGTGGATGAACGGCTACAACGTGCTTCATCCCATGGGCTGGGACTCGTTCGGTTTGCCGGCGGAGAACGCGGCGATCCAGAACAACACACCGCCCCGCGAGTGGACACTGCGCAACATCGCCAACATGAAGGTGCAGATGAAGCGCCTCGGCTTCGCCTATGACTGGTCGCGCGAAGTCACCACCTGCTTCCCCGAGTACTACCGCTGGAACCAGTGGTTCTTTTTGAAGATGTACGAGCGCGGTCTCGCCTATCGCAAGAAGAGCAAGGTGAACTGGTGCCCGAAATGCGCGACCGTGCTCGCCAACGAGCAGGTCGTGGGCGGCAACTGCTGGCGTCACGAAGACACGCCCGTAGAGCAGCGCGAGCTCGAACAGTGGTTCCTCCGCATCACGAAATACGCCGACGAACTTCTTCGCGATCTCGCAAAGCTCGACGGCTGGCCCGAAAAAGTGCGCATCATGCAGCGCAATTGGATCGGCCGCAGTGAAGGCGCGTTCGTCGACTTCGATTTGGGCGGCACCGTCGGCCCCGCTGGATCCACCGTCACCGTCTTCACCACGCGCGTCGACACGATTTATGGAGCCACCTCCGTCCAGTTGGCCCCCGAGCATCCCGTCGTGGCCGACATTACCGCGAACGACCCGGACTTGCGCGCCAAGGTCGATCAGTTGATCGCGGAGCAACGCAAGGCCAAAGAAGTTGGTGACATCGGCGAGATCGAAAAGCACGGCGTATTCACCGGTCGTTACGTCAGGAACCCCTACAACCAGGAAGCGCTGCCCGTCTGGGTGGCGAACTACATCCTGATGGACTACGGCACCGGCGCGATCATGAGCGTGCCCGCGCACGATGAGCGCGACTACGAGTTCGCAAAAAAATACAGATTGCCGGTCCGGCTCGTGGTTCTTCCGCTGGGCGGGGAGTCGGACGAAACCGTGACCGAGCCGCCGCTCCCGTTCGTGGCCGAAAACGGCCTGCTGGTGAACTCCGGTCAATTCAGCGGACTCACCAGCCAGGAAGCCCTCAAGAAAATGGCGGAGCATGCTGAGAAGAATGGCTTCGGCAAAGCCACGGTGACTTTCCGTCTCAAGGACTGGGGTATCTCGCGTCAGCGTTACTGGGGCACGCCGATCCCAATGCTCTACTGCGAGAAGGATGGCATCGTCCCCGTCCCAGAGAAAGACCTGCCCGTCATTCTTCCGGACAATGTCGACATCACGCTTACGGGTGGGTCGCCCCTTGGACGTGTGCCCGAGTTTGTCAACGCGACCTGCCCCAAGTGCGGCGGTCCTGCGCGGCGCGAGACCGACACCATGGACACGTTCGTTGATTCGTCTTGGTATTTCTACCGCTACACCGATGCACGCAACGACCGTGCGCCTTTCGACAGCGCGACCGTCGGCTACTGGTTCGGCGATCGCGGCATCGATCAATACATCGGCGGCGTCGAGCACGCCATCCTCCACCTCATCTACTCGCGCTTCTGGACCAAGGTCATGCGCGACCTCGGCTTGGTGAAGAACGATGAACCCGTCGAGCGCCTCTTCACGCAAGGCATGGTGATCAAGGACGGCGCCAAGATGTCCAAGAGCCTCGGCAACGTAGTCTCGCCCGACGAGATGGTCGCCCGTTACGGCGCCGATGCCGCGCGCCTCTACAGCCTGTTCGCCGCCCCGCCCGACCGCGATCTGGACTGGCAGGACTCCGGCATTGAAGGTATCCAGCGCTTCCTGGGCCGCGTGTACCGCTTCGTGATGCGCAACGCGAAACCCGACTCTGCGGATTGGCGGAGGCCCGTGCCGCAGGATTTGTCTACCCAAGCGCGCCAGGTTCAACGCAAGCTCCACCAGACCATCAAGCGCGTGACGGACGACTTCAAGGGACGCTGGCACTTCAACACCAGCATCGCCGCAATCATGGAGTTGGTGAACGAACTCTATGGTGCGGAGGAGCACGCCGGGCGGCCTTCGGCTCCCGCGTCGATTCCTCTCCCGCTGCTTGCCGAAGTGCAACGCAGCCTGGTCTTGCTGTTGGCGCCTTTCGCGCCGTACCTCGCGCACGAGCTCTGGCAGACCCTCGGCGAGAAGGGAAGTCTCTTGCGTGCCCCGTGGCCGAAGTACGACCCCGCACTAGCCCAGGAAGAAGAAATCGAAATCCCGGTGCAGGTCAATGGCAAGCTGCGCGGCCGCGTTCTCGTGCCTGCGGATGCGGACAGATCTCTGGTTGAGGCACGCGCGCTAGCTGACGAAAAAGTTCAGAGCGCGATCGCCGGCAAGAAGATCGTGAATATCGTCTTCGTGCTCGGCAAGCTGATCAACTTCGTAGTACGTTAGGCGCCCGGCAAGCGACCCACATCAAAATAAGCAGGCGGGCTGGATCGCCCGCCTGCTCTATTCGCAACTGAAACGAGCTAACCGCCCTTCAGTTCTGGGCGGTCTCTGCCGAACCGAATACGAGAGCCTCTTTGCGGTTGCCGAACGAAAGTTCCCGCAGCGTTTTTGTCCCGTCCGGGCCGCTCGATAGCGTCACGGCACTATACGGGGCCGGCTGCTCTTTCTCCACCAGCTTGCCAGAAGTTGTCGCCACCACGTTCTTTCCCTGCAAGATCTTTATCTGCACATCGGAACCCGTGCCGTCCCATGTTACTTTGTAGTCGCCGGGCTTCAACTGGGTTGCGCCCACCTGTACGTCCGAAGTCAGCGTGAATTTTGCCTCGTTCTTTTCTTTCGCGAACGCGCTCAGCGTTGCGCAGAGGGCTACGAATGCCACCAAAACAGAGTACCTTGCGAATCTCATGACTTCTCTCCTAAATAGAGCGTTGGTTGTGGTTTCGGAGTCGAGACCTGACTCCTCGCCGGTCACTTACGTATGGAATGTTGTGAGAGTTTCTTTTGGGGTTTGGATGTCACGCACCCATGTCAGGTTGCCGAAAAATACAATCGGGCGAAGCCTCTCCGAGACAGATTTACCTGGTTTGTGAAGGGTTTGTAAATCTCTGTCAACCTTTCATAAATGGATGCGCTGATTCGTCGTGCGCACAACCTTGAGTTATGCTTGAAGTTCATGGCCGTCTGGTCGCCTACCATCGAGGGTTTTCACAGCGTATTCCGCAAGCCGGTTGTGCCCGTTGCGGAAGTCGCCTGGCGTTGGAGCTTTGGTGCGGCCGCGTGGGTCCTGCTCGGTTTGGGTGTCCTCGAGTATCTCGATACCTTGCCGGTGTCCTCTACCGATCTCCTCATGCTGCGCACCGGACACCCGCTACTGGTGTCCAATGCCCTTTCGCACATCGTGCGCGGCACCGGCTTTCGCCTGGTGCTGGCGTCAGTGTTCCTGTTTTCTGCTCTCGCAATTCTGTGGATCTTGCTCGCGTCGATCGGACGGGCTGCAACGCTGGATGCTCTGATCGGTGACATTCGGAAACGAGCGCGTGTCTCGCTGGACGAAACCCGTGACATTGCAAGCGACGTCCCGTCGATGGCAGGCGAAGCCGAGGATGCGCCGCCACCTTGGCGATTGCGCTCTCTGGCGGGCTTACATTTTTTCCGTGCCGCTCTCGCCCTGGCGGCATGCGCGGGAGGTCTGGGTGCGGTGATTCTGGCCGGCTTCGCATCCTCCAAGACTGACCCGCACCCCGGCATCGTGTTCTTCCTCGCGCTCACGCTCCTGCTGCTGGTCTGGATGGCATGGTCATGGGTCAGCTGGCTGCTCTCGCTGGCGTCGATTTTCGTCGTGCGCCAGGGCCAGGACACATTCGGAGCGTTGTCGTCCTCGGTTGGGCTGTGCCGCGATCGAATGGGCGCAGTGACTGCGGTCGGCGCCTGGTTCGGCCTGGCGCATCTCGTGCTCTTTGTGGTGGCCACTTCCGTGGTGACCTTTCCGATGGCCTTCGCGCAGGTATTGCCAGGGCCATACCTGCTGACCGCAGTTGTGCTGCTGACTCTCGCTTACTTCGCGATCGTGGATACTCTCTACATCGGGCGGGCGGCCGGATACGTTGCGATCTTGGAGGCGCCGCCAACTCCCTCTGGGTTGCCGGTTCCCCAGGCCGAAGTGCCACCCGATCGCTCTCAGCTCTCAGCGATCAGCCTTCAGCCCGCGCCCGCCATGGTGGACCAGGAAGAGACGATTCTGAGCGACACCGCTGCCCTCCTTCAGGCGAACACTCAGGATTCAGCTTTCCTGGCTCAGCCATCCACCGCAACGATGGACCAGGAGGAGAGAATTCTCGGCGATCTCAGCAGCGAGTCGGAAGCCAGCAATCCGCAGTGAGCAAAAGAAGTTGCTGTGAGCTATCAAATAAGCGCCGAGAGCTAGAAGCTGAGAACCCCAGAGCCGCGAACTGAGAACCGAGCCCTCAGCCCTCCCTTTACACTGATTTCCGAATCTGAGACACTCATCCGTGGAAACTCAATCGATCGTTGTCCTCGACTTCGGCGCGCAATATTCGCAGCTGATTGCGCGCCGCATCCGCGAACTCAACGTCTTCTCCGCCGTGCTCCCGTGCAACGCAACCCTTGAGGAAATCCGCAGCTACTCGCCGGTGGGCATCATCCTGTCCGGCGGCCCATCGTCGGTCTATGACCAGGACGCGCCCGTCGCCGATCCGCAAGTCTTCACTCTAGGTTTGCCCCTGCTCGGCATCTGTTATGGCTTGCAGTACATGGTGCACGCACTCGGAGGAAAAGTGCGTCCTGCCGACAAGCGCGAATACGGTCATGCCCAGGTCGAAGTCGATGGCGCCGGCTCGCGTCTGTTCGAGGGTCTACCGAAAACGCTCAATGTCTGGATGTCGCACGGCGACGAGGCCGAACAGCTGCCCGCAGGCTTCCGACTGACTGCGAAATCCCCGAGCGCGGTAGCCGCGATCGAGAATCCCGCTCAGAAAATGTGGGCCGTACAGTTTCACCCCGAGGTCCACCACACCCCGCTCGGGAAGGACATCCTTCGCAATTTCGCTCTGAATATCTGCGGTGCCAAACCCACGTGGACCGCCCAGCACTTCATCGACGCCACCGTCGAACAAGTTCGCACGCAAGTCGGCAGCGGACGCGCAATCTGCGCTCTTTCCGGCGGTGTTGATTCCTCTGTCGCCGCCGTGCTCGTCGATCGCGCCATGCGCGACGGCTCCGGAAAGACGCGTCTCACCTGTGTCTTCGTCAACAACGGCGTACTCCGAAAAAACGAGTTCGAAAAAGTTCAGCAGACGCTCCGCGACAAACTCGGCCTTCATCTCGTAGCGGTCGACGCCAGCAAGCGCTTCCTCAGTCGGCTGGCCGGCGTGACCGATCCTGAAGCCAAGCGCAAGATCATCGGAAATGAATTCATCGCGGTCTTCGACCAGGAAGCGCAGCGTATCAAGCAAGAAGAAGGCAAGGTAGAGTGGCTGGTGCAGGGTACGCTCTATCCCGACGTGATCGAATCGCGCTCCGTGCGCGGCCCCTCGCAAGTCATCAAAAGCCATCACAACGTCGGGGGCCTTCCCGAGAAAATGGAGCTCAAGCTGATTGAGCCCCTGAAGGAACTCTTCAAGGACGAGGTCCGCCGCATCGGTCGCGACTTGGGCATGCCCGAAGAGATCCTCCAACGGCAGCCTTTCCCAGGACCGGGCTTAGCCGTGCGCGTGCTGGGCGAGGTCAACGAAGAACGCCTGCGCATCGTGAAAGACTGCGACGAGATCGTGGTCGACGAAATCAAGAAAGCCGGACTCTACCAGAAAATCTGGCAGGCGTTCGCCGTGCTCCTGCCAGTGATGTCGGTTGGCGTGATGGGCGACCAGCGCACTTACGCCAACACCTGCGCCATCCGCGCCGTCCACTCCGAAGACGGCATGACCGCCGACTGGGCTCCCCTGCCCTACGAAGTTCTGAAGACGATGTCCAGCCGGATCGTGAACGAAGTGAAAGGGGTAAACCGTGTGGTCTACGACATCACGTCGAAGCCGCCAGGCACGATCGAGTGGGAGTAAGAGACTGGTGTTTGAGACGCGGGCTGCCGTGTTTAGCGGCGGTAGCACAAACCGCGCGGGCCCAGACGCCTTCGTCTGGGCAGCCGAGGGCCAGTTCGGCAGGCCGAATTCATCCGACGAGCGATGGGCCGCCCAAGGCTAGGTGCTGCCTAATCCCGGTGCACCGTCCCCATCGAAAACGCCGGCAAGCAAACCGCAATGTACTCCGCTCCGCCCTCCTCGGGCGTTGAGTACTGCACCCACTCCCCCTTGTGCGCCATGACAGCCTGCCCCGCCAGGACATCCATCTGCCCGCCCTTGTGGACCACGCGCACCATCCCCACCAGTACGATCGTGAACTCGTCGAACTCCGGAGTCTGTCCGGGCTCCACCCATCCCTGGGGACTGCGCATGTGCGCCACGCTCACGCCCGAGGTCTTCGAATTGACGCGGCCAATGTATTCGTCGATCCGCTTTGGCTTGTTGCCGGCGGCCTGGATGCGCGTGGGCTGGGGAATGAGTGTGGGCATATTTCTGTTTCTGGCTCCGGGCGTCTGCATCGAGACCTTGCTTCAGACGGGTGCCTTGCGCCGAGCGCGCCTACATTAGACCACGGAACTGAGGGGCGAGCTGGCAGGGAACGCGCCTCGGCGACACGAACCGCCGAGGATTCACAACCACCCTTCCAACTAGGGACACGGATAACGCGATCCCGGAATGGACGGAGTGCCCGGGACGACAATGTCCGGAGTGTCTGGCATATCTCCGATCGGAGGTGTGCCCGGGATGATCGTCCGCGCGCCCGGCCTGTCCGGCGTGTAACACGTGCCCGTGCTTGTGGGCGCGGTCGCCGGGGGTGGCGGGCGCTTGGCCACCGGCATCGGCGTCACCGGGTTTGCCTGCAACTCGCGCGCAGCATCGGTGACTTTGCCCAGGGTTAGCGGCTGCGGCAGAGTCATCTGCATGGGTGAGCCTACGTCCACGAAAAACTCGCGGCTGTGGGCGGGAAAAACAAGAGAGATCACGCCACCGGCGGCCCTCCCGCCTGGTGGCCAATCAACGTGCCCAGGCCCAACCCGGCCAGGGGCGCCGCGATGGCACCAGCAATATTGCCTCCGCCCGCCACCCGCCAGGCTGTGCCCTCCTCGCTCTCAACCTTCACCGGCCCCGCGGCGTTCGCCACGAATCCGTCGGGGAAGATCACCGAAGCGGATTGCAGCAACATTTCCGCGCGCGTGCCGTTGCGCGCAAGCCGGTCGAGCTTTCCTTGGACGAAGGTTCCGGAGGGGACCACGACCTGATCTCCCACGACGATGGGGGCGACGGTTTGCGCGTAGATCTCATCTCTGCGGTGCGTGGTCCGGCTCGCAACCGGTTTGTCAGCACCAGCGCGAATCTGGTTCCCGCGGGAATGGTCACGGCATCCGCTGTGGGTGCCGCAGGAGGTGAACTGCTTTGGAAATCCGGCGGCGCGGGCGATTGCGGTTGATCCTGTGCCAGGCAGGTGAACGCGACGAGCAGCATGGCAGCCATGGCGAAGACTCGCTGCGCTCTTGTCCCGGCCAGAGTCAGAAAGGCAAACCTTGGCCGAAACGGTTCGACGCCAGCGAGGGTACTTCGCCATTTCGGTACCTCCGGTCGGCCGCTCTGGATTCGTGGGGGCATTAGTTAAGTTAGTTAGGAGAAGCAATCCGCATCCGATCGCTTAGACTCGCGACTCGAAGAAGGGTATCGGCTCAGCCGGTAAAGATTTGCAAAGCTAATGGTAAGGATTTGTAAAGCCGCGCCCGAGTTAGGGGATTGACGAGAAACGCAGCCGCGCAATACCCCAGGGGAAAATTCGCGGAAGTCCGCCCTATTCCGCCTTCTCCGCCACCCACCGCGAAACAGCCGTGACCATCTTTCGCGGAGCAAAGCGCACCGACTCGGCGACCAGCCAATTCTTGAATCCCGAGATCGCCACTGTCTTCCCCGCCATGAGCGCGCGATAGCCGTCTTCCGCGACGGTTTTCGCGGCCATGGGAGCGAGCTTCTTAAAGAGGCGGGAATTCTCTGTCTGTGCCCGCTTCTGGAACTCGGTAAGGGTGGCGCCCGGACAGAAGCATGTCACACTCACGCCCGTGCCCTTGAGTTCATCGGCGATCGCTTCCGAGAAGGAAAGCACGTACGCCTTGGTGGCGTAGTAAACGGCCATCAGGGGCCCGGGTTGGAAGGCTGCTGTCGAAGCCACGTTCATGATCTTGCCCCGACCGTGGGCGAGCATCGGACCGAGGTAGAGTTTAGTAAGGAGGGTAAGCGCCGTGACGTTGAGTTGGATCTGCCCGTAGGATTCTTCGAGGGGAATTTCGGCAAAGTTGCCCGACCGCCCGTAGCCGGCATTATTGACGAGTATGTCCACGTGGATTCCATCGCGCTGGGTTTGGTCGAACAGATTCTGCGACGCCTGCGGCAAGCCGAGATCAAGCGGGATCGCCTTCACCGTAACAGCGTGTTGCCGCCGAAGTTCCTCCGCCAATTGCGCGAGCTTGGGGCCGCTGCGCGCGACCAGGACCAGGTTGTAGTTGTCATGCGCGAAGAGCTTGGCAAGTTCGTAGCCGATGCCGGTAGAGGCCCCGGTGATTAGAGCAGTCTGGTTTGTGTTTGCCATAGTTCCCGGAAACGCACGCCCCGTCGAGCGTACTGGCACATTCGAGCAGCGAACCCACCAGCTTTGTTGGGATGACCAGTGTAAAGGATGCAGCTCGCGGGGAAGAAGATACAGAGAGAATGCCGAGAACGCCTCCGAGTCCGATGCTGACGTTGAAGACCCCAACTGCGGGCCACACCCATGTGCAGGCTCTCGGTCCGGTGCCGCCTCGAGTACTTTTGAATTATTGCCTCGGTGCCCGCCCACCGGTAACGTTCCGCCACTCGCAGTGGAACTTAGCGACTGGGGTGGCCATGTCTTCTACGGTGCGGGCAGGTCTCTGGCTTTTTCCTCGGTCTACGCGCGACAGCTTACGGATTCAAACGGCGATCGTCCTGGTGCTCGCACTCGGCATCGGGCTGTATTTCTGGGTGGACTCGGGGTATCCATCGCTTCTGAAAAAACTGCACGCCGGCGCCTCCATCAAGCTGAGCGGCGCGCTGAGTTTTGACGCGAAGTTAGCGGTCACGCCGCGTATGCCGGTTGCGTCGCGCATCGGCCGCACCACCGTGAACTGGATGTGGACCAACCGCATCGGCATGACCTTCGGCCTCGGCTTCGGCGCTGCTCTTGCTGACCCTGCTTCCCCTGCTTCCGCGGCGGCGCTTCTAGAGTGCGGCAGCGAACACGGCTCTCGGTGTGATCTCGGGAGTCCCTCTTGGGGTCTGCGCCAACTGCGTGGCTCCCATCGGGCAGAGACTCTACCAGGGAGGCGCCAGTGCGAGCACGATGCTCGCCACCATGATCAGCTCTCCGATGCTGAAGTGGTGGTGCTTGCAATGATCTTCACTCTGTTCCCACCCGGAATCGCGTTCCTGAGGCTCGCCGCGCCGCTGGTCCTGCTGGCTTTGGTGCCTTGGCGCACACCTGAAACGCCTTCAGCCGGTGAAGTGAGTTGCAACCTGGCGCAGGCGGGCGGGCTGGCTCCCACTGCCACAACCTTAAAGCAATACTTGAAAAATCTGGTGCAACTGGCGGCGACCACGATCTCGTTCATGATTCTCGCGGCCTGTTGGGTGCGCTGGTCGCGGAGGCGATTCCGGCCTGCTCGAGGCAGAGGCAAACTTCCCCAACCGGCAAAGAGGCGTGCCCATGTAGGCACGCCTCCTGTGCTTGTCGTTGAACTGAAGAGCTGTCTTACACACCCACCAGCGCCGGTTCGGCGCTGTAGAGCGAGTGCCACGAGGTCGCGGCCTTCAGCTTGTCGTTGACGTTGTTGATGTTTTTCACACCTTCGGTCTCCAGCCACTTGCGGAAGGCATCAGCGCCCTGCTTGGCGTAGATCGGAATTCCTTCCTTCCACGTGGCGCGGCCGCACAGCACGCCGTTGAACTTGACGCCCGATTCTCCAGCCAATTCCAGCGTCTCGCTGAATTCCGCGTTGCTGACCCCGGCTGACAGGTAGATAAACGGCTTGGTCGCGACGCTCGCCGCCTTGTGGAACAGGTCGATCGTTTCTTTCTTCGAGTAAGCCTTCTGCCCCACGTACGACTTCGTGCCCTCGACGAACTTCATGTTTACCGGCACTTCGACCTTCAAAACATCGACGCCATAGCGATCCCTGCTGAACTCCCGCATGCTCTCGGTGACGATCTGCGGTTTCTTCTTGGCGTATTCGAGGCCTTTCTCGTCCGCGCCTTCTTCGTACCCGACGAACTCGAGGAAGTATGGGATGTCATTGGCGCGGCACTCATCGCCGATACGCTCGACCCAGGCATGCTTCTTGTCGTTGACGTCCTTCGGATCGAACGGAGTGTAGTAGAGCAGGATCTTCACGCAGTCCGCGCCCGCTTCCTTCAGGCGGCGCGCCGACCACAGATCGAGCAGGTCGGGCAGGCGGCCCGGGCCGGTCTTGTCGTAGCCGGTCTTTTCGTAAGCCAGCAGCAGTCCGGCGTTGCGAGCGCGCCGCTTCGAGGCGGGCAGTCCCCACTCGGGATCGAGCAGGATAGCGCTGGCATGCGGGGTCAGCACTTCGGTGACCAGCGACTTGAATTCCTGCATCATGGCGTCGCTGACGTCTCCGCCCTTTTCCTTGGCGAGAGACTTCTGCAGGGAGCCGCGTTGATCCATAGCGGCGGCGGCGATGACGCCCCGGTCATTCGAGACCTTCTTGAGACCGGCCAGCTTTCCAGGGGTGAGCTTCATGTGTTCTTTCCTCCAAAATAAGTGCGGGATTGGGACGGATAGACTCCGCCGTCGAAGGTCGATTGGGGCGGCCTTTTATTGTAATACGGGGCCGGCTGAAGGGTTGTGACGAATGAACCTTATTTTCAACCCGAGGACACAGGGGTTCACGGGGGAAACATGGAACCACCACGGAGACGAAGGAGCACGAAGGAAGGAAAGCCGCGATGGGACTCAGAGGCCTTGGGGAATGTCCGTGCCGCTTCGCCCGGGATCGGGCGCTATGGCCTCAGGGTCAGCGCGCTCAGCACCGCCTGCTGTTTCGCGATCAGCGTATCCACCCCTTTGCGGGCCAGCGCCAACATCTTGCCCAGTTGCTCTTCGTCGAACACGCGGTGTTCAGCGGTGGCCTGGACTTCCACCATCTTGTGGCCGCCCGTCATCACAAAGTTCAGGTCGACGTCGGCGCGGGAGTCTTCCTCGTAGCAGAGATCAAGCAGAATCTCGCCGTTGACCATGCCCACGCTGATCGCGGCTACAAAATCGCGCAGCGGCACGGCTTTCAGCGTTCCGGCCTCCACCAGCTTCTCCAAGGCCAGACCAAGCGCTACGAAGGCGCCAGTGATCGAAGCAGTGCGGGTGCCGCCGTCGGCCTGGATCACGTCGCAGTCGATCCAGACGGTGCGTTCACCCAGCTTCTCCAGGTCGGTAACCGCCCGCAGGGAGCGCCCGATCAGACGCTGGATTTCGTGCGTCCGTCCGCTGGCCCGGCCTTTGCTCACCTCTCGCTGCGTTCGGGTGAGCGTGGCACGGGGCAGCATGCCATATTCGCTCGAGACCCAGCCTTTCCCGCTATTGCGCCGGAAGGCGGGAACCGTTTCTTCCACCGACGCGGTGCAGATGACGCGCGTGTTCCCCACTTCGATGAGGGCCGAGCCTTCGGCCGTACGAATGAAATCGGGGAGAATACTGACTGGGCGAAGCTGATCGGGCGTACGGTTATCCGAGCGGTAAACCATGGGGAGATTGTCAATTGCCGATTGGCAATTGTCGATTGAAAAAACGTGGAGCGATACTGCGGTGTGAGCAGGTCACCGATCTGCGCCCCCTTTCTTCGCGAGCTTCGCACACCCTTGCGTACTTTGATGCGGTTAAGAGCTTTTGCTCTGCTTGCAAGGGACGTTGGAATCTCAAACCGCAGAGATCGCTGAGAAGCACCGCAGAGGACGCGAGAGGTGGGGTGAAGATCAGCAATTGGCAATTGAAAATCGACCATCAACATCTAGAATGGGAAGAAACCGGAAACCTAGCACCTAAGACCTGAGACCCAGTTCTCCTACTGTCCCGCCTGTATCTGTCCCACCAGCTGTCGGACCGCGCTCGCGTCGTAGAAATTGGACAGGTCCGCGTGGCCCGCGAGGGTTTCACGATCTCTACCGTCCACCAGGATTTTGACCCGGAGAATGTCCGGGATATTTTCCGCCAGAGTCTGGATAAGGGAAGCCACCGTGAGTTCTTCTTCCAACACGCCCGAGCGGTGGCCGTTGGCGAAGGCGGAGTTGAGGTCGATGACCGCGAGGCCGGGCGTAACCAGATAGACCGCGCGCACGTCGGCTCCGGGGGCTAACGGGTGCGGCGAGTTCTTGGAAAGATAGATTTCGAGCAGGGCGCGGAGGAGTTCCTCGGCTCGTTGCTGGCGTACGGACGGCAGCGGGATGCTGGCTCCTTCCGGGCGGAGCGTCCCGGGGTCGTCGTAGGCGACATATAACGTAACCCGTTCGGTCGGACCCGAGACCGGAGGCGCCACGGGACGCGCGTCCACTGCGGCCGGTGCCACTTGTGCGGCACGGCCTCGCATGCGACCCGCGTAGATCCCCATGCCCAGCACGGCCACCAGCAGCACGCCAATGCCGATCATCAGGTGGCGGGGGATCATTGCGGCGCTCCCAGTCTGTCACGCACTGCGGCGATACCGTTGGCGACTCCGCTTACTACGTTCTGCTGGTAGGCCGGCAAGTTCAGATCCATGACATCGGTGCCCGGCGGGGCCACTTCCACAGCGATCGCCGCGGCCGCCACATTGTTCAAGGGACGCAAGGGAGCAGCCAGCGTCCGGACCTGGATCTGTTTCTTCTGAAGTTCGGACGAGACACCCTGGGCGGCCGCCTGACTCAAAGGCAGAAATCGGCTCTGCGCCGTGTCCCAGGCCACGAACGGTCCATTGTTTTCTCCGCTCGCCGGCAGAAGTGCCGTGTAGAGGCGAACGCCTCTGCCGCTGGACGCTGCGTGCATGCTGATGTAGATCACGGGATGCGCAGTATTGGTGAAGATGGCGCGCTGATCGAGCGTGAGGTTCGCGTCGGAGTCCCGCAGAACCAGTGTCGAGATGCCCCGGGATTCCAGTTCCTGGCGGAGGCGGCGTGCGAGGGCGAGGGAGACGTCTTTTTCCGCCAGCTGGGCAGTCAGGGCAGCACCGCGGTCATCGCCTCCGTGACTGGCGTCGAGGACTGCGTAGAAATGTTGGGCGCCAGACGCCACGATTGCGGAGGGAGCGCTCTCGGGGGAAGGGCCGGTGGGCGGGGTCGCACCCGGCTGAGGAACTTGTGGCGGCGGCGGGGCGCTTTGTTGCGGTGCCGGGGCAACCGTGATGGTGCGGCCCTCGTTGCTGAAGCTCGCCATCAGGGGCACGTTGCCATTCACGACAAGCTCCGCGGTCCCGTTGCCCTCCGCGTAGCTAGCGGAGGGTATCGTCTTGTCACCGAAGGTGAGGGTGGGTGAACCGGGGGCGACGATCGGCTCCCGGCTGAACACCATGCGCAGTTTGCCAGGCTCGGTCGCGATCGTTGGATTCACCGGCGAAGTGAAATTCATCACCAGCCGCGAAGGCGTGGTGTGACTCAATTGCGCCGTGAAGTGGGTGGCCACGCTACCGATGAAAAGCCGATGGGCAGCTTCATTGAAGGTGACGGCTCCCCCCAGAATATGGGGTAGCAATGCGCCGAGGGAATTCAGGGGGACCAAGCCGCGTCCGCTTTCGAGCAGGAAGTCTCCCGAGAGATCCACGTTTCGACCGCGAACCTTGGCGCGATTCTTGCCCGCGGTGAACTCGGCTTCCGCATCGCTGTAGCGCAGCTTCCAGTGGAGACCGTCGCTTCGCGAGCTGACGGGGCCCAGTGGTTCCAGGAGCTCGAGCAATCCCACATACTCGCGGCCTTCCCGATCCACAAGGGGTAGGGAATGGTACGTCGCGGCGGAAAAAACTGCGATGCGCTTTTCGCCCGCGGAGCCGGCCGGGTGTGCGGCGAAAAGCACAATGAGAACAGAAAATACGAGAACCGTAAAATACCGTGGGCGTGTCCTGCCTGGGGGACTTCGCCGCGGAGGGAATGGACCACACGAAAGCAATCCGGGAGACCTCTTAACGTAAATGCGGAGTTTCAGCATCAGAGTAACAGAGGCTGCGGCGCAGGGATTCGAGCCCACCGCAGCTACTTGCTGCCGCGTTAACTCCCATGAACACAACCAAGGCAATCTTGCCGGTCCTGCTCAGCCTGCTGCTTCGTATGCGCGCGGTCGCACAGGAACCAACCTTCCGTACGCAGTCCAACGTGGTGACCGTGCCTGCCCTCGTAAAGGATGAAAAAGGCAAGGCGATTTACGGGCTGCGGGCCAGAGACTTCCTCATCGAGGACGATGGCGTCGAGCAGGTTTCCCAATTGGATGAAGCGGCCGAATCGGAGCCGATTTCGATGGTGCTCGCCCTCCAGTCTGGGCGCAGGGCAAGCCGTGAGTTCGCACGAATGCGCGGCTTAAGTTCCATGCTGAGCCCGATCTTCGGCTTGCCCGAATCGCAGATCGCTCTCGTCGAATTCGACAGCCGGGTGAGTCTGGGCCGCGACTTCACGGACCATGCTGATTCAATCGATGCGGCCCTCGAGCAACTGCATCCAGGTGACGGCGGGGCCGCGATTCTGGATGCGGTGCAGTATTCTGTGAGGTTGCTCGATCACGCTCCCAAGGGCCACCGGGTGCTGCTACTGATCAGCGAGACTCGGGACCACGGCAGTCACTTCGCCAAGATTCAAGATGTGGTCATGGCGGTCGGCACCAGCAACACGGTGGTGTATGCCTTACCCTTCTCGCCCGCGCTGTCCCAGGTGCTCGACACGGAGCGCGGCAGCAACAAGGACGAACGACGTGCAACTGGGGACCTGCTTGCTCCCCTCATGATGGCTTCGCAAGGGATGCGTAAGAACACGCCGAAGGCGGTGGCGGTCATGACGGGCGGCGAGTACGAGATGTTCTCATCGCGCAAGAGTTTCGAACAACGGATGACGGACTTCACCAATCACTTACACAGCCGCTATTTGCTTCGTTTTGAACCGAAGAGTCCGCATCGTGGCTTGCACGAGATTCGCGTGCGGCTGCGGGAACCGGGCAAACAGACAGTTCTGGCCAGAACGAGCTACTGGGCGGAGGGGACGGCCCAGTGAAGGCCGCGCCGTCCCTCGCCGCTAGAGGCGCAGCTTGCCGCGTCTCCCACCGAGCCGAGGGCTCCCTATTCCAGCGCGTAGATCGTCAACCCACTCAGCAGCTTGGGGAAGAAATCCGTCGACTTCTGCGGCAGGACTTCACCCGCGAAGGCGATGTCCCGAACCTGCTCCATTCGGCAGGGATTCATCAGGAAAGCGACACTCGCACCGGCCGTGCGAACTGTGGCGAGCGCTTCCTCGGCATCGCGCACGTAGGACAGGTTCTGCTGATTCCGGATGGATTCTTCCGAGAGCCCGAGCACGCCTTCCAGCAGGACCTTGTGCAGCTGCACCACGTCGAGTGACTGCTGCCGGACAGAGAGGCCGGGGAACCTGGATCCCGGCGCTTTCGGCGTGTGCAGTAGCAAAACCCGGGACCCGCTCGCCGCCAGGATGGCGGTCCCAACCTCCCCCGCCTCGCGCAGGATTGTAGTCGCCCGGGCGGCGTCCGCCGACGCGTCGACTTCTTCCACCTTGAAATAGGCCCGAGCCGCGGACTGAAATGTCTCTGGCGAGAACGACGGCAGGCCGTGTACCACGCGGTGCGTCGGCAGAATGACCAGGCCGGCGCTGTTCATATTGACGAAGGTCATCATGGCCAGTTCGTAGGGGCCCTCTTCCGCCTCGATGGCTCGGATCAGGACGCCGCCCGCGCGCTCGCGGGGCGCGCCCAGTGGTTGCGCGCTCATCGCGCGGCGCTCGTTGCGATAGTTAAGGGCCGTTTCGTAACGGTGATGGCCGTCCGCGATGATCAACCTCTTGTCCCGCATCTTGCTCTGCACAAGTTCGATGAGGCCGGGATCGGAGACCTTCCAGATCCGGTTCAGCACGCCGTATTCGTCGGTGACCTCGGTGGTCGGAGCCGTGTCTGGGGTCAGTAACCGGTCGATCTCGCCAGTGTCGTTATAAAGCATGAAAATCTGGCCGAAGTGGGCGCGCGTCGCCCGCAGCAGGTCGAGGCGATCAGCTTTCGGCCTGGCCAAGGTCTGCTCGTGCCGGAAGATCACGCTCGCCGAATAGTCCTCCAGGCGTCCCAGGGCGATGAAGCCTCGGCGTTCCACCTCCGTCTTGCCGCCCGGCACCAGGAAGCGCTGTGAGTAGGCATAGATCGAGGGCTGCGGGTCTTGCAGGAAAACGCCATCGCGGCGCCAGTCACGGAAGAAGCCGGCAGCGCGGCTATAGACGTTCTCCGTGCTGTTGTCGGCGGGCTCCGGCTTCCCCAGAATGAGGCGCACCAGATTGTAGGGACTGGAGGCGTAGTAGCGCTCCTGGGATTCCGGCGTAATCTTGTCATAGGGTTGCGTCACCACCGATGCCGGGCGGACCCGTTGCGGGTCATAACGGAGCGCGCGAAAGGGAACGATGTAAGCCATGGGAAGCTAGCATTTTAGCAAGACGCGAGGAGGGCCGCCTGTAGTTCGAACGGGAAAGACTAAAGACTAAAGACTAAAGACAAAAGCGTTACAAAATACCGTATTTTCCTCCAGTCGGGCCCTGGAAAACTGTGATACGATCCGCTCAATCGAGGTAAGTGCATGACCCGCCAACGTGGGCGCGGGTCTTCCCCCAAGACCCGAGTTCGGACTCTCTACTCGGCCCCTTCCAAAAATGGGATCAGGACAATGCTGCGCACGAACCGTTTCTCCCTGTACGTGTCCCTCTTTTCCGTCGCGATGCTGCTGCTGGGTTTGCAAGGCCCAGTGATTTGGGCGCAGAACACCGACGACGTCCACATCCAGCCTCGGATCGAACCCAAACCGGCGAACGTCGATGAGGTCAAGGAGTCTGGGTTCGCATCGCACACGCGCCCGTATAAGGCATCGGTGGAACTGGTACTCGTGCCCGTGACCATCACGGATCCGATGAACCGGCTGGTGACCGGGCTCGACAAGGACAATTTCTCGGTGTTTGAAGGCAAGAGCCAGCAGGAGATCAAGTCGTTCTCGAGCGAAGACGCGCCCGTATCGCTGGGCGTGATATTCGACATGAGCGGCAGCATGAGCTCCAAGATCGAGCGCGCCCGCGAGGCGGTCGTGGAATTCTTCAAAACGGCCAATCCCCAGGACGAGTTCTTCATGATCACCTTCGCCGACAAGCCCGAGGAAGTCAGCGATTTTACGAGCTCGATTGAGGACATCCAGGGCAAGTTGGTCTACACCGTCCCCAAGGGACGCACCGCGCTGCTCGACGCGATCTACCTGGGCGTGAGCAAGATGCGGCACGCGAAGTATCCCAAGAAGGCCATGTTGATCATCTCCGACGGTGGCGACAACCACAGCCGCTATACCGAAGGCGAGATCAAGTCGATGGTTAAGGAAGCCGACGTACTCATCTATGCCGTGGGCATTTACGATCATTATTTTCCGACCGAAGAAGAGAAGCTCGGGCCCGCCCTGTTGAGCGAAGTCACGGAGTTGACCGGCGGGCGGGCGTTCACCATCGACAATCCGAACGACTTGGCCGATGTGGCCACAAAAATTGGCATCGAACTACGCAACCAGTACGTGCTTGGGTACCGTCCAACTAACCCGATGCGGGATGGCAAATGGCGTAAGATAAAAGTGAAACTTCTACCGCCAAAGGGGTTGCCGCCGCTCCGGGTTTATGCGAAGACGGGATACTATGCACCTTCGGAGTAGCCGGTTTTTTTCGGCCTTTTTGCTCCTGGGTTTCCTTGTAATAGTCGCTGTAGCGCAGAGTTCACAGGCGCCGGGGGACGCGTTCCCTCCGCAAGTGGCTCAACCGCCGACCCCCACTCCCACCAAGCAGGATCCACCGAAGGCAGATTCATCAAAGCAGGACTCGTCAAAGCCTGATGCCTCCGCCCAGGCACAACCCGGACAGCAATCCGGCCAGGAGGACACTGGCGGGTTTGTTTTCCACAAGCAGGTGGACGAGGTGCTCCTGCACGCCACCGTGGTGGACGACAAACAGCGCATGGTCACGAACCTCGACCAGGGGGCATTCACCGTGCTCGAAGACGGGAGGCCGCAGAACATTGTGTCGTTCCGGCACGAGGACATCCCGGTCGCGATGGGAATTGTGATCGACAATTCCGGATCGATGCGCGAAAAACGCGACAAGGTGAACAAGGCAGCCATCAACCTGGTCAAGTCGAGCAATCCTCAGGATGAAGTGTTTATCGTCAACTTCAATGACGAGTACTACCTGGACCAGGATTTCACCGCCGACATCAGCAAGATGCGCGAGGCTCTCGAAAAGGTCGATACTCGCGGCGGAACCGCGCTCTATGACGCCGTGGTGGCTTCTGCCGATCACCTGAAGAGGAACGCCAAGCTGGAAAAAAGAGTGCTCTTCGTCGTGACCGACGGGGAAGATAACGAGAGTCAGGAATCTCTGGAGCAGGCCATCCGGCGCCTGCAGGAGGAGAACGGACCGACCGTCTACGCGATCGGGTTATTGGGGGAAGAGAAGCAGCGGCGCGCGCGCAAGGCGCTCCAGTTCATGGCGGAGAAGACCGGCGGCCTGGCCTTCTTTCCTAGAACGCTCGATCAGGTCGATGAAATCAGCCGCACGGTGGCACGCGATATCCGCAACCAGTACACGATCGGGTATAAACCCATCAATCCGAAGAGCAGCGGCGGGTACCGTACCATCAAGGTGGACGCGAAAGGCAAGGGCTATGGCAAGCTGACCGTGCGCACCAAGAGCGGCTACTATGCCGGCCAGGAGCGGGCCGCGGCCTCCGGAAAATAACGCCGCTCAGCGAGTGCAGCCGATGAGATATGCCTTCTCCGCCATCGTGGATGCGCAGATTCCTCGGCCCAAGACGCTAGTTTCCAGCACATTCTGGACACCTACGCCAGTGAAACCAATAAAGGAGTTTCGGTGTGGGGGAATTTCTCTGAATCGGACCTGTCCTTTCGTCCGCACGGGAGGTCTAGCACCGTTCTCGAAATCATGAAGCACCAGCTCCTTTCGGAGCGGCGGTTGTTTGGAGAGTTCCTGGGAGTACCCGAGTCTGAGGCCGCGGCGGTTTTGCCGGTGGACCTCTCGATGGCTCGGCTGCGAGAGCGCATGTTTCAACTCGCGCTGCCCCGGTTGGCGTTCCTCGCGGGGCGCGATCAGGCGTGCTGGCTCGAGACCGCTCACTTTTTCGACGCGGAGCGACAGCGCATCTCGATTTTCTGGCGACGCGTGTTGCATACGGCCCATCATCGAACGCAGCGGACCGTCTACTTTCGATTGTTGAACGAGTCGGTGCCAGCCACCTATGGACCGACCGCGGATGTGACCTGGGACGGAGCGGATCCTACCTTGAGTGTGGAAGCGGCCAGCCGGCAAGGAAAGGGCTAGTCCTTTCGCTGATTGACGCTGACCGGTGCGCTTCCTTACTCTGTAATGTGCGAAACGCAACCACGGCCTCAGGTCTGCGCGTAGCCGACGACATCACCCAACTCGTCGGCGAAACTCCGATGCTGCAATTCAAACGGCTGGTCACGGAAGGAGCTGCCGATGTGTTTGCCAAGCTGGAGTACCTGAATCCCGGCGGCAGCGTGAAGGATCGCGCGGCGATCGGCATCATTCGCCAGGCGGAGCATGCGGGCAAACTGCAAGCGGGTGGGACGATTATCGAAGCCACCGCCGGCAATACCGGAATCGGGCTGGCGCTGATCGGTGTGAAACGCGGCTACCAGGTGCGTCTGTTCGTGCCGGAGCGCTTTTCGGAGGAAAAGGTGATGATCATGCGGGCGCTGGGCGCCGAGGTCATTCGCACTCCGGAGGCCGAGGGAATGGACGGTGCAATCGCTCGCGCGAAAGAACTCGCCGCCTCTGATCCCAAGGCCTTCATGGCCGCCCAATTTGAAAATCCCGCCAATCCGGATTACCACTACGAAACCACCGCACGTGAAATCTTTGAGCAGATGGAGGGACGCATCGATGGCATCGCCATAGGTTCGGGCACGGCGGGAACGTTCACCGGAGTTGCACGCTTCGTGAAAGAGCGCCTGCCGCACGCCTGCACGGTTGCAGTCGAAACCCAGGGCTCGATTCTTGGCGGCGGCCCGCCCGGCCCCCACAAGGTGGAAGGGATCGGGGCCAGTTTCATCCCCAAGAATTTTGACCGGTCGGTGTGCGATGAAGTCATGATGGTGACCGATGAGCAAGCCTTCGGCATGGTGAACGAACTAGCCGCGCAGGAGGGTGTGCTCGCCGGTTCAAGCGGCGGGGCTGCCGTGTTTGCGTCGCTGGAACTGGCACGCCGCTTGGGAGCAGGAAAGCGGGTCGTAACCATCGTCCCTGATTCAGCGGAACGCTACCTTTCCAAGAAGATCTTTGAGGGCGGCATATAGCCGCAGGGTAGAGACCGGGTTCGCCTCGTCCAAGACGCAGCCAAGCTGCGTCTCTACCTCAAACGCCTCTCAGGAACCGAGGAAAAATGTCGAAGAAAAACCAGCCTGCCGGGTTCGCGACGCGCGCCATCCACGTCGGCCAGGAGCCCGACCCGTCCACCGGTGCAGTAGCTCCGCCGATCTTCGCAACCTCCACCTATGTGCAGCAAGAGATCGGCAAGCACAAGGGATACGAGTACGCACGCGTATCGAATCCGACCCGCACTCGATTGGAAGAAAACCTGTCCGCCCTGGAAGGTGGTGTTGCCGCGAAGGTGTTTGCCAGCGGCATGGCCGCCATCAATGCGATTGTCACGACGCTGAAGGCCGGCGATCACCTGGTATGCGGGCACAATCTGTATGGCGGCACGCCGCGCCTGTTCAACCAGGTATGGGCCGACTTCGGCCTGGAGTTCACTTACGTGGACACCTCGGACGTCAAGAACGTCCAACGCGCACTCAAGAAGAATACCCGCATGGTGTTCATCGAGACACCGACGAACCCGCTCATGGCGTTGACCGACATCCGGGCCGTGAGTGACGTCTGCCGCCCCAACAAAATTGACTTGGTTGTAGATAACACCTTCATGTCGCCCTACTTTCAGCAGCCCATTGCGCTGGGCGCGGACCTGGTCGTTCACTCGACCACCAAGTTTCTCAACGGACACAGCGACGGGTTGGGGGGAGTCGTGGTCTGCACGCGCCAGGAGCAGGCGGACAAACTGGCCTTCTTGCAGAAGGCCGCCGGTGCGATCCTGTCGCCGTTTGAGTGTTGGCTGATCCTGCGCGGAGTGAAGACACTGGCGGTCCGCATGGAGAAACACGACGAGAGTGGCCGCGTGGTGGCGCAGTTCCTGGCCAGCCATAAGAAGGTGAAGAAGGTCTTCTATCCGGGCCTATCCGACCATTCGCAACATGATCTGGCCAAGCGTCAGATGACCGGATTCGGCGCGATGATTAGTTTCGAAACTGGAGCGCTGTCGAACGCCAACAAGATGCTGCGCAAGGTCCGAGTCTGCTCGCTGGGCGAGTCCCTCGGCGGAGTCGAGACCCTGATTTCGCATCCCGCCACCATGACCCATGCGGCAGTCGGCGTAAGAGGCCGCCAAGAGATCGGCATCACCGACGGCATGGTCCGCATTTCGGTCGGGATCGAAAACGTGGAAGACATCATCGACGACCTTGATCAGGCCCTGGCAGCCATTTAAGGGCCTGATGAACCGCCCCCTTCTGGCGTCATTCCGAGGAGCACAAGCGACCAGGAATCCACTCTGGCCGGGCAGTTAGAAGATAGCAGGACATGGGTCGACGCGAATTCGTGGGCTTTGCTGCGGTCGCACCGGTGGTAGCTTCGCCAGCCGATGGCATGGACTCAGCGCCAGGCAAACCCTTGGGTTGTCCTTCCGGATGTTGCTCGCACGTTTGACATGGGAGGCGGGGAAGCCCGTATTCTGGTGAGTGCAGAGCAGTCCGGCGGAGCGTGGTGGCTCGGCAGTTCTATGCACTCGAAGGTGTTCTCTCCGTATGGCTGGATGGCAAGTGGCACGACCGGGGCGCTGGTGGTAGCGCGCCTCGGCGGACGCTGCACGCGCTGGGAAACCGTAGCAAGCAGCCGGTCCGCTTTCTGGTTTCGGGAAATCCTGCGGGATTTGAGGTTTTTCCCCCGATCTCGAAGTGCTAGCTCGCCATTTGCCGCATGGCAGCCCCCAGTTCTTTGCCGAGTTGAAACAGATCTACGCAAAGTACGGCTCGGAACTCCTCGGACCTCCACCCAGCGCCTGAAATCGAAGCGCTGTTTGGAAAGGGGAGTTGGTCCTTATCCCAGATGCGCGGAGCTCGATGGTGATGGCTCAGGAAGTCCGCTGCACAAACAGGCTAGAGAAGTACTGACGGTGATGAAAAGCCAGAACTCCCCAAAAAATCGCCACCATGATTGCTAACGCCGCCCCCGCGTGGTCCAAAAGCAGGTGATATAACAGGATGTTCACGATCACTGGTCCAAGCAGGGCGAGCGCCAGCGGAACGTAACGGTTCACAAGCAGGAGCGCCCCCCCGGCAACCTGAACAGCGCCGATAAAGAGTACGTAGTGCGACTGAATGAGTACAGTCAGGAACTGGCCTGCGAGCCCCGAAGGCAAGATTGCCGGCAGGAAATGCAAGAACGGGTTTGACCCAAACACAAGAAAGATCAGGCCAAGCAGGATGCGTGCAATCAGTGTTCCGATTTTCATTTCTCTCCTCTCACAGGGAAACCATGGACCTTGACCAGTGGTTGGACATTCCGGTCCGCCGAACTACTGAACATGCTTCGTGCCATCCGGTGAGGGCACGACTGTGTGTCTTTCAAAATCCCCGAGCATGAAGTCACGTGTGGTTCAGTCCTTCGACTTCGAGCCCAGAACCCGGACTTGATCCTGGCATTCTACCTGTAGTCAGCGATTCTTAGAGTCCTACAGGATACGTATCGAGATCGGAAAAATCTCACCACCTATTTCACATCGCATCATCTGCGAGTGGCTTTCACTCCCGCGCGAAATCAGCTCTCCAGGCCGCTTTTCGGGAGATTATGGTCGCAATTCTGCTCGGCAGGCCGGAGCCCCCACCCGGTCCCGCGAAACTTTCCATCTAGCACTGGGTTTGAGCACATGTTGCTGCTTCGGGCCCGTTAGAAAAAACTCTAGTCTTGGGAGCGATCTATGCGACGACATTTACTGGGAACGACATTTCTGCTGGTAGCCGGCCTGTTTGCCTTCGGCCAGGATGCCAATCAAAGAGACATCAATCACGACCGACCAGATCTGCGTCAGGACAAGCGTGACCTGAACCACGATCACAAGGACATCCGGAACGACCGGCGCGACCTCAATCGGGATCGCGTGGACCGCAACCAGGGTGTTCGCGACATACGCCACGATCAGCGGGACATCAACCATGATCGTGCCGACCTGCGGCGCGATGTAGCGAACCATGATACAGCCTACGCCGCGCGCGACCGGAAAGACATTCGCCACGACCAACGCGATCTCCACAATGATCGCCGCGATGTCCGCCAGGATCAGCGCGACATCAACCACGACCGCCGCGACCTGCACAATGATCGTCGTAACGCGCGCCATGATGTCCGGGACATTCGGCACGATCGTCGCGATATCCGCCGCGACAAACACGGCAAGTAATCGATGTAGCCTCTCCTGGGCGGCGAGCCGGACTCGCCGCCTTGGCTTCGGTTCTCGTCGGGAATTGCAAAGCTTGTGACACAACTGGAGCGGGATCGAACATTTGCAACCGAGCCCTCAAAACTCAGCCGCCAAGCGGCCAGCCCTGGGCGAATTCGGAGTGCACCGAAAGGAAGCCGCGAAAGGGGAGGCCGTGCAGAAGGCAAAAAATGAAGCCCACGGCGCAAACCGTGGGTGGGAGTCCGGAAGATAACCCAGCCCCGGAGGACCGAAAGAAACCACAGCCCTTCACAGCCCTCAATCCACGGAATCGTCGATCCAGTTGAGATAGGGAACGCTGCCATCCGTCACCGGGACTACGATGCATTCGGGAAGGTCGTAGGAATGCATCTCCTGGATGGCACCCTGGACTCGGGCAGAAGCCGCCTCCGTCGTTTTTATGATCAGCAGGTATTCCTCCGCTTCCTCCACCTTGCCTTCCCAACGGTAAACGGACTCGATCTTCGCAACGATGTTCACGCAGGCGGCGAGGCGCCCTTCCACCAGTCCTCGAGCGATCATTCGGGCTTCTTCCTGCGAAGCCGTTGTTGTCAGGACGAGTCTCTTGTCAGTCATATAAAATCGGGCCTCGGCTCGGGAAACTCGAACGCACTTGCGGCAGGTTGCTGACCCCTCCCCACGCAGCACGAACTCAGGGAGTGGTTCATAATAAGCAACGCGAAAGCATTCGGCCAAGCGAAACAAGTCGCCGGACAAACTGCAGGATCCCAGTCATGACAACCCAGATCAGGTTTGGCACTTCCGGTTGGCGGGCGGTGATGGCCGAGGAGTTCACCTTTGCCAACGTGCGGCGCGCCGTGAGGGGCATCGCGCGCTATGTTGTCTCTCAAAAGTCCCAAGGTGCGAAGGTCATCGTAGGCCGCGATCCGCGCTTCCTGGGAGAAACCTTCTGCTCGATGGCTGCCGAGATTCTTTCTGCGCACGGCATTCGACCCCTGGTGATCGCGGACGCTGCTCCGACCCCGGCGATCTCGTACGCGGTGGTGCAAGCCAATGCAGATGGCGCCATCAATTTCACAGCATCGCACAATCCACCGGAATACAACGGAATCAAGTTCTCGACCCCCGACGGGGCTCCCGCGCTTCCGGAGGTCACCAACAGGATCGAAGCTGAGATTATTGCAGCGGATGCGTCCGGTGAGAACGGCCGAACGCCAAACCCTCCAAAATCGCAACCGCTCGACCCGCGGCGCATGTATCTTTCGCGGCTCCGCGAGATCGTCGACCTAGGTGTGATTCACAAGGCCGGCCTACGGATCGTGTTCGACCCGCTTTGGGGCGCGGCCCGGGGTTACCCGGATGCGCTTCTGCGCGAAGCCGGAGTCGAAGTCGCGACCGCGCATGACTGTCGCGACGTGCTCTTCGGCGGGCATGCTCCCGAACCTGACGACCACCTGCTCGAAGATCTGCGCGCAAAAATGCGCGAGACCGACGCCCACATCGGCATTGCCACCGACGGGGACGCGGATCGCTTCGGCATCGTCGACGAAGACGGAACCTTCTTCCAGCCCAACTACATCATCGCGCTGCTCTTCGACTACCTGGTGGAAAGCCGGGGATGGAGGAACGGGGTCGGAAAGTCGGTGGCCACCACCAACCTCATCAACGCTCTGGCCAAACATCACAAAGTGGAATTGCACGAGACTCCAGTCGGATTCAAATACATCGGGGAACTCATCAAGCAGGACAAGATCTGCATTGGCGGTGAAGAGAGTGCGGGGCTGTCCATCCGCCATCATGTTCCGGAGAAGGATGGCGTGCTCGCCGGCCTGATGTGTTGCGAAATGGTCGCGCGGAGAGGGAAGTCCCTGGGGAAACAACTCCAGGAGCTATTTGCCAAAGTTGGTTCCTTTTGCCCCCAGCGGGAGAACTTCCGCTTGACGGAGGAAGTGAAAGGGAAGTTAACTAGAAAGTTACACTCCGAACCGCGCGAATTCTTCGGCCGGAAGGTCGGGGAGGTGGTGCGCAAAGACGGCCTCAAACTGGTTTTTGAGGACGGATCATGGGTTTGTTACCGGGTTTCCGGAACGGAACCGGTGGTGCGGGTCTATTCGGAAGCATCGAATGCAGCTGAATTGGGCAAACTGAGCGCCGCCGCCAAGCAATGGATCTTCGACTGAAACAGTTTTCCAAAGTTCGAGCTTTTCCCCGGCCGGAAGATGGACTGCGCGCCGTGGTCGACAAAGCCCCCCAGGCCGAAGCCCTGGCGGAGCGCTGGCTGGAGAGGTCCCGCCCGTTTCGAAGCGCGGTCTACGCCGCCCGCCGGCGGTTGGCCACCGGTGGCGTTGTGCTCATGACCATCTGGCTGTTCCTGCACGTTATGTTTGGCGCGAACGGCATGGTGGTGTACCGCTCAAAGCGCGCGGAATACCAGAGGCTGCAGTTCGAGATCGATAGAGTGCAGAAAGAAAACGACCAGTACACCCAGCAGATCAAGGCTTTGCAAAACGACCCCAAGGCGATCGAGAAGGAAGCCCGCGAACAGCTGCACTACACGCGCCCCGGGGAGATTGTCTATGTGGATCCCAATCCGCAAAAGCCGGCCACCAACTCAGCCCACAAGTGAACAACCCGGATGACCTTCTGGCGACATCCTTTGCCTATGGGTGTGGTAGCATTCTTGCTACGCCACGCTAGAAAAGCTACAGGGAAGTTCTCGTCGCTCGTGAGGAGCGGTGGGAAAATGGCTGTGTGGGCTCGGGTTTGTTGCCGCAATCAACGCAACTGAGGATTTTGGATTTCAAGGAGGATAGTCATGAAGAAAGTACTTTCGTTATGTCTGCTGCTCAGCATGGTGTTCTTCGTAGTGTCGTTCGCGTCCGCGGGCGATGACAAGGCTGATACCGTGAAGGGCTGGGTAAGTGACTCGCAGTGCGGAGTCAAGGGCGCGAATGCCGGTGCCGCTGACTGCACCAAGAAGTGCCTGGAGAAGGGCGCGAAGATGGTGGTGGTAACGGACGGCGATCAGAAGATCCTGGCCGTCGAGAATCCGGATGCGCTGAAGGGCCATGAAGGCCATCACGTCGCTGTAAGCGGACACGTGAGCGGAGAGAACATTCACGTGATGAGCGTGAAAATGCTGTGAATTGAATTCCTGGGATCTGCGAGGGCGGCCTGCGGGTCGCCCTTCTGCTTGCTGCGGCGGGTTTCCGCCTACCGGGGACGCCAAGCCGGCGACACAACAAGCCGGTGCGTCCGTCGGCGCTGGCTCCTTTCTAGCGCACGACGCCTTCCAGCGGAGAACTCGCCGTCGCATACAGTTTCTTCGGCATGCGGCCGGCCAGATAAGCCTGGCGACCGGCCAAGACGGCGTTTTTCATCGCTTCCGCCATCAGGATCGGGTCCTGCGCGTTGGCGATACCGGTATTCATGAGAACGGCATCCGCGCCGAGTTCCATCGCGATGGCCGCGTCCGACGCTGTGCCAACCCCCGCATCGACGATCAGCGGCACGCCCGCAATCAGCTCCCGCAAAATTCGAATATTGGTCTGGTTCTGGATGCCCAGACCGCTGCCGATCGGCGCCCCCAGCGGCATGATCGCAGCAGCACCCGCATCGAGCAGACGCTTGGCGAAAACGATGTCGTCAGACGTGTAGGGCAGCACGGTGAAGCCCTCCTTCACAAGCACCTGGGTGGCTTCCAGCGTGGCTTGCACGTCCGGGTAGAGCGTAGCCTGATCGCCAATGACCTCGAGCTTCACCCAATCCGAAAGCCCGACTTCGCGGGCCAGGCGGCAGGCGCGGACCGCCTCGTCCGCGGTGTAGCAGCCCGCAGTATTCGGCAGCAGGAAATACTTCTTCGGGTCGATATGGTCCAGCAGCGATTCCTTGCTTCGGTCAAGATTCACGCGCCGAACTGCCACGGTAACCATGTCCGCGCCGCTGGCTTCAAGCGCGCGCGCGGTTTCCTGGAATGACTTGTATTTTCCCGTGCCGACGATGAGGCGCGAGCGCAACTGACGACCGGCAACGATCAGTGGGTCCAACATGTTTTCATTGTAATGAAATACAGTCCGGCCGGCACACAAACGATTACCCGGAGATGTGACCTGCGACCGGTGCCGCCTCGGCGTGCGCGTACATGTCGTCAATCACCTTCTGGTAGCGTTCTTCGATCGCGCGCCGGCGAACTTTCATGGTGTGTGTCAAAGTACCGTCGGAGGCGGAGAATTCGTCGGCGATAAGGAGGACCTTCTTGAGCTTCTCGAACCGAGCCAAGTTCCGATTCAGGTCCTCGACGATGCCCTCATACAAAGCTTGCACCTTTGGATTTGCCACCAGCTCGATGCGTGAACGGAATGCGACCTGGTTGCTGCGCGCCCAGTCTTCGAGCAATGAGAAGTACGGAGAAATCAGCACGGCCGGGAACCTGCGCTTGTCCCCCAGCACGATCGCCTCCGCAATCAGAACGTTGTGTTTCAGCGAGTTCTCAATGGGCTGCGGCGCGATGAACTTGCCTCCCGAGGTCTTGATCAGATCTTTCTTCCGGTCGGTGACCGAGAGAAAGCCGTCAGCGTCAAGCTTGCCGATGTCGCCAGTCTTGAACCAGCCGTCGACAAAGGCGTTGGCTGTCTCATCCAGCCGCTTCCAATATCCCTTGAAGACAGAGGGGCCACGTACCAGGATCTCACCATCGTCTGCGATTGTGACCTCCACGTTGGCCAGCGGTTGTCCGACCGTGCCGAGCTTGTGATTGCGAGGCGTGTTCACGGCGATGACCGGCGAGGTTTCTGTCAAGCCATAACCTTCATGGATGCGAATTCCGATCAGCGCGTACCACTCGGCCAATTCGCGGCCCAGCGGCGCACCCCCTGAGATAAAGACCCGGACCCGTCCACCCATGCCTTCGCGCACTTTCGAGTAGACCAAACGGTTCGCCAGCTTCCAACTCCGCGAATTTGGGGTCTTGCCGGCAAGGATCTCCGGTTCATGTTCGCGGCCGACGGCGAGCGCCCACCGAAAGACGAGGTTTTTGGCGAAGTCTTTGGCTTTCAACTCCGCTTGCGCGTGAATCTTTTCGTAGACGCGAGGGACAGCGACAAACAAAGTAGGCCGCACTTCGAGCAGCGTTGGGGCCAACTGATCGATAAAGGGGCAGTACGCTAGCGTGACACCGTGAAACAACAGAGCGAAGTCCACGTGCCGCGCCGTCACATGCGACAAGGGCAGAAACGATACGCTGATATGGTCTCCGCCCAGGTCAAAGCCCTTGAGGGAAAACTCAATATTGGAGGCAAGGTTTCGGTGGGTCAGCATCACCCCTTTGGACACACCCGTGGTCCCAGACGTGTAGATAATAGTCGCGAGATCATCGGCAGCGATGCTGCAGGATCGAGCATCGAGTTCGGGTTCGCGATTGGTAGGACCGTCGCGCATGAGCCGTTCCATGTGGAAAACATGGGCAATTTCGACCGGATCCATGACCACGATCCTTTCGACTGGAGTCTGACTCAGGATCGCCTGGACTTTGCGCAGCTGTTGCTCCGAGGAAACGAAGACCACGCGAACCCCGGCGTCTTGCAGGATGAAAGCGGACTGTTCGGCCGTCAGCGTCGAGTAGATGGGAACCGAGACCAGCCCGAGCAACTGACAAGCAAAGTCGGTGATGGTCCATTCGGGTCGGTTCTCACTCAGAATGGCGACGCGATCGCCTTTGGAAAGACCCCAACCTGCGAGTGCATGCGAGACGCCTGCCACACCTCGATATAGTTCCCGCGAGGAGATCGGCACCCATTGAAGGGCCTGACGATACATCATCACCCTCTCGCGGTTGCGCTCCACGATGGAGAAGAAGATGTCGTTGAGGGTTGCGAGGCTCATCCCGAACGCTGATCTCCGGAGACAAGAGGAATCACAGGGGCAGCAGCGTCAAAGGCAGGAAAGGGAGCAGAAGGCTGCCCCAGATGAGGACATAGCCCGCATCCCTGCGCCACAGGAAGACCGAACGTCGGTGACATGTAGAGCATGGGTCGGGATGATCTCGCCTGTTGCTAGAAATGTAGCGGCTAGGCATGCCTTTAGGCAACGCCAAATCGCGGTCGGGTGTTGCGATCCCAGCTTCGTGAGTATCGACGGTGAAACCAAAAAACCGAGAGCCCCACGAGACCGCCACGCTCCGTTCTCGCTGGTGTCGACTCCGTGCGCGTTTGACGCGCCCGGTGCTGGTTGTTATCATCTTGATGCGGGGTGGAGCAGTCTGGTAGCTCGTTGGGCTCATAACCCAAAGGTCGGTGGTTCAAATCCACCCCCCGCAACCAACCTTTTCAGTGTCTTAGCGGGATCCACCGATTTCCATCTGGGTCAAATAAGGGTCACAAACACGCGTTATTGAACCGAAGTCGTCATCGTTGGGCACTCGACCCAAACATCTTTCTCCGGTTTCCAGCCCTCCTGCTCTGCTCTCTGCTTTACAAAGTTCACTAAGCGTCGTTGCAATTCCCGCTTGGCTTCCATTTGCGGTGCGCCGTACACCTGGGAGGTGGTGGCGATGTTTTCGTGCCGAAGCAGAGTCTTCACTTCTTCCAGCGTAAACCCGGCTTCCTTGCCCCAGGCGCTCACTGTGTGCCGAAAACTGTGCCAGCCAATTTTCGGAAGACCGGCTTTGACTGCTACCGGCTGCACGTAATCCTTCAGCACTTGGCAAGACCACAACGGCCGCCTTCCCTTGTTGAACGGCGAAGCGAACACCCAATCGTGCGGTTGGTTGTATGGAGTGATCGAGCGCCATTGGTTCAAAAGATCAACCACATCTTCCGGCAATGACAAGTCTGTCCGGGAGGCCTCAGTTTTGAGCGGCGTGATCCGGCCTTGAACGAGGCCTCGCCGGAACCGCACCACACGAGACTCCGTGTCCAAGTCCTGCCACTGCAAACCAAAGGCTTCGCTTACTCGCGGCCCCAGCCATCCAGCCAGAGCCACCGCAACTCGCTCCCGCGTCTGGAACCGAGGGAGGAGGTAGAGGAACTGTGCTGCAGTCAGCTGCACAGGTCGTTTTCTTCGTTTAGTTGAACCGCGGGGAAGTTCGACCCGCTTTTCAGCCATCGGATTTTGTTCCAAATAGCCCCACTTCACAGCGAACTTGAATACCAACTTCATGGTGGTAAAAACGTGCCGCACCGTCTTGGGCGCCAAACCCTCCGAAATTCCCGGTGCATCGCAGCAACGAAGCCAACCATTGTTCAATCGCCGCCCTGACCTGCGGGCGTTCGAACTCCGAGACTTTGTACGACTCCCATCGGGGCGACACGTACGTGTTGAGCACCGAACGGTAGGAACCGGCGGTCTGGAACGACATGGGCGCCGCTTCCTCTTGCACTCCGCCTAGTGGGACATCGAGGCACGGTTTGAGCACTTCTTGGATGTAACGACCGATGATGCCGCACATCGTCGGGGTGCTCTCATCAGACTCTGCGTTTGCAGCCAGTCGGAGCTTCTCACAGGCCCGCTCAGCGTCCGCACGCTTGGGCAGTTCGTCTAGCGTACCGACGAGGGCCTTTCGTCGAACTCGTTTTCCGTTTCTGTTTTCAAAGAAGCGATAGACCCAGATGTCAGGTCCCCGCCTTCGCGGTTCCGGCACCAGGGTGCCGTATTGATATGTAGCGCGCCGCTTCAGTTGTGTCATTCGCGATTCTCCTGATCGCGGCGCAGATGACTGCTTGACTGTACCTGATTTGCCAGGAAGTGCTCAAGATCATCCTGGCGCACATACCAATGCTTGCCAAATTTGAACGCTGGTAGATTTCCTCGTCGGGCCATCCGCTTGATCTTCTCACTAGAATGCTAGGATTGCACGCACGCCAGTGCCATTCCTTGATTGTTCAGATCGAACTACCGTTTGCACGCTTGGCGGTCCCCGAGAGGCTGTTCTTGGGTTGCGGTGGCATCCGACCTTGAACGGGGCCACTCGGGGCCGCTAGCACCAACTCACCTTTCTTTTTTTCCTTGTCCTCACCAGGAGTGCAGCTAACGCGCAAATTCCGCGCGGGGAGAGAGGAGGTTTGTTGAGACCACAATCCGTAACACCAATGAAACAACCCGTGAAAGTCGCGAGTCGGCCACTTGGGAGGTTCTTTGTCGAGGCCGAGGTTTACAAGACCGATGCGGGATACATATCACTGGGCAGAGTGAAGAAGGCTGACTCCCGGACATACATAGGTTTCGCGCGGAGTATAGACCAAACGCGCCCTGTCGTGGCAACTCGAAGGCACTGCTGGGCGCTCCGTGTAACGTCTGGCCTAGAACGGCGTAGGTGGAACACGGGCAACTTGCGGAAGGACCCGGCGAAGACTTGTTGAATCGCTCTTACCAGGCTTTATCGAAGCCCTTGGCAATATGGCTCTCTCCGGATTCGAATCCTGCCTCGAGGGCAGCCTTGATTGTGGTCAGGTCCGGTCCCGCAACATCAAGCCAAGAAAGTTGCAGATCTCCTCAACGAATACGTGTTGGTGTGTTTGTCCGGTAGCGGAGAAGGCTGCAACGGCGTGAGCGCGCGTGACCCGTCTCTCATCTGTTTGAGGGCGGGCAGCCGCGTGCGTTTGTCTTTTAGCCTCTTGTTCAGCCCCCTGCTGGAATTCCTTCCCATCTGGACGCGCACTTGGCCCAAGCGAGAACAAAAACCATCGTTAGGTTAGACATGTCGTAATCCTAGGGCCGCTGTTATCCTTTTATAGAGGTTTTCGCTGGTCCATTTTGCGCGGGGTTTTTAGCTCACCCCTTATATCTTCCCGTTTCACACTACCAATGAAGAATCAGCTATTTATGGCCGGAGTGCGTTATCCGCGCCAAGATGTCGCGCCGGCTGTCGGGCACAGTGGCACCTGCGAATTCTGCGCGTTCCGCCGGACTCCACTTACCCATCGTCGTGTTGATGGCTGTCGCCCACTTGTCCATGCTTTCGGCATTGGGGTAGGTGATGACGACGCAGCGCATCGACGGCACCGAAGTGTTTACGTACTGCTCGTCGACGCCGTAGTACGTAGCCACGCCCTTCTTGAGCTGTTCCTCAAACGTCGGCACTAGGAGCTTCTTGAGCATTGCGGTGTAACCTTCCGGCTTATCGGCCTTCGCCATTGAGCAGACCACGCGCAGGTACGCTTCTGTTCCGCTACCGCCGTGGTACATCCTCGTTTGCATCAACAAGTCTTCGTGCTTGGTGGCTGCGATTTGCCCGGGCCGCGGACCGTTCTTGCGAACTTCGTCGAGCACGTTCATGAGCCCCGCGATGCTGTTGGACGACCACGCCGCGCCGTGCGTATATCCGTCGGGTGTGTGTACGACTTGCTCAAAGGTGGACCAGCTAAGGATTGTCCCGTCGGCTAACGACTTCTCCACAACCGGAACGAACGACTTCTCGGTGTCCTCCGAGTATGCCGCCCAATTCGCCCGCGGGATTTGGAACTGGCTTACATAGGTGTACACGATCGGCGTCGATTCCATTTGGGGAAGAGCCGCCGGTGCAAGCATCACTGCCAACACAAACACAAGCAGGCCCGCTATCCGTTTCTTCATCATTGTGTCCTCCTGGACTCACTGGCAGGCCGCGCGGCGCAATACGTTGGAAGATCGTTCCTCTCGTCGCTCACTCGCAGGTTCGCGGATGGTGAGGGATACGGCGTTCTGTCTAGTGGGTAACCTGGAATATAGGGCTTGCGCCCGTAGCACCGGCCAGTGTGCGCCGACAGTATTCCCTAACTCTATCCTTGTCAACGCAATTCTGCCGCGCCATTCTGAGCAGCGTTCCGAAAACATGTTTTCAGTACGGTCGGTCGCCCACACGCGCATTCACAGAATCGATGATTTACAGACCTAGATCTGAGAGAGTTTTCGGAACGCCGGGATTACTTCCGGTTTGTCCGTAAGAACGAAGCCGCTGGCGCGGCGGACGCTGCCGCGTGGGTGAGGTCGACAGCCGTGGTTTTTAGACCCAGATAAATT